>Ga0302145_10000196_pt1 | contig 26682 bp, 9 predicted proteins | sample I_Bog_E2_3_FD_192437 | JGI IMG/M metagenome (GOLD analysis project Ga0302145, IMG submission 192437) | Peat permafrost microbial communities from Stordalen Mire near Abisko, Sweden - I_Bog_E2_3 | ecosystem: Environmental > Terrestrial > Soil > Wetlands > Peat | place: Sweden: Abisko, Stordalen... | reverse complement strand
TTTTGCCGGCAGCAATTCTCGGTTATTTATTCAGCACGAAGATCAAGGCCCTGCTGTTTGCACCGCTGCCGGTGGCGGCGGCATTTATTGTCGGGGGTTTGCTCATTCTGTGGGTGGAGCGTAGTCAGAAGGGGCGCTTCAGCTATACCCGCATTGATACACTCGACGACATGACGCCGCTGGACGCGTTCAAGGTCGGTTGTGCCCAGGCGTTTGCATTGATTCCTGGCACCAGTCGTTCCGGTGCCACCATCATTGGCGGCATGCTGTTCGGCTTGTCACGCAAGGCCGCCACTGAATTTTCCTTCTTTCTGGCGATTCCGACCTTGCTGGCCGCCACCGTGTATTCGCTATATAAAGAGCGCGCGCTGCTCAGCACGGCCGATGTGCCGTTGTTTACGGTGGGCACAGTAGCCGCCTTCGTTGCCGCCTTCCTTTGCGTGCGCTGGCTGTTGCGCTACATCAGTTCGCATGATTTCAGTATCTTCGCCTGGTATCGCATCGTATTTGGTTTGATCATCCTGGGGACGGCATATAGCGGTGCCGTGGCCTGGGTGCAATGAGTTTTACATTAGTGAAGCAATAAGGGGTTTATTTTGGCAAATATCTGTAGCGCCGGTCTGGATATCGGCTTCGCATCGCTCGATTATGTGCAGGTCACCATATTGGGGATCATTCAGGGCATCACTGAGTTGCTGCCCATCTCGTCAACGGCGCATATGCGCATCGTGCCGGCAGTGCTAGGCTGGCGCGATCCAGGCTCGGCTTTCTCGGCCGCCATGCAATTGGCGGCACTGGCCGCCGTGGTGAGTTATTTCTGGCGCGACGTCACAGCAGTGACCGGTGGCAGCATCAACGCCTGGAAACAGCGCGACTTTAATGCGCCGATGTTCCGTCTGGCGGTGGCGATCATCCTGGCGACGATTCCCATCGGCATCGTCGGTCTGTCGCTATCGCATGTGCTCAATAGTTGTGGCTCGCCGCTGCGCAGCCTGTCGGTGATCGGCTATTCCTGCATCGGCATGGGACTGCTGCTGGCGATTTCCGAACTGGCTTGCCGCCACCGTCGCACGGTTGGCGAGATGCGCCTGCGCGATGCCATCATCGTTGGGATCGCCCAGATTGGCGCCTTGATTCCAGGCGTTTCACGCTCCGGCTCGACGCTGACGGCGGCGCTGTTTCTCAACTTCAAACGTGAAGAAGCGGCGCGCTTTTCTTTCTTGCTCGGGTTGCCCACGATTGCATTGGCCGGTCTCAAGGAGTTGGCTGAACTGTGGCATGCGCATATTCCCTTGCATGCCTGGTCGGTGTTGGGAGTTGGTTTGGTGGTGTCGAGCTTGTCGGCATTTTGCGCCATCTGGGGCTTGATGAAGGTGCTGGAACGCTTCTCGACCTGGCCGTTTATCGTCTATCGCGTGGCACTCGGGGTATTTTTGCTGGTTGGCGTGAGCCAGGGATTTTTGCAATAAATGACGAACGCCCAATCAGTCGAGCAACAACGCGCCCGCGCCTTGCAGGTGTTGGAGACGGTGTTCGGCTATGGCTCGTTTCGCGGCCAGCAGGGCGAGATTGTGCAGCATGTGGTGGCCGGCGGTGATGCGCTGGTGCTGATGCCCACCGGCGGCGGCAAGTCGCTGTGCTATCAGATTCCTGCCTTGGTGCGAGACGGTGTGGGGGTGGTGGTGTCGCCGCTGATTGCACTGATGCAGGACCAGGTCGATGCGCTGGCCGAAGTCGGCGTGCGTGCCGCGTTCCTCAATTCGACTCAGACTTTTGAAGAGGCCATGCGGATCGAGCGGCGCGTGCGCAGCGGCGATCTGGATGTGCTGTATGTCGCGCCGGAACGGTTGATGACGCCACGCTGCCTGGAGTTGCTGGAAGCGGCGCATATTGCGCTGTTTGCGATCGACGAGGCGCATTGCGTAGCGCAATGGGGTCATGATTTCCGGCCTGAGTACATCAAGCTGTCGGTCTTGCACGAGCGCTTCCCGCAGGTGCCGCGGATTGCCTTAACTGCGACTGCCGACCAACAGACTCGCGAAGAAATCATTCATCGCCTGCAACTGGAGGATGCGCGTCAGTTCGTGTCTTCCTTCGATCGTCCCAACATCCGCTACCAGATTGTCGAAAAAGCCAATGGCCGCAAGCAATTGCTCGACTTCATCGAGAGCGAGCATGCCGAAGACGCCGGCGTAGTGTATTGCCTGTCGCGCAAAAAAGTCGAAGAGACAGCCGAATTTCTACAGCAACACGGCATCAATGCCCTGGCGTATCACGCCGGCATGGACTACGCCAAGCGCAGCGCCAATCAGTCGCGTTTTCTGCGCGAAGAAAAAATTGTCATGGTCGCTACCATCGCCTTCGGCATGGGCATCGACAAACCCGATGTGCGCTTCGTCGCCCATCTGGATTTACCCAAGAGTATCGAAGGTTATTATCAAGAAACCGGCCGCGCCGGGCGCGACGGTTTGCCGGCCAATGCCTGGATGGCCTATGGCTTGCAGGACGTGGTGCAGCAGCGCCGCATGATTGCTGAGTCCGAGGCGGACGAAACCTTCAAACGGGTGCTCGGCATCAAGCTCGATGCCATGCTCGGACTGTGCGAAACCTTGCACTGTCGCCGCATGCGCTTGCTGGAGTATTTCGGCCAGGAAGGCCGACCCTGCGGCAATTGCGATATCTGCCTGACGCCGCCGGTCACCATCGATGGCACGGTGCTGGTGCAAAAACTGCTGTCGACCGTCTATCGGGTCGAACAGCGCTTCGCTCCCGGCCATGTGTTGGAAGTCTTGCGCGGCATCGATAGCGACAAAACCAAGCAATGGCATCATGATCAGTTGTCGGTCTTTGGTATCGGCAGCGACCATGGTGAAGCGGAATGGCGGGCGGTCTTGCGACAGGTCATTGCGCTCGGTTTGCTGAGCGTCGATCACGAAAATTACAGCGCCCTCAAACTGACCGAAGCGGCACGGCCGGTGCTGCGCGGCGAACAAAGTATTCAACTGCGGCAGTATCAAAAACCGGTCAAACCCAAGCGCAGCAGCGGCACCGGAAAATCCAACTACGTCGAAGCCGATCTCAGCGCCGACGAGCAAACCATCTTCGACAAACTGCGCTGGTGGCGTGTCGAAACGGCACGCAAACATAATGTGCCGGCCTACGTCATCTTCCATGACAGCACCATGCGCGAAATCGCCAAGGCCAAACCGGCCTCGCTCGACGATTTGCGCGGCGTAACCGGTGTTGGCGAAAAGAAACTCGACACTTACGGTGCCGAGATTATCGCGCTCATAGAAGAATTCTCAGCGTAAGCACATCGCATGAAACGTTGCGGCACTTTGCTGTTGACGTTTGAGGAATATTCCACAAAAGACCTGGTATGTTTATTGCTTATTTGCTATCAATGTATTGATGGTGGTATGTCAGCGGCTTATTCACGGGAGTCCGCTCCTGTCGGTGCTCCAAGAGCGTGTCCAGCATCATCTTCACGACTCTGAAATCAGAGTGCCTATCAGGAATTCCCTGTCTAGACTTCAGCCGGTCTGGAGTCCATCATCTATCTAACAAACGACCTGGTATGTTGCATAGATCTACTGTCGATGCCATGGCAAGTTGCTCACAATCAATTGGATGGGGGCTATATGCATATCAACGATCTGCGAATCGGTACGCGTCTGGGGCTGATGGCAGTGCTCCTGTTACTGGCGACCGTGTTGGTTGGTGCGCGTGGATGGGTGACGGTAGGCCACAGCTACCAGCAAAATGTCGAGACCATGGAAAAGGCGGCCACCATTGAGCGAGCCATTGACGCCGCGCGCAGCGCGCAAGTGCAGTTCAAGATTCAGGTGCAGGAGTGGAAAGATATCTTGCTGCGGGGCAAAGACCCGGTCGCATTCAAGAAGTATCACGAGGCTTTCATCAGCGAAGGTCTGGTCACGCAGGCCAATCTTGAAAAACTCAAAACCTTGTTGCCGGCACTTGGCATTTCAGTCGACAAGCTCAGTCAAACCGAGCAGGCGTTGAGCACCTTGCAGAGCACCTATTTGGCGCAATTGCAAAAAAACTACGACGCGCAAGATCCTGACAGCGTTGGCCGCGTCGATGCGGCGGTCAAAGGCATGGACCGTGCACCGACTGACGACATTGTCGCCGAGGTGCGCAAGGCGGCTGAGCAATTCAATATCGATACCACTGCGCAGGCCGACGCCGCCTTCAACAGTGCGCGTGTGGTGCTGTCGGTGTCGGTGCTGCTGGCCTTGCTGGTGGGGGCGCTAGTGACATTCTGGCTGGTGACCAGCATCACACGGCCGCTGGGTGCTGCAGTGAGCGTGGCGCAGGCGGTGGCGGCAGGCGATCTGCGTTGTGAACTGGTCGTCAGCGGCAAGGATGAAACCGCACAATTGCTGCGGGCGCTCAAATACATGAACAGCAATTTGTCCAAGATAGTCTCCGAGGTGCGTCTGGGGACCGAGACCATCGCCACTGCCTCGTCGGAGATCGCCACTGGCAACCAAGACTTGTCAACGCGTACCGAAGAACAGGCCAGTTCGCTGGAAGAGACTGCCGCGGCCATGGAAGAACTTACCGCCACCGTGCAGAAAAATGCCGATAGCACCCAGCACGCGAACAAGCTGGCGGCTGATGCTGCCGGCGTTGCGGTCAAGGGCGGTGCGATGGTCGCCGCCGTGGTCGACACCATGGAGGCGATCGAGCAAAGCTCGAACAAGATCGTCGATATCATTGCCGTCATCGACGGCATCGCCTTTCAGACCAATATCCTGGCGCTCAATGCAGCAGTGGAAGCGGCGCGTGCCGGCGAGCAGGGACGCGGGTTTGCGGTAGTGGCCTCAGAAGTGCGCACGCTGGCGCAACGCAGTGCTACCGCCGCCAAGGAAATCAAGGAATTGATCGGCGACTCGGTGAGCAAAATCAGCAGCGGTACCAATCTGGTCGGTGGCGCCGGCAACACCATGCAGGAAATTGTCACGGCGGTAAAGCAGGTGGCCGTGATCATGGATGAAATTACCCGCGCCAATCAGGAACAAAGCATTGGCATTGACCAAGTCAACCGCGCCGTGGTGCAGATGGATAGCGCCACGCAGCAGAATGCGGCGTTGGTGGAACAGGCTGCGGCCGCCGCCGAAAGCCTCAAGAATCAGGCTGCCAGCCTGGCGCAAACCGTCAGTGTATTCAAGCTATAAGGTCGGTGCTGGCCTGTTCAGGCGCGTTTGACGAACACCAGATCCCATACGCCGTGGCCCAGGCGCAGGCCGCGGTTTTCAAATTTGGTGACGGGGCGATACTCGGGGCGCGGCGCATAGTCCTGCGCGCTGTTGGCCAGACTAGGTTCGGCGCTCAACACCTCCAGCATCTGCACCGCATATTCTTCCCAATCGGTGGCGCAATGCAAGTAGCCTCCCGGTGCCAGACGCGAGGCCAGCAGGCTCACCAGGGGGCCTTGAATCAAACGGCGCTTGTTGTGCCGGGCCTTGTGCCAAGGGTCGGGAAAAAACACATGGGCACCGGCCAGCGAGGCTGGTGCGATCATGTTGGTCAGCACCTCCACCGCGTCATGCTGGATCAGACGCATATTGCGCAAGCCTTGTTCACCGATCTGCTTGAGCAAACTACCCACGCCCGGCGTATGCACTTCGACCCCGATGAAATTTTTCTCCGGCATGCTGGTGGCAATCCTGGCGCTGGTTTCACCCATGCCGAAACCGATTTCAAACACGGTCGGCGCCTGGCGACCGAAAACCGTATCGATCTCCAGGGTTTGTTTCGCATAGGGTAATAAAAATGTCGGTCCGAGTTCTTCAATCGCACGCGCTTGCGCGCTCGAGAGGCGACCGGCACGGGTGACGAAGCTGCGGATGCGATGCTCGCTCGGATCGTAAAAAAGAGGCTTGCCGGACTTGTTTTCAGACATGAAGGACTCGTGAAGCGGTAAATGGGAATGCGGGCCGATGCGGTGGTATTTAACTTGCTGATTTTAAAGCGCTTTTATGCTTTTCGTCAGAAGCGAGGACGTTATTCTGGACTGCTTTGGCCGCAGAGGCAAGTTTCACAATGGATCAATACTCGTAGGCAAGCTTAATGCCCACAGTACGCGCTGCGCCGGGCTGCGCAAAATTACCCAAAGCACCGCCGCTGAAGCCAAAAGTACGATAAACCCGATTGCTCAGATTCTGCCCATACAGCGTGACTTCGACACGCTCATGCACACGCCATCCGAGGGCACCGTCAAGCACGGCGTAACTGCCCTGGCGCAAATTGTTGGCCGTATCAAAATACTGCGCACCGCTCCAGCGCAGCGCCAGTTGTGGCAGCAACAGCGTGTCGGCCAGCGGCAGCTCGCCATGTAGTTGCAGCTGCATGGCCCACTGCGGCGCAAACGGCACGCGCTTGCCGGCACAGTCGGTGCAGCCGTAAGGATCGACATACCGCGTGAAATCGGCCTGATTGAGCAAGCCATTCAGGCCCAGCACCCAGCGTCGCGCGGCTTGCCACTGAAGATCGAACTCGAGGCCCTTGGAGCGCGTGTCGCCGACATTGTGCAGGCTCTGGTAGCCGACTTGATTGCTACTGTAGAGCTGGGTGTCGCGGGTCTCAACCTGATACACCGCCAGCGCCGCGCGCAGCGTCTGACTGCGCAGGCGTAAGCCGCTCTCATAGCTGATGGCACGTTCGGCGCCATAGGCTTGAGCGTCCGCAGGACTGGACGGCGCCAGATTAAAGCCACCCGGTTTGTAGCCCTGCGCCACATTGGCATAGGCGCGCCAGGCGCGGTCGAGCTGATAGCCGGCGGATAGTTTTCCCTGCAGTCGTTGACCGCTGGTGGTGGCGTTATCGGCAAAAGTGGCCGCGCCCGCACTGCCGTTAAAACTGGTCCAGGCCTGGTCACGCGCGAGGCGCAAACCGAGCGACAAATCCAGTGCAGCACTGGCATGCCAGGTGACATCGCCATAGCCGGACAAAGCCTGCGTATGGTTATCCGAGCTGGTCGTCATGACATCGGCCACGCTCGGTACCACTTGCGTATTGAAATAGCTGCGCGTCTGCTGCAGCGCCTGCCGATACAGACCGAAGACGGCATCCCAAGGACCTTGCGGCGGTTCACTGAGGGGCGTGGCAAGGCGTATTTCCTGCACATTCTGACGCCAGCGCTCAGGCTGTTGGGTGAAATAGGGGCCGAACGGAAAGTGGCGCGCAATCTCCACCGTTTGCCATGCCGACATGGCCGTCAGACGCCATCGCGGCCAGTCGTAGCGCAGTGATACAGCGCTGCTGCCGGCACAGCGGCGCTGACCGAATTGGGCGTATTGCAGCGGCAGGCCGGAGGCGACATAGATGTTGTGCTGGCCAATATCACCAAATGGCAGGTAAGCATCCTGGCTGCCGCTGGCGCAATCGCGTGCGGCAGCCAGTTCCGCTTGCCACAGCGCGCCGGCAGGCGCCAGCCGCAGCCGCACTGCGCCGCTGGAGGATCGCACGCCGCCCTGATCGCTGGCGCCAGTGAGCGGGTTGGTCAGCGCGCCTGGCGCGCTGATGCGGCTCAGTGCCACGACGCCATACAACAGGTCCGGTTGCAGCGCCACGCTGGCATCTGATCGCAACTGATAACCGCCGCGGTTGGAGATGTCGGAGTGAACTCGCAGGGCCGGCGTGTTGTCGGGGACCGCGCTGACAATGTTGAGTACACCGCCTTCGGCGCTCTTGCCATAGAGTGTGCCCTGCGGCCCCTTGAGTAATTCCACCCGCTCGACGTTGAGCAGCGTCTGGGCGGCGAAGACCGGCAGTTGCGGCACCCCATCGACATACACGGTCAATGCCGGATTGTAAAAATCCTGGGCCGATGTGATGCCGCGCAAGCCGATCACGGGGAACAGTTGCGAGCCGCTCTGCGACATCTGCACGCCCGGCAGTACGCGCGCCAGATCGAGCGTATTGACCACCTGTGCCTGTTCCAGCTGCGCACGCTCGACCACCACCACGGCACCATTGACGCTCGATCTAGACTGACTGCCTTTGCCGGCGCTCACATTCAAGGCCGGCAGGCCCCGATGATCGTCGTCATCTTCCAGATCTTCAGCATCCGCACAGGGACATAACAAGGCGACGACGATGGTCAACGCAGGCGCACAGCGCCGCTGTGAGCACACAGATTGAAGTGGCATATCTCATTCCCATTGAAAGCGTATTGCATCAATAACAGTGACGAAAAATGTCGAGCCAGGACTGAACTAATTGGCACTACGCCATTCTTCTTTTTTGATGATGCGGTCCATTGTGCGCAACGTGATTGCGGGCCGCGCAGTACATGAGGCACAACAGTGGTGTGTATTTAAAAATACAAATGATAATCATTCTTATCTTAAGAGCTACCCGTATTGGTTGCAATATTGCCCTGATCGGGATGTTGTGAGGAGTTCAATCTATGTCCACGCCATCGTCTAAGGCCGATGAGGTGACCGTATCGGGATTGCTGGCGGGTGAATCTGCCGGACCAAGCATGCTGTACAGGAGAGTGTTAGGCGAGGGCATTGATGTGCTGGTGTGGGAGGGCACGTTTGCGCAGCCCTTGTCGATGAAAGTGCGCGATGACTGGGGACGCGTGCATTTTAGTTGTGCCCTGCGCGGGCGCTCTCAGTATCGGTTGGCGCATGGTAATCGGCATCGTGAATATGTGTTGCACGAAGGTCTGAGTTGTATCAGTTACACGCCCGATTGTTACGCTCACTCCACACACGCGGGCACGATAGAAAATGTCACCGTCGCTGTGCGCCCCGATTTATTGCAGGAGCTGGTGCCGGACATGGATGCGAATCTGGCGCGGCTACTTGATTCAGCGCGTTGCTGCTCCTTGTGCCGTAGCGATGCGCAGATCAATGCCACGGCCTATTTACTGGCCGCCGCCATTCGCAAAACTCAGCCGGGCGGGGCCGATGGCGAGCGGCGCTCGCCCTTGTGGTTACTCGGACAGAGCCTGGTACTGGTCAGTCTGACCATCGCCGCGCAGCGGCAAGACGCCAACCCGGCGCTATACCTGAGTGCCGGCGAAAAACAAAAACTGATGCAGGCTCGTGATCGTCTGCTGGCCGATCTCAGCGAGGCGCCCACGATTGCCATGTTGGCCAAGGAATGCGGGCTGGGGGTGCTCAAGCTCAAGCGCGGTTTCCGTGAACTTTTCCAGCACAGCGTATACGGTTTATTCCAGCAAGAACGCATGCATGAAGCCATGCGCCGCCTCGCACGTGGTGACAGCTCGGTGATGGTCGTCGCCAGCGATATGGGCTATGTCAACGCCAGCCATTTCGCGGTCGCCTTTCAGAAGCAGTTCGGGGTCAAGCCCTCTTCGCTCAAGCAACGTCGCTAAGAGCGCAGGGCGATACCGATAGGGGCGGAAATAAACTCCCTGCGGGTGGCACCGATCACGCCAATGATTATGATTTGACTCTCATAAAAAAACACTACCGCCAGCCGTGTGCATGATGCACTGAGACATCTTGCGCTGCCATGGACGAACCGCCCCCAACACCTATTCGTCGTCCATCAGATGGCAGTTGAAATCGCCAGCCGCAATGATGGTCGCCGAAGATTGCCGCGACAGCCGATGAGCCTTGCTCGGTGGCGACGCTGACACACCATGAGGAAGTTATGGATCAATTCATCGATATCCAATCCTGGCCGTTGGTTTATCTGCACATGCCCGTTCAGGTAGATGATCAGGATGCAGACGCAGCATTGGCGCAGATCGTCGCCTTGTACAGGCGTTCTGAGCGTTTCGTGCTGGTCTTGGATGGCGTCGAATTGCCGCGCCATTCCAAGCGTTTCATGCATGCCTATACGCAATGGAGCAAGCAAAACCTCGCACTGCAAAGAAATTTCTGTGCCGGCGCGGTGCGCATTGAAGCAGAGCCAAGACGGCGGCGCGCCTATGTGCAACGGTTGCAAGCGCAACATCGTGCAAGCCGCTCGCCCTACCCGAGTCGGGTTGTCGCCAGCGCGGCCGAGGCCCGCTTGCAGGCGCAGATCTGGCTTGATGCGCAGGACCAAAGCGATACGCGCGTGATTGAACCGATGCCGGCGAGCACGCCGCAAACGCAGAGACAACGCCTCCAAAGTACCGACATTGATCCATCCTTGCATGCCGAACTGGCCGCCGAGCTGGCGTTGACGCCGGCGCTACTGGCCACCGACGCAAATTTGCTGCAACTGGGCTTGGACTCGATGCGCATGATGGCCTGGCAAAACCGCTTGCACGCACGCGGCTATGCCTTGTCGCTGCGTCAGTTGTATCAAGCGCCTAGCGTCGTCGGCTGGAGTCAGCTATGTCGTAATGCCGGCAACGCCGGCCATGCCGAGCACCGCAGCATCTCGCCGGCGGCGCCAGCAAGCTGGCCGACCATGGCCGACGGCCAGCCCTTTGCGCTGACCCCGGTACAACATGCGTATCTGGTCGGACGCGCGCCGCAGCAGTCCTTGGGTGGCGTGGCCTGCCACCTATATCAGGAATTCGATGGCAGCGGCTTGACGCCGCAGATGGTCGAGTCGGCAGTGTACAAATTGATTGCGCGCCATCCCATGCTGGCGGTCAGATTTTCTGCGGCCGGTGAGCAACAATGGTGTTCGACCACGCCTTGGCGCGGTCTGACCACGCATGATTTGCGGGCGCTGAAGAGCGCCGCGCAAGAACGTGCCTTGCTGGCCTTGCGTGAGCAACTGGATCATCGGGTGCTGGCAGTGGAAGCTGGTCACACCTTCGATTTTCAATTGTCGTTGCTATCGCAAGGCCGCCACCGCTTGCACGTCAATCTCGACTTGCTGGTGCTGGATGCGGCCAGCTTCCATCTGCTCTTCGAGGAACTGGCGGCCCTGATCGCCGGCACCGCGCCGATGCCTACTGTCAGAGATTACGATTTTCGCAGCTACCTGGCGCAGTCGGCGCGGCAGAATGCGGCCGCCCGTGCGCAGGCGCAAGACTACTGGCGCGCGCGGCTGCCGCAGTTACCGCCGGCACCGGCCTTGCCGCTGCTGACGCCACAGGAAGCGCAACAGGCAAGGCCGCCACGTTTCATACGGCGTCGCGCCGTACTCGATGGCGCGCAATGGCAAGCGCTGCAAAGCGCCGCTGCCGCTTGCGCTGTGACGCCCACCATGGCGCTGGCGACCTGCTTCGGCGCGGTGCTGGCGCGCTGGTCTGGGCAATCGCGCGTGTTGTTGAATCTGACCTTGTTTGATCGTCAGCCGCTGCACCCTGAAGTGCAGACGATGATTGCCGACTTCACCAATATGATGCTGCTTGATCTGGACTGCGGCGACGACGACTTTGCCACGCTGGCGCGCGCCAATCAGGAAACCTTCGCTGCCGCCCATGAGCATCGCCACTGGTCCGGCGTCGAGGTGTTGCGCGAACTGCGCAAGCAGGGTGACTATCCGCACGGCGTGCCGGTGGTGTTTACCAGCAATCTGGGCAATTCGCTGTATGGCCGGCACAGCGCCGAGGTACTGGGCGAGCCGGGCTGGGGCATCTCGCAAACACCGCAGGTGTGGATTGACCACGTGGCCTTGATGCAGGGCAGCGCGCTCTGTTTGCAATGGGACAGTGTCGATGGGCTGTTCCCCAGCGGGTTGATCGATACCATGTTCGACGCCTATCTGGCCCTGGTGCATAGTCTGGTGCAGGAGTGCGCCGCCTGGCAGCGGCCGCTGATGGATCCCATGCCGGCTACTCAGCAGGCTGTGCGCGCGTGCATCAATGCCACCACCAACGCCAATGCACGGCCGCTACCCAAGGGTCGTTTGCACGAAGGATTTTTCGCCGCTGCCGAGCGCGCGCCTGAGGCAGTGGCGCTGCGTTACCAGGATCAAGCGCTCAGCTACGCACAGTTGGCAGCGTTGGCGCGCTGTTGTGCCACTGCGCTCGGCGCGTCTGGCGTGATGCCCGGTGACCGGGTGGCCATCAGCATGAGCAAAGGCATCGGCCAGGTGGTCGCGGTCTTGGGCACGCTGTATGCCGGCGCGATTTACGTGCCGGTATCGCTAGAGCAGCCGGCAGCGCGGCGGCGCCAGATTTACGACAACGCCGAAGTCGCCCTGGTGCTGCTGTGCCAGCATGACACGGCGCTGCAGCCGGTCGAGCAACAACCGTGCGCCCGCTATCTGTATTGGCAAGATGCGGTCAAGGCGGCAGCCGCACCAGCGGCCACACCGGTTGATCCGCACAGTGCCGCCTATGTCATCTATACCTCCGGCTCGACCGGCATTCCCAAGGGCGTGGTGATATCGCATCGCAGTGCACTCAATACCTGCGCCGAAATCAACCGACGTTACCGCATCAGCGCCAGTGATAGCGTGCTGGCCTTATCGGCGCTGCACTTTGATTTATCGGTCTACGATCTGTTCGGCGTACTGGCCGCAGGCGGCACCGTGGTCGTGCCGCAGCAGCAGCAGTGCCGCGATCCGGGTGCCTGGTGCGCCTTGCTGGAACGCCATCAGATCACGCTGTGGAACAGCGTGCCGGCCTTGTTCGACATGCTGCTCACCTACAGTGACGGCATCAGCGCGCAAGCGCCGTCGCGCTTGCGCCTGGTACTGCTGTCGGGTGACTGGATCGGGCTCGATCTGGCGCCGCGCTATCGCAGCTACCGGCAGCACATAGCCGGCCCCAGCGAACTGGTGGCGCTGGGTGGCGCCACCGAAGCAGCCATCTGGTCCAATGCCTTTGACGTACAGCAGGTAGCGCCGCAGTGGCGCTCGATTCCGTATGGCTATCCGCTGGCCAATCAACGTTACCGGGTGGTCGACGAGCAAGGACGCGACTGTCCCGACTGGGTCGCAGGGGAGCTCTGGATCGGCGGCGCCGGCGTGGCGTTGGGTTATTTCAATGATGCCCAACGCACCGCTAGTCAATTCATCGCGTGCCGTGATGCTGGTTGCGATGGTCGCTGCGATGGTCGTTGGTACCGTACCGGCGATCGCGGCTGTTACTGGCCCGACGGTACCCTGGAATTCCTCGGTCGGCGCGACCACCAGGTCAAAATCGGCGGCCACCGTATCGAGTTGGGCGAGGTGGAAGCCGCCTTGCACCGCATCGAAGGCGTCAAACAAGCGATTGCCCTGGCCCTGGGCGAACGAGAAAAATCATTGGTCGCCTGCGTCGTGCCGAGTGCCGATGCCTGGTTCGCGCAATGCCATGCCGAGCTCGCCTTGCCGGCCGATTACGGCGTGCTGTGGCGGCCAGCCACAGTGCCGGTGGCCATCGCCGATAGCGGTGCCATGACGACATTGGTGGCAGATTTTCTGCGCGATCATTTGCAGCAACAGGGACTGCATTTCACCCAGCCGCAGTCGTTGGCGCAACTGGCGCAAGGCTATGGTGCGGCACCTGCATGGCAGGCGCTGTTTGCACGCTGGCTCAATTTTCTGGTCGCGCAACGACGCCTGCGCCTGCAGGATGGTCATTATGCACGCGGCCCGTGTTTCGAACCGGTGCGCTGCCAGCCCGCCGCCGCTCCGCTGTTGGCTACTGCCGAAGCTTTGCTGTCGCATCATGCTGGGCTCGCGGCCATCATGCGCGGCCAGCGCATGGCGCACACCCTGCTTGATCATCCGTTCTGGGCACCCGAGCAACTGCTGCTCAACAGTGCCGGCGGCGCAGTCGCCATCGACGCGTTGGCGCAGGCCGTGGAGGCACTTGCCGAGCGTTTGCAACGACCGCTGCATGTGATTGAAATCGGCGCTCGCAGCGGTGCCGGCGCGCAGCTGTTGCTACGCCGGCTAGGTCCGCAGCAAGTGCGTTATACCGGCTTGGATGCGTCGGCCGACATGGTGTTGCGCGCGCAGCAGCGCTTTGCCGCCGACGGCATCGCCCACGCCGCCATACAGCGCCAGCCGGCCGTGTTGCCGGCACACTTGCGCCACAGCGGCGACGTCATCTGCCTGCACAATTGTTTGCACCGGCTTGGCAACGACGCGCTGAGCACGACCCTGGCGCTGGCCGCACCTGCGGCCATGTTGCATGTGCTGGAACTGAACGCCGGCAGCGACACGGCGCTGGCCTTGGTCAGCACCGATTTGCTGGGGTTCGACACCGGCACTGCAGCCGATAATGGTAGGAATGGCCTAGGCAGTGCCGAGCACTGGCGCGCGCTGTTGCAGCAATATGGACTGCATTGCCAGCGTCGGGATTGCAGCGGCGACCAGCTGCGCCTGGTGGCGCGTGCGCCGACGCCGGTGCTGCGGCCTGATGCCGCGCAGTTGAGCACGGCGCTGGCGCAGCAATTGCCGCCGTATATGCTGCCGCGACAACTGGTCTTTTTGGAGGCGCTGCCGCTGAGCGGCAATGGCAAGCTGGACTACCAGGCTTTGGCAGCCTGTTGCGCGCCTGCCACCAGCGCCTCGTCTGCGCCACAGCAGCAAGCCCCAGCCGGCGCCACCGAGCAACTGCTGGCCATGCTCTGGAAGGTCTTGCTGCAAGTCGAATGCTTGCACCGGCACAGTCATTTTTTCGAGCTCGGCGGTGACAGCTTGCTGGCCACACGCCTGATCGGTCAGCTTGAGCAGCACGGCTATTGCGCCCAGCTTGGCGAACTGTTTCATTATCCGACCTTGGCCGCCTTTGCCGCCACCATGAGTGTTGTTGCCGACGCCGCAGACGGCGCCGACACGGCCAGTCAAGCGACCGCGTTGCAGCCTGATCCGGCCCAGCGCTATGCGCCATTTGCCCTGACCGATGTGCAGCAGGCCTATCTGGTAGGGCGCCAGCCAGGGTTCGCGCTCAGCGGCGTCGGTTCGCATTTTTTCGTTGAGTTCGACGTCCAGCATCTCGACGTGGCACGCTTCGAGGCGGTCTGGAACCGTCTGATCGGGCGTCACGACATGTTGCGCTGTGTGGTGCGCGATGGTTGCCAGCAGGTGTTGCCCGAGGTGGCGCGCTTTGTCTTGCGCTGTCACCGGTTCGACAATCTCGATGGCGCCGCAGCTACCGCGTTGCGCGAGCGCCTGGCGTATCAGGTGCTTGATCCCGGTCGCTGGCCTTTATTCGATATTCAGGCCGGCATCGATGGCAGCGGCCACAGCCGCCTGTATATGTGTCTCGACAATCTGATGCTCGATGGCATGAGCATGCAGATTTTGCTGGCAGAACTGGAACAGCTCTACCTCGACCCACTGGCCACCTTGACGCCGCTGAGCATCGGCTTTCGCGACTATCGGCAACGCAGCGCCGGCGTGGCGCCGAGCGCGGCATCGCTGGCCTATTGGCAACAACGGCTGGCGACGTTGCCGCCGGCGCCGCAGTTGCCCTTGCGTTGCGTTCCAGCGGCTTGCGGCAAGCCGCATTTCATACGGCTCTCAGGACGGTTGTCTGCATCGGCCTGGATTCAGCTTAAACAAGCTGCCGCCATGGCCCAACTGAGCCCTTCAGCGCTGCTGCTGGCGGCCTACGCGGCAGTGCTGTCGGCCTGGAGCAAGACAGCACAGTTGAGTCTGAATCTGACCTTGTTCGAGCGCGCGCCGTTGCATCCGCAGATTGACCAGGTGCTCGGTGATTTCACCTCCTTGCTGCTGCTGGCCTGGCAACCCGACGGCGCCTGGCTCGGCAGCGCCAGGCGCCTGCAGCAGCGGCTCTGGCAAGATCTGGCGCATCGCGATGTCTCGGCGCTGTGGGTGATGCGGCAACTGGCGCAGCGCCAGCAGCGCGCCGCCGTCGCCATGCCGGTAGTGTTTACCAGTGCGCTGGGGAGTCGGCACGAGCGCTTTCTGGCGCAACGCTCCTGCTTCCAACCGCGCTGGGGTATTTCACAAACGCCGCAGGTCTGGCTCGACCACCAGGTCTATGAATCCGAAGGCGAGCTGCGCTTGAACTGGGATGCAGTGCAAGCGCTGTTTGCGCCGGACACGCTGTGTCACATGTTCGATCAATATGTCGCTCTCTTGGAACGACTGGCGCATGACAGTGCTGCCTGGCAGTTGCCGCTGGCCGAACTGGTGCCGCGTGCCGTCGCGGTCAGCCCCGCCAAGTCTGTTAATCCTGCGCCGCCGATATGTGTGCGCGGCGCGGCCAGCGCCAGTGTCGTCGACAGCGCATTGGTGTGCAGCTTGCAGGCGTATTTTCAGCACGTGGTGGGGACGCCGATTGAGGCCCACAAGACGTTTTTTGAGGCCGGTGCTTCTTCACTCAAACTGGTGCAATTGCATGCGCATCTGCAGCAGCGCGGCTTCACCGCGCTGACGCTCACCGATCTGTTTGCGCATGCCTCGCCGCATGCACTGGCGGTGCATTTGAGCGGCACGGCCAGCGCTGCTTGCCGGGTCGACCCAGTTCAACTGACGCGGATGCGCCGCGCGCGGCGGCGAGGGGATGCGGCATGAATCGTTGCTGGTCGATGAAGCGTTACTTGCCATTCTGGTGCTGCTATTTGCACCAGGGCATGATCACCGCGCTCAGCTTGCAAGGGATCGTGGCGTATTTCAGATATGCCGGCATGGATCTGGCGCAATTGAGTTGGCTGTCGCTGTGCATGTTGCCGTGGGTCGCCAAATTTATGTGGGCGCCGTGGGGCGAGCGCCATGCACTGCCCTTGCGCGGCACGCCCTATCTGGGCAGCCTGGTGCTGTTGCAGTTGGCCATGGCACTGCTGCTGGCAGGCATGGCCTGGTGCGTTCCCGGCACCTCGATAGGATCGATCCTGGTGCTCTTGATCTTGCTCAGCGTGCTATCGGCCAGTCACGACATCTACGCCGACGGCATGACCATTTGCAGCACCAATGCCAGCACCCGGCCCTATGCCAACGTGGCGCAGGTCGGCGGCAGCTATCTGGGTATTCTGTTTGGTTCCTTTGCGTTTCTGTTGCTGGCGCAGTATCTAGGTTGGAGTCGCGCCTTTCTTGGCATGGCTGCGCTCTCGGTGCTGCTGTTGTTGCCGCTGCTGTTGCCGCCACTGCTGCGCAAGCCGGCACAGTGTCAACCCGACGTTGCTAGGCGTAGCGCACACCTCAATCTATCCGGCATTCAGGCGATGTGGCCGGCGCTGGCGCTGACCGCGCTCTACTATCCGGCCATGCGCGGCGTGCTGGCCTTGCAGACGGTGATTCTGGTGGATCAAGGCCAGAGTTCGCACGCGCTGGGCCCGACCATGTTTGTCTACAGCACCATTGCCAGCGGCATCGGTGTGTTGCTGGGCGGCTGGCTGGCCAAGCGGCTGGGCGCGTTGCGCTGCCTGCTACCGGTGATGGCTCTGCAGGCGGCGCTGGCGATGCTGCTGGCGCTTGGCTATTCCTATTACGCATTGCGCACTTGGCTGCTGCTGTTCGCCGTCGTCAACGTTGCCGCCGCGATCGGTTTTGTCACGCTCTACAACGTCCTGATGGGGCAGGTGCGCGCGCAGCAGCCGGCCTCCGACTATGCGCTGTTGCAGTCGGTTGATGCCGCGCTGAGCATGCTCATGATGCTGGCAGCCTTACGTTTGTCCAATCAGATCGGCTATCAGTGCGTGTTGGCGCTGCTGGCCTTGCTTGGCATTGCCAGTCTGTGGCTGGTGTCTCATTTGTTGCGCCAACTGGTGCCGCAGTTACTGTCGCAAGTCAGTACTGCGGTCGCAGCAACTACTCACGAAAGGCATCATGGATAGACCTGCTTTCAATGCCGATCCCGAAGATCATTTGCAAGCACTGCTGGCAGTGCATTACCCCAACGATGAACCGATTGCTGTGATCGGTTACGCCTGTCGTTTCCCGCAGGCCGATGATAGCGAGGCGTTCTGGAGCAATTTGTTACAGGGGCGCGAGTGCAGCCGCCAGCTGTCGCGCCAGGAGTTGCAGGCTGCCGGCTTCGATAGCGCCACGATCGATGCGCCCAATTTTGTCAATGTCGCCAGCATCGTGGGCGATGCCGATGCTTTTGACGCCGGCTTGTTCGGCTATGCGCGCGCCGAAGCCGAAGCGCTGGATCCGCAACAACGTCTGTTTTTGCAAATCGCCTGGCATGCGCTGGAACATGCCGGCTTTGCACCGCGCTCGGTGCCGCACAAGACCTCGGTGTTCGGTGCGGCGCGCGTGAGCACTTACCCCGGTCAGGAAGCGGTAAGCCTAAGCAAAGTGGCGCAAGTCAAAGGCTTGCAGTCACTGTTGGGTAACGACAAGGATTATGTCGCCACCCGGGTGGCTTACAAACTCAATCTGCGCGGCGTGGCGCTGTCGGTGCAGACCGCCTGTTCCAGCTCCTTGGTGGCAGTGCATCTGGCCTGCGAAAATCTACGCTCGGGCGAATCCGACATGGCGCTGGCCGGCGGCGTTGCCGTCTCGTTCCCACAGCACAGCGGCTATCTGTATCAGCCCGGCATGATCTTCTCGCCCGACGGTAGTTGCCGGCCCTTCGATGCCCAGGCGCAAGGCACCTTCGCCGGTAACGGGGTGGCTGTCGTAGTGCTGCGCCGGCTGGCCGATGCGCTGGCCGACGGCGACCGCGTGCTGGCAGTGCTGCCGGCCAGCGCGGTCAACAATGACGGTGCCCAGAAAGTCGGCTACACCGCGCCATCGGTGTCAGGGCAGGAGGAGGTGATCCGCCAGGCGCAGGCCGCAGGGGCCATCGACAGTCGCCGCATCGGGATGATCGAAGCGCACGGCACCGCCACTGCGCTGGGCGACCCGATCGAAGTACAGGCGCTGCGCGCCGTGTTCCACGCAGCAGACGATGGTCCGCCCTGTGCGCTCGGTTCGATCAAGGGCAATCTAGGCCATCTCGATAGCGCCGCCGGCATTGCCAGCCTGCTCAAGGCGGTGCTGGCGGTGGAGCGCGGCGTGATTCCGCCCAGCGTGCATTTCGAGCAAGCCAACCCGGCCTTGCAACTGAGCAGTAGTCCGTTCTATGTGCCTACCGAGGCGCAACTCTGGACCAATGAGGAGCGCATCGCCGGGGTGTCTTCGTTTGGCATCGGCGGTACCAATTGCCATGTGCTGGTGAGCGCCTTGCCGCCAGCGTTGCGCGCGGCCATCGCGCAGCCTGCCGCCGAGCCGGCTGCGGCTTCGGCAGCAGGTGCGGCCCTGTTGCTCAGTGCCGCCAGTGAGCGTGCGCTGCGCCAACTGGCGGCGGCTTATGCCGTTGCCCTCACGCGTAATTTATCGCAGGATCTGGCCTATACCGCCTTGCACGGACGTCATCTCGATTTGCCTTACCGCTTGGCATTGCCGCTGGAGGCTGCCAGCCGTCGGGCACTGGCGGCATTCGCTGAGGGTGAAGCTGATGCTGATACCCGGTTGTATTATGGTCAAGGCACCGCCGGCAAGCTGGTCTGGTTGTTCAGTGGCGGCGAGGCGCAATGGCCCGGCATGGGCCGCGAGCTGTACCGATACTCGACGCCCTTTGCCGCGTGTCTGGACCGTTGTTTGCGCGCCTGCGGCGATGCCTTCGGCTTAGCCTTGCGCAAGGTCATGTTTGGCCAGGAGGCGGCAACCCTGGCGCAGCGGGAATACGCCCAGCCCGCCAGCGCCGCCTTCCAGTTGGCGATGGCGGCGTACTGGCGCGCCCAGGGGCTGGAACCGGATCTGGTGCTGGGTCACGGCGTCGGTGAATATGCCGCCGCCGTGGTGGCCGGTCATTACGAGATCGAGCAAATCATGCCTTTGGTGTGCGCGCGCGGACGTCTGCTGCAGGACGCCATGCCGTCAGTGCGCGCCGCGTTTGTGCAGCAAGGAAGTGCTTTACATGCCGCGCCCGGCAAGCTGCCGTTGATTTCCACCCGTTTCGGCTGCTGCATCGAAGCAGTGCGGCTCAATAGTGCCAGCTACTGGTGGCGCCAACTGCGCGACCCCAAGCGCGTGCGGCGTGCATGCCGGCAGGCCAGCGCGTTGGGCGGCACGATTTTTCTCGAATTGGGGGCCGAAGCCATCCTCACCGACATCATGCAAGCGGAGACTACGCCAGAACAATGCTGGATTCCCAGCGCCCGGCGCAGGCTGGCGGCACGAGCTCAGCTCGATGCCGCGCTGTTGCAACTATATGCCGCCGGCATCGCGCTGGACTGGCCGCAGTTGCTGCCCTCATGCGGGCGCAAAGTGGCAGCGCCGCTGTATGCCTTTGACGCTCAGCGTTATTGGCGCCAGGCCCGCAGCACCACGCCGGCGCAGCCAAGCGGCATCGATGCGGCGCTCAGCGAAGCGCAGCGGGTCGCGCTGCAGCAAGCGGCTACGCTCGATCTGCCGCGCCTGCAAGCGTTCTACGACTGTCTCCGGCAACTGCACGCGATCTATGTCGATCAACTGCTGCAGCGTTGCGTGGGCGCGCAGTTCGCCGACGGCGTCAGTGTCCTGCAGGTACTGCGCGGCGGACGTTTGTTGCCGCGCTACCGGCAGTTGCTCACACGTTTGCTCAATGGCTGCGTGGCCGATGGCTACTACCAATCCAGCGCCGGCAACTACACACCGTTGCGCCCGGTTCCGCACGACCAACGGCAGCGTCTGCTACAAGAACTGCGCAGTTACTGCGAAGGCCTCGATGTCATTGCCGATACCGTGGCGCGCGCCGGCGAGCAACTCCATGCCATGCTCAGCGGCGCACTCGAAGCGGTGTCGGTGATTTTTCCGGCGGCTTGTTCCAACGGCGTCGAGGTACTCTATCAAGAGTTCAGTTTCGGCCGCTATTTCAACCAGATTGCAGCCGCTGCACTATCCGGCTGGCTCAGTGCACAGACCACGCCAAGCCCCTTGCGCATTCTCGAAGTCGGCGGCGGCACCGGCGGCACCACCGCGTGTTTGTTGCCGCAACTGGCCGCCTATGCGCAGCGGCAAGAGCTGCAGTATGAATTCACCGATATCTCGCCACTCTTCACACGTCGTGCCAGCGAAAAATTCGCCGCCTACGATTTTTTGCATTACGCACAATTCGATTTGCAAAAAAGCGCGGCCGAACAGGGTTTTGAGGCCGCCAGTTATGACCTGATCGTGGCCGCCAATGTGATCCATGCGACCTCCCATATCGGGCATACGCTGCACAATCTGCGCCCCTTGCTCAAGCCCGGCGGAAGCCTGTTGATGCGGGAAATCACCCAGCCCATGCGGCTGTTCGATTTCGTTTTCGGCGCCTTGATGTTGCCGCTGCAGGATGAGGCCGAACGCGGCGGCGAGGTGTTTCTGTCTTGCGCCGGCTGGCAGCAACACTGTCTGGCTGCCGGCTTTGCGCGGGTCGATTGCTTGCCCGAGGAGGGCAGCCGCACGGCCGCCATCAGCGAGCACATCATACTGGCGAGCGTCGCGCCGGAGCTGAGTGTGAGGCTGTCAGCACCCGACCACTGCCTGCTTGGGCAGCCGCTAGCGCAGGCCGGCAGCTATCTGGTTGATTGGTCCGATTGCGTCGCTGAGCCGGCACGCTGGTGCAGCCGTGTGCAACAGGCCAGCGCCGAACTGTCGCGCCGGCATGGCAACGGCCAGGCGATTGATATCAGCGCCGTGCCGCTGACGCCGCCGCCGGCGCTGGCGGCGCTCCGATTGCGCTGGTTGGCGGCACCCTTCGGCAAGGCCGGGATGGTCATCGAAAGCTGCGCTGAGAGTGGTCACTGGGTGCCGTTGGCAGTCACAGCAGGCGAAGCTGCAGCACATGCAGCACATACCGCACTGCCGACGCCTATGCCGGCTCCGGCCACGCATTACGATTGGTGCTGGCAGCCGGCGCCGTGCAGTGCGGCCGCTGATGCCATCAGCTATCGCTTGTCGGCCGGACCCGCCGCGCTCGCTGCCGCGTTGACGGCCGCAGGCGTCACGCTGTCGGCGCAGGGGCAATATCAACTACTGGTGCTGGAGGCGGCGAACACGCCGCAAGTACTGGTGGCACCGCTATTGCAGGCCTTGGCGGCAGCAGTGCCGCTGATCGTCATCACCCGTGGTGCCTGGCGCGTGGGCCCGGATGATGTGGTGCACGCCGTGCAGCATGCCGCCTGGGGTTTGTTGCGTGCCGCAGCGGTCGAGCGCGCGCACTGCGGCGCGCCCGCCGTCGCTGCCGTGGATCTGGCAGCGCAGGCCGATTGGTCCGAGGTCTTGCCCGGATTGGCGGCCCTAGGCGCCGGCGCGTGCTGGGTGGCTGTCAGAGATGGCGCGGCCTGGACACCCACGCTGCGCGCGCAGGACTACACGGCACCGATGCTGCCCTGGCAAGCCTTGCATACAGACCGCTGGCATCTGGTGACCGGTGGTCTGGGCGCCTTAGGCCGTCTCAGTGTTGCCTGGCTGGCGCAGCATGGGGCGCGCCGTATTGCCCTGGCGGTGGCGCGCATCCATGATGATTGGCCCGAGTTTGAGCGCAGCCTCACGGCGCGCTATGGCTGCAGCTTGCGCTGCGTGATTTGCGACGTCGCCGAACCGGCGCAATTGAAAAAACTGCTCATGAGCCTGCAGCTCGACGGCGGCATCAGCGGTGCCATCCACGCCGCCGGCATCCTCGACGACAGCCCGCTGCCACAACTCGATGCCACACGCGTGGCGGCGGTGCTGGCGCCCAAAGCGCAGGGCGCCAACGTGCTGCGCGATTGGCTGGCGTCGCACCAGAGTCAATACCTGTTGCTCTACTCCTCGGCCGCAGCAGCCTTGGGCGCGCGCGGTCAGCTTGCACATGCGTTCGCCAATGCGTATCTGGACGGGCTGGCGCAAGAGCACGCGGCGGCGGTGCAGGCCGATCGTGCCGCGCTGCAGGTCATCGCCGTCGCCTGGGGCGCCTGGGCCGACGCCGGTCGCAGCGCCGCGCCCGCGATGCAGCAAAGGCTGGCGGCCGATGGCATGGGATTGTTATCGATCGCCGAAGGTGTGTGGCATCTGGAACAGGCAATCATGCGCGGCGCACCTTACCGTCTGGCCATGCGGCTGCTGCCGGCGCAGTTGGATGCGGCGCGCCGCGTGCTGCTGCAAACCAGCGCTGCGATGGCGCCGGCAGCGCTCAGCAGTGCATCAGAGGCGATGCCGTTACCGGCATTGGATGATGCCGCTGCGCTCAGCAGCTGGCTCAGCGTACGCATTGCCAGTCAGTTGCGACTGGCGCACAGCGACGCCATCAGCCCCAGCCAGGATCTGCTGCAACTCGGTCTGGATTCGCTGCTGTTTCTGGAGCTGAGCAGCGACATTGAACGCCAGCTCGGCATCCGGCTCGATAGTGCGCAGGCTTATCGCGATCTTAGTGTCGCCGGTCTGACGGCGCTGATCCTGTCTGCGGCGGCATCGACGGTATCGACGGTATCGGCTGCATCGACTGTATCGGCGGCACCATCAAGCGCAGCCGACGGCGTGCTCAGCCATGATAGCGTCCATCGCTTTGAGCCCTTTGCGCTGACATCGATTCAGCATGCCTACTGGCTGGGCCGCACCAGCCTGATCGACTACGGCGGTGTGGCTTGCCATATTCTGTTCGAGTGGGATCTGCGCCACGCCGACTTCGATCTGGCGCGCTTCGAAGCGGCCTGGAACACCTTGATCCAGCATCACGACATGCTGCGCATGGTGGTCGACGCCGATGGCAATCAACGTATCCTGGCCCAGGTGCCGCACTATCATTTGCCGCGCCATGATCTGCGCCAGTTGGATGCAGCAGCGCGGCAAGCGGCGTTGCTGGCGCGCCGCAGCGCGCTGTCGGCGCGCGTCTTGCCGGCCCAGAGCTGGCCGTTGTTCGAGCTAGAGATCAGCGAGTGTGATGCGTTGCACTACCGGCTGCACATGCATCTCGATCTGCTGTTGTTTGATGTGCAAAGCTTCAAGATCATGATGGATGATCTGGCGCGCGTCTATCAGGGGCAGACGCTGGTGCCGCTCACGATTACCTACCGCGACTATGTACTGGCCGAACAGGCGCGCCGCGGTCAGGCCGACTGGCAGCGCTCCTGGCGCTACTGGCAAGACCAGCTGGCGCTGCTGCCGGCGGCGCCGCAACTGCCACTGGCAGCGTCAGCGGCGACGACGGTACCGCGCTTTGTCACCTATCAGACGCGTCTTGAGCGCCATGCCTGGAGCGCGCTCAAACAACGCTGGCAAAGCTGGGGCGTGACGCCTTCGGCGGCGCTGCTGGCCCTGTTTGCGCAGACGCTGGAACGCTGGAGCCGGCAGCCGGCCTTTACGCTCGGCCTGACTTTTTTCAATCGCCGCGACATGCATCCACAGGTCGCGCAGCTCATTGGCGACTTCACCTCGGTGCTGTTGATGGATTTCGATCTGGGTCAGCAGCAGACCCTGCGCGCCACCATGGAAGGCACTCAGCAACGTTTGTGGCAACACCTGGCGCACAGTCAGGTCAATGGGGTCGAACTCATGCGTGAGCTCGGACGGCTGCATGCCGACGGCCGTGCGCCGCGCATGCCGGTGGTGTTTACCAGCATGCTGGGCATGACGCTGGACGGTCTCAGCGTTGATCAAGCCATCACCAGTTTGCTGGGTGATCCGGTCCACGTTTTTACGCAGACCCCGCAGGTCTGGCTCGATCATCAAGTCATGGAAATCGATGGCGCCCTGGTATCGAACTGGCATTGCATGGAAGAGGTGCTGGAAGCCGGTTGTGCGCGCGCCATGTTCGACGATTTTCAGGCGCTCTTGCAGGCTGTCGTGGTACGGCCGCAGTACCTGACGACGCCGGTGCTGACCGGGCTGCGCAGCGACGGTAGCTGGCAGCATCTGGCGCACCGGGCCTGGCCGCTGCCGCACAGTGAGCTGGACCTGCGCGATATCGAGCAGGTGCTGCGCGCGCATACGGCGGTCGGTCATGCTCAAGCCAGTTGGTGCGAACAGGATCACCGCCTGCTCATCACCTTGGTCGCGTCAGCGCCAGCCGTGGCGGCAAGCGCTCCGGCAAGTCCTTGGCCTGATCCATTGCCGACGCTGACAACGACCCAGTTACAGGAAGTCGAAGCAAGCTGGCGCTGGCTTGATAGCCGGGCCCAGCAGGGCATGCTGGCGACGCTGCAGCGCCAAGGCTTGTTTGTCGAAGTAGGGCAATCGCATCGTCTGGACGAAGTGCATGCGCGTCTGGGCGCACTGCCGCGCTACCGGCGCTTGCTGCGCCAATGGCTGTTGCTGCTGAGCGAACGCGGCGTGCTGCGGCGTGAGGACGAGCGCTTTGTCTGTGTGCAGCAGCCGGCGCCGGCGCCATGCAGTCTGCCGGCGGCAAGCTGGAGCTATGCACTGGCGGCTTATCTGGAACGCTGCCTGGAGGCGCATGCGCCGTTGTTCAACGGCACACAGTCAGCGTTGGCCTTGCTGTTCGGCACCGGGCCCGATGATCCCGATGCGGCAGCGCCGATCTTCTACCGCGATAACCCCGTGATCGATTGTCTGCATCGCGGCGCGGCGCAAATCGCGGGCGCGCTCTGCGAGCAAGGGCTGCAGCGCGATGGCCTGCAGGTATTGGAAGTCGGCGCCGGCATCGGCGCCAGCACGCAGCAGCTGTTGCCCGCGCTGGCGGGACGCCTGGCACGCTACCACTTCACCGACGTGTCGGAACTATTTCTCAACGACGCCAGGAAACGCTTCGCCGATCAGAGCCGGCTCGACTACCGACTGTTCGATCTCAATGCACCGCTGGACTTTGACCAGCATCCCGCTAGCGGTTACGACCTCATTGTCGCCGTCAACGTCATGCACAGTGCGCGCGATGTGCTGCAATCATTGCGCCGCTTGCGCCAGTTATTGTGCGCCGACGGCAGATTGCTGCTGATCGAAGCGACCGCGCGCGACAGCGCGCTGCAATTGGCAAGCGTTGGCTTTGTGGAAGGTCTCAATGGCCATCAGGACGAGCGGCGCGGCGATGACAACGCCATGCTCGCTGCCGCTGCCTGGCGCGACCTGCTAACGCAGGCCGGCTTTACCGTAGAGCTGACGTGGCCGCCGCAGGATGACACCCCGTGGCGTCAGCATCTGCTGCTGGCCGGCGCAGCGCAGTGCCTGCGGCTCGATACCGCGCAGATCGTCGCCCATCTGCAGAACCATTACGGCGCGCGCTTGCCGCCCGTGCGGGTGCGTCAGTGCGAGCGTGCCGCAGCACCTGAGGTTGCGGCCATCACAGCCTCAGTCACGGTCCCAGCCGCAGCCTCAGCGGTTGCGGCCACAGTGTCGCCGTCTTGCGCGGCGCAGCAACAAGCGCTGGAACAAGCGCTGGAACAGCAGGTTGCCGCATTGTGGCAAGAGCTGCTGTGCCGTCCCATCCAGCGCGACAGCGATTTCTTCCGCAGCGGCGGCGACAGTCTGATCGCCACCCGCATGGTGGCGCGCCTGAACCGCGCCGGCATCGCCACGGCCGCACTTGGTGCCTTGTTTGAGCAGCCTACGCTAGCCGGCTTCTGCGCCACGCTCAAGCCGCAGGCATCGACTATGCAATGCGAAACCTTGTTGCTGGCACAAGGCGACCCGGCACAGCGGGCCTTCGTGTTTCATGCCTCCGACGGCGAACTGGCGGCCTATCTGCCGCTGGCCGCCCGGCTTGGCTGGCAGGTGCATGGGATACAGGCCAGCGGCTTCGATAGCGTCGCCAGCCTGGACGAACTCGCCGCGCGCTACGTCGCAGCGCTACGCCAGACTCAGCCCACGGGCCCCTATCTCTTGATCGGCTGGTCCTACGGCAGTTTTCTGGCGGCCGCAGCCGCACAGCTGTTGTACCGCCTGAGTGAGCTGGTGCAACTGGTGTTGCTCGATCCGGTCTGCCGCGCCGACTTTTGCTATACA
>Ga0302145_10000156_pt1 | contig 30674 bp, 24 predicted proteins | sample I_Bog_E2_3_FD_192437 | JGI IMG/M metagenome (GOLD analysis project Ga0302145, IMG submission 192437) | Peat permafrost microbial communities from Stordalen Mire near Abisko, Sweden - I_Bog_E2_3 | ecosystem: Environmental > Terrestrial > Soil > Wetlands > Peat | place: Sweden: Abisko, Stordalen... | reverse complement strand
CCCATCGATGCTGTAGGCCAGTGCGCTTGGCGCGGCAATGCAATTCGGAGTTGCGTCGCTCAAATCGCACGGAACCGTATTCGATCCCTCCGTCACGTCGTGGAAGGCCGCTGGAAACTGCTTGGCCATTGGATACAACACATAGTTGGCCTGCCCCTGTGGGCCATACTTCTGATTCACCAGCGCCATCATGCCGGCAAACGAGGGAGAAGAAGCCGATGTTCCACCCACGCCGTAGATCTGAATGACATTGCCGCTCGTCGCTGGCTGGCAGTCGCCATCCTCCGCGCAAATGGGATAGAAGCTGTAGTTCACTCCGTTCGATGCAAACAGCGAAACGTCGGGCAGATCGCGCACGTTGTCTGCCGGCACGCCGGTGGCTACCTGCCAACTGGGCTTTGCATAACCCGCTGTGCACGTGGTCCAGCCATTGATCGTCGCTCCGGTTCCCGTGGCGCAGTTGCTGGCGCCGCCGCTTCCCGCCGCAATCGACGTTGCCGTGTCGCCGCTGTTGGCGTAAGTCTGCGAAAGGTCATCGCCGAATTGGCTGTCGTTCCATGGCTGCTCAGCCAGGTACCCCTTAAGAGACGCGGCCGGCGTGGCCTGCGGAGTTATGGTCCAGTAGGAAGTAAAGTCCGCCGTGGTTACATTCGTGGAGTTCCAGAACGTGTAATAGAAATCCGTGCCGCCCACCGCGACGTTGTAGGGCGTAGAGGCAAAGCCGTTCACGGCCTGCCCGCTGATTGCATAGTACTGGGTATTGTCGTCGTCGCAGCCCGCCGAGCCGGCATCGCCTGAAGATACCATCGCCGTGACGCCCTGCGCGGCAGCCTGCTCCCAGAGACTGTTCCAAAACGAGTTGTTGCTACCCGTACCCTGCTCGCAATAGCCAAAGCTCATGCTCATGACAGGCGCTACATTGCCAAAGACCGCATGCTCCGCTGCCAGATCAAGTCCACTCTCCAACTCGGTGTCCGCTCCAATCACCAGGTCGACCGTCGCATTGGGCGCAACCGCTCCCGCCCACTCCACGTCCAGGTACGCCTCTACTGCATCGCCATTCACACCCGGGTCGTTGCCATCAATGATCACCTGCGGCGGATTCACCGAAAGTCCGAACAGTTTCCTGAACTGGTTCACCAGGTCGATGTTGACGTTTGAATCGTTGATGATCGCAATGGTCTGCCCGCTGCCGTTGATCGGCGTGCTCGCCGTATAAAGAGGAGTCAGATCGTACTCAACCGCGTAGTCCTGCGGCGCCAGCACAAAGTTCACGTCTGTTGTCCCCCAGGTCCAGTCGGCGGTCGCCGTGTGGGTCGATGGGTCATACATCGCCTTGCCCATCGCCTTCACCTGGCTCTTGGCATGGAAGTTGTTCAGAGAAACAAATCCGCCCACCACCGGCGCAAGAGCCGCCGGAATCTGCGGATTGGTCGCGTTCGAAAAATGGCTCTCGCCGTTCACCGAGTATTGATGAATCTGCGTGTGGAATGTGCTGCGGAACTGCCCCACGTTCCCCGAGAACTCGATCACCTGCTTGCCCGGCTTGACCCCGATCACGTTGAAGCCATGCCCCGTCAGCCACGTCTCCACCGTCGCAATATCCTGGTCCGAAACGCCAAACTGCTTGCCGAACTGGTCCGGCGTAAGCCACTTGTGATAATTCGGATTCCCCGGCGTATGCAATTGCCCGATCATCTGATCGAGCGTCGCCTGCTGGGTCGCGCTGCGCTTCAACAGCAGGTGGATCCGGTTCAGCGGTGTGCTGTCAGGCGCGGCTCCGCGATCGTTCTTGGCATTGGCCAGCGGATGCACCGTTCCGTTGAGCGTCACAAGCTGCTTCTCGTCTATCGCATTGACGATCCGTACCGCGGGCGCGCCGTTCTGGGCCATCGCCGCCGTAACACAAAATAATCCACTGGCAAATACACAAAGGGGAGAGAAACGCAGGGCGCGCATACTCGTCTTCCTGGACCTTTCTTCGAGGGTGAGCCCCCCGAATCCAATACTGAGCTGGGGTTCCAATCACAGACTTGCAGACAATCCGACCGACTGCCCGCGACTAAGATGAGTCCTGGATGCCAAAGGTATCACAACGACCTATACCGTTTCGACCCACATTCCTGATGCCCTCCATAAATCGGCAGGCAAAACTCCGCAAGGCGGAAGAATCGTTTTCAGCTTACCCTTCTCGTTCCTTTCGGACCCGTAAAAAGTGATCTGGAATCGCAAGAATCGAGTATTAACTCTTTAACAAATATCCGGGGTTCAACTCAGCAGACGGGTATGCGTGTCTTAGACGGCGTATGTCGGCAAATGTTGACGCTTCCAAAGATAAAATGGGTCGAATTCTTCGTGACATTCCAAACCTGCCACTTTGTTGCAATAGACAAAGTCAGTGCCTATCGAATACCATACCTTTTTCCAGACCGCTGGACACAGAATCGTTCCGGGCCAGTAAGCCAAACTACTGCTGCCACGTATTTTCCGGCAGCAAGCGTGCCCAACTGCTCTTCATCCATCGCGGCCACGCAAGACGATCCGTGTGACAAGGAACCAGCCATGACCCATCCAGCATCGCCCCAATCCGAAGCCGCCCGGCTCGACCGCACCGCTCAGGTTCTCGACGGCTTCCAGATCGAGATTCCCTCCTGGGGCTTCGCAAACACCGGCACGCGCTTCGGCAAGTTCACCCAGGCCGCCGCCGCCTCCACCGTCGAAGAGAAATTTGCCGACGCGGCCGAGGTCCATCGCCTCACCGGCGTCACTCCCACCGTGGCCCTCCACGTCCTCTGGGATCTGCCCAACGGACTCGCCGACGTCGAGGAAGTAAAGGCCCTCGAGAGCCGCTACGGAGTCCGCGCCGGCTCCATCAATCCCAACCTCTTTCAGGACCAGCAGTACAAGTTCGGCTCGCTCTCCAATCCCTCGTCCGAGATCCGCGCCCAGGCTCTCCAGCACGTCCTCGAATCCATCGAGATTGGCAAACAGCTCGGCTCCCGCGACATCTCCCTCTGGATCGCCGACGGCTCCAACTATCCCGGCACACAATCCATCCGCAAGCGCATCGGATGGCTTGAGGAAGCCCTCTCGGCCGCCCACGCCCATCTCGCCCCCACGCAGCGCCTGCTCGTTGAATACAAGCCCTTCGAGCCTGCCTTCTACCACACCGACATCGCCGATTGGGGCATGGCCTCGCACTTCGCGCAGCAGGCCGGCCCCCAGGCCCGCGTCCTGGTCGACACCGGACACCACTACGCCTCGCAGAACATTGAGCAACTCGTCGCCTGGCTGCTCCATACCGGTATGCTCGGCGGCTTTCACTTCAACGACCGCCGTTATGCCGACGACGATCTTACCCTCGGCTCCATCGATCCCTACCAGATCTTCCGCATCTTCCACGAACTCCACCTAAGCTCGACCAACGGCCTGCCGCCTGAAGGCGTGGCCTTCATGGTCGACCAGAGCCACAACCTCAAAGGCAAGATCGAAGCCACCGTCCAGACCGTCGTCACCGCCCAGGAACTCTGGCTCAAGGCCGCGCTCGTCGATCGCGAGCTGTTGGCCGCCCTGCAAGACTCCTGCGAACTCGTCGCCGCCGAAGAGCTTTTCCGCGGCGCATTCTGGACTGACGTGCGCCCGCTCACCGCCGCCTGGCGCATAGCCCGCGGACTCTCCCCCGACCCGCTCGCCGCTCTCAAAGCCGGAGGGTACGTCGAACGAGTCGCCACCCAACGCGCTAAAACGCCAACCGCAGTGGGCAGTTACGCCTGAAGAAGTCTATGCTGGTGGAATCGAGTGTCCTGTCTCCAAAGTTCTTAACAAAACAGAGGCTGTCATTCTGAGCATACAAAGCGCAGCCTTCAAAAAGCGTCTGTCATCCTGAGCGATCGGGGCCCCAGGCGTCTTTCAGCCTGGGGGTGGTGAGTCGAAGGATCCGCCTTTGTTCTTCAGGCATTTCGCAATGATCTTTCGTGACCGGACACCAGCTACGGAACCATCCAGGGAGAAACTCCTTTGCCCAAGTCAAAGATCAAGCGGCTCTATCTCATTCCCATCCTTTCCAAGGCGCTCGACGTCATCGAGTTGCTTGAAGAGAGCCACGGGCCCGTTTCCCTCGAAGATGTCTACCAGAGCACTCACATCTCCAAGACCAGCGTCTATCGCATCCTGAAGACCCTCACCCACCGCGGCTACGTGGCCCAATCGCAGAACGGCCTCTATCGCCTCGTCTCCCGTCCCCGCCGCTTGCGCTTCGGTCTCGCCGTGCAGTCCGCCGACCTGCCTTTTTCCGTCGCCGTCTCCCAAAGCGTCACAGCGGCCGCCGCCGCCGCCGGCGTCGAGCTCCTTGTCCTCGACAACCAGTTCGACCCCGACGTCGCCATCCAGAACGCCGAGGAACTGGTGGCCAGGCGCGTTGACCTGGTCCTTGAATTTCAGGTGGAAGAAGCTGCCGGCCCCCGCGTCGCCCACATCTTCAAGAAGGCCGAGATTCCTCTCGTCGCCATTGACGTGCCCCACCCCAACGCCACCTACTTTGGCGTCGACAACTTTGAATGCGGATACGAAGCCGGCTCCATGCTCGCCCAGTTCGCACAGCGCAAATGGAAGGGAAAGGTCGATGCGGTTCTCGGCGTGGGATTCGCCGAGGCCGGCAGCTTCGTTCAAGGCCGCATCTCCGGCGCATTTGACGGCATCCGCGAACGCCTCAGCGACATTCCGGCCCTCCGCTTCATCCGCCTCGAGGGCCGCGGCATGCGCCAGCCCAGCCAGTCGGCAGTCGCCGATTTTCTAAGGAGCAGCCTAAAAGGCGAACGCATCCTGGTAGCCGCCGCCACCGACTCCAGCGCCCTCGGCGTTCTCGATGCCGCCCGCCAGGCTGGCCGCGAAGCCGACTTCGCCATCGTCGGCCAGGACTGCATCCCCGAGGTCATCGCTGAGATGCGCACCGGCAAAAGCGCCCTCATCGGCTCCATCTCCCATGAAGTGGAGACCTACGGCCCGCGCCTCATTCAGCTTGGAATCTCCATCCTGCGCGGCTACGCCACCCCACCCTATAACTACGTTCGCCACAAGGCAGTCTCTGCTGAATCTCTGTCCGACTGGCCTCAAGCCTGACAATTCTGCTGGTCACTGGCTCTCCCGTCCGTGTCGATCTGAATTTCCAATAAGGAATAGATTCTCTATTGCTACGCCAATATGTTATCTTGTGTACGCTGCAAAAATCCCTCGTAAAGTGGTATCTATGACATTGGCCGCCGCAACTCCTGCCACTCTGAAGTTCCTTGAAGACCGCTGGGATTCCCAGCTAGCCGCCACCCTCGATGAGCCTGAGCTCCTGCGCTACCGCTCCAACCTGCTCGGCTCCGACCTGCGCCTCACCAACTTCGCCGGCGGCAACACCAGCTCCAAAGTTACTGAAATCGACCCGCTCACCGGCGAGCCCATTGAAATCCTCTGGGTCAAAGGCTCCGGCGGCGACCTCGGCAGCATCAAGCGCACCGGCTTCGCCACCCTCTACCAGCACAAGCTCCTTTCTCTCGAGCGCACCTACAAGGGCGTCGACTTTGAAGACGAGATGGTCCCCATGTACGCCGTCGCCGCCTTCCGAAATAACCCCGTCGCCGCCTCCATTGACACCCCGCTGCACGGCTTTCTGCCCTTCCCGCACGTTGACCATCTCCATCCCGACTGGGGCATCGCCCTCGCCGCCTCCGCCAACGGCCTCGAAAAAATGAACGAGTTCAATCGCGAGTTCAACCACTCGCTCGTCTGGGTTCCCTGGCAGCGCCCCGGCTTCGAACTCGGCCTGATGATGCGCCAGGCGGTCAAGGACAACCCTGGCTGCGACGGCATCGTTCTCGGCGGCCACGGCCTCTTCACCTGGGGGGATACCCACCGCGAGTGCTACCTCGGCACGCTGACAATCGTCGATCAGATCGGCCAGTTCATTGAACGCCACGGCCTTGCCAAGGGCTCAACCCGCTTTGGCGGAGAGTCCATCGCCGCTCGTGAAGAACGCCGCAGCCTCGCCATTCAAATCGCCCCTTATCTGCGCGGCCGCATCAGCACCAAAAACCGCTGGATAAGTAGCTTCACCGACGCCCCCGACGTTCTTCAATTCGTCAACTCGGTCCATGCCAAAGACCTCTCCTTCCTCGGCACCAGTTGCCCCGATCACTTCATCCGCACCAAGATACGGCCCCTCTTCATTCCCTGGGCTGAAGGCGAAGATCTCGCCGCCCTGCGCAAGCAGATCGTCGTCTCGCTCGACGAGTACCGCCAGCAGTACGCCGACTACTACCACTCTTTCGCCACGCCCGATTCGCCCGCCCTCCGCGACGCCAGCCCCACCGTCGTCCTCATCCAGGGGCTAGGCATGTTCAGCTTCGGCAAGAGCAAGACGGAAGCCCGCATCACAGGCGAGTTCTACACCAACGCGATTCATGTGATGGAAGGCGCAAGCCTCCTCGCCGAAGGAGAAGTCACAGGAACCCTCCCGCAATGCGGCCCTGCAAACGAACCGGAGAGCTTCAAGGTCTTCACCAACTACGTCGCACTCCCTGCCATTGAGGCCTTCCGCATCGAGTACTGGGCCATGGAAGAAGCCAAAATCCGCCGCCAGCCGCCTGAAAAGGAACTCAGCCGCCGCATCGCCCTTGTAGTCGGAGGAGGCAGCGGCATCGGCCGCGAAGTCGCTCTTCTTGCCGCCGCCCGCGGCGCACACGTCGTCGTCGCCGACCGCGATGAAGCAGCCGCACAGCGCGTCGTCACTGAACTGGCCTCCGTCACCTCGAAGGAGTTCACCGCTGTCACACCGGTCGACATCCGCAGTCGCGAATCCATCCTGGACGCGATCAAGGCCACCATCGCAGCCTTCGGCGGCATCGACATCCTCATCAACACCGCCGCGCTCTTCCCGTCCTCGCCCGACGGCATCCTCTCCGACGCCACCTGGGCCACCACCCTCGACGTCAACGTCACCGCCAACTACCTTCTCGCCGACGAAGCCGCCAAGCCCTTCCGCGAGCAGGCCCTCGACGCCGTCATTGTCCTCACCAGCTCCGCCAACGCCGTCGTGCCCAAGCGCGGCAGCGAGGCCTACGACGTCAGCAAGGCCGCGCTCTCGCATCTCATCCGCGAACTCGCCGTCGGCCTCGCCCCCGGCGTGCGCGTCAACGGCATCAGCCCGGCCACCGTCGTCAAAGGGTCCACTATGTTCCCCCGCGACCGCGTCCGCGCCTCGCTCACCAAGTACAACATCCCGTTTGAGGAGTCGCTCTCCGACGACGAGCTCCGCAACCTGCTCGCCGGCTTCTACGCCAAGCGCACCCTCACCCATCAGCCCATTGACCCAACCGACTGCGCCGAAGCCATCCTGTTCCTCGCCAGCCCCAAATCCCGCTGCACCACCGGCCACATCATCCCGGTAGACGGCGGATTAGCCGAAGCCTTCCTGCGCTAGCCTGTAAAGAGCGCTGTCATCCTGAGCGAACGGGGCCCCAGGCATTTTTCAGCCTGAGGGCGGTGAGTCGAAGGATCTGCGGTTGCTTTTCGATCTGGCGCGATAGAACTGGGTGCCCCCTCCATGGCGCGGTTTTTGCGGCATGGGTGGGAGGCAAAACACCGAAATCGGGGTCCGGAATTCGATGCCTCAATCCGCAAGAATAGCCATCGACCTCGGCGCCGAGAGCTGTCGCGTCTCCCTGCTCACTTGGGAAAACAATGTCCCCAACATCCAAGTAATCCATCGCATCCCCAACGGCCCCATCCACCACGCCTCATCTCTTCACTGGCCCTTGGAAACCATCCTCGCCGGCCTTGAAGGAGGCCTCCGCAAAGCCGCGGCAGCCGCCCCCGAAGGCATAGCCTCCATCGCCGTCGATTCCTGGGGAGTCGACTACGTCCGTCTCAGCCCTGAAGGCACTCCGCTCCGCGACCCCTTCTGCTACCGCGACGAACGCACCATCGCTACCAAGGACTGCGCCGACGCCCTCATCTCCCCCCTCGATCTCTATCAGCGCACCGGCGTCCTGCCCCACCGCATCAACACCGTCTGCCAGCTCATGGCCGACCCGGCATGCGGCATCGACGCGCACGCCCCCTGGGTCACCATGCCCGAATACATCCTGCATTGGCTCGGCGCCCGCCGCGTGGCAGAGTACACCCACGCCACCCACACCGGCCTCGTCAACCTGACCACCGGCGATTGGGACCGCGACCTCTTCCGTCTCCTCGATCTCCCCATCGACGCCGCCCCGCCCATCGTCCCCACCGGCGCCCTCGTCGGCCGCCTGCAAGGCCCGCTTGCAGAACTCGAAGCCTTCCGCAACACCCAGCTCATCGCCCCCGCCTGCCACGACACAGCGTCCGCAATCGCCGCCATCTCCACCAGCCTCGATTCAACCCTTTACATTTCTTCCGGAACCTGGTCTCTCGTCGGCACCCGCAGCAGCGTGCCCGTCACCACCCCAGAAGCCCTCGCGGCCGGCTATACCAACCTCGGCGCAGCCACCGGCGACCTGCTCGTTCACTCGCTCATCAACAGCATGTGGGTTCTCAAGCAGTGCATGGACGCCTGGAGCGCCGAAGGCCGCGCGTGGAATATCGAAGACCTCATCCAGCAAGCTTCCGCGTGCAAAGCGGAAGGCCTGCTCGACATGGACGCCGAAACCCTCATGCTCGACTCCGACATGCCCGCGCGCATCAACAACGAACTCGCCCGTCTCGGCCACGCGCCCATCCCCGACATGCCTGGCCACGAGCCCGTCTTTGCCCGCCTGATCTTCGAGAGCCTCGCCGCCCGCTACGCCTCCGCGCTCCTAAGCCTTGAACGCATGCTGGGCCGCAAGCTCACCCGCATTCACATCCTCGGCGGAGCCAGCCGCAACAAGCTGCTCGTCTCCCTCACTGAGCAGCACACCGGCCTTTCCGTCGAAATCGGCCACCCCGAAAGCACCACCATTGGCAACTTCGCCGTGCAGCTCGCCGCGAGCGAAGCGAGCGGTCAGCGCCCCACCGCTGAATCCATCCGCCGCTGGGCCCACCGCCTCCCCCAATCCTGATTTTCCATCGATGCCTCAGTTCCCCGTCCTGATATGAACTGGGTGCCCCACCCATTCCGGTCTTTCCGCGGAATGAGTGGGAAGCAATACGCCAGTGCGAGCCTCCTGCGAGCGTCCGCCCCGCGCAGTGGTGCCGCACTGCAAGTGCCAGACGACGTCGGCGGCCAAGCTTGGTGACAGACCCGGCTTTGGGCGCGCTTTGTAACAGTCGTCCACCGTCTTCGCCGACCCGCGATGGATGAAACTGTGCCCCATCGGGGTACCCTCTGGGTCGGAGCGTTTTTTGCTCGATGAGTGGGAGTCGATGAAGGCCTACCGTCTGACAATTCCCATGCAGTTTCTTCCTAGGGCACGACTTCAGTCGGGCCGAAACCGCCTCTCAAATGAGAGAGATGGGGCTTTAGCCCCATGCAGCTGATTCGTGGATCTTCTGTCTATCGAGCCTTTGTCAGCAGTCTGAGACGCCGTTGGCCTCCTCCCCAACGCAGGGTGGAACCAAGTCAACCACTCCCCGTTCACTTCACCTTCGCATTGCGGGCGCTATCATAGGAGCCGGACCCACAATGCAGGAATTCTACAAAACCGATCTCTTCGGCGGTGCCACGCGGCGCCCCCAGTCTTTCCGCGACATCGACCTGCGCCAGTCCGTCCTTGAAGACCTGGCTCTCAAGATCCTCTATCTCTCCGGCACCATTACTGTTCTTGAACTTGGCGAGCGCCTCAAGCTCGGCTTCGAGATCTCCACCGACATCTTTGGCCGCCTGCGCACCGAGCGCTTCTGCCAGATCACCGGCATGGCCGGCAACATCCCGCAAATTTCCATCACCTCCGAGGGCCGCACCCGCGCCCTGGAACTGCTGGCCCAGTGCCACTACGCAGGCCACGCGCCTGTCACTCTCGAGAGCTACGTCAACATGGCCCGCAGGCAGAGTGTGCGCGACGTATCCGTCCACCCGCCCGACGTCGAACGCGCCTTCGCCCATCTCGTCATCGATGACAAGTCCTTGCGCCAGTTCGGCACCGCCCTCAACTCCGGCTCCGCCATCTTCCTCTACGGTCCTCCGGGAACCGGCAAGACCACCATCGCCGAAACCCTCTCGCACGTGCTTTCCAAAGAAGAAATCTGGATTCCCTATGCCGTTGAAGTCGACGGTCAGATCATCACCGTCTACGATCCGGCAATCCACAAACGCGCCACTCTCTCTGAGCCTAAAGAGCGGGACGAGCGCTGGGTCCTCTGCCAGCGTCCCACCGTCCTCGTCGGCGGCGAGCTCACCATTGACATGCTCGACCTCGAATTCAATCCCCAGACCCGCTTCTACGTCGGCCCCGTCCAGATGAAGGCCAACAACGGCGTTCTCATCATTGACGATTTCGGCCGCCAGCGCGTAAGCCCTGCGGAGTTGCTCAACCGCTGGGTTGTTCCCCTTGATCGCCGCATTGACTTCCTCACCCTCGCCGGCGGCAAGAAAATCGAAATGCCATTCGAGATGCTGGTTTGCTTTGCCTCCAACCTCGATCCGAGCACCTTGGTCGACGCCGCATTTCTGCGCCGCATTCAAACCAAGATCAACGTCGGGGCGCCCACCGATGAGCAGTTCGCTGAGATCTTCCGCCGGGTCACCAAGGAACATGAGGTCGAAGTCGAAGAAGGCATCTGCGACGAGCTCATCGCTTTCATCCGCAACACTCTCGAAATGGAGCTGCGCGCCTGTTACCCCCGCGACATCGTAAACCAGGTCCGCTGGGCCTCCCGCTTTGAAGGCACCAAACCCTACCTCGACCGCGATGCCCTCAAGCGCGCCGTAGACGCCTACTTCCTCCCCCACGCCTAGCCCATTCACTCATTCGACTCGTATTGGGTGCCCCATCCATTCCGCGTTCTTTGCGGAATGGGTGGGAAGCAGGATGCCGATGCGAGCCTCCCGCGAGCACCTGCACCACCGCAGGTGCAGTCAATTTGTTGACTAACCCTTAGTCCGACGTAGATGTGCGAAGGGGCACGACCGGGGTACCGGGGGACCCTCTGGGTCGGGGTCGCGTGCCGAAAAGCCCCAAATGATGAGAGAAATGGGGCTTCACAGCTTGCGGAAAAACTCCGATGAGACGTAGATGTGCGAAGGGGCACGAGTTTACTCGTGCCATAAGTTGTTTAAAATGAGAGAACGGGCTTTAGCCCGCGCACCATCTCCCTCGAATTCAACCCGAAAACCAAGCCCTTTTCCGCACCCTGTTGAGCCCCATGCACCCCTTCGAAGATCTCCTTTGAGATCGACCCGTTGTCTGCTGCGTGCCCCAGATCCGCCGCACTTGGGGACCCGGGGAAAGCAGTACGCCGGTGCGAGCCTCCGCCCCACGCAGTGGTCTGAATGAAAAACAAGCCGTCTGCCGTTAAGAGAGACAGCGTGCGCTCCAAATCCGGTAATTTCAAATTGAAAGTTCTCAATCCCATGCAATACACTGTGCTGGCCTCACCGCATTCACTGGCCCACCGGAACACATTGAGGTATGTTGCACCCATCCCTCGCCGCTGAAAACTACGCACCAGAAAGGCACGACCCCAATGTTCGTTTGCTCGCAAGCAGCCCGCGCGGCCATCGCCGCCGCAGCCATCGCCACCTTCGCTTCCCTCGCCGTCAACGCCCAGGCCGATTTCTCCACCGCGGTCGAAGCCACCCATCCGCTCGCCTTCTATCGTCTCGACTCCACCTCCGGCCAGAGCCTGGTCGGAACCACCACCTACAAGGCCGTCGGATCTGCCGGCATCGCCGCCACTGGCGCGCCCATCCCCACTGCCAACAGCCGCTTCCTCAAGCTCGACGGCCACACTGCCTACATCGTCACCACGCAGGCAGGCGGAGTCGGCGTCGCCGCCAGCATCATGGCCTGGGTTAACCTGGCTGAGCTGCCTTCCAAGGCGCAACACTTCTTTTATGTAGCCGGCGAATCGGAAAACGGCAACGATCTCGACGTTCAATTCGAGACCGACAACAAGCTCAAGTTCTTTACCGCCGCCGGCGGCAATCTCGCCTTCACCCCGCCGCCAGATTCCCTCATCGGCCAATGGCATTCCATCGCGGTCACCCTCGACACGCCTACCCACACCCGCGTCCTTTACTGGGACGGCAAAGCAGTCGCCACCGACAAGGGCGGCGGCGAACCCGGAAAGAAAAATATCTTCACCATCGGCGCCAGCTCTGTTTTTTCCGGACGCTTCTTCCACGGGTCCATTGACAACGTCGCTCTCTGGAATCGCGCCCTCAAAGCCTCTGAAGTGACTGCAATCTACACGGCATCTGCCGCAAGCGCATCCGGTGCAGCCGCATCCGCTGCCGCCCCAGCCGCCTCTGGCCCCACGCCCACCACTGGGCCGTTTGCCACCAAGGCCACCGTTGAAATTGAAGACGCCGCCGGCGGCAAAGTCCAGCTCAAGCGCGAAGAGCAAATCGCCTACATGTTCCTCTCCGGCATTGAGATCATCGAGCACAACTGCCAGCTCACCCTGCAGAAAGTCTGCCCGCTCAACCAGATCCTCACCGGCTCCTACCCCCCAGCCGGCAAGAACATCGAGCATCTCAAGTTCGATCCCAACAAGGTCGACCCCAACTACACCTACACTCTCGCCGCCAACGGCATGGCATGGGAAGCGCACGCCAACCCCAAGAAGCCCGGCCTCAGGGGCTGGTGCTTCATGTCCCGCGATGTCGGCACCACCATCGTCACCTACAACAAGACCGGCCCCTCCGGCTACACCGACTCCCCGGTAGGCAATCGCGGCATGTCGGGCGACTCGTTCGCCTCGCAGTAGATTCCGCATTCCCGGCAACAGCGGATAACTACCCCGCGAACTCAGCTCCCTCCCGGCGATGCGTCTTCATCGCCGGGGGAAGGAATCGGTAGGAGCCCATGGCGTGTTGAACCCGCACCTCACCTGGTCCCAATAGCATTTTAGGAACTCCTATAGACCGAAAGTATGCACTCAAGGGGGCCACACGAATTCCTAAAATGCTGGAAGCCGATGGCCAGGAGCTGCCTTCACCAGCCGCATGAGCCCTTCCGGTTTCAAATCCGCATTGAGAATCTTCCTCGGATCTCCCATCGCAGCACAAACCGCCTCCGCCGCCAGATGTCCTGACCGCGCCGCGCTCTCCATCGTCGACGGCCAGCCTGTCGCCGTCCAGTCCCCTGCAAGAAAACAATTCGGCCACGGAGACACCGAGCCAGGCCGCGCCGCATCAATCCCAGGAGGCACGCCAAACGTAGCGCGCACTTCTTTCACCAGCGCGGATTTTTCCAACTTCGCTTCCGCGACGGCGGGAAAGAACTCAGCCAACTCCTTGAGCGCGAGTGCAATCGCTTCCTGACGTTCGAGGGCCGCGAAGGCCCGATCGGCGCTGATCACCAACTCGATATAACTTCCCTTCTGCTTCCGCCACGGCTGCAAGCGGCCCTTGTTGTACATCCAATGAATCTCGCGATCCAGCAGCACCGCATGTTCCAGTTCCGTAATCTCCCGATCAAACCACAGATGCACGCTGCAGATCGGCCAATGCTCATGCCGTGCAATCTGCGCGGTCAGCTTCTCAACACCCTGCGCCGCCGGCAGATGCGGAATCAGTTTCTGCGTAGCCTCAAACGGCAGCGCCAGCACAATGTAATCCGACAAGAGCGCACCATCGCGTGTATTCACAGTCCACTGCGAGGTCTCATCATCCCACTCCGCCGACTCCACGTTCGCTTTCAAGATGACGCTCGAACCGCGCTCTGTCAGATACTTCACCGCCCCTGCGTACAACTCGCTCAGCGGCGCCGAGCTCATCCCCATGCTGCCCGCATAGGCCGAGTTCATAAACAGCTCGCGGATCACCTTGGCCGCATACGGCAACGCGATCGAGTCGATCTCGGCATTCAGCGCACTCGCAATCACCAGCCGCCAGAAGCGATCGAGCGCGCCCTTCGTCTGTCCATGGCGCTTGAGCCACGCGCCCAGGCTCTCGGTTGAATCCATTGGCACAGGCCGCATCAGTGCCGCAAACGCGCGCCCCAGCGCAATCTTGTCGGCGAAGGAGAACGCATGAGCCGTCATCAGCTTCGGCAACCCATGCAGCGGCGCAGGCAAGCCCAAAGAACCTGCTTTGGACGGGCCAAGCCGGGACCTTCTGCCGCCCGGCTCAATCATCGTCATCTCGCTGGTCCAGTGAATCCGCTCCGCAACGCCGATGCGTTTGTAGAAGCCAACAAGATTTGTGCAGCAGCCAAACAGCACATGCTGGCAGTTGTCGATCACGTCGCCCACGCCCGGATGCAGATACGAGCTGGCCCGCCCGCCAAGATACCCTCGCCGCTCCACAAGCTGTACGCGCAGTCCCGCCTCCGCCAGCGCGCAAGCCGCACTCATCCCTGCCACGCCTCCGCCGATGACTGCGACCGTCTTTACCGAGTTTTTACCCGCATCAATCAATAAAAGACCCTGTCATCCTGAGCGCAAATCAATGACCGTCATCCTGAGCGAACAACAAAAGAGGCTTGTCATCCTGAGCGAACGGGGCCCCAGGCGCTTTTCAGCCTGGGGGTGGTGAGTCGAAGGATCTGCTTCTGTTTTTCGTCTGCCCTGAGCAAAGTCGAAGGACCTGCGGTTGCTGTTGTTGTTCTTGCCTTAACACTGTCCCGAATCAACCCGCGATCCTCACCCAGCCCATCTTCGCCATCCCCATCGCCAAAATTCGCAGTTTCTCAGCCGTCGGCACGCTGGCCCGCTTCGAAAACACATCGTAGTCCGCCGCCTCAATCCGCTTCAGCAGCGCATGATAAATCTCCACCAGCACGCCCAGCGCCGGCCGGCTCTCCTTATCGATCAGCGGCATCAACGCATCCGCCGATTGATAATATCTCTCAGCCCGCGCGCCAATCTCCTTCAGCAGCGCGCGTTCCGCAGCCGTCGGCCCCGCTCCCGTTGCTCGCCGCAGCAGTCCTTCGAGCTCAACTCCATGCGCCTTCAAATCCTCCAACGGCAGATACACGCGGTTGCGCTCCGCATCCTCCGCCACATCGCGCAGGATGTTGGTCAACTGAAACGCAATCCCCGTCTCCTCGGCCAGCTTCTCCGCACGCGGGTCCGTGTAACCAAAAATATGAATGCACACCAACCCCACGACCGACGCAACCAGGTAGCAGTAGCGATACAAATCCTCAAACGTCGTGTAGGTGTCCGTCGCATCTCCCTTGGCTGCATCCAGATCCATCGTCACGCCAGCCACCAGTTCATCCAGCAGCGTCAGCGGAATTGCAAATCGCACCGTCGCATCGTGCACCGCAACAAAGACGGGGTCGTGCGTCGATCCGCCCGCGCTTGCCGCGCGCCACGCAGCCAGCCACGCCCCCAGATGCGCGCGCCGCGCCTCAATTGGGACGTTCTCGTCGTCGGCCAGGTCATCGGCCTTGCGCATGAAAGCGTAAATGGCGCAGATGGCGTTGCGCCGCGGCGCAGGCAGCGCCACGAAAGCGTAGTAGAAATTCTTCGCTTCGCGTTTGGCAATGGCCCGGCAGACCGCGTAGGCCTCGTTCAATGAATGATCGTTCGTCAAGCCGCCGTCTCTGCGCGCCGTGCGCTCTTGCCCAGCCGGCCGAAGGGCAACAGCCGCGCACTCACTGCCCGCAGCGCGAGTTTGAGCTTGGTGCTCTTTGTGATCGCTGGCCGCGCGCTCAACACATCGTAGCTGCACTCTTCAATCGCACGCAGAATCTCCAGGCCGCCGCGGCTGAATAAATCAAGGTCCAGCGCCAGGCTGCGATTCACCATCCCGATCAGCGGCAGCCCTTCTTCAAAAAGGCCGCGCGCATAGTCGACTTCGATTCGCAGAAGTCTGCGAAACTCCGGCGTCACAATTCCTTCACCAATGTTCAGATCGCTCACTTTGAAGAACTCCATGTCCTTCTGCGGCAGGTAGACGCGCCCGCGTGCGTAGTCCTCGCGCACATCCTGCCAGAAGTTCGCAAGCTGCAGCGCCGTGCAGGTCGCATCGGAGAGCCGGAATTTCTCCTCGATATCCTCGCCATTCACCTCGCCCGATGCGTACAGCACCAACCTCCCCACGGGATTGGCAGAGTAGCGGCAGTACCCCAGCACATCTTCCATGGTGGCGTAGCGCGTAACCGTCTGGTCCTGGCGAAATGCCGTCAGCAGATCCGCAAACGGCTCCTTGGGAATTGCGCACTCGCGAATCGTCGCGGCCAGCGCCACAAACACAGGATGCCGCGCGTTGCCTTCGTAGCAAGCATCCAGTTCCTCGCCCCACACATTCAACAGCGCCAACGCCGCCTCGGGATTGCCCGCCTCGTCGCTCAAATCGTCCGAGATGCGGCAATAGGCATAGATGGCATGAAAGTGTGGACGCAGCGCCTTGGGCAAAAACCACGACACGACGTGAAAATTCTCGTAGTGCGACTCGGCCAGTTGTTGGCAATAGGCCCGCGCTTCCTCCAGCGTAGGCGCAACCTCGGGAATGCGATAGTTCTCCGGCAGCGCTGCCCAGGCGCGCATCAGGAGCATATCTCTGTCCAGCGAATCGTTGTCGGAGAGGGAACCCTCGGTCGTGGTCATTCGTTCGCCTCAGGGCACAATGGCGGTCTTGATCTCGCTGCTGCGCTTCATCAGCTTCTCAAAGACGCGGTTGAGTTCATACAGATGCGCATGGCCGGTGATGAAGGCCCCAGCCTGGAACCGGCCGCCGGCAATAATATCCAGCGCCTTGCGGCAGATCGCCGGCGTGTGGTGGAAGGTGGCCCGCAGCGTGATGTCGCTATAGTGAATCCGATTCGTGTCGAGAGTTACGTGCGTTCCAACAGCGCAGCCGCCGAAGAAGTTCACCGTGCCCCCCTTGCGCACCAACTCAACCGCCTCCTGCCACGCATCGGGAACCCCCACTGCTTCAATCGCTATATCCACGCCGCGATCCTTCGGAGTCAGTTCGCGTGTCTCGCGAATCGCCTTGCGAATGTTGGTCGTCTGCACCACGTGCGCCGCGCCCAGTTGACGCGCAGCTTCCACCTGGCCGTCGTGCTTCACAATCGCGATCACTTCGCACCCGGAGAGCGCAGCCACATGTAAAATCATCAGTCCCAGCGGGCCGCCGCCGATCACCGCAACAATATCGCCTGGGCGCGGACGCGAATCCTCAAACCCATGCACCGCGCAGGCCAGCGGCTCCGTCAGCGCGGCATGCTCCAGCGGCACGTGGTCGGGAATATGCAGTGTGTTCTTGGCCACGATGCGCGCCGGAATGCGAATGAATTCGGCGTAGGCGCCGTTGTTGAACAGAAGATCGTCGCACAGGTTCTCCTGGCCGCGTTCACAGAAGAAACACTGCCCGCAGGGCGCGGAGTTGAGCGCCACTACGCGGTCGCCGGGAGCAAAGCCCACAACGCCTTCCCCCGCCTCCACAACCGTTCCAGCCAGTTCATGGCCGAACAGCGCCGGAGGCACAATCATGCGCGCATGGTAGCCGCGTCGAAACACCTTCAGATCCGTGCCGCAGGTGAGCGCTGCGCCCACCCGGACCACCAGTTCACCTGGCGCGGCTTCGGGCACAGGTACGCGCTCGATGCGAATATCTTCGCGACCGTGGAGGATTGCGGCTTTCATGGTCGTCGCCATCAATGCCCTCCTAATCCGTTCCTGCTCCAAACAGAGGCTCAATCATAATCTTCATTGAGTCGCCCTTGGGATGCGAAGCAACCTCGATGGCCGCAACCGCCTCATCCAGCGGAAAGCGGTGCGATATCAATTGCGTCAAATCAAATCCGTTGCGATAGCCGTTGAAGACAAGATCCGTCACTTCATCCAGAATCGGGAACGACGACGAGTACGACCCCATCAGCGTCTTCTCATCCATGCAAACAGCGCCTGGATCGAACGTGGCCTCTCCGTGCTGCGTCTGCGCAAACAGCATCACGCGTCCGCCCGGCCGCACCGCCGCCATGGCTGTCTTGATCAGTGCATTGCCGCCCACCGCCAGCACCACGGCATCCGCCCCGCGGCCTTCAGTTTCCTCAAGCACGCGCTCCACCACATCCTCGGTTCCTGCATGAATCGGATCGCTGAGCCCGAACTTGGCCGCAATCGCGTGGCGCTCTGGATAAAGATCGGAAGTCAGCACCCGCGCCCCTGTCCGGCGAGACAACGCCGCCCACATCAACCCGATCGGTCCCTGCCCAATCACCAGCACCGTATCGTCCGCGGCCAGCCTCAGCAGCTTCACGCCCTTCAGGACCGTGTTCACCGGCTCCACAAACGCCGCCTGCTCAAACGGAACATCGTCGGGCACCCGCACCACGCCGCGGTTCGCCACCACAAAGTCCATCACCCGAATGTACTCCGCAAAGCCGCCCCCCGCAGGTTCAAACCCCGCCGTCACGCCCACTTTCTTGTAAAGCGGGCATTGCGCCGGCGTCTGCTTGCGGCAGTAGTAGCAATCTCCGCACGGAACGTGATGGAAAACCATTACCCGTTCGCCCACCGCGTAGCTCGTGACTCCCTCGCCTACTTCCACAACGGTCCCGGCCATCTCGTGGCCAAAAATGCGCGGCGCGGAGTGCGACCCGGTATGAATCTTCTTGAGATCGGTCCCGCAGACGCCGCATGTGGCCACCTTCACCAGCAGCTCGCCCGCCCCGATCTTCGGCACAGGCACGGTCTCCACACGCATGTCGTTCACGCCGCGGTAGACAGCAGCCCGCATCGTGGCGGGGATCTTCGCCGTCTGGTTCACAACATCCTGCTGGCTTTCAATGTTTGAGATTTGGGTAGCCATTGCGCTCTCTGATAGTAGACCTTTCGTCAAGGAAATCGAGCACAGCTTCGCGAATGCTTTGGGAAGCCTTCCTGCTATTCTCGCCCATCCGGATAAGCGAGGGCCAGTACCAAGGCCTCAGAATCGAAAAAAGTACCATCCCCGCCATGTCAAACTGCCCATCCGCCCGGATAAAACGATTGAAATCGGGCAGCTTGTCGCTAAACCCGTCGCTGACGCCCTTGATCGAATAAAACGGAATCCCGCGCATCGCCGCCAGCCGCGCAATCGCCGCAGCCTCCATATCCACCATCTGCGCCCCGTAAGCCGCCGCCAGCCGCCGCTTTTCCACCTCGTCCGCAACCCTCGGACTCGTCACCAGGATCAGCCCGTCCCGATGCTCCACCGAAACCTCTTCCGTCGCAACAAAAAGGCTGTCATCCTGAGCGACCCGAAGCGTAGCGGAGGGGAGTCGAAGGACCTGCGGTTGCTTTTCGTCTTCCGTTTGACGGCCCAGCTGAGTCTCAAACCGTTCCCCAGTCCGTACATCAATCGCGCCGGAGACCGCATAAGCCTTTCCAGTGCCCAACGCTTCAGTCAGCGCCCCCGCCCATCCAACCGAAATCACCATATCCGGAGCGCCGTTCTTCTCCGCCGCCGCAAACGCCCGAGTAGCCGCGTCCACGCCCGCACCAGCGCAAGCCGCCACCCACTCGCCCTCATCAAACCTCCAGCGCCACACATCGACGCCTCCGTGCCGCTCGTGCAGCCAGCCCTTAACGAGCGGCTTCAATTCGCCCGCCATCGCGGCAATAATCGCAACTCTGTTCACGGCGCATACCCATTCACCCGGAACCACTCAATCGCCGCCCGCATCAACCTTCCCCTCAAAGGATCGCCTCAATCCCCTTGTTCCGCACGATGTTGAGCAGAGCCAGCGACGGCCCCTTCGGTTCCTTCACGCCCCGCTCCAGCTGGGAAAGATAACCGACCGTCAGGTTGAGTACTCGCGCAAGCGCCGCCTGACTCAGGTTGGCCCGCTCGCGCAGCGCTCGAATCTCCTCCGGGCTGATGGGAACTGCGAGGTGACTGGCCTTCTCACCCAGATGGCGAACGGTGATCTTGCGATAGGTGGCGTCGTCCATCACGCCAATGCGGTGCATGCCTTCGGCTGTCTCAAGAAGCGCTTCCGCCATACTGCTCAACTTTTTCGTTGCCATAAGGAACCTCCTCCAGTTCGCCCCGCTCCAGGCCCACGGCGATCTGCTGCTCATCGGCCGGCATCCAGATTGCGGCAATCTCCCGTGCCGTTTTCAGTTCGTCAGGCCCAACGCTCTCCCGGCCGCTCTTGGCGAAGCCGAAAAGAAAGATCGCCCTCCCCGCCCGGCGATACGCGATGATGGTGCGGTAGCCGCCAGACCGCCCCTTACCCGCGCGTGCAATCCGCTGCTTGATGAGACCACCGCCCAGATCGGCATCAACCTGCCCTTGCTCAGCTCGGACAATTGCTTCGCGCAGGCTGGCCAAAGAGATCTTCTCCCTCCGAGCAAACCGCGCCGTCCACCTCGTCAGGAATACTTGCATTCAATCTTCCTAACACTCAGAACTATAGCACTGAAGATTATAGAACGCAACGAGCGCGAGCCCTATGGCGCATACCCATTCGCCCGGAACCACTCAATCGCCGCCCGCATCGCCGGATACACCGGCACAATCCTGAAATCCAGCTCCTGCTGCGCATGCGCGCTCGATGCGTACATCTTCTTTCGTCCCATCCGCACCTCTTCAAGCGTCGCCCGCGGTTCCTTGCCGCGCATGCGTCCCGTGATCCACTGCTCAAAAAACGCATACGTTGCCGCAACCACAAACGGAATCTTCACTGTCGGCGAAGGGATCCCGGTAATCGCCGACATCTTGTCCAGAATCTGCTTCAGCGTCAAATTTTCGCCGCCCAGAATATAGCGATGTCCCGGCTGCCCAAGCGTCAGCGCGGCAACATGCGTCCGCGCCACCTCCGTCACATCCACCAGGTTCAGACCCGTGTCCATGTAAGCCGGAAACTTGCCGTTCAGAAAGTCCACAAAGATGCGCCCCGTCGGTGTGGGCTTGGAATCGTTGGGCCCGATCGGCGTAGTGGGATTAAGAATCACGACGCTCTGTCCCAGGGCTGCCGCACGCAGTGCTTCCTGCTCGGCCATGAACTTCGATCGCTTGTAGTGCCCCACCATGTCCTTGAGCGAAACAGGCGTGTCCTCGTTGATCACCAGCCCGTCGGTGCGGAAGTGCATCGTCGCCACGCTCGACGTGTAGACAAAGCGCGGCACGCCCGCCTCGCGCGCCATGCGCAGCAGTTCCCGCGTCCCATCCACATTGGCCCGATACATCCCCGCGGGATCGGGAATCCACAGCCGGTAATCCGCGGCGACATGCATCACTGCATCGCAATCTTGAATCCCTGCACGCAACGATTCCGGCTCGGCCAGATCGCCCACGACCGTCTCGCCGCGGATGCCTTCAAGATTTTTCAGATTGCTTGTCTTGCGAACCAGAAGCCGAAGGTCGGCTCCCTCATCGGCCAGCGCTCGCCCCACGTGATGGCCCACAAATCCGGTAGCGCCTGTAAGAAAGACTTTCATAGCCTCGAATCTCTAACCATCTTAAACTGCTACGCGGTGTCGCCCGGTTTGCTTCAAATAGCAGCCATACTCGCCAATAATGCAAAACTGCATTACAATAATCGGAGGGGTAATCAAATGGCGATTGTCAGCACAACCTCCCGCGGACAGGTGACTCTCCGCAAGGAAATCTTTCAACACGTCGGGATCAGGCCCGGGGAAAAATTGGAGATCGAACTGTTGCCGGGCGGCGAGTTCCGGGGACGCGCGGTGCAGAAAAGGCGTAGCATCGGCGATCTCGCAGGATTCCTGAAAGGCAAGACCAACGGCGCAAGGCTAACCATCGAAGAGATGGACGAGGCCATCGGCGAAGCTGTCGTCGAAGAGTTCCTGAGAGGCGTTCAGCGATGAAGACCATCGCGGACACGAATGTTCTGTTGCGTTTCCTGCTGGCCGACGATCCGGACCAATACAAGCTCGCGCTCGACACCATGGAAAATTCGGAAACTGTGGTGGTGAGCACCCATGCCCTCTGTGAGATGGCGTGGGTTCTGCGCAGCCGTTATGGAGTTTCGCGTTCTGTGATTGCGTCTACGATTCGCGGATTGCTCGAAACGAGGAACGTTGTGCTCGACGCGGCCGCGATCGATGCCGGATTGGCAACGCTCGACGCCGGCGCTGATTTCGCCGATGGCGTGATTGCCTATGAGGGCCGGTGGCTGGGCGGGGATACATTTGTTTCCTTCGACAGGAAGGCAGTTGCGGTGGTTGCCGCGCAGGGGATGAAGGCTGAGTTGCTGGGGTGATTTGAAGGACGAAGCCGTCGCCGCGGGATGGCCCACAAATCCGGTGGCGCGCTGCAAGGAAGACTTACATTCGTTCCGTTGGCGGCAGATCAGCCGCAACATGTTCCAGCGCGCGGTTCACTCAGTTGAGCGCGCTCGACGGGCCAAAGAACAACCGCACCGTCCGCCGTCAATTCCATCTCATAACTAGCGCCCGGATAGAGCCCCGCCTGCTTCTGCACTTCTTCCGGCAGCGCGATGCAGCCGCATTCTTGCACACGGCCCATCATGCAGCCAAGTCTATCCATTTAATCCAGCGCCTCTGGAACCAACTGGATGCCCTTTTCGCCGGCCGCCTTCTTCTCGTTGTACTTCTGCACCCAGTCTTCCCAGTGCTTGCCGGCCGCGCGGTCCTTGCCCGTGAACTCAAGCCGCGCAATCTCCGCGTAGCTCACCTTGCGCTTATCCAGAGCCTTGGGAGTGAAGTACTGCACCCACGATTCCGCCAGCGAGTTGCCGGTAAACCTGTTGAAGATGTAAGCCTCAATGATCTCGCCGTTCTTCAGCGTGAGCGACACATCGCCGCGATAATCGAAGGCCTTCTCAAGCGCCTGGCGCACATCCTCGTCGCTTGCAAACTCAGGAATCCATCCTTCCAGATTCTGATGCTCGAAACCGGGAGCAACCTCCATGGTTTCGATCTGCTCGCGGGTATACTTCAGCACTTCAGCGCTCATGCGTTCGTCTCCTCAAGCTCGTGCTCGGGCTTCGCGATCTGAACAAGCTTCGCCGGCCCATGCGGTGCTGGCTCGTTCAGCAGCTTCAGCGCATGCTTGTCCTTGTACATGCTGAACGTGCCCTTGACCATCGACCAGAAGCCCGACATGCTTCCGAATCCGTCGATCACCGCCGTCGGCTCGTAGCCGCAGCTCACCATGCAGTTGGCGCACTTCGCGTTGCCGCTGGCCACGCCGTACTCCTCCCACTTGGTCGTCTCCATCAACTCCTTGAACGTGTCCACGTAGCCGTCCTGCAGCAGGTAGCACGGCTTCTGCCAGCCAAAGATGTTGTAGGCCGGCGATCCCCATGGAGTGCAATCGTAGTTCCGATCGCCCATCAGGAATTCCAGGAACAGCGGCGACATGTTGAACTTCCACGACTTCTTCCGATTCGAAAGAATCGCGCGGAACAACCGGCGCACCCGCGCGCGGCCCATGAAGTGAGTCTGGTCGGGCGCCTTGTCGTAGCTGTAGCCCGGCGAGAGAACGATGCCCTCCACGCCGATCGCCATCATCTCGTCGAAGTGCGCGCGCACGCTGTTCGGATCGGTGCCGTCAAAGAACGTCGAATTGGGCGTAACGCGGAAGCCGGCCTTCACCGCGGCCTTGATGCCCTCCACGGCAATGTCGTACCCGCCCTCGCGACACACGCTGAAATCATGATGATCGCGCTGCCCGTCCAGGTGCACGGAGAAGGTCAGGTACTTCGACGGCGTAAACTCATGCAGTCTTTTCTTCAATTCCAGCGCGTTGGTACACATATACACATATTTCTCGCGCGCCACCAGTCCGTTGACAATCTCCACAATCTGCGGATGCAGCAGCGGCTCGCCGCCGGGAATCGCCACCATCGGCGCGCCGCACTCTTCCGCCGCGGCAAAGCACTCTTCCGGCGAGAGCTGCTTTTTGAGAATATGCGGAGGATACTGGACCTTGCCGCACCCGGCGCACGCCAGGTTGCAGCGGAAGAGCGGCTCAAGCATCAACACCAGTGGATAGCGCTTCTCGCCCGACATCCTCTTCTTCAGTACATAAGTCGCAACCGTCCACATCTGTGAGATCGGAACAGCCATCTTTGATTTACCCTCCAGCGCCCTGGTTGTTGACGCGTCTCGTGAATTCTGTTTGAAGCCGCTAGATTCTAGCTCCTGGCCAGATACAAAACCCGGCTAATCTAACAATCTGCCAATAGCTAGCAGCTAGAAGCTGCTCTTCCGTTCCATCGCTCGCCTGTAAGTGGTCAATGCCAGCAGCGGAAAATATTGCCGATACAAGTTATAGGACAGGTAGAAGACGCGGGGAAAGCCTGTACCTGTAATGATACTCTGCCTCAGTTTTCCTTCACCCGTCGATTCGTCCCAACTGCCGTCGGCCAACTGCCGCGTCAACAGCCAGCGCACGCCCTTGGCAACAGAATCGGAGCGGTCATCGCCGGCAGCCAGCAGCCCCAGCATGGCCCAGGCCGTCTGCGACGGTGTGCTCGGACCCACCCCGCGCGTGTTCGGATCGTCGTAGCTGCCGCAGGTTTCGCCCCATCCGCCATCGGGATTCTGCACCATGCGGATCCACTCCGCCGCCTGCTGAATCTGCGGCTCAAGATGATCGAAGCCGATCGCATCCAACCCGCGCAGCACCAGGAACGTCCCGTAGATGTAGTTCACGCCCCAGCGGCCAAACCAGCTTCCATCCGGCTCCTGCTCCTTGAGGATGAAATCGATGGCCTTCTGCACCCGCTTGTCGCTGCGGTCGTAGCCATAGTTGGCCAGCATCTCCAGGATTCTTCCCGTAATGTCCACCGTCGGCGGATCCAGCATCGCGTTGTGATCGGCGAAGGGAATGTACTGAAAGATCATCTTGGTGTTGTCTTTGTCGAAGCTGCCCCAGCCGCCGTTCCGGCACTGCATGGCAAACTCCCACTCGATGGCCCGCTGCGACACCTGGAACTGATAGCGCTCGCGTGGATTGTCCACCTTGTTCAATGCCAGCAGCACCTGCGCGGTGTCGTCTGTGTCCGGATAAAACTCATTATTGAATTCGAAGTACCAGCCGCCCGGCTCGGTGTGCGGCGCCTTCACCGCCCAGTCGCCCTTGTGCCGCACTTCCTTGGCCAGCATCCAGTCAGCCGCCTTGATCATGCGCGCATCGTTGCGCGGCACTCCTGCCTCGCCCAGCGCGTACACGGCCTGTGCCGTATCCCACACCGGAGAAACACACGGCTGCATGCGGAAGGTCGGCTCCGGCATGGTCTCGTTGGCCGGCTCTTCAATGCCCAGTTTCTCAAACTCGTCGCGCGCGCGAATCACCTGGGGATCGTCTTCCGAGTAGCCCAGGCACCGCAGCGCGATAATCGCGTTCAGCATGGCGGGATAAATGGCGCCCAGGCCGTCCGTCATCTCCAGGCGCTCCAGCAGCCACTTCTCGGCTTTCGCCAGCGCTAGTTTGCGTACGGGGCGCAGATGCACCGCCTCGGCCCAGTGCATCAGCCGGTCCAGCGCGATGAAAAAATTGCGCCAGGAGAAGATTCGCTTGCGGTCCCTGCGCAGGCGAAGGATTGAATTGGCCCGCCCGCCTACAAACAGCTCATCGATGCCCTGCTCCGGCGGAATCTTCTTGTACGGCTTCTTCGCGTAGATAATCGCCAGCGGCACAAGAATCGATCGCGACCACGACGAAATCTCGTAAATGTTGAAGTAGAACCACTTGGGAAAAAGAACAATCTCCGGCGGAATGGCGGGCACTGCGTCGTAGTCGTACTGGCCCAGGCCGCAGAGATACATCTTGGTGAAGGTGTTGCAGGCCACCACGCCGCCGTTGGCAAGAACCCACTCGCGGCACTTGGCAAGGCGCGGATCGTCCGGCCCAACCCCCATCAGCTTGGCTGAGAAGTAGCACTTCACTGACAGCGAGATATTGCCCGGTCCGCCCGGATAAAGGCTCCAACTGCCGTCTTCGTTCTGGAACCGCATCATCTCCGTAAATGCGCGTTGCAGACGCCCAGGGTCGCCGCTCTCCAACTGCGTGTGGAGATAGATGTAGTCGGCCTCGAGCATCGAGTCCGCTTCCAGCTCGCCGCACCAGTAGCCGTCAGGATGCTGCTGGGAGAGCAGGTATTCCGCCGACCGGCTTACCGCCGATTCCACGTCCGCCAGGTCCGCGTCCAGCCGGCCAAACCGTGGAACCACCGTATGCGGCCCGGCCATGTGCGACGCAGTTGAAGTTTTCCCTTTTTGTTGGCTCATGCGGATTAAAATGCCTCAGGTTCTCTTCGAAGAACTCAAATCAACAGGCGGCCCCGCAACGCTGTCGCGCTCGCTGCTCCGCCAATCAAACAAAATCGCGGTCTTGGTCCCTAGTCCCTGATCCCTAGTCCCTGATCCCTGACCACTGGCTTTAACGCACCGGCACGGACTCCGTCCCGCCCACGCCGCCAATGGCCTGAATGATTTCAGGCGGCAAGCCAAACCGAACATTTTCCGGCATCACTTCCACTTCTTCGACGCTGTCAAAACCGTTTAGTTGCAAATAATTGACCACGTCTTCCACCAGAACCTCAGGGGCCGAAGCGCCTGCCGTAACCGCAACATTGTTCACGCCCTTGAGCCACGCCGGGTCGATAGCCTGCGAGTTATCAATCAGATACCCGATGGTCCCCAGGTTGCGCGAAACCTCCACCAGCCGGTTCGAGTTCGAGCTGTTGGTCGAACCCACCACCAGCACAAGCTCCGCGTTGTGCGCCACATTGCGCACCGCAACCTGCCGGTTCTCAGTGGCGTAGCAGATGTCCTGCGAGTGCGGCCCCACAATATTCGGAAATTTTTCCTTGAGCGCGTGGATGATGTCCCGCGCCTCGTCCAGACTCAGCGTGGTCTGGGTCAGGTAAGCCACCCGGTCAGGATTGGGAACCTTCAGCTCGGCAACTTCGGCAACGTTTGAAACCACTTGGGTTACATCCGGCGCTTCGCCCAGCGTGCCCTCAATCTCATCGTGGTCGCGGTGGCCGATCAGCACCAGCGAATAGCCCTGTTTGGCAAACTTCACCGCCTCGATGTGCACCTTGGTCACCAGCGGACAGGTCGCGTCAATCACCCGCAGGCCGCGTCCCTTGCTCCGCTCCCGCACCGCCGGCGAAACACCATGCGCCGAATAAATCACGCGCTGGCCATCGGGAACATCGTCGATTTCATGAACAAAAATTGCGCCTTTTTCCGCCAACTCGTTCACAACATAACGGTTATGCACAATTTCCCGGCGAACATAGATAGGCGCGCCAAAGGTTTCAAGTGCGATCTTGACGATGTCGATCGCGCGCACCACACCGGCGCAAAAGCCGCGCGGCTTGAGCAACAACACCCGTTTCGGGCTGGGGGAAGTCTCGGCGTGGGAACCATTCGAGATGGAGTCGAGCACAGTAGTGGTCACATAATCAGTATACCAACGGACTCATTTTGAATGTGGGCTATTTGAAAAGCGGCTCGTCAGGAAGATGAAACCGGGTGCCCCATCCATCGAGCGTCTCCGGGAGGGTGCCCCCTGGGCACAGCGACAGGTCTTCGTCGCTGGGTTGGATGATCGATGGGTGGGAGACCACAAAGGCCAGCCCTCGGCCATCGGGGCCTTGCACCTTGCATCCTGTCTCTTATCAGTCCCCCACCGGTGTTTCCGACCCGCTGCGCACGAAACTGTAGCGCCGGCCTCCCGGCCGGCTGTCGTGTGGACCTCCCGGTCCACGCTTGTCTCTTTCTAGGCCCGGTATCTTCTCCACGGCGTCTGCACCCGGTAAACCGGCGTCGCCGTCACGCTGGACTTCGTCACCGCAAGCAGCTTCCGCCGCACCAGCCAACCCACCGCCGACTGCGCCGAACTCTTCGAAACTCCGATCGATTCAGCCAGCTCGGAGTAGCTGACCTGCACTGCTTCCTCGAGGCGCTGCTGCTCCGACGCCAGCCACAAATACACAAGAAAACTCACCGGCCGCTTGTCGTGTCCCACCAGGTCGCGCATCAAGGTGTCGGTCACGTACTCGTCGAAAGAAGGCATAGCTGTACCTATCGTTAGTATAGCGAGAACAACCAGATTGCATCCGAAAATCAGCCCGGATACAGTACGAAAAGATCGACAGGGAGGTCGCCCATGATACGTGGCATCAAGATTGTCAGCATCCCGGTCAGCAACCAGGATGTGTCGCTGAAGTTCTATACCGAGAAGATGGGATTCAAAGTGGCAACCGATCAGGCCTTCGGTCCCGGCCAGCGATGGATCGAGTTACTCATCCCCGGCTCCGATGTGAACCTTGCCCTCTTTACTCCCCCCGGCCATGAGAATCGCATCGGAGGATTCCAACCACTTACCTTCTGGTGCGACGATGTCTTCGCCACAGCCAGGTCGCTCAAGTCAAAGGGGGTCGAGCTGGCCGAGGAGCCGAAAAAGGAAACATGGGGAACCATGGCCAAATTGGGTCAAGAACTTATAGGAACGGAAACTCACTGCGACGGGACTCACTCTTCACAGAGCGGCCCTTTTGTTTTTATTCGGTTATATTCAACACGCGATAAATGAAGAATTTCACGAAATTGTGCTTGCATTGCCTTAAGCCTATTGTTCTTAAATTCATAACAGCCGAGAGTAGCACTAAAAACGTCTCCGGTGTATGAGTCGACGGCATATACTCCTACTACTACGCTCCCGCCCCGTGTACCTTCCCATGTCACTGTGAAGTTCATAAACCTAGATGAGCTTTCGGGAGGACCATACTGTTCCGCCCCCAGCTTTGGCAAACGCTGCTGCTCTTTAGTGAGTGAGGCCATAACAAGTGCTCTAGCTTGATCGGTCGTGATTTTTCGCGCTGGATCGTCGATCGCCCTAGCTGTCGTTGAGCAAAGAACAACAAGAATGAGGAGCACAATACTTCTTCTCATTAATTTCCTCCCATGCAAGCTTTGATTCATGATGAACAATGGATTCACACCAAGAGCTTTTCCCATCTGGCCGAAAATAGATGTGTACTTAGGTTGCATGATAGCCGTCGAGCACTTTGGGTTTGGCACATTTTTCCCTGATTGTGAAGCGGTCACATTTCCCTTGAACCGACCAATTCGCGTCCTTGAAAACAAGAAGCGGCAGTCATCAGAGATCCCGATGGAAACGAGTTTGTTTTCTCCAGCAGATGACAAGCGGGACCGCGATGAGAGCGTCCCGCAAACCGGTCACAGTGCCTGATGAGACCACCCGATGCACAGTTCAAGGGATCCGTGTCCAGGTCGCCGTCCGGCCAAACAGTGAGACGCCGATAAATCCGCGCATGTGCAGTTGATCCTTCCCTGCGGACCAGATCTTGCCCTTGTACTCTTTGCCGTTCTCGGGATCGAGCACCGTTCCCTCCACCCAGTCGTCTCCCTCGGGGTGAAAGTTCCGCAGGATGACCATGCCCAGGATCGGTTGCTTGCTCGCCTCTCCCGGACACTTGTCGCAGAGATCGTGCGGCGTGCGCCCCGGACGCACCTCCGTGACCTTCCCGAAAAGCTTGCCGTTTTCGAGATAGATTTCCACCTTGCCGCCCTGCGTGCCGTCGTTGTTCACCACCTGCCAGCGTCCCACAGCACTTTGCAGCTTCGCTGAGAGTTCCTGCGCACGTAACGCCTGAACACCGAACACCACCAACAGCGCAGCGCTCAGGATGCAGAAGGATTTGTTTCGAGTCGATTTCAAGGGGCATCTTCCTCCGCATGGATTGTAGTGCCGGCAAGCGGCAACTGGCACAAACTCTTCCTCCCGCCGCGGGAGCAGCAGCTTGCTGATGCGGTTCCAAACCGCGGACCCACCGCGCTAACTCCACCAGCACATATCCCGTGCGAGCCTCCCGCAAGCGTCTGCCGCACCGCAGGTGGTCTGCCCCACCGCAGGTGGTCTGCCGCACCGCAGGTGGCCTGCCGCACCGCAGGTGGCCTGCCGCACCGCAAGTGCCTGCCCCGGAGGGGCCGGGTGATAATAGCCACGGGTGAAACCCGTGGAAAGCATCCCCATAAATGCCCCGCCGTCCTGGAGGGACGGCATGATTCATCCCCAAACATGCCGCGATTCGTACTCAATCCCCCACCGCAGGCTGCCGAAAAATAAGTCCCCAAACTTTTGCCGATAATTTCCCCCATTTGGCGCACAATCATTTCATACCCCACAAAGAGGGAAACGCAGCAGGCTCATGCGAGCCTCCCGCGAGCGTCCGCTCCATGCAATGGCTGCTCCATGCAATGGCTGCTCCATGCAATGGCTACTCCATGCAATGGTAAGTGCATTGTTCTCAGTTATCTGCGAATAAGTCCTTTGTTCTCTCATATCGGCAGCGATCAATCCCGCAATCCAATGAAAATAGGCCACTTATTTTCAGCGGGAGGTGGGGGGGTAGGAAAGGATCTCTCATGTCTGTCATCCCGCCCGAATGTCTGCACACGATGCCCGTGCGAGCGTCTGCTCCATGCAATGGTGCGAGCCTCCCGCGAGCGTCTGCCGCACTGCAAGTGCCGAGCGTCTGCTCCATGCAATGGTGCGAGCCTCCCGCGAGCGTCTGCCGCACTGCAAGTGCCGAGCGTCTGCTCCATGCAATGGTGCGAGCCTCCCGCGAGCGTCTGCCGCACTGCAAGTGCCGAGC
>Ga0302145_10000090_pt1 | contig 40176 bp, 35 predicted proteins | sample I_Bog_E2_3_FD_192437 | JGI IMG/M metagenome (GOLD analysis project Ga0302145, IMG submission 192437) | Peat permafrost microbial communities from Stordalen Mire near Abisko, Sweden - I_Bog_E2_3 | ecosystem: Environmental > Terrestrial > Soil > Wetlands > Peat | place: Sweden: Abisko, Stordalen... | reverse complement strand
TAATCGATCAAATCGCGGCTGCCGCACACGTAGCCGCCCAGCGCGCCGATGGCTTTTGAGAGCGTGCCCACCTGCACATCCACCTTGCCGTGCGCGTTGAAGTGGTCCACACTGCCGCGGCCGTTGCGGCCCAGTACTCCGCTGGCGTGGGCGTCGTCCACCATCATGATGGCGCCGTATTTTTCAGCCAGCGCGGCCAGCTTGCCCACCGGACCAATATCGCCGTCCATACTGAAGACGCCGTCGGTAATGACCAGCTTCCTGCCCGGCTCGTTGGCCAACTCCTGCAGCAATTCCTCGCAATGAGCCACATCCTTGTGGCGGAAGACCTTGATTTTGGCTCGCGAAAGCCGGGCGCCGTCAATGATGCTGGCGTGGTTCAGCTCGTCGGAGAGGATGAAGTCCTCCTTGCCCAGAATCGAGCTCACCGTGCCCGCGTTGGCCGCGAAGCCGCTCTGGAAGACGACGCAGGCTTCGACATTCTTGAAGCGGGCAATCTTCTCTTCCAGATCCATGTGGATGCGCATGGTGCCGGCGATGGTGCGCACCGCGCCCGAGCCCACGCCAAAGGCCCTGGTGGCCGCCAGCGCCGCTTCAATCAGCTTGGGGTGGTTGGCCAGGCCGAGGTAGTTGTTGCTGGCCAGGTTGATGACCTTCTTGCCGTCGTAGTGGCACACGGGCGCCTGCTGGTCGTCCAGAATGCGCAGGTTGAAGTGCGTCCCCTTGGCGCGCAATTCGTCGAGCGCGGCGGTCAGGTGGGCAAGTTGGGGCCGTGTGGCGGCATCAGTCATCGCGATTCCCTCAAAGGAAGAGCATAGCGCGGCTCGCGGGCAGGGAACCACCTTGGCGGCCGGCGGCGCGGATTTCCGGCTTTCGCAGCCGGCGGCAGCGACCTTCCCGGCTTGAAAACGTCCAAGAACAGGTCCGGCTTGGCCGAGCAATAGCCCGGCTGCGGCCCCGCCGGATACAATGGTGTTTACGCTTCGAAATCCCGGCGATACGCAATTTTGAATGATGGAGCAGGTGCAAGTGAGAGGCATTGTCTGCCGCGGTCTGCGGCTTGAGTTGGTTGCAGCATTGAGTATCGCGTTGGCGATGCCCGCGCTGGCCCTGGCGGCAGACGCGCCGCAGCAGGCCACGCAGACCGCAATGACCGTGGAAACCCACGATCAGCACGGTCGCACGCAGGCCGTTGTTGCGGTGTCCGTGACCGGTGAAGACGGGCTGCCCGCCACCGGAGCCGTGGTCCTCAGCGATCGCGGAACCCAGTTGGCCGGCGCCGCGCTCAACGCGCAAGGCCAGGCCAGCCTGACCGTCTCGTTGCCCGCAGGCGATCATTCGCTGCGCGCGATCTACAACGGCGATGCGACCCACCAGAGTTCTCTCTCCGCAAGGGCGGAAGCGTCGGGTCAGTCCAGCGCGGTTCCAGGGTTCAATGTTTCTGTCGCTCCCGCCACGCTGACGCTCATTCCGGGCGCATCGGGAACCATCCAGGTTTCCGTCACGCCGGTCAACAGCACCGCGCTCGCTTCGCCCCTGTTTGTTACGCTCTCCTGCTCCGGACTTCCTGACCAGTCTTCCTGCACATTTACTCCGGAGAACGTTGAGATCCAGCCCAACCAGGTCGCGGCCATCACCGTGCCCATGTTGATCGGCACGCAGGCAGCCGGGGTGGGCACAGCTTCATCCATGCGTCCTGTTTCGAGCTCTGTAGCCTGGGCGTTTCTGCTTCCAGGCGCCTTCGCGCTGGGCGGACTGGCGTGGTCGGCACGCCGCCGGCCGTGGCTGAACCGGCTCGCGCTGGTTTGCCTGGTCGCGCTGGTCACGCTGCTGGGAACCACCGCCTGCAATCCGCGTTACGACTACTACAATCACGGGCCGCCCATCCCGCCCGCAACGCCCGCCGGCACCTACACGGTCACCATCACCGGACAGTCCAGCAATGGCGTCACAGCCGTCACCAGTCCGCCGGTAACCATCGCGCTGACTGTTCAGTAGGCTGGATCGCGATCGAAGGTCAATCGCGGCCTGCTCCCGGCAACCATTCGCCGCGTGACAGAAGCCGAGAACCGACAACTGTCTCTTCTCACTCCGGCCGCATGACCACCTTGATTGCCTCGCCCGTGCGCAGCAGTTCCATTGCCTGGGGAAACTCGCTCAGCTTGAGCCGGTGGGTAATCGCCGGCCCCAGGTCGAGCTTTCCGGCGGACAACAGCGCTTCCATCTGGAACCATGTCTCGAACATCTTGCGCCCATTGATGCCCTGCACGATTGCGCCCTTGAAGATGATGTCTTTGGCAAAGTCGAGCTCAAAGGGCCGGGAGGGAATCCCCAGCAGCGAGGCGCGCCCGCCGGTCCTGAGCAGCGCAAAGCCCATGCGGATGGCGGTGGGATGGCCCGACATTTCGAGAAGCACATCCACGCCGGTTCCGCCCGTAGCCTCCAGAACCATCTCCTCAACATTGTCGGTGGCAGGGTCCAGCACCATGTCAGCGCCCATTTGCGCGGCCACGGCCCGGCGGCGCGCGTTTACCTCAATGGCAAACACTTTGGCTGCTCCGCAGGCCTTGGCCACGGCAATTGAAAACAGCCCGATGGCGCCGCAACCGGTTACTGCGACCGTCTGCGCCGCAATAGGCCCGGCCAGGACGGTGTGGACCGCGTTGCCGAGCGGATCCAGCAGGGACGCGTACTCCGGCGGAATTTCCGGCGAGAGCTTCCAGATGTTGGTCTCGGGAATGATGGCGTAGCTGGCGAAGGCGCCGTCGGCATCCACGCCCAGGATGCGCACGTGCTGGCAGATGTGCGCCTGGCCGGTGCGGCACTGCATGCACTTGCCGCAGGCCACGTGCATCTCGGCTGAAACCAGGTCGCCCTCTTTGACGGTGGTTACGCCGCGCCCCACGCCGGCCACCGCACCGGCAAACTCATGGCCGGGAATCAGCGGGGGGTGAATGCGTCCCTGCGCCCAGGGGTCCCAGTTGAAGATGTGCAGGTCAGTGCCGCACACGCTGGCCGCCTGCACGCGCACCAGCACCTCGCCGGGGCCGGGCGTGGGCACAGGGACCTCGCGCAACTCGATGCCGGGGGCGGCGTGCGCCTTCACTACTGCTTGCATGGTGGCGGGCATAGGGGAAAGCCTCCGTGAATCAGCAAACACCCTAGTCTATCAACCGCTGCCCGCCGGCAAAACCTGCTGGGCAGAATGCGTCGGCGCGCCATAGGTCACGCGCCCATCTGAAACCCCGGTCGCCGCCTTTACCCCACCGCCGGCAGGCCCGCCAGCGCCATGGCAATCTCCTCTGCCGGGTAGTCGTAATTCTCCAGCAGCCCCGCCTGGTAGTTGATGTAGCTCTGCATATCGAAGTGCCCGTGACCGCACAGGTTGAACAGAATCGTCCGCTCCGTGCCCTCCTCCTTGCACTTCAGCGCCTCCTGAATGGCGCCTGCCACCGCATGGTTCGCCTCCGGCGCAGGAATGATTCCCTCCGCCCGCGCAAACTGGATGCCGGCCGCAAACGCGTCCAGTTGCTGCACGCTGCCGGCCTCAATCAGACCAAGGTCTTTCACGTGTGAAACCAGCGGCGCCATCCCGTGGTAGCGCAGCCCGCCCGCATGAATCCCCGGCGGAATGAACGTGGACCCCAGCGTATGCATCTTGACCAATGGAGTCAGGTGCCCCGTATCGCCGAAGTCGTAAGCAAAATGCCCTTTGGTCAGGCTCGGACAAGCCGCCGGTTCCACCGCCAGCACGCGCACGTTGCGCTTCCCCTTGATCTTCTCGCCGAGGAAGGGAAACACCAGCCCCGCAAAGTTCGATCCGCCGCCCGTGCAGCCTACAATCACATCCGGCTCGGCCTCAGCCATCGCCAACTGTTCCATCGTCTCCAGGCCGATCACCGTCTGGTGCAGCAGCACGTGGTTCAGCACGCTTCCCAGCGCATACTTCGTGTTCGGGTCCTTTGCCGCCACTTCCACCGCTTCACTGATCGCGATTCCCAACGACCCGTTGGTGTTGGGATGCTCGGCGAGAATCGCCCGGCCGCTCTCCGTCTCCATGCTCGGGCTGGCGGTGACGCTGGCCCCAAAGGCCTCCATCAGCGCGCGCCGGTAGGGCTTCTGGTCGTAGCTCACGCGCACCATGTAGACCTTGCACTCCAGGCCGAAGAAGGCGCAGGCCATGGCCAGCGACGACCCCCACTGGCCCGCGCCGGTCTCGGTGGAAAGCCGCTTGGTCCCCTCCTGTTTGTTATAGAAAGCCTGGGGCACCGCGGTATTCGGCTTGTGGCTTCCCGCCGGGCTCACGCCCTCGTACTTGTAGTAGATCTTGGCCGGCGTATCCAGCGCTTTTTCAAGGCGGCGGGCGCGGTAAAGCGGCGATGGCCGCCACTGCGCATACACCTGCCGCACCGGATCGGGAATCTCAATCTCCCGTTCCTGGCTCACCTCCTGCAGGATGAGCGCCATGGGAAACAGCGGCGCCAGGTCGTCAGGGCCTATGGGCTGCAGCGTGCCGGGATGCAGAGGCGGCGCCAGCGGTTTGGGCAGATCGGCAGCAATGTTGTACCAGGCGCGGGGAATGCGGTTCTGCGGAAGGTTATATTGAATGCTTTCCATGCGCGGAATTCTAACAGCGCCGAGGCACGGACTCCAGTGAGCCTGGTTGCACCCGCTCCGCCGGGCTCCCTCACAGCTATCCTCTGCGTTGCGGTGGAACCGGCCGCCGTTGCCTCTCTCGCAAGCGTGAGCTTCCGGTTGACTCCGCCCCATGGATTAAGCTGAGAGACACACGCTTCCTCGGAGGATCATGACTTCAACCAGCGCAATTTCCCGCCGAGGTTTTCTCGGCGCATCCGCGGCTGTTGCCGCCAGCGCAGCCATCGGCAGCACGCAGACAGCGGCGGCGCAGACTGGCCAGGCACAAGCTGCGTCAGCCGTGCCCGCACCCATTGCCGCATTGCCGGTTCTCTCCGGGCTGCCGCGGCCCTTCACCAACACAGAGCGGCTGGCGCGCATCGAACGTGCCAAGGCGCTGATGGCGGCAAGCAAGATCGACGCCATCGTGCTCGCCAACTCCACCAGCTCGTCGGTCTACTTTGCCGGCCTGCGTCTCGACGGCGGAGAGCGCCTGTGGGCCCTGGTCATGCCGGCAAAGAGCAAGCCGTTCCTGGTCTGTCCCCACTTTGAAGAAGGCCGCGCCCGCGAACTGCTTGAGGCCGGTCCCTTCGGCAAAGACGCCGATGTGCTCACCTGGCAGGAAGACGAAAGCCCATTCGTGGCCGTCGGAAAAGGCCTCGCCGAGCGCGGACTCACCTCCGGCGTGATTGGCCTCGACGAGAACATGAAATTCGTTTTTGCAGACAGCATTCGCGCGGCGAACCCGCATTTGCACCTCGTGTCGGCTTCGCCTGTGACCTCTGGCTGCCGGATGATCAAGGACGCCCATGAGATTGAGTGCATGCGTCTCGCCAGCCGGGCCACGCTGCTGGTTTATCGCGCCGTCTTCCAATCGCTCAAGCCGGGGATGACCACGAGCGACGTGGAATCTCTTGTGGATGTCGCTTATCGCCGCGTCGGTTTTCGAGGGGACGCCAGCCTCAACGTGGACGAGTTTACCGCGCAGCCGCACGGCTCGGCGCAGCCGCAAACCCTGCGCGAGGGCTCCATCCTCATGCTCGACGACGGCTGCCTGGTGGAGGGCTATGCATCCGACATCACGCGCACATTTGTTCTGGGCAAAGCCACCGACAAGATGAAGAAGGTGTTCGATATCGTGCATCGCGCGCAGGCAGTGGCGATTGAGACGGCGCGACCCGGCGTGCACACGTATGAAGTGGACGCAGCGGCGAGGAAGGTAATCGTCGACGCCGGCTATGGGCCCGGCTTCACATACTTTTCACACCGCCTGGGCCACGGCATCGGCATGGACGGACATGAGTGGCCCTACTTCGTGAAGAACAACATGTACGGCTACGAACTCGACCCGCACCTCAAAGCCAATATGCTGTTCAGCGACGAGCCGGGGATTTATATCAAGGGCGAGTTCGGCATCCGGCTTGAAGACGATCTGCTTATCACCGAATCGGGATCGGAACTGCTGACGCCGCAGAGCCCATCGCTTGAAGATCCGTTCGCGGGGATGGAAGCCTAGGCGGGTGCACTGCGATTTCGATTCGGAAACTTGGAGCGTTCTGCTAACTCCGCCAACACCCGTGCAGCGCGGCTACCTCCGCTGCATCTTTCACCATCTTCACCACAGGCAGCGCTTCGCCGTTGGGTAGCGGCACATCGATGCGCTCCACTTCGACATAGCCTTTGAGCCGATACAGCGGCACGCCGGTCAGCGTCGATCCCATCTCGTAGCGGTTGAACCCAGCTGCGGCTGCTTCCGCTTCAACGCGTGCAAGGATCAGTGAACCCAGGCCGCGCCGCGCGTAGTCGGGATGCACAAAGATCGCACGCACCTTGGCCGCGTCTGTTGCAGGGTCTAGAAGATCAGGTTCGCGCCCCGGGCCTCGATCCGCGCCGAACAGAGTTTTGCGCTTCGACCAACCGCCGCACCCGGCGAAGGGCGAGCTCAGCTTTTTAGCATTTTGGAAGAATGTATCGCTGGTGTCGGCGGGCTCCGCCACAAAATAAGTTCTATCGCGAATCAGCTGCGTATCCAGGCCGAGCACCGTTCCCAGCGCGCCTTCAATCTGCGCCGGAGTGTAATCGTCCGCCTGCAACCCGCGGACCGATGCTTCAATCAGCGCGTGCAGCGCGGGGATATCTTCCTCCGTCGCGAGGCGCAACGCGAATGTTTCAGGAGTTCCCATTGGTTTTCAGCCGATCCCGCAATTCGCAGCAGAGTGTCTTCCAATCCCTGATCCCTGATCCCTATTTCCCGTTTTTTCCCACTTCCACCAGCGTTGAATAAAACGTTGCGCCGCCGCCGATGTCGGTAAGCCGCTCGCTGGTGAGCGCGTTCACGTTGCCGCCGCTGCCGGAGAGCTTGGCCCAATCCAACTGGCCCGTCACCACGCCGGTTGGAAGACTGCTGTTCATCGTCGCAGTCAGGGTAAGTGCGCCGCGGTCGTTCCAGATGCGGATCGAGTCGCCTTCGGCAATCCCGCGCGCCTCGGCGTCTTTGGGATGCATCTCCAGGCGCTGACTCTTGCGCGCTTCCATCTTCCTGTGGCCGTCGAGATGCGCGAAGGTCGTGTTCATGTAGTTGTCCGCCTTGCGGCTCAGGAACTCCAGCGGAAAGCGCTTCGCGTCTACTCCCCATCGTGACTCGGTCGGCGGAACAAATCCCGGAAGAGGGTCGAGGCCCTGGGCGGCAAGAACCTCCGAGTAGAACTCGATTTTTCCGGACGGTGTTGGCAACGGGCCTTCGAGAAACGGCATGAACGGATCGCCTTCCGGATCGCGATGGAAGGCCAGCGGAATATGCCCTTCTGTCTTCAAATCCTCCAGCGCGATGTGTTCCATCTCCGGCCGAGCAGAGTGTCCATCCGCGCCAATCGCCAACGCCTGACGAATCAAATCCATGTCGGTGTCGCGGAAGCACTCTTCTTCAAAGCCCATGCGCTGCGCCAATTGCCCAAACATCCAGACGTTGTTGCGCGCCTCGCCGGGCGGCTCAATGGCCTGTTGCGAGAGCTGCACAAAGTAGTGGCCATACGCGCCCTGCACATCCGTGTGTTCAAGAAATGTGGTTGCCGGCAGAATGTAGTCCGCGTAATCCGTCGTGTCGGTGAAGAAGAGATCATGCACCACGGTGAACAGATCATTACGCTCCATGCCGCGGCGCACTGCGTTGTGATTCGGCGCCACCGCTGCCGGATTTGAGTTATAAACAAACAGCGCCTTGATCGCAAGGTCGGCGGCCTCTTCTGTTCCCTGTTCCCTATTCCCTGTTCCCTGCTTTTCCAGCGCTTCTCCCAGCGCCGACATATTCACCGCCCGCGCCAGCCGCTTCAGCGGCGAAGCCAGCGCAAGGTCGGGACGCTCGAGGGCTTCCTTGTCCCACTTGAATGCGCCCGAGGCGGAAAGCTGCCCGCCGCCGCCGCGAAACTTCCACGCACCGGTCAGCGCCGGCAGCATGGAGATGGCGCGCACCGCGGTGCCTCCGTTCTCACTGCGCTGCACGCCATAGCTCGCGCGCAGCATGGCGGGCCGCGTGGTGGCATACTCGCGCGCCAACTGCTCCACTTCAACGGCGGTCATTCCCGTCCATGCCGCCACGCGCTCCGGCGTGTACTCGCGCGCACGCTCGGCCAACCGATCGAAGCCGTGCGTCATGGAGTCAATGTAGGCGCGGTCTTCCAGGCCCTCGTTCAGAATCACGTGCATCATGCCCAGGGCAAGTGCGCCGTCGGTGCCTGGCCGTATGGCGATGTGCCAGTCAGCCAGCGCTGCCGTACGCGTCCTGTACGGGTCAATCACAATCAGTCGCGCGCCGTTGCGCCGCGCCTGCTCAATGAAGGGCCACATGTGCACGTTGTTGCCATGAATGTTCGCGCCCCACGCAAGCACCAGCTTGGCCAGACGGAAGTCCTCGGTCGGCGTGCCCAGCTTCTTGCCGTACACCAGGTTCCAGGCCACGCCGCCGGCCTCTGCGCAGATGGTGCGGTCCAACTGGCATGCGCCCAGGCGGTGAAAGAAACGGCGGTCCATTGAGCCATAGCCCAGCACGCCGATGGTGCCCGCGTAGCTGTAAGGCAGAATCGACTCCGGCCCGAATGTTTCCGAAGTACTCTTGAGCCGTGCAGCAATCGCATCGAGCGCCTCGTCCCAGCTCACGCGCTCAAAGGCTTCGTGCTCGTAGCCTCTCTTGAGTGGGCCCTTGGCAATGCCCGCCTTTCGCTTCAGCGGATAGAGAATCCGCTCCGGCGCATACACGCGGTCGAGATACTTGGCCACTTTGCCGCACAGAAATCCCTGGGTCACGGGATGCGCCGGGTCGCCGGCGACCTTCACTGCGCGCCCCTGCTCGTTCACGGTGACCAGAACCCCGCAGGAGTCAGGGCAATCGTGCGAGCAAACGGTATGCACAACGCGAAACGAGCCGGATTCGGTAGCCGCGGGCATAGCGCCATTGTAAGCTGAACGCGGAGGATTCCCATGCGCAGGCTCTTGCTCGCTCTCGCCGTCCTTTGTGTCGCACTACCCATCGCCACCCAAGCCCCGGCCTCGCCCGACAACCCGGACCGCAAGGCGATTGAAGCCGCCATGGCCACCCAGGTGGCCGCGTGGAACCACGCCGACATTCCAGGGTTCATGCAGGTCTATGAGAACTCGGCCGACACCACTTTCATCGGTGCGCACGTCGCCAAGGGGTTCACCCCCATTCTTGAGCGCTACAAGGCGAACTACTCCACCGCCGAGCAAATGGGCGCGCTCACTTTCACCAATCTCGATGTGCGCCTGCTGCCCAGCACCTGCGGCAAGGTTGAGTTCGCCGTCGTCACCGGCAACTTCCATCTCGAACGCACCGCCAAAGGCGCGGCTACCAAGGACGACGGCACCTTCTCCCTGGTCTGGCGCAAGGGCGCGCAGGGCTGGAAGATCCTGCTCGATCACACCAGCTGACGCTGCTGTACACTGGTCTCGCCATGAGCTGCCTCTTTTGCAAGATCCTTGACGGAAGCATTCCCTCCACACCTGTCTACCAGGACGACCAGTGCTACGCCTTTGCCGACATTCATCCGCAGGCCCCGTTCCACGTGCTGATTGTGCCGCGCAAGCATCTTGACTCGGTGGCCGATGCCGAGGAGGAAGATAAGGCGCTGCTCGGCCACCTGCTGCTGGCCGCGGCGGAGATTGCGCGCGCCAAAGGCCTGCCCAGGGGTTACCGCCTGGTGGTGAATACCGGCGAAGACGGCGGCCAGACCGTCGATCACCTTCACGTGCATCTGCTCGGGGGCCGGCCAATGACGTGGCCTCCGGGATAAGGCCGGGTCATCTTCCGCAACAAATGAAAGGGGCACCCCATCGAGGAGCGCCCATCGATTGTTGACAAAGACCCGACTGGGCAACAACCCATGAAGCGACGGCATGGGGCTAGAGCGGTTTCAGGATAGGTATACCCTATCTGCACTACTGCGAGGTCGCCGCTCCTTGGGGTCGCGTCGACTTGAGTGTATTCCCTTTGGGTACGGCAATCCTGAAACCGCTATAAAGCCCCATCTCTCTCATTTTGAGCGGCTTGCGGCACGACTGAAGTCGTGCCCTTTCGCACATCTACGTCAAGACTGAAGATTCAAGCAAGTCAAAAGGGCGCCCCATTTTGTGGGGCGCCCTTCGATGCTTCGGTTCCGGTACTTCAAAAACTGACCCCTGACCCCTGATCTCTGACCCCTGCTTTTCGTTTACACCGGCTGCGGGTAGGAGTCTTCTTCCTCTTCCAGGCCATAGCGGCGCAGCAGGTTCGGCAGGCTCTGCGAGAAGGCCGACCGCGGCATCACCGTGTCGCATCCGGCCTCAATGGCCTTCAGCTTCAGGTCGCCCTGCAGGTGATTGAGGAAGCCGACGATGGAGGTCGCCTTCTTCAGCTTGGCTTTGAATTTGGGAATAAGCGTCATGGGCTTGGCGCCGACGTTGTTCAGGTCAAAGACCAGCAGGGTGGGCCGCTCTGCTTCGGGGGCCTCGGTGAGGCGGGCTATGGTTTCCTTGTCGCCCTTGAGGAACTCCACCTTCACGCCCAGCTTGCGCGATGTCTCATTGATCTTGGCCTGGAAGAACAGGTCCTCAATGAAGCAGAAGATGCGGGTGACCGCGTCTTCACGGATTGGCGCGGCCGCCGGCGCGGCGTAGTTCTCCTGGTAGTGGCTGCTGTGGCCGCTGTGCCCGTTGCTCGATGAGATTTGGATCGTGGATGGCGGGCCGTCGGAGACGTTGCCGTTGATCACGCGGTAGCTATGGTCCATGGGCCCCACAAACTCGCGCGGACCCTTTTGCTTGCCCTTGCGCTTGCCCTGACCGCCGCCGTTCCCCGGCTGAGACACGCTGTTGCCGGGGCCAGCCTGCGGAGCCGAACTCTTCTGGAAGAACTTCTTCTTCTTTCGTGGCTGGGGCTGGTGGTTGGAGTGCGCCTGGTGCTGTTGCGGAGGCTTGGGCTGCGCCGGTGGTGGCGCGGGCGCCTGGGCCTGAGGTTGAGCCTGCTGACCCTGTTGAGCCTGCTGCGCCAGGGGCGCGCCTGCCGGGTTGGTTTTGTTCTTCCGCCGGCGCCGGCGGCGCCGATGCCCCTGAGACTGCCCCTGACCGTTGGCCGGGGCCGGCCCCACTTCTGGCTGGGGCTGGGTCGATTCTGTCGTCATGCTTGTACTTCCTGGCACTTTGCAATCTGGTGCATTGCGCGTCCTGTGCGTTCCGCTTTGCTTCCGCCATACCGGCTCAGCACCGAGATTGGCCCTGAGCTTCCTCATTTGCCTGCCGCCTGTCCAGGTTTGGACGGGGAACGCAACGGCCGGCGGTACCTTCGTTGATTGAGAACATCTTGCAGGCTGCCGCGGTGCTCCGCACTCAACCAGCGATAATTCCCAGATGATTTGGCGCTCTGCCGCTCTCGATCACGGAGCCTTGCTTTTGCTCCATCTACCCATTTTCACCCTCTGCCAAGCCCGCTTGCCGGGCCTTCTTCGGGATTGAAACGGGGGCGGCCTGCGCCTTCCTCTCGGGGTGATGCCCTTCCTATGGGAGCTTTCGCCGCGAACAGCCTGGTAAGGATGGATCGGACCGGCTAAGTTTCCTTGCTCGGCGGCGAGCTTGCTCTGCCCCTTTCGGGTGGCCTGCGTCAGCCGCTTGATAGGCAAATCTGATACTACAGTGAAGGATCACGGCTGGCAAGTGCCGCTTTGGACACCTTGCAGGAGAAATCCTCGCCCTCGGTCCGCCGCCGATGCCTCGTAAAGCAGAAACGCCACCCCAACCGGGGTGGCGTTTCGCTGTCCTGCACTGGTCACTGGCCTCCCAAATGTCGTCCGGACGGCGGTTCGTTCCACCGTACCTATTGCAGATTTTCCCCGGCTGGCTTTCCCTTTTGAGGGCCGCTCGTTGGCGGTGTCTCTTGCTGGGCTCTGCTGTTCTTTGGGCTGGCCGGAATTCTACCCAGCAGCCTGCATATCACTGGCACCCTCTACATATGCAATTGTCGTGCCGTTTGGGATACTGTTTGCTTTCAACAATGTACCAATTCGCCAACACAGCGATTGTCTCGATTCTGGTAGTCCGGCCTAAAAAAGAATGCAGAAAACCATAGAATTCCGAGCTACTGCTGGCATTTTGGACAATAGTGCGTGCCTCTGCCGGCCAGCAGAATGCGCTGGATCGGCGTCTTGCACTTCCGGCAGGCCAGCCCGGTTCGCAGGTAGACGCAATGCTCCAGTTGAAAGAAGCCGCGCACTCCGTCCGCGTCCACATAGTCGGAGACCGACGACCCGCCCAGACGGATGGCATGCTCCAGAACTTCCTTGAGCGCCAGCCGCAGCCGCTCCACCTCCGCCCTGGTCAGCCGGCCCGCCCTGCGCCGCGGGCGAATGCCGGCGCGAAACAGGCTTTCGTCGGCGTAGATGTTGCCCACCCCGGCCAGCAGCGTCTGGTTGAGCAGGGCCGCCTTGATGGCCAGCTTCCGGCCATGGAAGAGCGCCGCAAAATCCTCCGCCTCAATGGTCAGCGGCTCCGCGCCCGGTCCGGCGAAACCGGCGGTGCGAGCCAGTTCGCGGAATTCCAGCCGGCCAAAGCGGCGCGGATCGACAAAACGAATTTCACGCCCGCTGTCCAGGCCCAGCCGCGCGTGAGTATGCGGAGCCACGGGACCCTCCGGCGTAGTCACCAGCAGCCGCCCGGTCATGCCCAGGTGCACAATCCACTGCGCCTCGACTGTCGTCTGGTCTGAAGGTTTGGTGTCCGCGGGCCCCAGCTCGCAGACAATGTGTTTTCCAATGCGCCGCACGCCCAGAATCGCGCGGCCCTCAATCCCTTTGACCTGCCGCGCCTGCGATGTCTTGAAGGGTTCCTTGTGCGATCCGAACCAGGCCTCGACGATGCGATCGCCGCGCACGCGCTCGTTCACTCCACGGGCAATCGTCTCCACCTCAGGCAGCTCAGGCATTCCCTCATTGTAGAAGAGCCGATTGTGGAAGGCGGCCAGGTTGCCGGGAAGGCTACTTGTGCTCCACAGGTTCGCGCACCGGGCTGGCCTCGAAGTTCACGATCTTCCATGCGCCGGCCGGGTCCTTCACATACACGCGGGTATAGCGAAAGCTGCCCTGGAGCGGCCCCTCGCCGGTTGTGCCCTGCACATCGGCATACGAGGTGACCAGCGCGGTGGTCCCGTAGAAGCGCACCTTGCGGTCTGAGATGTCGAGCTGAGTAAAGTGCGTCTTGCCGTTGCGCAGGTTATCCAGGGTCTGCGCCTTGGTCTGCAGCGTTCCTGAAGCGGTGATGGCCATGTAATCCTCTGCCAGCAGGCCCTCCATCGCAGTGGTGTCGCCCTTCAGGATGGCGTTGCGCCATTTCTCTTCGAGCTGATCGATCTCGTGGCGGATCTCGTGTTTCTTTTCTTTGCCCGGGCCGCTTGGCTTGCTCTGCGCCTGACCCATGGTCCTGGCGAGGGCAGGCAGCCCGCAAAGGGCCGCAAGCAGCGCCGAAGTCAGCATGAGGGCGACCGCCCTGCGGCGGCTCAGGTGGGGGCAAGAGTTGTGCGCGGATGCCAGCATGGGCGTATCGGATGGTAGCCCTGAAAGCGCCTCCAGGTCAATCGGCTTTACGCAGGCTTGCATTCTGCGCCTCTTTCACGCCGCCGGACAAGCTCCTGCTTGCCGGACCACCGGCCATTGGACGTACCGCGCGCCTCAAACGAGAGCCGCCATTTTAGACGAGAGCAACCAGGTCTTCGCGGCTGCGTTCCCGCATCTTCTGGTAGAGGCCCCCGACTGCGTACTTCTTGAAGTGCGCCGACTGGCCGTGCGCCTCAAGAGCGCCGGCGTCGCGGTACTGCTCATAGATCAGCACCGTATCCGGATCGCCCTCCACCAGGTGCGGAACGTACGTCACGCAACCCGGCTCCTGGCGCGAGGCCGTCGCCAGCTCCCGCAGAATCTCCGCCAGTTCGGCGCGATCTTCCGGGGCAAATGTCATACGCACAAGAAAGCTAACCATGAATTCCGATTCTCTCTTCCCAGTCCTGCCGCTGCCGGCTTCCGGGAATGGTCTGTGTATTCCTGAAGTTTACGCGTTCATCGCGTTCATCGCCGCCGCAAAATCCGGCAGCGCCATGGTCTGGTCCCGATCCGGTCCGATGGACACCATTCCGATTTTGGCTCCGCTCTCCCGTTCCTGAAAGCGCAGATACTCCTTTGCCGCCGCAGGCAGCTTGTCAAACTCGGTGATTCCCTCGGTCGGCTCCTGCCAGCCCTTGAGCGTTGTATAGATGGGCTTGATCCGTTCCAGACCGTCCACGTCCGCGGGAATCTCGTCCGTCACTTTTCCGTCGATCTCATAAGCTACGCAGACGGGAATCTCGTGCAGCGTGTCCAGCACGTCCAGCTTGGTCACCACCAGCCACTCCGCGCCGTTCACCTGGTTGGAGTAGCGCAGCAGGGGAATATCCAGCCATCCGCAGCGCCGCTTGCGGCCGGTCACCGCGCCAAACTCGTTGCCGCGCACCCCCAGCAGATCGCCCAACTCGCCTTTGTCTTCGGTGGGAAACGGCCCGCCGCCTACCCGCGTCACATAGGCCTTGGTCACTGAGATCACGGTGCCGATCGCCGTGGGGCCCACGCCGGTTCCGGTGGCCGCGCCGCCCGCCGTGGCCGACGACGAAGTCACAAAGGGATAGGTGCCGTGGTCGATGTCCAGCATGGTTCCCTGCGCGCCCTCGAACATCACGCTGCCGCCCGCGGCCAGAATCTTGTTCAGCAGCCGTCCGGTATCCGCCACAAACGGCCTTACCTCTTCCGCCGCTGCCGCGTACTCGTCAAACATCTTTGCCGGGTCAAGAGGCGCGGTTCCGGTGCCGAAGAGCGCAAGCACAATCGCATTCTTCTCCGCACAGGCTGCCTCAATGTGCGTCTTCAAGAGCTCGGGCCGCAACAGGTCGACGACCCGCAGGCCGCTGCGCGCCATCTTGTCTTCATAGGCCGGCCCAATGCCGCGGCTGGTGGTGCCAATCTTCTTGCGTCCCGGCGCGCTTTCCGCTGCCAGCTCAATCATGCGGTGGTAGGGCAGGATGACCTGCGCGCGGTTCGAGACAAAAAGCTGGTTGTCCACGTCCACGCCCAGTGAGCGCAGCTTGGCCACTTCCTTGAGGAAGGCGATCGGGTCAAGCACCACGCCGTTGCCGATGATGCCCTTGCAGGTGGGCCTCAGCACGCCGCAGGGAATGAGCTGCAGCACAAACTTCTGGCCGCCGATGATGACCGTGTGTCCGGCGTTGTGCCCGCCCGCGTAGCGCGCCACGGCGCTGAACCGCTCGCTCAGCACGTCCACAATCTTGCCCTTGCCCTCATCGCCCCACTGGGCGCCCAGCACTACCGCTGTTTTTGCTCGCATGTCGTCCCGTCTCTGGTGAGTTCCTAAAATTGATCGAGCACTAAAATCTGTTATCCCAGCTCAAAAAGCTGTCATCCTGAGCGAACCGCCGCGGAAGCTTGTGCTGAGCAAAGCCGAAGCAGACCTGCTTCTGCTTTTTCGCGTTTGCCCGCGGCCGCCGGCCCCGCTCCACACCATTTTCGATGATAAACCCTGCGCGCATTTTCTCTTGGGCGACAGGCGCCCCAGAGTCTCAGTTTTGAGGCCTGGAATTCCAAATTGGTTGGCCAGCAATGGAATCAACAGCACTGGGTCCATCCTCCCAGTGGAACGTGTGCTTCCCGGGCTGCACAACCCTGTCCGTTTTCCCCGCGCAAGGAACTTCGAGCCCACCGCCCCCTCTGGCCCCGCCTCGCGTCGACCTTGTAACCTTGTACTCACCGAGGAGAATCAACGCATGCCTACGAAAATCCCCCCTTGCAAGCCGGCGCAGGTCTCGCTCGGTCTGTTTCTTACAGCCGTACTCCTCTTCGCAGTCCCGGTCTTTGGCCAGCAGCCGACGGCCAATGCGCCCGCTCCAGCCTCCGCGTGGCAGCCGCAGATCCACTTTTACGCCCCGCCGAACTGGATCAACGATCCCAACGGCCCCATCCTGCTCAACGGCCAGTACCATCTCTTCTTCCAGCTCAACCCCTTCGGCGATCAGTGGGGACACATGAGCTGGGGCCATGCGGTTTCGTCCGACCTGGCCCACTGGAAACAGCTCCCCGTCGCCATCCCGGAAGAGAACGGCGTGGCCATCTTCAGCGGCTCGACGGTGGAAGATCGGGACAACACCAGCGGCCTCTGCGGCGACCCCGGACAGAAAACTCCCGGCTGCCTGGTCGCCGTCTACGCAGGAAATTCCGAGAACAAGCAGGACCAGAACATCGCCGTCAGCCGCGATGCCGGCGCTACCTGGACGAAATACGCGTCGAATCCGGTGATTGACCTGGGTCTCAAGGACTTCCGCGATCCCAAGGTTTTCTGGCACGCTCCCTCGCAAACCTGGGTCATGGTGGTGTCGCTTGCCGATCGGCACAAGCTCCGCATCTACCGCTCCAAAAACCTTCGCCAATGGGAACTGGCCAGCGAGTTCGGCCCTGCCGGCGCAGTCTCGGGCGTGTGGGAGTGCCCAGACCTGATCGAGCTTCCCATCATCGACGACGCAGGCAAGCGCGTCTACGACACAGTCACCAGGCGGTTCGCCACCCGCTGGATGCTGAGCGTCAATATCAACCCTGGCGGTCCTTCCAAAGGTTCAGCCGACCAGTATTTCATCGGCCAGTTTGACGGCTTCCGCTTCACGGAAGACCATCCCGGCTCCGGACCCCACTGGGCCGACTGGGGCAAGGACTTCTACGCATCCACCTCGTTCTCCAACATCCCCGCCGGGAATGATGCGAACCAGGAACGCGTCTGGATTGCCTGGATGGGCAACTGGCAGTATGCCTCCAAACTGCCCTCCCTGCCCGGCCGTGGGGAAATGACCATCGCTCGCCGCATTTTCCTTCGCCAGCCTCCCGCCCATCCCGCTCCCACTCCCACGCAGGAGCCTCTGACGCTGGTGCAGACGCCCATCCTGCCTCTCCCTGCCGACAAGCGCTATACGGCCATGTTTGGCGGTCCGCGCTTCGAGCCCATCCTCCAGGCCAACGCCCAGTTGGCCGCTCACAAGGCCGTCGGCAACGTCTACCGGCTGCGCTTTACCCTCGACTCCGGCGACGCATCCGAGGCCGGCGTGCGTCTGCGCCGCAGTGCCGCCAATCCGGACGACCCCGCGACCGAAGAGACCGTGGTGGGCGTCGACCAGGCCACCGGCCGCGTCTTTGTCGATCGAACCCGCTCCGGCAAAACCGACTGGTCCCCCGACTTTCCTACTCGCGTGTCCGCGCCGCTCAAGCACTCGCAGGCAGGCTCCATTACCTTCGAGATTGTGGTCGACAACAACTCCGTTGAAGTGTTCGCGGAAGATGGTGAAACCGTCCTCACCAATCTCATCTACCCCGCCGCTTCCAGCCAGGGCCTCGCGTTTTATTCCACTGCGACTCCGCCAGGGTCAGGGCCGGCCCGCGTCCGCGATCTGGAGCTGATTCCGCTGGCGCCGGTCGCGGCAAAATAGCCCGGGTGATATGGACAGGTCTTAAATGCTTGTCCAAAAGCTCCGGCCTGCGGATAATGAGTGACCGAGGATCGCGGCGCATCCCCCGCCCGATTTTCACTGCGTGCGGTGCAAATGCCGTTCTGAAGCGTCCAACGACTCATCCTTCCCCGTGAGGTCACCTTGGCCATCAAGAATCTCGCCATCGCCAGCCGGATCCTTCTCAAGCACCCGGCATTCACCGTGACCGCGGTGCTGACCATCGCCCTGGGCGTGGGCGCGAGCACAGCGATCTTCAGCGTGACCAATGCGGTGCTGTTGCGGCCGCTTCCCTACAAGGATCCCGGCAAGCTGGTGATTGCGGGCATGGAACTGCGCAAGCGCAATGTCCACGGTCTGCCTTTCTCGAACGCCGACTATATCGACCTGCGCGACGGCACCAAGTCCCTGTTCTCCGAAATGGCCGGTGTCTTTACAGGCCGCATGGTCGCTCCGCGCGAAGATGGGACGCCGGAACAGATTCGCTATGCCATTGTCACTACCAACCTGTTTCAGGTGACAGGCGGCAAAATCCTTTATGGCAGAGACTTCAATGACCAGGACGGCTTGCCGCAGCCGGCGCCCGCGCCGGGAGATACGCAGAACGCGCCGCCCCCTCGCCAGCCGCGCTTCGCCATTCTCAGCGATGAGTACTTCCAGCGGCGCTATGGCGGCAACCAGGCGATAATCGGTCATCCCATGCCGTTTGCCGGCGGCCCTGGACCGATCGTAGTCGGCGTGCTCGCGCCGGGGTTCCGGCTTTACTTTCCGCCCTCTGCCGATCAGGAAGCCGCACCGGACATCTGGGTCGCCAACCGGCTCGCCTATGACGCACCCAATCGCAAAAGCTTCAGCATCTGGCCTATCGGCAGACTCAGGGACGGCGCCACGCTGGTGAGCGCGCAGAGCGCGGCCGATGCGGTGGCTGACCAGGCTCGCAGGGACTTTCCCACCTCCGGTACGGCCGGGTACGCCATCGCCCTCGAGCCAATCAGGCAGCACCTGGTGGCCGAGGTGCGCCCGGCGATTCTCACGCTTATGGGCTCGGTGGTCTTTCTACTGCTGATCGCATGCGCCAACGTGGCCAATCTGCTGCTGGTGCGCGCATCGTTCCGGGAACATGAGTTTGCCATCCGCGCGGCCATGGGCGCGAATCGCTGGCGGCTGATTCTACCCCTGCTCACGGAGGCATGCCTGCTGGCGTTCATGGGCACGGTGATTGGTCTTGGCCTCGGATGGGCCGGCATTCACGAACTGCGCGCGCTGGCTCCGCCAAACCTGCCCCTTCTGGACGAGGTGCGCATTGACGGCACAGTGCTGGCCTATACCGCGCTGGCCGGCCTGGTGGCCGCGGCGATCTTTGGGATCGTGCCTGCGTGGCGCGCTTCACAACCAACGCTGATGAATGTGCTGCGCGGCACCAGCCGCACCGCCGGCCTGGCCAGCGGCGCGGGATTGCGCAACCTGGTGGTGATGGTCGAGGTGGCGCTTTCGTTTGTGCTGCTCATCGGCTCGGGGTTGATGTTCCGCAGCTTTCTCGATTTGCAGCGTGTCGATCCCGGCTTCGATCCACACAACCTGCTCACGCTGCAACTGCTGGGCGACCCGCTGAACGCTCCCACCCCGGAGGCGCGCGCGGCGATGGTCGGCCAGATTGAGCAGAGGCTGCGTTCCATTCCCGGCGTGCAAAGCGTGACCGCATCCCGTCCATTCCCGCTCACCGGCCAGTTCAGCCCCATTCGCTGGGGAACGGAAGAGGCATTGAAGGACGCAAGCCGCTTTCAGGCGACGGAATTCCAGATCGTCCTGCCAGGATACTTTGAGACCATGCGCACGCCGCTGCTTGAGGGTCGCACCTTCACCGACGAGGACAACCTGCCCGGCCGCAATCGCGTGTTGATTGACGAGTCGCTCGCGAAGAAGGCATTTCCAGGCGAATCGGCAGTGGGCAAGCGCATCCTTATCCGCATTCGTACGCCTGAGCCGGAGTGGGTTGAGGTCATCGGCGTCGTTCAGCATCAGAGGACCACATCGCTGGCGGAGCCGGGGCGTGAGCAGGTCTACTTCACTGACGCGTTCATGGGATCGGGAGATGTGCAATCGTGGGCGCTTCGTACCGGCAGCGACCCGGCCGGCTATGCCCAGGAGGTGCGCGCAGCGATCAAGGGAATCGATTCCCACTTCCTCATCACCGAGGTGGAAACGGCGGATTCGATCGTGCATCGCGCGCAGGCCGGCACGCGGTTCTCGCTGCTGCTGATCTCGGTCTTCGCGGTCATCGCGGTCGTGCTGGCGGGCATCGGTCTATACGGCGTGCTCTCCACGGTGGTTCGGCAGCGCACGGCAGAAATCGGCGTGCGCATGGCGCTGGGCGCCGATCGCGGAGACATCCTTCAACTCGTCGTCCTGCAAGGCCTGCGGCTGAGCACCGCCGGCATCGCCGTCGGCCTGGTTGCGGCAGTTGTTCTGGGCCGCGTAATCACCGCCATGCTGGTGGGTGTGAAGCCGACTGACCCGGCAACCTTTGCCGGCGTGACGTTCGTGTTTCTGGCCATCTCCACACTTGCGTCATGGATTCCTGCGCGGCGCGCCTCAATCCTTGACCCCACCAAGGCTCTGCGCGAGCAGTGAAAACTTCAGCACTCACCTGCACAAATACACGTTTTCTCGGATAAACTGCGTCCATCGTATTTCGCACAACCTTTCCGGCATCCCCATGGAGGTAAACGTCATGCCAATCGCCTCGTCTATCCTGGCAAGCCTCAAATCCAAGGGCAAGGAGAATACGAAAAAAATCTACGCCCGCCACGGCATGGCCGCCGACCGCATTTACGGCGTCAGCGTGGCCGACCTGAAGCTCATTGCCAAAAACCTCAAGGGTCAACAGGCGCTGGCTCTTGAGCTCTACGCCACCGGCATCATGGACGCGATGTACCTGGCCGGCATGGTGGCCAGCGGCGCGCAGATGACCCGCAAGCAGCTCAACGAATGGGCCGAGGGCGCTGCAGAAATGCAGATGATTGCTGAATACACCGTTCCCTGGGTCACGGTGGAGAACGAGCTCGGTCGCGAGCTGGCCCTCGAGTGGATGAAGTCGAAGAAGGAACGGGTCGCGGCAGCCGGCTGGTGCACCTACTCCGGCCTGCTGGCCATCAAGCCTGACGCGGCGCTCCATCTGAACGAGATCGAATCGCTGCTCGATACCGTGGTCGCCAGGATTCACACAGCGCCCAACCGCGTTCGCCAAACCATGAACGGGTTCGTGATCGCCGTGGGAAGCTACGTGGCGCCCCTGATGAAACAGGCCAGGACGGCGGCAAAGAAGATTGGCGAAGTCTACGTCGATATGGGCGAGACAGCCTGTAAAGTGCCTCTGGCTACGGCTTGCATTGAGAAGGCGGAAGCCACCGGCAAAGCCGGCAAAAAGCGCAAGACCATCCGCTGCTGAGCGCGGAATTGCGATTTGTTCGGCTGACTACGCAGTGACCAGAGCCTCTTCAGCCCGCGCAAACGTATAAGGTCCTTCCGGCACCAGCGCCACGCGCGCCTGCGCTGGAAGCCCTTCCAGCACTGCCGCTACGGCCTCATCCAGGGTCTTGTAGGCCCAATCCCCCAGGAAGCCCATTTGTCCCCGCGTCACTCCGGGCGTAAAGAAGAACAGCTCAAACTTCTCGCCCACCAGCGCCAGCTTCTCCAGTTGCCATTGGTCCACCTCCACCGCCGACTCCCGAATCTCGTCGAGAAAGCTCTTGAAATCCCTCATCCCCGCCAGCTTGCGCGCAAACTCCGGCGATCCCACACCCTCCGCGCACTGCGAGACAATCAGAATCCGCCCTCCCGGCTTGACGATATGCTGTGCCGCCGTCACCCCTTTCACCGTCTGGTAGAAGGTCAAATCCAGGGGATACCCCGCCGCGCTGGTAATCACCGCATCCACCGGTTCCGTCAGCCGCTCAAGGCCTGTCGACTCCAAAAACGCCACGCCCGCCGCATGCGCCCTTACCGGGTCGCCCGCGAACACCCCGGAAATCCCCCGCTCCTGGGTCAGCGTTACATCCAGCATGAAGTCGTGCCGCGCCATCCGCGCAACCTCAAGCAGCTCCGCGTGCAGCGGATTGCCGGCAATCGATCCTTCCGTGGCAAGCGGCTCGCGCATGAAGCGCGGCGAGTGAATCACCTTGATCGTCTCCTGAGCGGCAAGGCCCGGCGCCACCAGCTTGCGTCCGCCGCTGAACCCCAGCATCAGGTGCTGTTCAATAAATCCCAGCGTGATGTGCAGATCCGCCGCCATGAACCGTTCGTCGATATAAACCGGCGTTCCGCGGCTCGTCGTTCCCAGGTGCCTGTGCTCCGAGAGCGCGCGCGCATCGTGACTGACCACGCGATAGGCCGCCGCAATCTCAGGCCCCACGATGGTGCGGACTTCCTCTTCCGTCGCTCCGCGATGCAGCCCGGTCGCAATCGGAATGGTGATGCCTTCCGCCGGGATTCCCGCCGCATGCAGCCGCTTCAGCAGGGGAGGCAGCGTCTTCCGGTTCGGCGCAGGGCGGGTGATATCGCAGACTGAAATTGCCGCGGTTTTTTTCCCCGCCGCGAGGGCGACGAGCGGTTCGCAGCCGATCGGATGATCGAGCGCGGCGTCGAGTGCCGCAGCCTCATCCTCCAGCGCGGCAGCCGACCGGCTCCTGATCACCTGGTAGGCGAACCCCTCCGGAACCGAAACCTCAATCCCACTCTTCCCAAAAGAAAAATGTGTCTTCATCTGTTTTGTTCCGGCCCCCCGCAAAAAACGCGTGGATTCATCCCATGAATAGTCTATTTCCAATTCTCAATCTCTGCGGTTGTTAACCAACCGTCCCCCTCATTCGTTGTATGAGCAGAAGAGAGTCTTCTTCCAGTGAGGAACCCAAACAATGTATATCGCTCGACGCATCAAGCCCAGGCTGATTTCTTCCATCGCGCTCTCCGCTGTTCTGTTTGCCGGTATCGCTAGTGCGCAACCCCATCCCGCTCCGGCGCAGCCTGCCGGCCCGACCCAGCGGGCTGCCGCTCCGGTGAGCGATCGTGACTTCTCTTCCACTCAGAGCGAACTCATCAAGCTGTTGCGGCTCAGCCCCACGCTCACTACCGTCGTCGCGCATGATCCGTCGCTGCTGGCCGATCAGGACTATGTAAGCCGCAACAATCCCCAGCTCGCGCAGTTCCTGACCTCGCACCCCGAGATTGCACGCAACCCTGACTTCTACCTCTTCACGCGTGTGAACCACGACGACGGCAGCCCGGACGAGGCCCTCTCCCGCGCCGTATGGCCGGAGTTCTCGCAACCCCGCCATTCCGACCCCCTGGACATCATTGGCCCCATCGCCGCCGGAGTGGCCTTCGCCTGCTTCCTCGCTGCCGTGGTGTGGATGATTCGCGCCTTCCTTGAGAACCGCCGTTGGGGCCGCATCTTCAAGTTGCAAAGCGATGTTCATGGGCGCCTCATCGACAAGTTCAGCTCCAGCCAGGAGCTGGCTGCCTACATGAGCACCGAGGCCGGCCGGCGGTTCCTCGAGGCCTCGCCCATCTCGGCCGGCCTGGAGCCCGAACAGCGCGTGCCCAACGCCATCGCCCGCGTCCTCACGCCGCTGCAAATCGGTATTGTGATGGTGCTGCTCGGTATCGGCCTGTTTATGCTTCGTCACGCCAGCCCCGAGACGGAACTGCCCATGCTCATCTTCGGCACGGTCGTGCTGATGCCCGGACTTGGGTTTATCATCTCCGCAGCGGTCACATGGGTTCTTGCCAGCCGCCTCGGCCTCATGCCCGAGAGCCCAGCGGCCGTCGTCAAATCGCCCTTTGACCCAAGGGACAACCAGTGAGCCGCGAGGCCCACAACCGAGCTGAAAGCGCCTATGCCCTGGGAATCCGTACTTCCGAACCTGTTGGCCGGCGACGCGCCGCATGCGGCAGAACTGCCCATGGACAATGACGCGTTCGCCGGCTTCTACAGCCGTTCGGCACGTCCCTTGTGGGCCTACCTGGCGCGCGTCTCCGGCGACCCGGCGCTGGCCGACGACCTGATGCAGGAGAGCTACGTGCGCTTCCTCTGCGCGGCGCATCCCGCGATGGTTGCATCGGAGGGCGAAGTGGCTGCCCGCCGCTATCTTTTCCGCATCGCGACCAACCTGCTGCGCGATCACTGGCGGAGGCCGCATTCCACTTCCATTGAGGAACTGCCGGAGGAGCTTTTCGCCGCAAGCGCGAGCTCCGCCCAGGCCGATTCACAGGCAGTTCTTGGTCCGGCGCTTGCGCAGATGCGGCCTCTCGATCGCCAGCTTCTCTGGCTGGCCCACGCCGAGGGCTACTCGCATCGCGAAATCGCTGAAGTCACCGGCCTGGCCTCGGCCAGCATTCGCCTGCTGCTCTTCCGCGCCCGCCGCAAGATCGCAAAACTGCTCCAGAATCAGAGCCAGCCGCGCATCCTGCTTGCCGCGCGGGGACAGTCGGCCGGAGTGGAACCGGCCCAGCACCTTGGCCAAAGGAGCCAGCCATGACCTTGCGCTCCTGCATTCATGAGAAGGAAATTGCCAATCTCCTGGCGCGCGGCCAGTATCCCCAGGCCTGCACCCCAGAGTTGCGCGCACACATCGGTGCCTGCCGCTCCTGCGCCGAGCTGGTCCTCGTCACGACTGCCTTTCAGACCTCAAGGGCCAACACCGCTGCCGCTGCGAATCTCCCGTCGCCGGGCCTGCTGTGGTGGCGTGCCCAGCTCCGCCGCCGCAACGCCGCCGTCGAGCGCATCGGCAAGCCCATTCTCGGCGCGCAGATCTTTGCCCTGTGCGTCAGCCTCGTCTTCGCGATCGGCTTTCTGGCCACACAGGCCACGCACGGGCTGCGCTGGTTCTCCTGGCTCGATGGGATGTCGCACGACGGGTTTTCCTGGGTGTCTCAACTGCCGCAGTCCCCCGCGCTGCATCTGGATGTTTTGCGCCCCGCCGCCATCCTCAACTCCGGAGTGAGCGTGCTGGTGCTGATTCCCATCCTCGCCACACTTGCCCTGCTGGGCGGCGTCGCGGTTTACTTCGCGTCGGAAAAAAGCAACGAGAACGAACCGCGCTGACGGCGGCTGACCGGCTGACTTGCTGACCCGCTCTCGAGGCGTTAGCCTTTCCAGAATGCCCGGCTCGCTGACAACGGAGCGACTTCTGCTACGCCCCTGGCGCGAAGCAGACCGTGAGCCCTTTCGGGCTCTCAATGCAGACGCGCGCGTGATGGAGTTTTACCCAACCACGCTCACACCTGAAGAATCTGACGCCGCCATGATCCGCATTCAAAACCACTTTGACCGGCTCGGCTTTGGGCTTTACGCTGCGGAACTCCGCGAAAGCGGAACATTTATCGGCTACATTGGCCTGAACATTCCATCCTTCGAGGCACATTTCATGCCGGCAGTCGAAATCGGATGGCGTATTGGATTCCACTTCTGGGGTCGCGGCCTGGCGACCGAGGGCGCTTGCGCCGTCGTTGAATACGCCTTCCAGGTGCTGAAACTCCCCAGCCTCGTCTCGTTCACCGTTCCGGCCAACCACCGCTCCCGGCGCGTGATGGAAAAGCTGGGCATGGTCCACGACCCGCACGGTGATTTCGACCACCCCAACCTGCCCGCCGGCCACCCGCTCCGTCACCACGTCCTCTACCGCCTCAACGCTCCTGACCCCTGATCTCTGACCCCTGATCTCTGTTTGCCACTGCATCCGCCACCAGCGCCGCCTCCGCCGCCGGCCGCACCGCGTGCACCCGCACCACCGACGCTCCATGCAGAATCGCCGCCACCATCGCCGCCAGGCTGGCCGTCTCGCGCGCATCCACCGGCGCGTCTTTTCCATCGAACAATGACGCTAACGCCCTTCCCAGGAACGATTTGCGGCTGACTCCGGCCAGCAGCGGCCGTCCCAGCGCGAGCAGTTCGCCTTGCCTGGCCAGCAGCGCGAAATTCTCGTCAAACTTCTTCCCAAATCCGTACCCTGGGTCGAGCACAATCCGCTCCGTTGCAATCCCCGCCTGGGCGGCCCGCTTGAGGCTCGCTTCGAGGCCCGCACGCACGGTCGCAAGCACGTCATTCGGCGCCAGTTGCGGTTGCGCCTTCCATTCTTCCGGCCGTCCCCGCGTGTGCATCAGCACCACCCCGCAGCCGGCCTCGGCGCAAACCCCAGCCATTTCCGGATCCCAGAAAAATCCACTCACATCGTTCACAATTTCCGCCCCGGCAGCCACCGCCGCTCGCGCCGTTGTGGCCTTATAGGTGTCCACGGAAACAATCGTTTCCGGTCGCGCAGCCAAAATCCCCTTGAGCACCGGCAGCAGCCGAGCCTGCTCCTCTTCGGAACTAATCGCCGCCCCGGCAGCGGAGCCCTCCGTTCCCCCCGCGTGCGAACCCGGCCGCGTGCTCTCCGCGCCCAGGTCCAGCAGGTCCGCACCCTCGTCCAACAGGCTGATTCCATGAGCGATCGCCGCTTGCGGATCGAGAAACCGCCCCCCATCGCTGAACGAGTCCGGCGTGATATTCACCACCCCGCACACCAGCGTCCGCCGCCCCAGTTCCAGGGTGCGGGTGCGCAGTTTCCACGCCGTAATGGTTCGATCCAATCCCGTCATAGCCTCCCGTTTATTCTCAATTCTCGCGCCGACCCGCACTCCGGCGAATCCCTCTCAACATAGGGCAACAACTTCCTTCTGGATGGTACGCCAGAGCGGCTTTCTAGCTGCTAAACTCCCTCCATGAAGGCCTTTCCCCGAATTCCAGCGCTGATCCTGGCCGCCGCTTTCCTCGGCATCGGCCTTTCTGCCCAGGCGCCAAAGCACGCCGCGCACCCCGCCGCGCATCCGGCCCCGGCGACAGGCCAACTCGCTGACCGCATTCAGGGTATTCTGGCTGACCCGGCGCTCAGCCACGCCACCTTTGGCATCAGTGTGACCACGCTCGATGGCCAGCCGCTCTACGGTCTGAACGACGGCCATCTGTTCACCCCGGCCTCCAACGCCAAGCTGCTCACCACCGCCGCGGCCTTCGCGCTTTTGCCCGTCGACACGCTTACCTGGACCACCAATGTCGTTGCCGGGGGCGAGATCGACAGCCAGGGCGTGCTGCACGGCGACCTGATCCTGCTCGGCTCAGGCGACCCCACCCTCAGCGCCCGCCATTACCCCTATCAATCGCCGGCGCAGACCGCGGCCAACGCAGCGTCCTCCGCCGCAGATTCTTCAGCACAGCCCGCCGCCCAAGCCGAGCCGGTCAAGCCTGCGCGCGCCATGGACATTCTCGAGCTGCTGGCGCAGCAGGTGGAGCAGTCCGGCGTGCGCACTGTAACCGGCGCCGTGGTCGGCGATGACAGCTTCTTTCTGCACCAGCCCTACGGCGCCTCCTGGGCCTGGGACGACCTGGTCTGGTCCTATGGCGCGCCCGTCTCCGCGCTCACCTTCAACGACAACACGATCGATCTGACCTTGGCGGCCGATCCCGCTACGCCCGGCGCAAGCACCGATACTTGGAATCCGAACGTCGATTACTACACCCTCGACAACTCCATGACCCTCGCAGCGAAGGCCGATGCGCCGCATCCCGGCCTCGATCGCGCGCCCGGCTCCATCTTGGTTCGCGCCTTTGGGACGGCGCCGCCCGAAGGGTTCCACGCCGGCCTGGCCATTGAAGATCCGGCGGAGTTCACCGCGACAGCCTTCAAACAGGCGCTGATGAGCCGCGGCGTCACTGTCGCCGGCGCAGCTACTTCGGCGCACAAGCTGTCGATCGATACCGGCGAATTTGCCGTCGAGCGCATCAAGCCGCTCACCCTGACCCCCTCGCAATTGACGACGGTCGTCGCGCCGCCGCTCAATCGCAAGATCCTCGCCACGCACATCTCGGTTCCGGCGGCCGAGGACATTGTGGTCACCAACAAGACCAGCCAGAACCTGCATGCGGAACTGCTGTTGCGGCTGTTGGGCAAACTCTGCGGCGGGGACGGCAGCTTTGTGGAAGGCACGCGCGTGGTGCGGCAGTTCCTGCTTGACGCGGGCGTGAACGATGGCGACTTCTTCTTTTATGACGGCTCGGGCATGAGCATGGACGACCGCATTGCCCCGCGCGCCCTCACCCGGCTTCTGGCGTTTGGCGCACATCAGCCCTGGGGCGCGGCCTGGCGAGACACGCTGCCCATCGCCGGCGTGGATGGAACCCTGGGCGGCCGCTTCAAGAATTCGCCGCTGAAAGGCCACTTGTTTGCCAAGACCGGCACGCTGGGCGAAACCAACGCGCTCTCCGGCTATCTGACCTCGGTCACCGGCAAGACGCTGGCATTTTCAATCCTGGTGAACGGCCACCGGCCGGGCAGCAACGCCGAGATTCAGGCCGTGGACCGCATTGCGGAAGCGATCGCCGCAACCGAATGACCGCACATCCGGCAACCTTGTATCATCAATGGCAGATGCGCGCGCGATCCCTGTCTTATTCACCGATTCTCATAGCCGGTGTTGCCGGCCTTGCCACGGCCCTGGCCGGTTGCCGCTCCCTGCCGGCCTCAAAGCCCGAGGCGCTGTGGACCGTGCAGGAGGGCAGAGGCGCCGTCGTCTATAGCCAGAAGTGCGCCAAGTGCCACTACCCCACCACCACGCACGGCCTCCACGGGCCCGGGCTCCAGGCGATGACCAAGGTCAAGGCCATGCCTTCCGGCGCGCCGCCCACAGACGAGCGCATTACCACGACCATCCTTCGCGGACGCGGATTGATGCCGGCCACGCAGCTCACCGACGACCAGCTCGCTGACCTGATCGCCTACCTGCACACGTTATGAGCGACGACGCCGGCAAGAACCAACCGCAGCGCCGCGAGCTGCTGCCGCTTCCGGCTCTGGCATTCATCAGCCTTTACTTGCTGGTGCTGTCTGGCGTGATCGTCCTGGGAGTTGTCTCGGGTGGGCACTATCCGCCGCTGTTTCTGGCTTTTGCGGCGATTTTCATCGCCGCCAGCGGAGGGCTGGTGCTGCTCTTCCGCTGGGCATGGGCGCTGGCATTGGCCGCGGTTCTGATGCTGGCGGTCTACGACCTGTGGATCTTCACCAGCCAGCATCAGGGAGCCGCGCTGGTTCAGAGCCTGCTGAACTTCGTCTTCTTTCTCTACCTGGTGCGCACTGAGGTCAGGGCAAGACTGCGCTAGACTGCGCAAAAGAACTCTCGCTTCTCGATGCGGAATGGTAATCTTTTGCCCATGCTGCGCAATTTCCTGAGTACCCTCCTCTGTCTTGGTCTGCCGCTGGTTGCAGCCGTGCCTGCCGCGGCTGCCGACGCCCCCGCAAAGCGCGCCATCACCCTCGACGACCTGGCGCGCATTCAGCGTGTCGGCGCTCCGGTTCTCTCGCCCGATGGCGAATGGCTTCTCTACTCCGTAAGCCAGATCGACACCAAGGAAGACAAGAGCCAGTCGCACCTGTGGATGGCGAAATGGGACGGCTCGGCGCGTATCCAGCTCACCTACGGCAAGGAGGGTGCTTCGTCACCGAAGTTCAGCCCCGACGGCAAAACCATCAGCTTTACTTCGTCGCGCCCCGGCCCCGCCAGGGGAACGCAGGTATGGGTGATGGACCGGCGCGGCGGCGAGGCGGAGCAGTTCACCGCGATTACTGACCAGGACATCGAGGGCTACAGTTGGTCGCCCGACTCGAAGAAGCTCTTGCTCACGCTTCATCCCAAAACGGAGCCGGACGCCGAGGAGGGCAAGCCCCCCGCGCCGCCCAAGCCCATCGTGATTGACCGCTACCACTTCAAGCAGGACGTGCAAGGCTACCTGCGCAACGACGCCTGGGACGCGCTCTATCTTTACGACATCGCCACCAAGAAGGCTGAAAAGCTGACCACCGGCAAGAATGTGTCTGAGGAAGATGCCGAGTGGTCGCCCGACGGCGCATGGATTGCCTTTGTCAGCAACCCGGACTCCGACCCCGACCGCAGCAACAACACCGACGTCTTTGTCGTTGAGCCCAGGCCCGGTTCGGCTGCGCGAAAACTCACCACCTGGTCCGGCCCCGACGGCGGACGCCTTGCCTGGTCGCCCGATTCGAAATCCATCGCCTACATCCAGGGCGCCGAATTGAAGCTGTTGGAATACTCGCAGTCGCGCCCCGCCGTTGTAACTCTGGACGGCAAGGTGAGTTATCCGGGTGCCAAGCTCGACCGCGCCGTGCGCGATCCGAGTTACTCGGCAGACGGCCATTTGAGTTATCTCGTTGACAACGATCGCAGCCAGTATCCGGCCGAGTTGGATTTAGCCGGCAACGGCGTCAAGCGGCTGCTGGCACAGCAGGGCGCGGTGATGGGATGGACCCAGGCCGCGGGTCACACCGCCGTGCTCTTCACCAATGACAGCGGCCCCGCTGAAATCTACGCTCTCGAAAACGGCGCGCTGCGCAAGATCACCAGCTACAACGATGCATTGATGGCTGAGTTGAACCTGGTGCCGGCCGAGGACATTGAATTCAAGAGCAAGGATGGAACCGATGTTCACGGCCTTCTGACCAAGCCCGCTGACTTTAAAGCAGGTTCGCCTGTGCCGATGATTCTCTTCATCCATGGCGGTCCCAACGGCCAGGACGAGCACACATTCGACTTTCTTCGCCAGTGGCTGGCCACCAAGGGCTATGCCGAACTCAATGTGAACTATCGCGGCAGTTCGGGCCGCGGGCAGGATTACTCGAAAGCCATCGCCGCCGACTGGGGCCACCTCGAAGTCGAGGACCTGCTGGCCGGCGTGGACAAGGCCGTCGCTCTCGGCGTAGCCGACCCCAACCGCCTGGCAGTTACCGGCTGGAGTTATGGAGGCATTCTCACCGATTACACCGTGGCCAGCACCGATCGCTTCAAGGCGGCCATCAGTGGCGCGGGTGTCGCGGCGCCCATGTCGTTCTACGGCGTGGACCAGTACATTCTTCAGTATGACAACGAGCTCGGGCCGCCGTGGAAGAACGTGTCGCTCTATATCAAGATGAGTTATCCGTTTCTTGAGATCGACAAGCGCATCCACACGCCCATGCTCTTCATGGGTGGCACGTCGGATATGAACGTGCCCTTGCTGGGCGGCGAGCAGATGTACCAGGCGCTGAAGTCGCTGGGCCGTCCCACGGAGTTAGTCGTTTATCCGGGTCAGTTTCACGGCTTCACGCGCCCGAGTTACATTCGCGACCGCTACGAGCGCTGGCTTGGCTGGTGGGATAAGTACCTGAAACCACCCGCGCCGGCCGCGGAGACGAAGAAGTAACTCAGTTACACAGCGTCTTCATCTTGTCGAAGGGGTTGGGCTTGAATGGCAGACAGGGCAGTTTGCGCGAATCCTTGCGCAAATCCAGGAGCCATCGTTGCATCCAACCCTCCCTCGCAGCATCTCCGGCAAGTCTATCAAGCGGCGGACTGATTGCCGGAACCGTCTCGACTCCGCTCCTATTACAATGAGAATCGTGATGGAACTTGTCCAGATTGCTCCCGCGCGCAAGACGCCTGCACCCAAGCCCGAGTGGCTGCGCGCCCGCGCCCCCATGGGCGAGAACTACCACGACCTCAAGCGGCTGTCCCGCTCGCTCAACCTGCATACGGTGTGCGAGAGCGCGCAGTGCCCCAATATCGGCGAGTGCTGGCACTCGAAGACAGCGACCTTCATGATGCTGGGCAACCTGTGCACGCGCCGCTGCGGTTTCTGCGCCGTGCCCAAGGGCCGTCCCGAGCCCATCGACTTCGACGAGCCGCGCCGCGTGGCCGAAGCTGTGGCCATTCTCGGCCTGCAACACGCAGTGGTCACCAGCGTCAATCGCGACGACGACCTGGTGGGCGGCGCGCGCGCCTTTGCGCTGGTGATTGAGGAGATTCACCGCCAGGCCCCCGGCTGCCGCGTTGAAGTGCTCATCCCCGACTTCCAGGGCAGCCAGGAAGCGATTCGGACCGTCGTCGATGCGCGCCCGGAAGTGCTCAACCACAACACGGAGTCGGTGCCGCGGCTCTATCGCGTCGTCCGCTCTGGAGCGCGCTATGAGCGCACACTGGAACTGCTGCGCTACGCCAAGGAACTCCGCCCCGAGGGGATCACCAAGTCAGGCGTGATGGTTGGCCTCGGCGAGGAGACACACGAACTGCTTCAGGTCTTTCGCGACCTCGCCGCGGTTCACTGCGACATCCTCACCATCGGCCAGTATCTGCGTCCCTCGCGCGACCACCTGCCCATGGCCCGCCTCTACACCCCGCGCGAGTTTGCCGAGCTCAAGACCGAAGCGCTGAAGATGGGCTTCCGCCACGTTGAATCGGGCCCGCTGGTGCGCTCAAGCTACCACGCGCATGAGCAGGCTGCGTCTACCGGGCTGACGGTCGTGGCCTGAGCCGCCTTAGCCTCGACCCGCGCCGCCACGGGTTGTAGAATAGCCGTTGGCAGTTTGGCACTTGCGAGGGGAAGAAGATGGCACTGTTCATGGAAGGCAATCCGGCAACCAAAGCGCTTTACGGCGACCTCAAGCGGCGCATGGACGGCACCGTGGCCACATTCCAGGCCAACCTGGCATCCACGCGCACCGGCCGCGCCAGCGTACACATGCTTGACCAGGTCAAGGTGGACTACTACGGCACGCAGACGCCCATCAGCCAACTGGCCCAGGTCTCCACGCCTGAGGCGCAGCTGATCCTCATCTCGCCGTGGGACCCGACCGTGATCAAGGAGATGGAAAAGGCTCTGCAGGCCGCCGATCTCGGCCTCAACCCCCAGTCCGACGGCAAGGTGATCCGCATCCCCGTTCCGCCCATGACCGAGGAGCGGCGCCGCGACGTCTGCAAGCACCTCAATAAAGTCTTGGAAGAGCACCGGACCGCGGTCCGCAACGTGCGCCGTGACGGCAACGACGCCCTCAAGAAGCTCGCCAAAGACAAGAAGATCAGCGAAGACGACGAGAAGCGCGCCATGGAAGAGACCCAGAAGATGACCGACGCCGAAATCCGCAAGATGGAAGAGCTGTGCCAGAAGAAGGAAGCTGAAGTCATGCAGGTGTGACGCGGGAATACGATCCCGTACGGCATCGAATAAGCCCACCATTTGCACGGATCAATATTCCGGCGTACGATTGCGACCAAAATGACATCACAAGTTCACCCGCAGATCCGGGGAAATATCGAGTCGTTTGAATTTTGCGAATCCGAATTGGTTATCGGGCTCGTGTACGCTGTTGGCACAAACTATAAGCCGGTCCAAGAAAGCCTCGAAACAATCCTTCGGAACCATGGATACGATCCGAAACCAATCCGGATCAGCGACCTAATTTCATCCTTAACGGAAGAAGAGCTTGAGGACAGCTCGGAGATCGACCGAATATCATCCAGAATGACGGCTGGCAACAATGCATGTCGTAGCTCAGGGCGCAAAGACATATGGGCGCTTGCCGCAATTGCTGAGATCAATAAGTCGCGAGGTGCGGATGTAACCAAGCAGACTTCGTGTCCCCGCACCGCGCATCTGATTTTCTCACTAAAGCGCCCCGAAGAAGTAACCACGTTGCGAAAGGTCTACGGCGACGGTTTCTTCTTGATCGGTGTGTTCGCAACGGAAAAGGAACGCATCGACCATTTGATAGAGAAGAACGCACCAAAACTCGATGCGATGGCCCTCATCAAGCGGGACGAAGAGGAGCTAGCCGACGATTTTGGCCAGCAGACGCGGGAAACCTTTCAGCTAGCGGATGTGTTTGTGCAGCTGAAGAAACGCGCCTACGGCGACGAACTTTCCAGGTTTTTTAGCCTTGTCTTCTGCGACCCATACGTTACTCCAACCCAGCACGAACACGCGATGTTTCTAGCCTACGCCTCATCACTGCGCTCCGGGCAACTGGGTCGACAGGTTGGCGCAGCGTTGACGTCAAAGGGAGGCGACGTATTGGCTGTTGGGTGCAATGATGTTCCAAAGCCCGGCGGAGGTTTGTATTGGCCCGGACCAAACGACAAACGAGATTCCGTGCTCGGGATAGACACAAATGACAAGCAAAGGGATTTAATTGTCGAAAAACTCTTATCCAAATTGCCCAAGGACGTTCCCGAAACGGACCAACTCCGCAGGAATTTCAGGAGCGTTTTGGACATTACCGAGTATGGACGAGCTGTTCATGCTGAAATGGATGCACTATTAACATGCGCGCGGTCAGGAGTTAGCCCTGTGGGATCAATCCTGTACACAACGACCTTTCCTTGCCATAACTGCACAAGGCACATCGTTGCGGCAGGGATTGAAAGGGTTATTTATATAGAACCTTACGCAAAAAGCAGGGCACAGGAGCTGCACGACGACGCGATTGTGGTTGAGGAGAAAGCTGTGTTGTCGAGTCGAAATTCGCACCAGAGAGTTCCATTTACCCATTTTGTTGGCATCGGTCCACGAAAATACTTCGACCTATTCTCGTTGAACCTGAGCAGTGGACATGAGCTTGTCCGCAAGGCAAATGGAAAAAAGTTAACTCTCAATATTCCACAAGCATGGCCCAGAATTCCACTCTCACATTTCACGTATATTGAACGTGAGGTCCTAGCGATCGAGGATTTGGATATTCTGCCGAAACAATTGAGTATGTTCCCAACAACGGAGGAGAAGTCATGAGCGCTGCGATGCCCGCCACGACAGTCGTCAAGAACAAGACAACGGTTAGAGATCGGGAGTTTTGGTCCCACGTCGAAACTGTCGCTTCACAGTCCAGGAGCATTCGACAACGATCTCTATCTCAAGTTGTGAATTCGAATGGTGAGGCTGCTGCTAACCGGGAAGAGCACTCTGACCAACGCGCCGAAAATCAGGCTGGACGTTGATCCCTCACGCAAGAGCGGCTGAACTCCAAATTCTTTTCTTCGGCCGCGTGTAGAACGGCAGCGGCACCTGATTGGCGCGGACTTGGACCAGCACGTCTGCGCCGCTGGCGCCCTCGGCCTTTGCGAGTCATGGCGATGTTGGTCTTCAGGAACGGCGCGGCAGCTCTGGCTGTCGCGCTCTTGTTTTTGCGCCGTTTTCCGATCGAGGGCCACGCCCTCGATCCCGCTTAGTCGTTCCGGTAGTGGATCAGCGGCTTCTGATCCGCCGGAATCGCGGTGTAGTAGGTCTTGCCTGCGAGCTGCTTCGCGAAGTCCGCTTTGGCCGCCTGCACCAGTTCGGGATTCGTGAATAGATCAATCGCTGTGAGCGCGATCGCCTTGGACGCGATCACCATTCCGTCCTGGCCGATGCTCATGCCAGACGCTGCCGCTGCCTGCCACGTGTGGGCCGCGGAGCCGGGTACCCACGTCGCCGCGGAAAAGCCGATGGTGGGCACATTCCAGCTCACGTCGCCCACGTCCGTTGAGGCGGCCGGCTCATTGGGATCGAAGTGCCGCAGGGGTTCCACCACGTCGGTTTCATCCAGGCTGGGGACGGTCTCCGTGCCAAACGTCTTCTGCAATTCAAGCGCAAACTTCTGCTGCTCGGCGTCCATTTTGAATCCGCCCACTTCTTCCAGGTTCTTCTGCGCGACGGGCGCCAACGCATCGTTGGGCACAATGTTGGCGTCGCTGCCAATGCCGGTCACTTCGAGGGTGGTTCCCGTCATCAGGGCCGCGCCCTGCGCCACCTTGAGAATCCGATCCCAGATGTCCTTGAGCATGGTGTTCGATGGGCTGCGGGCCATCAGGTCCATCTGCGCCAGGTCCGGCACAATGTTCGGCGCCACGCCGCCCTTGGAGATGATGTAATGCATGCGCGTGTTGCTGGGAACGTGCTCGCGCATGAATTCAATGCCGTTGCCCATCAGCATCACCGCATCCAGCGCCGAGCGGCCGCGATCCGGCGACATGGCCGCGTGCGCCGCGATCCCGTGAAACGCAAACTTGGCCGATATCACCGCGAGCATGCCGCCGTCGTTCACTGAGTTGCCATCGCCCGGATGCCAGTGCAACACAACATCCACGTCTTTGAATGCGCCGGCCCGAACCATATAGACCTTGCCCGATCCACCTTCTTCCGCCGGCGTGCCGTAGTAGCGCAGCGTGCCCGCGATGTGGTGTTGCTGCATGTATTGTTTCAGCGCAACGGCGGCCAGCGCTGCGCCCGAGCCCAGCAGGTTGTGCCCGCAGCCGTGGCCTGGCGCACCGGCCTGCACCGGTGATCGCGTGGGCACCGGCTCTTGCGAGAGTCCAGGCAGCGCGTCGAATTCGCCCAGGATTCCGATAACAGGTTTTCCCTCGCCGTAGCTGGCAATGAATGCGGTCGGCTCATCGGCAACACCTGCCTCGATTTGGAATCCCGAAGCCTTCAACTGCTCCTGAAGCAACGATGAACTCCTGGTTTCGTGATAGCCCAGTTCCGCAAAGCCCCAAATCTGCTTGGAGACCTGCTTCCAATTCGACGCGTTCTGGTCCACCAGTTGCTTCAACTCCGCGTGCGCGCCAGCCGGGGTCTGCGCGGTTGCCGTGGCTCCGGCAGCGGCCAACGCCATGGCGATCACCGCCATCGGCACGGCAAATTTGCCGGAGGATTTTGAAATCAGCTTGAAGTGACAGAGCATCTGCATCGGCGATCTCCTCGCATCTTTTTGAAAGACACAAATCCGGATTCCTGGGTAAGGGAACTATAAATCGAAGCGCGTTGGAACCATACTACTTCTTCGGGCGTTTGTAGAACGGCAGCGGGACTTGCTTGGCCCGCACCTGATTCGCGCGGACTTGCACCAGCACGTCTGCGCCGCTGGCGGCGGCTTCGGCGTTTACCAGCGCCATGGCGATGTTGGTTTTCAGGAATGGCGCAGGCGAGCCCGAGGTGACCACGCCAATCTCATTGCCTTCGAGATCGAGCACGGGGTACCCGTCGCGGCCGATGCCGCGGTCGACCATTTCGAGGGCAATGATCTTGCGCTTGGGTCCGCCTGCGGCCTGCACGGCCAGCAGCGCGTCGCGCCCGATAAACGCGCCTTTGTCGAGCTTGAGCCAGCGGTCGAGGCCAGCCTCGAGCACGTTGATCTCGTCGGAGATTTCGTGGCCGTAGAGGCTCATGCCGGCCTCAAGCCGCAGCGTGTTGCGCGCGCCCAGGCCGCATGGCCGTATGCCGAACTCTTCGCCCGCTTCGAGCAGCGCGTTCCACATTTTCACGGTGGTGGGCTCGTCGGCGGGCAGGTAGACCTCAAAGCCGTCTTCGCCGGAGTAGCCGGTGCGCGCGATGAGCACGTTGGGCACGCCGGCCACGGTGCCCCAGGTGAACCAGTAGTTTTTGATCGCCGCTAAATCCACCTTGGTGAGCTTCTGCAGGGTTTCAAGCGCGCGCGGCCCTTGCAATGCCAGTTGCGAGTAGTAATCGGAATAGTCGCTGATGTGGACGGATGGAAACGAGCCGACCTGCTTGCGAATCCAGGCGTAGTCCTTGTCTTTAGTGCCGGCGTTGACCACCAGCAGGTAGTCGTTCTCGCCGAGCCGGTGGACCAGGATGTCGTCGACGAACGTGCCCTCGGGCGTGAGCAGCGCGGAGTAGTGCGCCTGGCCGTCCTTCAGCTTCGAGGCGTCGTTCATGGTGATGTGTTGCACCGCGGCCAGCGCGCCGGGGCCGCGAAACTGGATCTCGCCCATGTGGCTCACGTCAAACAGGCCCACGCCGTTGCGCACCGCGAGGTGTTCGGCGATAAGGCCGCCGCCTGGGCACGGATACTCGACCGGCATATCCCAGCCGCCAAAGTCCACCATCTTGGCCTTCAGGGCGCGGTGCGTGGCGTTGAGGGCGGTCTTCTTGAGTGCGGGAGCGATGACGTCGGTCATGGGATTCCTTTCGGCGTTGCTGTACTCTTTCACGATAGGGATCGTGCGTCGGCATGGTCAACTTAGGGGATGGAAGCGGAGTCTTAGATCGTGAATCATTTTCGCGGAATCCTGATGCTAGTGGCTTCGGTGATTGCGTTCTATCGGGGATGGAAGATCCACCACGGCCCGACTGCGCTGCTGGGGTACGGGCTCGGCGTTTTGGCTTTCGGGCTCGCAGTGTGGCATCTGACGCGGCCGGCGCCGCAACTCCGCGTTCCAGGACAGCGAATGTAATCTGGAGACGCCATGACCAACCTCTACAACCGCATCCAGGGCCGCAGCCTCGAACGCCTGGCCGCACTCAGCGACGGCATCTTTGCCGTGGCCATGACGCTGCTGGTGCTCGACCTGCACCTTCCCACCGCCGCGCAGGTGCACAGCGAGCGTGAACTGCTGGGCGCGCTCTGCGCCCTCGGGCCGCAGTGGCTGGCGTACCTGATGAGCTTTCTTACGCTGGGCATCTTCTGGGCCGGGCAACAGACGCAGTTGAACCACATTGGCGAGGGCACGCGCGATCTGACCTGGATTCACCTCGGATTTCTGTTCGCGGTCACGCTGCTGCCCCTCTCCACGCGCTTGCTGGCTGAGTTCATCACTTACCGAAGCGCGCTGCTGCTCTACTGGTTCAACATCCTCATCCTCGGCGCCATGCTCTATTGGAGCTGGACGCACGCGATGCATGCTGGGCTGGTGAAGGACGATACGCCGGAGGAGGTGCGCGCAAGTATTTGCAGGCGGATTCTGATTGCGCAGTCGCTCTATGCGGCGGGGGCGGCGCTGTGCGTGATCAATACGTGGGTGAGCATTGGAGCGATTGTGCTGGTGCAGTTGAATTACGCGCTGGCGCCTCGGCTCTGGTGGCGAAAGAAGGAACGCTGAGCCGCGCGCCCTCAACTCTTGCGGAGAAATATTTCGGGCAACTTCCCGGCCAACATCGGGTCTATCCCATTGCACCGGCTGGGCGCTGATCCCGGCCCGCGGAGGGATTTCATCATGACTACACTCACCAATTCATTGGCTTTTTTGCGTTTTGGCGGACACAGCGCCGGTGGCGGGGCTTTCCTGCTGGTTCTGGTTCTCGCGGTTGCGGGCGGAACGGTTTACGCGCTGGCGCAGTTGGGGCGCGCCAATTCGGTCAAGCAATAGGCATGTGGGACTGAGGCCTACTTCTTCCGCGCGCGCCAGAAGGAATTCAGGCTGAGGTAGAAGAACAGCACCATAATTCCGGCGGTGATGAGGAAGGTGCTGTGCTCCGGCCCGCGCATCCAGCTTGTGCGGATGCGCCAAAGCGTGGGCGCAAAAACCACCACAGGCAGGAAAAAGAACACGCCCATCACTTCAAGCCACAGGATGCCGCCCACACGGCCGAAGGGCCGCAGAAAACCGCCTACCCCGCGCGCAACAGCCCGTGTGGTCACTCCGGCCACACGGCCTGCGGTCGCGGCATTTTGTGCCGCGGCGCGGCTTTGGGCTGCCTGGTTGGGAGCGGGGCCGGGAGCGGCGCCGCCTGGAGCTGCGGCGTCTTGTGCGCCGGCCACTGCGCGCTGGCCGGCGATCCGTCCCGCTACGCGCAGGCCAATGCCCAGGGTGCGGCCAATGGAGTGTGGTTTCATCCCGTTTATGATGGTAGCAGCACCGTTGCCGGCTGGTTTTTCAACACCTGTTGCAGCTTTCTGAGTTGCTCCCGGGCGGCGGCGGAAGTAAGGTAAAGGAATCCTGCGTTGCAACCCGCGCCACCCACTCGCGCTGGCCGCCGCTCCCGGAGGTAATCCGTGACATCCCGTATGCGCGAACTGATTCAGCAACTGGGCGAGGCGATTCATGAGTCGGTGGTTGAGAGCGAGCAGATTGCCGGCGTGGTGCAGGATATCCGCAAACACGGGTTTGACGTGCTGCTGATGCTTGAAGCCACCATCGGCCTCAACGAGGTCAGCCACAAAGAGAGTGACGACGCCCCCGCCGAAGCCGAGCCAGGCACCGAGGAGACCCCGTTCACCCAGAACGATCTGCATTTTCTGCGTTCGCTGCGCATCTCCGTCGAAGGCGAGGAGAAGGACGGCGTGCGCGCGGATACGGACGAAAAGGATGCGGAGTAGGCACGCTTAGCTCTTTGACTACAGCGGTTTCGATTCTGGTGCTTACAGAAGGATTGAGGCCAAGTGGCATTTTTCTCAAGAAAATGCCACCTCGCTTGACTTTCAAATGGCAACATGTGAATCGAAACCGCTCTAGGGCAGGGAAAGACGCATGAATCCGTCCAGAGTTCGACACGTTTCATGGTGGAGGGTCGGCCTTGGTCTTCTGGTCTTGATTGGCGGGCTCAGCAATCTTGGACTCAGCAATCTTGACCGAAGGGGCGTCGCTCCAGAGCTCATGCCAAGCAATGAGACCCAATGGGTCGGGTACTATCTCGCCACTGCCGCCGTCATTGTTGCAGCCCTATTGCTCGTTTTCGCTGGTGTGCGACACGCCTGGCACAGGTCTCCAGTCGAGCCCGATTCCAACGCGCAGTCCTAGGGTGTATCGACATATACCGGCGCACAGCGACGGGAGCCATTTTTTCTCAGTTCGAGGAAAGAGGAGCGACGCATACCGGGTGTCTGCTAGCGACGATTGACGAAGAAATGAGG
>Ga0302145_10000059_pt1 | contig 46906 bp, 36 predicted proteins | sample I_Bog_E2_3_FD_192437 | JGI IMG/M metagenome (GOLD analysis project Ga0302145, IMG submission 192437) | Peat permafrost microbial communities from Stordalen Mire near Abisko, Sweden - I_Bog_E2_3 | ecosystem: Environmental > Terrestrial > Soil > Wetlands > Peat | place: Sweden: Abisko, Stordalen... | reverse complement strand
ACTCTCTTCCAATACAAGATGAGCCTGAAGGGGGAGTTTGATTCCAATACAAGATGAGCCTGAAGGGGCGGTCATGCTGGGTAGTGAACATCCGCATGGACGACGCAGAGAAGTTGAGTTTGGAGTCGATTGGCCGGTTTGTCTTGGCCAGCGAGGAAGTCCGGTTCGAGGCCACGGACCGCCGTCAGCTCTATGGCTGGGTGGAGCGGGTGCTGGTCGGCCAGCAGTACGCTGAGCAGGGCAAGGCGGCTCGGGGCCTGCTGCGGCGCTATGTCGAGAAGATGACGGGGTTGAGCCGGGCGCAGGTGACGCGGCTGATCGCTCTGTACATGGCCAGCGGACGGGTCCAGGTGACGGTCTATCGGCGGCGGCGTTTCGCCGAGCTCTACACAAGGGCCGACATTGAGTTGCTGGCTTCGGTTGACGAGGCGCACGAAACGCTGAGCGGGCCGGCGACGCGGCGCATCCTGGAGCGCGAACACCTGCTCTACAAGCGACCGGAGTACGCGCGCCTGGCTGCCATCTCTGTCGCTCACCTGTATAACCTGCGCCACCACCAGCGTTACCGGGAACGGCTTCTGAACTACACCAGGACGCGGCCCACGGCGGTTGCGATCGGTGAGCGGCGCAAGCCTCAGCCGCAAGGAAGACCCGGTTTTCTGCGCCTGGACACGGTGCATCAGGGCGACCAGCCGGAGGGCGCAGAGAAGGGCGTTTATCACATCAACGCTGTCGATGAGATCACGCAGTGGGAGGTCGCCTGTTCAACGCCGCGCATCTCGGAGGCCTATCTGGAGCCGGTTTTAGAGCACATGCTGCGTCAGTTTCCTTTTCGCATCCTTGGTTTTCACACCGACAACGGCAGCGAGTTTATCAACCGGATGGTGGCCCGGCTGCTGGAAAAACTGCGCATCGAACAGACCAAGAGCCGGCCCCGGCAGAGCGGCGACAACGGCCTGGTGGAGACCAAGAACGGCGCCGTCATCCGCAAACACATCGGCTACGGATACATCGACGCCAAACACGCCGATGCGATCAACGACTTCTACCGTGAGTACTTGAATCCGTATCTGAACTATCATCGTCCCTGTGCTCAGGCCGACGTGAAGATCGACGAGAAGGGCCGCAAGCACATCCGTTACAAGCGCTATCAAACTCCGCTGGAGACTCTGTCGTTGTTGGATGAACCAGCACAGTACCTGCGCGATGGACTGAGCATGAACGCGCTCAAAAGGGTCGCCGCAGCCATCAGCGATACCGATGCGGCGCGGCGGATGCAACAAGCCAAAGCGAAACTGTTTGAGCAGATGCGGCTCACCGCGTAGGACTGACGGATGGGAAACAGGGCGGAGGAAATGGCGGTTTATGGAAAGCCCGGAAAACGATGGTGCTGTTTTCCGCCCTTCCCACAAACCTTGGAAATCGCTCGGAGAGAGCATCGGAACATGAAGATCTTGCGCAGCGATTCCCACATTCCCTCCGCCCCGGAACCAACTGCGAAACTGAGTTGAATTCAAAACCCGAAAGGACAAAACCCGCTTCGCCTACCCTTCGCTTCCTTCAGGCTCATCTTTGGATTGGAAAAGACTGGTCATCCGTCACACCAGTTGTCATTGGCCGTGGCTGGATTGACCCCGTCCTGTATCTATGCCGCGTTTGCTTGTTGTTTCTCGGCGACGGAAAGGCGCAGGCCCAGCGTCTTGAGAACGGCAACCAGCGTCTTGAGTGTTGGATTGCCCTTCGGCGATAAGGCGCGATAGAGCGACTCCCGGCTGATGCCCGCCTGAGCCGCCACGGCGCCCAACCCGCCATAAGCCTCGGCCACCGCCCGCAGCGCTAGCAGCCCGCCGCCCCGCTCCTCAGGGTTTTCGAGCGATTCCATGGCCACTTGGAGAGTGGCAATGGCGTATTCCCGGTCTTCGCGCAGTTCCTCGATCTCCCGTTCGTGATGCGAAACCCCGCCAACGAACTTTTTCATGGTTGCCGCCTTTTCCAATCTGCCCAGAGTGCTTTAGCCCTTGCTATATCCTGCGATTGACTGGCCTTGTCTCCTCCGCAGAGAAGAATTACCATCAGTCGATCATGGCGTCCGCGTTGATCTCAGCGAGCCAATTCTACAAAGGCTGAATGGCGCCCACCGAGGCCGCACAGCTTTTCCGATAACGCCGGTCGAAGTAAAGTAGAACGATACCCACCAGTCCATGCGCAACACCTATGCCGAGCAGAATCACTGGAACTATCCACAATTGCGCAAACGAGTCTGGAGTAGCTCCCTTTGGACTGCCCCTGTCGTAAAGAAGCGTAAGGGTATCACCGACCTGAAACTCAGGCGGATTTGTAGCGGAATCGTTCAACCGAATAGTATGACTCTGCCCATCCTCGGTTTGGAAACGGACTTCAGGTAAGCACCCAGGTGTAACACCTCCATCGGAGATACGCTTGACGGGAAGCATCTGGACGACTGTACCTTTCGTGCGAACTGCATGAACCAGGAAATATTTTGTATGGACCGCAAGTAGCACGGAAAGAACAAGGCACGCCGATCCGCTTGTGGAGAGAAAGAAACCCGCAAGCCTCCGGGCCCTCCGCGATTTGTGCTTCTTATCCAATCCACTCCTCGTGTTCAGGCCGTATGATCCGGCAATTGCTCCGGGACAGGTGCGGGCGTGGACGCCCACACGACAGCCGGTCTGGAGACCGGCGCTACAGTGCTGTCATCACAGAGTCTTGCGGTCACGGTACTAGTTCAGGAACATGGTGCGATACAGCGTATCCCGCTGCACTGGCTTGAACCCCGCGTCTCGAATAATCCGCCGCAACTCTTCTTCCGTAGTGCAATTCGATGTGCCGGCGGCCTTGACCACGTTCTCTTCAAGCATCACCGAGCCCACATCGTTGCCGCCAAAGTGAAGGCCTAACTCAAGCACCTTCAATCCTTGCGTTACCCAGCTAGCCTGCACATTCTCGATGTTATCGAGATACAAGCGGGAGATAGCCAGCACCTTCAAATACTCAACGCTGGTCGCTTCATCCCACCCGCGGCCGCCCAGTGCGGTGTTATGCGGCTGAAAGCTCCACGGGATAAACGCCGTGAATCCGCCGGTCTCTTCCTGCAGGCGGCGTACTACTTCAAAATGATTCACGCGCTGTTCGAATGTCTCGCCCACGCCAAACATCATCGTGGCCGTAGTCCTCATGCCCAACTGGTGCGCGGTGCGATGGACGCTGACCCAGTCTTCCGTGCGGCACTTCAGGCGCGCGATGCGCTTGCGCACGTCGTCGTCCAGAATCTCCGCGCCGCCGCCGGGGATCGAGTCGAGGCCCGCGTCGCGCAGCCGGGCGATAGTGTCGCGTAGGCTCAGTTCGGAATACTCGGCGATGGCCAGCACTTCAGAGGCCGACAGGCAGTGCAGCCAGATCTGCGGAAAGCGCTGCTTGATACCCGTAAAGAGGCGCTCGAACCAGTCGATCTTCAGGTCGGGATGAATGCCGCCCTGCATGAGCACGCCTGTGCCGCCCATCTCCAGGGTCTCGGCAATCTTCTCGTAGATCTTTTCAAACTCGAGGATGTAGCCTTCGTTCGCCGTGGGACCTTTGAGCGGCCGGTAGAAGGCGCAGAAGGTGCAGTACTCGGTGCAGAAATTGGTGTAGTTGATGTTGCGATCGATGATGTAGGTGACCACTTCTTCAGGGTGCAAACGGCGACGCACCGCGTCGGCCTCAAAGCCCAGGCCGATGAGGTCGGGCGAGTGGAAATGGTCGAGGGCCTGCTGGCGGGTCAGGGTCATCTTCTCGATTCTAGCAATTCAGCGGTTTCAGTGCGAGTCGGGCTGGCGCTTAGCGGGTTCGTCTGCGGGTCTGCGGAAGAGAAACAGGCCGTGGGTCTTGAGCGTCCTGCCCTGCGTGCGGGCCAGGTTTGAGGCAGTGGAGATGCCGCTGAAGAGGACAAAAAAGTCCCAGAACGCCCTGAAGTAGCCCGTTTTTGATTCGGTAGACATGGGGAAGTACCTCGCCGCACCAGGTTGCTCGAGCGTGCCGGCTTACTTCATTTGAGCACTGAAAGGCGGTTTGGATGCGATCTTTTGCCGAAACTTGCCTTCCGCCCGTCCCAGGCATCCCGATCTCGTTCCACTTAATTCAAATCAGTCCTTGGGAGGCGCCGGAGCGGGCTTGGGCGCCGGCCTCGGCTTTTTTACCGGGCGAGAAACGCCCATGCTCATCATCACGAAGCCAAGTCCCTTGCGCAGCGTGTCGAGAACGCTCATCCGTTAAACTGCCTTTCCAATTCGGTGTAGACACTCTCAGTCTACGCTCCGTGAAAAGGCCGGATGAGGCCGGCCGCCTTCACTTCCTGGCAGCGGGCGTCGCTGCGGCGATTGCCGGTGCGGGAGCGGCTGTCTGGCCGTTGAGTATGTCCACTGCGGCCGGAGGCAGCGGCTTGTCCGCATTGGCCAGCAGGAGGCTCACCTGCCACATCTGCGTCTCGGTCAGAACGTCCTTGTAAGACGGCATCCCAGTGAGCCGAATGCCGTTGGCCACCTTCCAGTAGGTTTCTCCTGGCGGGTCGTCACTCACGCCCACAACGTCACCGTGCTTGTGCTTTTCCCAAAGCGGCGGTGCGTCGGGAAACATATGCGCGCCAAAAGATGAGGGCTTGCCGTGGAAGCCGTGGCAGGATGCGCACTGGTCGCGGTAGATCTGCGCGCCGGCAACGAAGGCGTCTTCATTGGCCTGGATGGGCGGTGTCTTGATCACTTCGCGGTCAATGCGCGCGTTGAGCGGAACCTGTGTAATCAAGCGTTCCTCGGGCAGCGGCGGGTCGGCAACGGCTACCGGCACCTTGCCAAAGTGGAACCACGCCATCACCGCGACTGGCACAAGAATGACTCCGAGAATGATTCCCAGCAGAAATCGACCCATATTGGTGAGGAACTCCTTTGTTTTTCATCCTAGAGCATTTGTGTTCTTTGGGGGCCGATCATGACATGAAATTTCCGTCATGCGGGTTGAACGGGACGGTTGTTTACGTCGATTCAGGGGCGAATTGGCCTGCCGTGCGTCCAAACCAGTGCCGGTTCACCCACAAGGCTCCCTTCAGGTGGTTTAATACCTATTGGGGAAGTGCTGCCTTGGGGTGGTCTTCCGTACTCCCGTGGAGGTATCCCTAACCCGATGTATTCTTTTCGCCGTCTTGCCCTTCTGCTGGCGCTGGTACTGCCAGCCATGCACGCCTTAATTGCCCAGAGCTCGAGTTCGAGCAGCGACTCCGCCGTTGTGGCGACGGACGGTGCGGAGCTTGCCCAGTCCGCGCCGGACCAGACAGCGCCAGCCCAGGACGCACCGGCCCAGGCGCAGCCCGGCGCAGCCCAGACACAGCCGCAAGTCAGCGTGCAGGCCCGCATCCGCGCCCGCCGCCTGCAGCGCCGCGCCGCCGCCATTCACGAAGTCTACGACCATCTTTATGACGTTTATGTCGGTGGCGGTTACCTCCGCACCCACGCGGGCCCACCGCAGCGCGTCAACGAGTATGACTGGAATGTCGAAGTCACTCGCTATTTCAATGAGCGTCTTGGCGTCACCGTGGATGGCCGCGGCTACTATGGGACGGCGTTCATCGAGCCGCAAGAGGGCGATCCCAAGGCGGGCGACGTAGGCCTGACCAAGCCGGCCATCAGCCAGTACGGAGCCCTCGCGGGGCCAACCTATCGCTTTTATCTGCAGCCCAAGTTCTCTGTGGCAGGCCGCGTCCTCGGTGGGTACGCCGCGGGCAACTTTACCGGCGACATGAACGGCTACGGCACGCTCGGCGTTCTCTATCCCAGTGCATCCACCTTCGCAGCTGAAGCTGGCATGGTGGTGGAGTACAACGTAGCGCCGAACCTGGGCCTCCGGGTCACGCCCGATTACTACCTCACCGGATTCGGCTCCACCATCCAGAACAGCCTGGGCTTCTCCGCCGGCATCGTCTACCGGTTTGGAAAGCAGTAAAAAAGCAGGGAACAGGAATCAGGCAACAGGGAACAGTAACGACAAAGCGGGGTAGACGGAATCTTCAAAACCTTCCGTCTACCCCGCGGCCTTTTTACATCTGGGAACCCGCCGTCTTCTATTCTCTATTCCCTGTTCCCTATTCCCTGCTACTGCAGTATCGGTATCCCCGCAATGCGCTTTTGCCACTCGGCGGGGCCGGTCTGGTGGACGCTGGTGCCCTTGGAGTCGACCGCGACGGTCACCGGCATGTCGCGCACGTCGAACTCATAAATCGCTTCCATCCCCAAATCTTCAAAGGCCAGCAGGCGCGAGCCGTGAATGGCTTTTGACACCAGGTAAGCTGCGCCGCCCACGGCCATCAAATACACCGCGCCAAACTCGCGGATCGCGTCGATCGCCACCGGGCCACGCTCGGCCTTGCCCACCATGCCCAGCAGTCCCGTCTCGGCCAGCATCTGCCGCGTGAACTTGTCCATGCGCGTGGCCGTCGTCGGTCCGGCCGGGCCAACCACTTCGTCGCGCACCGGGTCCACCGGGCCCACGTAGTAGATGAAGCGGTCCTTGAAGTCGACAGGCAGTTTCTCTCCGCGGCTCAGCATGTCCGTCATGCGCTTGTGGGCGGCGTCGCGGCCGGTGAGCAGCTTGCCGGTCAGCAGCAGCACCTCGCCGGGCTTCCATGCGGCGGCTTCGGCGCGGGTCACAGTGTCAAGATTCACGCGGCGCGCTCCGGAGACGTCGTAGGTCAGCTTGGGCCAGTCTTCCAGGTTCGGGGGATCGAGAAAAACGGGGCCGGAACCATCCAGCACAATGTGCGCGTGGCGGGTTGCGGCGCAGTTGGGAATCATGGCGACGGGCAAGTTGGCCGCGTGAGCCGGCGTGTCCAGGATTTTCACGTCCAGCACGGTGGTCAGGCCGCCCAGCCCCTGTGCGCCAATGCCCAACCGGTTCACCTTGTCGTAGAGTTCCACGCGCATCTTTTCCGCCGTGGTCACCGGGCCGCGGGCAATCAGGTCTTGAATGTCGATGGGGTCCATCAAAGATTGCTTGGCCAGCAGCATCGCCTTCTCCGCCGTGCCGCCAATGCCGATGCCCAGCATCCCAGGCGGACACCACCCCGCGCCCATTGTGGGCACAGTTTTCAGCACCCACTCCACCACTGAGTCCGACGGGTTCAGCATGGCGAACTTTGACTTCGCCTCCGACCCTCCTCCCTTGGCCGCAACTGTGACTTCAACCGTCGATCCTTGCACCAGTTCCACATTCACCACGGCGGGCGTATTGTCTTTGGTATTCACGCGCTTGCCGGCTGGGTCGGCCTGCAAGGATGCGCGCAGCTTGTTGTCCGGGTCGAGATAGGCGCGGCGCACGCCGGCATCGACCATCTGCTGAAGGTCCATCGGTTTTTCGCCAGTCGACGCCTCGAAGTGTACATCCATGCCCAGTTTCACGAATGCGTTGACTATGCCCGTGTCCTGGCAGATGGGCCGGTGGCCCTCGGCGCACATGCGGCTGTTGATCAGGATCTGCGCAATCGCGTCCTTGGCGGCATGCGACTGCTCCCGCTCGTAAGCCTTTGCCAGGCTCGTGATGTAATCCACCGGGTGGTAGTAGCTGATGTACTGCAACGCGCCAGCGACGCTGGCAATAAAGTCTTCCTGCAGGATGACGGTCATGGATGCTCCCTCTGAACACTCTAGGGTAATGGATGCGGCATACGACCGTCTTGCGTGCGCAGTTGTGCCGGGACTGGCTTGAGTTTTAGACGCGGATGGATTGCCGGGAAGCTTTTGGCCGATTCAGCGCGGAGCGGAGATCGGTATGCACAAAGTCGTTGCCCTTGTAGAGAATCGGCTCCCGTTTGTCGCGCGCCAGTGCATATCTGAAGCAGTCGGCGAAGTCGGTCCACCGAGCGCACTGGTTGCTTTATCGCAGACGGCGGCTGTGGCGGAAGTGCTTTGGAGTCCGGGACGGAGCTCAACCGCTCCCAGCGCTCTTTAGCGGCAATCAGGACAGCTTCTTCGGGTGTGACCCCGAGAAGCGTCGCCAATTCGCGGGCCAGACGACATGCTTCCTTGTTGCTGAGTTGAAACGCCATTGGACTAACCTCCCTACGATCTTATCGACGGGGTCGTATGCTTGGACAGAAGCGGTTCGAATCCCACCGTTCTTTCGTACCCCATCCCCCCATGCCCTAATCTAGAAGCATGGACGATCCGACGTTAAACGTTGCCGGCGACGAGACTTTCGACTTTCTGGTGGTGGGCGCGGGACCCACTGGCCTCGCCTGCGCCATTGAGGCGCAAAAGGCAGGCTTTCGCACCGCACTGGTGGACAAGGGCTGCGTCTGCAACTCGCTCTTTCATTACCCGGCCCACATGACGTTTTTCACCACGCCGGAGCTGCTCGAAATCGGCGACATTCCCTTTCCCAGCCCCAATCCCAAGCCCTCCCGCAATGAGGCGCTCCAGTATTACCGCCTGGTGGCGGCGTATTACAAGCTCGACGTGCGCCAGTACCACCGCGTCGAGCGCGTCACCGGCTCCGACGGCGCCTTCACCGTGCACACCGAGGACCGCTTCGGCCGCCCCGGAGCGCTCAAGGCGCGCAAGCTGGCGCTCTCAACCGGCTACTACGATCTGCCCAATTTCATGAACATTCCCGGCGAAAACCTGAGCAAGGTACATCATTACTACAACGATCCGCATCCTTACTTTGAGACGGATGTGGTGGTCATCGGCGGCAAGAACTCGGCGGCCATCGCTGCCTTGGAACTGTGGCGCAGCGGCGCGCGGGTCACGCTGGTCCATCGGGGGCAGGGGGTGCAGCCGCATGTGAAGTACTGGATCAAGCCGGACATCGAAAACCGTATCAAGAACGGCGAGATCAAGGCGTACTTCGAATCTCAAATGGTGCAGATCACCCAGGACGCGGTGGTCGTGGAGACGCCCGAGGGTCCTATTACGCTCAAGAACGATTTTGTCTTCGCGATGACCGGCTACCATCCCGACTTCGACTTCCTCGAAAATCTCGGTGTCCGCTTCGAGGGGCCGGACAAGCTGCCGGTCTGCGATCCGCGAACGCTTGAGAGCAATGTGCCAGGTATCTACCTGGCGGGGGTCATCGTGGCCGGTTCGCGCACCAACGAGATATTCATTGAGAACGGCCGCTTTCACGGCAAGCAGATTGCCGCGGCGCTCACCGCCAAGCGATGATGCACAGCGGTTGCGCCCCGAATCCGGTAAACTGATAAGCCATATTGAGCCAAGCTGAGAGGACTCCCGATGCGCTGGTGGCCGCGGTCGATTCAATGGCAGATGCTGGCAGGCCTGGTGCTGCTGGAAGCGCTGTCGCTCGGCCTGTTTGCGGCCCTGCTCATTCACACCCAGACGCACGAGGTGTATGAGCGCGCCAGGCAGCGCCTGGCTCACCAGGCAACCAGCGTGGCCACCCAGGCCAAGGAAGCTCTCTTGCAGGAGCGGCCAAGCGGAGTTTCAACTTCGGTAAAGATGATGGGCGATGCGCCCAGCGTAGCCTTTGCCAAGATCACCGATCCAGCAGGAAACGTCCTGTTTGTCAGCTCGGGAGAAGTGGAAGATGCCCCCCTCGATCCGGTGGAGCGGGGTCAGATTGCGCTGATCACCAAAGATGAGTCCAGGGTATTCAGCCTCGGAAGCGACCTGCTTGAGGGCGTACACCCCATCTACACCGGCGCCGATCTGCGTGGCTTTGCCTGGGTCCAGACCGATCGTGCCTGGGACGATCAGCAGCTCAATACAGTCTTGCGGGGAACGGTCATCTTCGGAGTCATCTGGATTGCGGCGTCGGCGGTGCTGGTGTTGCTGATGGCCCGTTCCATCACCGGGCCCCTCGCCACGCTGCATCGGGGCACACGTGCGCTCATGAATGCGCCTGAGCAGAGCGGCAACTTTCCCCTCCCGGTGGCCGTGCACAACGAACTCGGCGACCTGATCGAGGCCTTCAACAGGATGGTTGCGTCGCTTGCGGAACAGCGTGCCGGGCTGCACGACACGCTCTCGCTGTTGGACTCGATGCTGGCCAACGCTCCCATCGGCCTGGCGTTTTTCGATCGCCGCTGCAGGATTGTGCGCGTGAACCAGGTGTTTGCGGATATGACCGGGGTTCCACTCAGCCGTCACCTGGGGCGCACCCTGCCGGAGCTGTTGCCGCAGCCAGTGGCGCACGAACTCGAAACCTCCGTGCTGCGCGTCTTCACCACTGAGGCGGCCGTGCGCAACCAGGAACTCTCGGGCCAGGCTCTCTCCGGTCAGGCTCTCAGCGGCCAGGGCGGCAAGGCCCCCCGCCCTTGGACGTGGCTTGCCAGCGCGTATCCCGTCCGCACCAATCCCCAGCAGGTGCGCTGGGTGGGCGTCATCGTTCTTGACGCCAGCGACCGCAAACGCAGCGAAGACGCCCTGCGCAAGACTGAGAAGCTGGCCGCCACGGGACGCCTGGCTGCCTCCATCGCCCACGAGATCAACAATCCCCTGGAGGCCATCACCAACCTGCTCTTTCTGCTGCGCAACTTCTGCCAGCTTGAAGATCCGGCGCTGAACTACGTGACCATGGCTGAGCATGAGGCGCGGCGCATCGCGGAGATTACCCAGCAGACGCTGCGCTTCTATCGCCAGTCCACGCTGCCGGCCCGCGCCAACATGGGCGATCTGCTCGACTCCGTGCTCAGCCTCTACCAGGGCCGTTTGAATACGCTCAACATCAAGGTGGAGCGGGATTACGACGCGCAAATGGATCTCTTCTGCTTTGCCGGCGAGGTGCGCCAGGTCTTCGCCAACCTGGTGGGCAACGCCATCGACGCCACCACCGCAGGAGGCCGTCTGCTGATCCGCGCGCGGCGATCGCGCAACTGGAAGTCCCCGGGGCAGCAGGGCGTACGCTTTGTGGTGGCCGACACCGGGGCAGGCATGGAAGACGCAGTGCGTGACCGCGTCTTCGAAGCGTTTTTCACGACCAAGGAAATCACCGGAACCGGCCTGGGCTTGTGGGTGAGCCACGAAATCATCCTCAAGCACCGAGGCGTGGTGCACGTGCGCAGCCGCACCGCGCCCAAGGGGCAGGGAGCCGCAGCAAAAGGCTCGGGGACCGTGTTCCAGATCTTCTTCCCCGACGATCCCAACCTGAAAGCCACACCCGCCGCCTGAACCTCCCATTGCTGGGTGTGAGGCCACAAAGCCCAACCATCGTCCATCGGGTTTTTGCACGTCCCTCCTGTCTCTTATCAACACCTGCAAAAAAATCTTTCCGCTCACCAAATTGATGTGCTACAGTCAGTAACACTATGACGCGTAACACACCAATCGGGCACGACCCCTCGGAACTCGGCGAACTGGAGCGGAGCATCCTCTCCGTCATCTGGCGCAAGGCCGGCATCACCGCCGAGCAGGTGCGCGAAGATTTGGGCCGTCCGCTCAAGGACTCGACCATTCGCACTGTCCTCCGCCGGCTTGAAGAGAAGGGCTACCTGGCGCATTCCGTGGAGAACCGCACCTTCGTCTACCGGCCCGCGGAGACCCGGCAGCGGGTTGCCGGGCGCGCCGCCAAGCGCATCGTGGACTGGTTCTGCGAGGGATCTGTCGAGGCGCTGCTGGTGGGCCTGGTCGACTCGAAGATGCTGGACCGCGCCGAGTTGCAACGCCTGGCCGACCGCATCGCCGCCGCTCAGGAGAACACCGTTGCATCCAAACGCGGAACCGAACCGCACATCATTTCGAACACCGTGAAGGGCAAGGAGGGAAGCCGATGATTCCAGTCTTGATTGAGGCAGCGTTACGTGCGCTGGTCGTGGCGCTTGCGGTGGGAATCGGATTGCGCATCTTGCAGGTGCGGAACGTGCTCGCGCAAAAGGTGGCCTGGGGCCTGGTGCTGGCCGCATCCCTGGCCATGCCATGGATCATGCGCTGGCAGGGGCTCCCCGCTTCCGCGCAGATCCATCTGACGCAGCCTGCATGGCTGCCTGGCGCGGACTCTGCAACCGCTTCAATAGCCTCTTCTGCCAGCGCGAACTCCGCTCAGCCGCTCTATGCGACGAAGTCAATCACTCCTGCCGAACCGGCTGCGCAGTTGATCGCCGGGCAGCAGTCGATGCCGGTGGGCGGGGGCCGCTACCCCGCGCCCGTCAGGTCCAGCACTGAATTTAGCGTACCGGCCCACGTGCAAGAGGTCGAAGCTGAAACGCCTGCAACGCTTTGGAACAAGGTTGCCGCGACAGCCTCACAACTGCCTCACCTGCAGTTGGTAGAGATGCTCGCGCTCGCCTACTCTGCCGTCTCCGGCCTGTTGCTGTTGCGATTGCTGTTCGGCCTCTCAGTGGCGGCTAAGCTTTGGCTTGCTGCCCAGCCCGTAGAGCCGGGCATGATTGCGAACATCGCAGCCGGACTGCATCTGCGCGCCAGCGCGGCTGTCTTCTCGCCCGTCACCATCGGCTCGGGCGTTGTATTGCCTGAGGATTTTGCCGAGTGGGACGCGGAGAAGCTGCGCATTGTTCTCGCGCATGAACGCTCGCATATCCGCCAGGGAGATTTCTATCTGCAAATGGTTGCCGGAGTGTACGCCGCGGTCTTCTGGTTCAGCCCCCTGGGATGGTGGCTGAAGCGGCAGCTCTCCGATCTGGGTGAAGCCATCAGCGACCGCGCCGGCCTTCAAGAAGCGGCCAGCCGCGCTTCCTACGCCCAGGTTCTGCTTGAATTCGCGGCCATGCCGCGCCCAACCCTCACAGGAGTTGCTATGGCTCGCACCACGAATCTCTCCAATCGCATTGAACGCCTCTTGAATGACAAAATCTTCCGCCAGTCCTTCGCTGCCAGCCGCCGCGCGCTGCTGGTTGGACTGCTCTTTCCCCTGGCCCTGATCGCAGCAACCTCCATGATTCGCGTTCAGGCAGCCGGACAGACTCCTCCGCCGGCTCCCCCGCAAGCGCCGTCCGTCGCCCCGGCTTCTGCGCCCGTAGCGCCTGAGGCCCCGCTTACCGGCGTCTCCGATCCCGACGCACTGCCTGCCCCGGCTCCCATGGCGGCTCCAATGCCCGCCCCGCCCGCGGCGCCCAACATCGCGCCTCCCACGCCGCCCACCGGCCCTTACGGCGAAATCCACGACTCGGCCGACGAGCAGGACACGACCACCACCAATACCACAGACAAGAATGGCCACTCTCACAGCACTTCCGTCGGCCGCGGCTACTCCTACTCGTATTCGTCCGATGGCGATTCCTGGGCCGTCGTGACCGGCCCCAATCAGCACATCAGCTTCTCCGGCGAATGGAACGGCAGCACGCGGGAAGCCATTGAGAAGGCCCGGAAAATGTCCAGTGGCAAATTCCTCTGGTTCACGCACGGCGGCAAATCCTACATGATCGATGATCCGGCCGTGGTGGCGCAGATTGAACTCATGTACAAGCCGATGGCGGAATTTGGGGCACAGCAGGAAGAACTGGGCCGCCAGCAGGAGAAACTCGGCCATGAACAGGAGCTGTTGGCGAAAGCCCAGTCGCTGGCTCGCGTGCCCACGCCCGACATGTCCCGCGAGATCGCCCGGGTGGACGAAGCCATGGCCAAGCTCAAGGTCGAGAAGAACGCGCAAGTGAGCCAGGAAGAGCTCGCGGAGATCCAAGGCAAGCTGGCCGACCTTCAGGGCAGGCTGGGCGAGATCCAGGGGCGCATCGGCGACAAGATGGGCGACTTCGGCGAAAAGCAAGGTCACCTCGGCGAACTCCAGGGCAAGCTGGGAGAACAGCAGGGGCGCCTCGGCGAGCAGGAAGGCAAGCTGGCGGAGGAGGCGGACCGCAAGGTGAAGTCGATCATCGACCAGAGCCTCGGCAACGGCAAAGCCCGTCCGGTCGAGTAGCCTCTTCAATCGTCCGTGGCCGGTCCGTACCTGTACTGTGAGTACCCCCCTCCCCCCGGGGTGTTTGGGGCAACATTTCTGTTTTCAATGGGTTGGAGCGAGGGTACTATCGTAAAGTACATTGTTTTCAGGAATTTGGAAGCCAAATTACTGAAAACAGAGTACTTGCGCGGGATCAAATGCGACATCCGACCGACGGATCGGCCACGATTCTTGAAACAGCACAGGCCTCATGACTCCAGACTAGTGGATCGGGAGAATCAATCGGCAATTCGATAGCCGATGGAAGTGGATGATAATAAAGGAGATGCGGTGAATCTGGCAGGAATCACCCTTGACAGGGCGCTTGCCGGGATTCATTGAGCGAGTTAGAGTGCACTTCGCGCACATGGCGGGTTGGCAAGTTGGCGGGTCCGCTGCTAGAAGATGAGTTTGGGATGGCGCGTCAGGCTGAATGGATCAAAATTGGTGGCCTGACCTGGCGCAGCGTGCGGTACGCAGTGGCTTCGGGATTGAATCCCCGACGCGTAGGCGCGGGTCACGTGGAGCCGGTCCATCACGATGTAGCGGGCGCGCAGTCCGTCGAATGTGGCCGGCAACTCCGCCGGAAGCCGCTTGCGATCAATATAAATCACCAGCGCAGCTTCTTTAGGGTTGTCCAGGCTCTGCCCCACGCCCACGCCGAAGAAGGCCGGATTCTGCTTCATCAGGCCGTGCGCAATCTGCTGCTTGATCGCGACCGCCGCGTTCACCACACCCGCCTGCAAACCAGGCAAGCCATTCTCCAGTGCAGTCTGCGGCGCGGAACCAAATGCAACCGCGTGTGCGTTGGTGAGAACGACCAAAGTCCGCACGCCGTCCACAGTCGCGGGCGCGGCGACGTTCATCGCTTCATCCACATAGAGGATCACCGCGGCTTCGCCGGGATGGTCGCTGCTCTTGCCGGTGGCCACGCCCAGAACGCCTGCTGTGGGGTTGATCAGTTGCCGCGCCTGGCCGAGCGCCTGCTGCGCGCGCGCTGTCTCTTTCCCCGTCAGCAAGCGGGCCTGTGCCACGGCAATCGTGTTGTCGCCGTAGTTGAGGCAACTGACGGCGTGGTCCGCGGTGCCGACAAAGCTGTACGCCGTTCCTGCTCCCACCTGCGCGCTGAGCTCGTTCAACACATCCGGCGCCGGGTTGGCCACGCCCTGGCTCACGCCGCTCGCATCCGTCCCCCCGGCAAAGAACAGGCCCACCGGCTCGGCGTTGGCCATATCCACTACCAGCGAGCCCGAGTCGCCCGCATCGCTGAACTCATTGCCGCTGATGGCCAACTGGTTGGTGTAGGTCTTGGTCAGGTAGGGTTTGGTCTCAGCGCAGTCCGTGTAGTAATCCACGTTCACGTCCAGGTTGAGCGCCGAGACGCTGGCGCAGGTCAACCCCGTGGTCCGCCCGCTCTTGGCTACCGTCAACGAAAGCGCTGCGGCCTCGCCCTTGCCGCCCGTGGAGGAGACGCCCGGAGGCGCTGCAGCCAGCGTGCCGTCCGATTGCCGCGCGCCGAATTCGAGAATGTTGCCGGCAGTATTCACGGCGTTGGAGTTGACCATGGCAATGGCCGCGTCGGCATTGGTTGCGCTCGAACTGAGCGCCAGCCAGCCGGTCAGGGAGGCAATCGGCGTGGTGCCCGCGCCGTCGCCGTAGGGCGTGCAGTTGTTGTCAATCAGCCCCGGCTGGACGATGGAGTCGCCCACGCTGGCATGGTCGCTGCGCGCCAGCACATGGTTGTTGCTCAGCAGGTACTGGTGATTGGCTGTGTCCTGGATCAGCGAGCCCAGCGTCCCGCTGCAGCAGTCCACAATCTGGTTGCCCGATGTATCGTAGTCGTTGTTGTTGCCGCCCGAGCTGCCAAGCGATACCGGCGTGGTCAGTTGCGCCTGGTGCGCGGTGGGGCTGCTGGAGACGCCCGCGGTATTCAAGAGCAATTCGCTTACGGCTTTGGACACATCGCCCGCCGTGGCCACCACGTAGGTGGCGCCCGTGGACGTGATCGCAGCCGGCGCCGTATAGACAGCCGAGCAGTAAGTAAAGACCGAGACGCTGCGTGTGCAGTTCACCTGCCCAAGCGACCCCTGCCCGCCCGAGGAGCCACTGGCCGTGCTCGAAAGGACAAAGTTGATGCCGGCGCTGCCGCCCGCCTCAGCCAGGTAGCCGTTGATGGTGGCCTGCCCATTTGCGCTGAGGGCCGCATTCTCTGGCGTGAGCGGCTGCAGAAAGCCGGGGGTTACGGTCAGCACGGCAGTTGCAGCGTTCGATTCGAGCGTCGCGGTCACCACCACCTGCACTCGGTCCGTGGTGAGATAGCTGGGCGGGGTGTATTGGCCGCTGGAGGTGATGGAGCCGGCTCCGCTGTTGCCGTCGCCGCCCGAGACCGACCAGGTGACGTTGGCCGCCCCGCCATTCGAGAGCGTCGCGGTGAACTGCTCCACCGTCGAGCCCTGTGTATTGGTCGCGTTGCAGCCGGTGCAGTTGGTGTCAATGGAGTTGGTGCCGGGCGCGATGGAGAAGGTGGCGTTCGCTGGGTTGGCGGACACATTTCCGTTGGCGCAGCCCGCCGCAAACAGCAGGGCCGGAGCCAGAATCATCGAGAGATCCCTGAAATGCGGCCGCCTAGTCTTCATCCCAACCCTATTCTACCCACTCCGTGCAGCAAAAAAGGGAAGCCTGCCGCACAGGCGACGATTTTGACGTCATTGTGAAGATGGCGAGCCTAATACTCGAGCTGTAGATGGGAGATCCAGAGGGAGCAGGGGGCAATCCCCTGAAAAAGGGCAAATTCACTTGGCCTTTAGGCACGGATCTTTGCCGCAGTCAGCTACGAAACCACTCTTCCCAGAAATCCGCGCAACCCCAGCCGTCCAAGAACGCTGCAAAAGAAGACCAGCGCAACAAGAATGGCCCACCACGGCATGTGTGCCACGTTCGGTGTCACCGCCGCGCGCAGGCCCTCGCTCATGTAGACGATCGGATTGAACAGCACGGCGATTGCCAGCCACTTCACGTTCTTCAGCAGGCCCGCCCAGGTGTAGTACACGCAGCCCAGAAAGGTAATGGGCACCACGATGATGGAGAACACCAGCCCAATCTGCTTGGGGCTCACGGTCGATCCGATGACCAGCCCCAGCGACCCAGCCAGCAGGCTGGCCAGCACCAGAATCAGCCCCAGCAGCAGCCAACTGTGCACGTCGGCCCGCACCGGCACGGCGGGAATGTAATAGGCCATGGGAATCACCAGCAGCGCGGCCACAATGCTCTGCATGGCGCTGAAGCAGACCTTCTCCAGAGCCACGGCCCACAACGGCAGCGGGCACATGACGCGATCGTCGATCTCGCGGGTAATGCCGAACTCCGAAGAGAGCGGCAGCGCCACGCCGGCGATGCCTGAAAACATGATGGCCACCGCCATCAGTCCAGGCAGAATGACGGTGCCGAAGCTCGGTCCCGCCCCAGCCGCCAGCGGATTGCCCCCGGCCATGTGCGGCAGGATGAAGGTAAACACAAACAGGAACAGGAGCGGCTGCATGCCAACGCGCAGCAGAAAGGGGATGAATTCGCGCGTAAGAACCCTTAGATCGCGGAGCAGGAGTCCCAGAAAAGCCTTGAAAAAGATCCCCGTTCCGCCACCCTGCAGGTTGGGCTCGTCTACAGGTTTTCTGATCCCTGATCCCTGTTCCCTGATCCCTGTCTTTTCGCTATTCACGCAAGTCCCTCCCTGTGAGTTGGATGAAGACGGTTTCGAGACTCGGCTCAGTGATTCCCAGGTCGCGCAGCCCAAAGCGGGCGGCGGCCTGCACCAGGTCGGGCAACAGCCCCTCGGAGCTGGCGGCGATGACCCGCAGGCCGCTTGGGGTGGCTTCGGCACTGGTCACATCCGGGCGCGCCTTCAATTCGGCGATGATCGGCTCAAGCCCCTCATTCGATTTGAGTTTCAGGTCGAAGATGGTGTGCGCGCCAAAGGTCGACTTGAGCTTCTCAGGAGACCCGAGGGCCAGCACGCGGCCATAGTCGATGATGGCCACACGGTCAGAGAGCGAGTCGGCCTCTTCCATGTAATGCGTGGTCAGCAGCACGGTGATGCCTTGCTTGCGCAGGCCTTCGACAGCCGTCCACATGGCCATGCGGCTCTGCGGATCGAGGCCAGCGCTGGGCTCGTCGAGAAACAGAACCGTTGGCCGGTGCGCGATCGCCCGCGCAATCTGCACCCGCTGCGCCAATCCGCCGGAGAGCGCCGTCGGATAAACGTCCTTGCGCTCGGTAAGCAGAAACTGCGACAGCAGTTCCTGAGACCGTGTCTTGGCACTGGAGTGGTTGAATCCGAAGTAGCGGCAGTGGTAATAAAGATTCTCGTAAACAGTCAGCGACCGGTCCAGCGTGTTGAACTGGGGCACCACGCCAATGTGCCGCCGGGCGTGGGCCGGATGCTTCACCACGTCGATTCCGGCAATGCGCACCGTGCCGCAGGTGGGCAGGCTGCGCGTGGTGCAGATGCTGATCGTGGTCGTCTTGCCGGCGCCGTTGGGGCCGAGCAGGCCGAAGATTTCGCCCTGGTTCAGCTCAAGGTCAATGCCGTCGACCGCCACCACGCGAAGCTTTGATTCATAAACTTTTGTAAGCGCTTCGATTTCAACAATCAAGAGGTTCACCCGATGCTGGGAGGGAGATTCGTCCAGTATTCAGATTAACGCAATGAGCATCAAAGCCCATACCGGGGGTGCGGAAGCGAAAAAGCGTGCCGGATGATTTGAGTCGTGGGAAAATGGAAGCGAGCGGCTTCGCAAGCGAGCCGGATGCCCAAAAACGGAGCCGATTTGGAGGACAAGGCAGGTAGTATCTTGCGGATCAGGGCGTCGAAGGTTTAAGCTTTGAAGCTCAGCAAGAAAAAGGAGATGTCCATTTTGATCAGGTAGCACCTCGCAATCCTCGGTCGACGTTCCCCCCCCAACGGTCTGACTCAGCTTGCATTTGTGCGATTCCGCTACCCGTCCGCGAGAGAGAGTTCTCTCCGGGGAGGCCCTATTTGAAAGTTGCCAATTATTACGAGTTGCTCCAGATCAACCCCAACGCGGAGCCGGACACGGTTCATCGCGTCTATCGATTTCTGGCGGCTCGTTTTCATCCAGACAATCCGGATACCGGCGACGCAGACAAGTTCGCCATGCTCAAGCAGGCGTACGACGTCTTATCCAATCCAGTGAGCCGCGCCGAATACGATATGGCCTGTTCAAAGGAAGCGGGTGACGCTACGCCGCTCTCTTCTTCCGTCGATTTCATGGACAGCATGGAAGGCGAAATGAATCGCCGTCTGGCGGTGCTGGCGCTGCTCTACTTCCGCCGCCGCTCCGACTCCGCTCACCCCCAGGTTTCGCTCTTTGAAGTGGAAGCACGCATGGGGTTTCCCCGCGAGTATCTTGAATTCACCATCTGGTATCTGCAAAAGAAGCAATACATTGTGCGCGCCGACAATGCCGACTTCACGCTGACAGCGGACGGCGTGGATTTTATCGAGACGCAGCGCGCCAACATTCCGGTTCTGAACCGTCTGCTCACCAATGGCGACACGCCTCTCTCCACTGCCCAATCCCCCACGCCCATCATCGTGCCTGCGGGGAGCACCGTTGTCGAAGGAACTTCGGTGCAGTAGCTCGGCCGGACCTACTCTGTCCGGCATCTCTCAAATCTGAATCTTCACCGGCCATGTCTTCCAGATGTCCGCGCAGTAGTCGCGTATCGACCGGTCGGAGGAGAACTTGCCGATGCGGGCCACGTTGAGGATGGACATCCGCGTCCACTCCGCCTGGTCGCGGTAAGCCAGGCTCACGCGATCCTGGCAGTCGATGTACGCCTGGTAGTCGGCCAGGAGCATGTATTCGTCGCCCTCAAGCAGCCCGCGGACCAGCGGCTCAAAGAGCGATTTGTCGCCGTGCGAAAACTCGCCGCTTGAGAGCGCGTCGAGCACCTCGCGCAGATCGGCGTTTGACTCATAGAACACGCGGGGATTGTAGCCCTGGCGCTTGCATTGCTCTACCTCGGGCGTGGTGAGTCCAAAGAGGAAGAAGTTCTCCGCGCCCACCTCTTCCCGTATCTCGATGTTTGCGCCGTCGAGCGTGCCGATGGTCAGCGCGCCATTCATCGCAAACTTCATGTTGCCCGTCCCGGAGGCTTCCTTGCCGGCCAGGGAAATCTGCTCCGACAAATCGGCGGCGGGATACACGCGCTGGCCGAGCTTCACGCTGTAGTCGGGAAGAAACACGACTTTGAGCCGGCCGCGAACCAATGGCTCCGCGTTGACGGCCTCGCCCACGGAATGAATCAGCTTGATGATCAGCTTGGCCGCGCGATAGCCGGGCGCGGCCTTTCCGCCAAACAGAAAAGTGCGCGGAACAATTTCCACATCGGGATTGCGCTGAATGCGCTTAAGCAGCGTGAGGATGTGCAGCACCTGCAGATGCTGGCGCTTGTATTCATGCAGTCGCTTCACCAGTACGTCGAACATCGATTCGGGATCGGTGGCGATGCCAATGTGCTGCTGAATGTAGTTGGAGAGCGTGGCCTTGTTGTGGAACTTGATGGACCGCCACTCCTTTTGTAATTCGGCGTCTTCGGCCATCGGCTCAAGGCGGCGGAGCTTTTCAAGATCCTGCTCCCACCCTGTGCCGATTCGCTCGGTCAGCAGCCTGGCGAGGCCGGGATTGGCCAGAACCATCCAGCGCCGCGGCGTCACGCCGTTGGTCTTGTTGCTGAACTTCTCTGGCGTGAGCTCATAAAAGTCGCGCAGCACGTGAGACTTCAGCAGCTCCGTATGCAGCGCCGCAACGCCATTGATCGCATGGCTGCCGAGTGCGGCAAGGTGCGCCATCCGCACATGCTTCTCTCCGCTTTCGTCGATCAGTGAGAGCCGCTGGGCACGCTCCACATCGCCGGGAAACTTCTGTCGCACATTCTCAAGGTGACGGCGGTTGATCTCGTCGATGATCTCAAGAGGCCGCGGCAACAGGAATCCAAAAAGTCCGCGCGGCCACTGCTCAAGAGCCTCGGGCAGCAAGGTGTGGTTGGTGTAGGCGAGCGTGTGCTGCGTAACGTGCCAGGCCGCATCCCACTCCAGCCCGTGTTCGTCGATCAGCAGCCGCATCAGCTCCGCCACCGCGATGGCGGGATGCGTGTCGTTCATCTGGATGGCGAAGTTGCGGTGCAGCTCGGCCAGCGGACGGTTGCGGCTGGCCTGGATCTTCACAATGTGCTGCAGGCTGCATGAAACGAAAAAGAACTGCTGCGCCAGGCGCAGTTGCTTGCCCTCCATGCCCTCATCATTTGGATACAGAATCTTCGAAATATTTTCAGAAGACACCTTGTCGGCAACCGCTCCGAAGAAGTCACCGGTGTTGAAGGTGCCGAAGTCGAAGCTCTCCACAGCCTGCGCCGACCATAGGCGCATCGTGTTGGCGGTGTTGGTCCGGTAGCCGAGGATGGGCGTATCGTGCGGGATGCCGCGCACCACCTTCTGCGGAATCCAGAGCATGCGCAGCCGCCCATTCGCGTCGGTGTGCTTCTCCGTGCGGCCGCCCATCTTTACTTCAAAGGCGTCTTCAGGCCGCTCGAGCGCCCACGGGTTGCCGAGTCGCAGCCACTTGTCGGTCGACTCCACTTGCCAGCCGTCGCGAATCTGCTGGTCGAAGATTCCATATTCGTAGCGAATGCCATAGCCGATGGCGGGAACGTCGAGTGTGGCCAGCGAATCCATGAAGCAGGCGGCCAGGCGGCCCAATCCGCCGTTACCCAGGCCCGGCTCTTCTTCCTGCTCGATGAGCGTATGCAGATCCAGGCCGAGGTTGCGCATGGCCTGCTCGGCCTCATCGTAGATGCCGAGATTGATGAGGTTATTGGCCAGGTGCGGCCCGGTGAGAAACTCGGCGGATAAGTAGCAGACCACGCGCACATCCTGCGCCTGGTAGTTTCTCACCGTCGAGATCCAACGCTCCACCAGCCGGTCGCGGACGGTGTGGGCCAGAGCCATGTAGAGGTCGTTCAGTGTGGCGCGCTCAAGCGAACGCCCCTGCACAAAAAAGAGATTGTCGAGGAAGGAGCGGCCCAGTGCCTCCACGCTCATGGCGGTCTTCTGGGCTTTCACTGAGCCGAGCAACTGCGGCAGCAACGAGACAGGGACTTCGGTCATGGCACCTCAGGTCCGCGCAGGCAGGTCTTCACCTTGGCTGGGGCGGTGCCCTCAACATACGTCGCGGCATGCTGGGAATGCGGTGATGGGGCGTCCAAAAGCGCGATGCAAAATGAAGCCCGGCCCATTCCGGAATAGGCGATGCGATTTTGGGAACAATCAGATCGCATTCTTCGCACCGAGGCACAGAGGAGCAGCGGAATTATTCCGCCGCTTCGGCGTACCGCTCCACCAGAATCCGCCTGAGAATCTTCCCGTTCTGATTCTGCGGCAGGCTGCCGGGCTCCACAATCCAGATGTGGCGCGGCGCTTTGTATGGCGCCAGGTTCTTGCGCCCCCATTCCAGCAGATCGGCCTCGCTGGCGGCGGCGCCCTCATGCAGTTCAACCGCGGCAACGGGGGTTGAACCTTTCTCTTTGTGCGGTAGTCCGAAGGCCACTGCGCGGGCCACGGCGGGATGAGCCAACAGCGCCTCTTCGAGTTCCAGAACGTACACCGAGTAGCCGCCCGACTTGATCACATCTTTCATGCGCCCCACCAGCCGAATCATCCCAAGCCGGTTGCGCGTGGCCAGGTCGCCGGTGCGCAGCCAGCCGTCGGCGGTCATCAGGCCGGAGTCCTTGGCCTTGTCCTTCCAATAGTGCGGCGAAAGGCCGCGGCGGCGAATCTGGCACTCGCCGGTGGCGCGGGCCGGCAGGCGCTTGCCGTTTTCATCGGCCACGCGAATCTGAAACGGCGGCACCGGCAGGCAGAGGTCGCCGCTGCCGCGCAGAAACGAAAGTTCAATCCCCATCATGGCCAGGCCGCCCAGTTCCACCATGCCGTAGCCGTTCAAGAGCACCGGCGGAATGCGCCGCTTGCCCCCCAGCCGCACCAGCGCGCCAAACTGGCGCATCTTCTGCCGGACTTCGGCGGGCAGATGATCGCTGGCCGAAAGCCACAGGCGCACGCTCTTCAGCCGCGCTGGGTCAGGATTGCTATTGACCAGCCGTGCAAACATGGCAGGCACGCCCACCACCGCGGTGATCTTGAATCTCTCAATAAGGTCCAGCGCGCGGGCTACGTCGAAACGGTCGAGGAAGCAGCCGCGAATACCGGCCATCAGCCCGTAGAGCGCAATGCTCACCGCCATGATGTGCGACCAGGGCAGCGCGATCAGCGCAAGGTCCTTCGGTCCCAGGAACAGTCCGGACAGCACCGTGGATGCGCGCGCCCCGAGCAATGCGCGGCTGGAAAGCGCTGCGCCCTTGGGAAAGCCGCTGGTGCCGGAGGTGTGGAAGACGGCCACGGTTGCGCCTGGGTCAATCGCCGAGGGCGGAAACGGCGCTTCTGTTTCCGCGCCCGGCACGCGTTGGAATCCCTCCAGCGTCTCCGGCTCATCGTCGGCCTGTATCCACGTGCGCACGTTGAGCGCGCCGCGGTCGGCGATGCTGCGTTCGAAGACCGCCTTGTCGGTGACCAGAATGTCGGTGCCGCTATCGGCCAGGATACGGCTCACTTCGCCCAGCGTGAGCATCGGATTGAGCGGAACTGCGATGCCCCCGGCGCGGATGATGGCCAGGAACCAGCGGAAGCAGCCCGGATCGTTGGTGCGATAGATCGCGACCGGCTGGGCAGCCCGCAGCCCGATCGTGCGGCGAAGAAACGCATCGATCGAGCAGATTTCAGCGTGCAGTTGGCCCAGGCGCCGCGGGCTGCCGTTCTCAATGCTGACTTCGTAATCGCCGTTCTGCCGCCGCAGCTCGTCCACAAGATTGGCTACGGTGATAGAACGGTCGCGCGAAAGCCGAAATCTCTTGAGAATATTCATTGCACCGGAACGGGCTTGCGGCCCCAGTCGCTGGCCACGCAGTAATGGAAGAGGCGGTCCAGGTAGTCGAGCACATGCGGAGGGTTCAGCCCGGCCGGCCCCAGCAACCGCTCGGCGTTGGTGGTGTCAAACTGCATGCGCATGGTGAAGTAGTCTCGATAAGCGCGGCCATCGCGCAGCACCCGGCGCTTGCGCCCCCACAGCGCCATGAACAACAGTGGACGAATGGCCGCGAAGAAAATTTTCGGATCCACGTAGCGCGCTTCCGGCGCGTTGAAATACTCGGCTGCGCGTTTGGCCACTTGCTGGATGGTCGCGCTGCCACGCGGTCCGGCGCACAGATGAACCGTTTCGCCGAGTGCGGCTTCGTCAAAGAGCAGTCGCGCGGTGGCGGCGGCCACATAGTCCACCGGCACAATGTCCAGCACAGCGTCAGGAAACCCAGGCACGGTGCGCCACAGCCGGCGCGCGTAGATCTTCAGCGGCCAGTACATCATTTTGAAGCTTGAAGTGACCCCGGTTTTCGAATCGCCCACAATGATGCTTGGACGCAGAATGACGCCCGGCAGCGAGCCCAGTCGTGAGCGCACCAGCGCCTCCGATTCGGCCTTGGTCTGTTCGTAGGTGTTGCGATAGCCCTGGCCCACGGCGAGTTCGTTTTCACGGATCAACCCTGTGCGTTCGCCGGCCACGTACGCCGTGCCCACGTAGGCCAGCGAGCGAAGCTGGCGCGCGCCGGCCGCGAAATCGAGCATGCGGCGCGTGCCCTCCACGTTGATGTCGCGCGCTTCCTTGAGTGTGTGATCGAAGCGGACCGTCGCGGCGCAGTGAATCACGCGGGTGGTCTCAGCTGCGAGCCCCTGCCAGGCCGCGGTGTCCAGGCCGCAGTTGGGCCGGCTTACATCTCCTGAAAATACCTGGACGCGATGGCGATGGAGGTCGGGGACAAAGCTGTCTGCGCGTTGCTGGCCGGTCTGCGTGCCCCGGTCCCGTATCAGAAGCGCCAAGGTGGCCTGCGGATAGCGGTCCAGCAGTTCATGAACCAGTTGCACCCCGAGAAAGCCGGTCGCGCCGGTTACCAGGATGAGTTCTTCACCATTCATTAAGAAACCAGTCTCCTGATTGGAACTTGTGGGATGGCCGGTCAACAATGAACCTTGCAGGAACGAACCTTGCAAGCCTGGCCGCTGGACGGAATCAGCTCTCATTATAAACGCGGAGACGGGCGATCCAGCCGGAGTCGGCGGTCTCTGAAATGTCCGTGCCCCATCCATTCCGGGTTTTTTGCGGAATGGGTGGGAAGCAGTACGCCCATGCGAGCCTCCCGCGAGCGTCTGCCGCACCGCAGGTGGTGGTGAGTCGAAAGCCTGCCCCGAGCGTAGTCGAAGGGGATCTGCGGTTGCCCCTCCAACCGTCCCGCTTTTCATGCAAGGGAGAATTCAACGCTGATTACGGGCCGAATCAATAGCTCTTATGCACGACCTCGAACGAATACCCGTCCGGGTCGAATACATCGGCTGCGTAGTATCCGGGGTAGTATTCAAGACGCGCACGGGGCGAAATATTGTCCCTGGCGCCGGCGGCAATGGCTGCCTTGTAGAATTCATCGACCTTGGCGTTGCTTTCGGCCTTGAACCCCCAATGAATGGCCGCCGGATCGGGCTTACCCTTCTGGAGCCAGAAGAACGCCTGCTTGCCATCCCCAAAGCCCCACTGGTCAGGATGACCGTCTCGGCCTTTGTAGGGCAGGAAGAACTTGATATTGAGAGGCTTCAAGGCCGCCTCATAAAACGCCAACGAACGTTCGACATGGCTGACAGTCAGAATCATGAAACCGAGCATTGTTCTCTCCTTTAGGTCACGAGCGCTTCAACGGCCTTTTCGCCATCGGGTACAGCATAGATCGCCGGGTGCCCATGTCCGTGGGGTGGATGTCGCGCTTTTGGAACATGGGAAAGCATGAACCCCGAGCGAGCCTCCCGCGAGCGCCTGCAGCACTGCAAGCGCCAGTTATTCGACGGTCAGCACCAGCTTGCCGAAGTGCGAGGCCTCTTCCATCTTCTGCATCACCTCGCGGGCCTGGGTCCATGGGAAGTTTTCGCCCACAGGGCGAAGCTGGGTGAGGGAGATGGCCCTGTTCATTTCGAGAAAATCCTTGCGCGAGCCGACGTAGATGCCCTGAATGCGCGCCTGCTTGTGCAGAATCGAAGGGATGGGCAGCGGTTCGGCGGTGTCGGCCAGCACGCCCACCTGGGCAATCACCCCGCCCATGCGAATGGAGCGCAGGGAGCGTGGCAGCGTGCCCACGCCGCCGACTTCCACCACCAGGTCCACGCCCTCGCCGCCCGTCTGTTCAAGGGCCCAGCGGTCCCAGTTGGGGTTTTCGCGGTAGTTGAGCCCGGCGTCGAGTCCCAGGCTCAGCGCCCGTTCAAGCTTCTCCGGGCTTGAGGAGATGCCGAGCACGCGCAATCCGTGCAGGCGCGCAAACTGGATGGCAAAGATGGCAACCCCGCCGGTTCCCTGGACGAGCACGCTGGCGCCGGGCTTCAGCTTTCCGGCTCCCAGGGCGTTCCAGGCAGTGACCGCGGCACAGGGCAGCGTGGCCGCCTCCTGAAGGCTGAGATGGTCTGGAATGCGCACCAGGCCTGTCTCCTTGAGGACCACGTGGTCGGCCAGCATGCCGTCGATGTCGCCGCCCAGCGCGCCCCTGGCCTTGGCCGGGGTCAGCGCGCCATCGAACCAGTTTTGCATGAAAATGGCGGCCACGCGGTCCCCGGTCTTCCACGCGGTCACGCCCTCGCCGACCTCGGCCACTTCGCCGGCGCCATCCGAGCAGGGAATGCGGGGGAGAGCCATTTTGGGGTTGTAGCGGCCTTTGATCATGAGCAAATCGCGGTAATTCAAAGAAATCGCACGCACCCTTACGAGCACTTCTCCGGGGCCCGGCGTGGGGGTCGTACGTCCGACAAAGTCCAAGGAATCAACGCCAAACGACGAAAACTGCCATGCAAACATAAGTCGAATCTCCACTCTCACATGGGATGCCTGCCGCACTTCGTTGGATGCAACGCGGCAAATCCCTCGTAGAATGAAGATATGGCTCGTGGTTGGGAAAGTAAATCGGTGGAGGAACAGATGGCTAATGCCTTGCAGCAACCGGCGGTCGAACCCGGCAGTCAACTGAGCGGGCCCGGTAGCATAGGCTTTGTGAGCGAAGACGCGCGGCGCGCGGCCGAGAAGATACGCAGCGAGAGGGAACGCCAGAAACAGTCGCTCAACCTGCAGCGCGAGAATATCCTCTCGCAGAAGACCTCGCATCCGGCCCGCCGCACCGCCCTTGAGGCAGCGCTGGTGCAGATCGAGTCCCAGATCGAAGCGATGGGTTAGGCAATTTGCGGTCTGTCGCTGCTACGACTCGCGGTGCCTACGACCGTCGATTGAAGAGCAGCGAGTTGGCCTGGTCGATCGAGGTCATTGAGACGCGCGCGATGTTCACATGCGCGGGGCGGCTCACGGCCCAGACGATCGTGTCCGCCACATCCTCAGGCGCAAGCGGCGTAATTCCCTTGTAGACCTTCGCGGCGCGTTCCTCATCGCCGTGAAAACGCACCAGGCTGAAATCAGTCTCCACCATCCCCGGATCGACGCTGGTCACCCGGACCGGTGTTCCCAGCAGGTCCTGGCGCAGGCCGTCGTTGATGGCTTTCTCCGCGGCCTTGCTGGCGCAGTAGACCGCTCCATTGGGGTAGGTGAGTTCGCCGGCGGTTGAGCCCATGTTCACAATGTGGCCGCGCCCGCGCACCACCATCCCCGGCACGACGGCGCGCGTGACGTAGAGCAGCCCCTTCACATTGGTGTCGATCATCTCGTCCCAGTCCTCGACGTTCCCCATATAAAGCTTGTCGAGACCGCGGCTGAGGCCGGCGTTATTGACCAGCACGTCAATCTGCGCCCACTCCTCCGGCAGCGAGTCGATGGCGTTTTGGACGGCGCGATGATCGCGAACGTCGAGGCCGATGGAGTGAACGGCGGCAGCTCCGCGCTCCAGGGCCTGCGAGGCGACCTCGGCAAGTTTACCGGCGCGGCGGCCTGCAAGCAGCAGGCGCGCTCCCTCGGCCGCGAAGGCCAGCGCGGTAGCCGCGCCAATGCCGGCGCTGGCTCCCGTAATGAAGACGATCTTTCCCCTGAGACTCATGATTCCATTCTAGAGCCTGTAATGAACTTTCGCCGCTCGTGGGAAAGTTCATAACAGGCTCTAGTGCCAAAGCCGGGGAGAGAACAGTGATCAGTTGTCAGTTTGGATTAGGCGGCGGCGCGGCCGTGCAAGAATCAGGCCGGCAATTACTCCGCTTGGACCGGTGGAGACGGTTCCCGCAGTTTCCGCTCGTCCACGTCTTCCGTGCTCCCATACCAGCGGATGATCTTGCCCGTGGAGCCGACGCGCGGCAAGCCGCGGGAGCGCATCCAGCGCCAGCCTCGGTTTACACTCCTGATTCGGTACTCAATATCGACGGCTTTCCCAGTATGCAAGGCATCCAGCAGTGCTCTCATGGTGGGTTCCACATCGTCCGGATGCACCGCTTCGAGCCAACCCAGGTTGCGGGTTTTCTCCCTGCTCATTCCCGTCAATTCCACCCACCCGGAATTCACGTCGAAGACATTCCCCTCCGAGTCCATGGACCATTGCACCGCGGTGTTGAGATCGACCATGTAGCGAAGATGGTCTTCACTCTCGATCAATGCTTGCTGGGCGCGTTTACGCTCGGAGATGTCCACGACAGCCACCGAGATTCCAATCACCTCACCGGCCTCGTCCAGTGCAGGCTGGTACGACACCAGGTTGGTCGCGTCCGCCATCCCAGGAAGGTTGGCCGGCCGGGTGAATTCGACTTCCTCGATCACTTCACCCAGCAATGCGCGAAGGACAAACGGCTCAATGACGGGAAACACGTCCGGGATCATCTCCCGAACAGTTCTTCCCAGGTAGGATTCAACTGGAGATCCATTCATGGCGGCGAGGCGGCGGTTGATGCTGACGTAGCGAAGATTGCGATCGAGAAAGCAAAGGCCCACCGGAGCACCATCATAGATAGCCTGCAATTGCGCCAGGCGCTGCACGGGCAACGCTTCAAGGCTCGACGAGACCCAGCCGTCCCCATGCATCGTCAAATGCGACCGCGGTATCCGGGGCGCGGACTCGACCATCTGGGGAACTCGATCGGCAGTGAGTGGCCGGCCGTAGAGCCATCCCTGCCCCAGTTGGCATTCGAGGCGCAGCAGCATCTCCGCCTGCTCTTCGGTTTCGATTCCCTCCGCAATGGTGATCAGGTCCAGACTGTGTGCAAGGCCCACGATTGCCGCCACGATCTTGCGGCTCTCGCGCTTGTCCGTCATTGAACTGATGAAGCTGCGATCCACCTTCAAGACATCGAACGGCAGAGCCTGAAGGTGAAATAGACTTGAATATCCCGTTCCAAAGTCGTCGAGCGCAAGCCTGCAGCCCATATCCTTCAACTCGCGAGCAATTCTCTGCGCGAATGCCAGGTTTTCCATCAGGCCGCTTTCGGTGATTTCGATTGCCAGCCGGTCCAACGGGAATCCTCCCTCTTCAGCTGCATGACGAATCTGGCCGGGCAGGCCGGGCTCATGCAACTGGGATGGCGATACGTTGACTGCCAGCACCAGCGGCGCAGGGATCGACGAGGCAGACAGGAAGGCCTTGCGCAGAATCTGCTGCATGAGGCGGCCAATAAGCCCGTCTTTTTCGGCAAGCGAGATGAAGTTTTCCGGCAGCACCAGCCCGAGGCGGGGATGTTTCCAGCGCGCCAAGACTTCAAATCCGGCCAAGCGGCCGGTAGGAAGTTCCACCACTGGCTGGAAGCAGGGCTCAAGCTCATCGTTATCGAGAGCTCGACGCACCGCGGCCAAGTCTACTGGCATGCCCGTCACTTTATGACTAATTCGGGAGAATGTCTATACCACTTATTGCTCTTCAGGAAATAAATACGTTATTCTGCCGGTTTCCGTCGATAAGGGGGAAAGCACTCGGAGGATCGCGTCGAAATCCAGAGGGAGTTTATTGCGGTGCGACCAGATGGTGCGCGATGGCAAACAGAGCGAGCTCGAGGCGCGTGGAGACGCCGGTCTTGTCAAAGATGTTGGACAGGTGGCGCTTGACCGTCTCTTCGCTCAGCGAGAACTGCTTGGCGATGTCGCGGTTGCTGCAGCCTTCCACGATTGCGCCCACCACTTCGAGTTCGCGCGGGGTGAGGCCGTAGGTTTTGTGCTGGGGCACCGCTGCCTGCTGCATCAGGTCATGAAGCGCTGAGACAAGATTGATCACGCGCTTGCCGCCGATCCAGTAGTCGCCACTCATGACGGTGCGGATGGCGGTTTGCAGATGGCCGGCCAGCGCGTCTTTGAGCACGATGCCGCGGGCGCCGATGTGCAGGGCCTCAATGATCTGCTGCGTAGTGATTGTTGAGGTGAGAAGAAGGATCTTCACGGTGGGTGTGCCGGCCATAATGGCGCGCATCGCCTCCAGACCAGGCAGGCGCGGCATCTGCACATCCAGAAGAAGAATATCCGGTTCAAGTTCGAGCGTCTGCGTGATGGCTTCGTCGCCATCTGAGGCGTCTCCTACTACTTCAAAGCCATCCCTGGGAGTGAGCATATTGCTCACGCCAATCCGGACCACGGGATGGTCGTCTGCGAGCACGATACGGATGGGTCGGTCCACTGGAGTAGTCACCTTCTGAAGTATGCCTGTGAGCTAGGCCGGAAACTCAACCTCAAGCATACGCTCAAGGTGGAGGGCGGCGGCGCGTAAATCTTTGAGGAGGGCGGAGCTGTTATCCAAATAGTTACCGCTTTGCGCAGCGGCCGATGCCCCTGCGGAAGCTTCGAGAATGGCGCCGAGGCGCGCGGCCTGCTGGGCTCCGGCCATGGCGCAGCCGCCCTTGATGGAATGGCCGATGCGGCGGATTTCAGCGGTGTCGCGTTTGGCGAAGGCGATTTGAAGGGCGTTGATTTTCTTGCCCAGGTCGGCGACAACAGCCGCGTAAATCTCGCGCACGGACGACTCGGGCATGAGGGCGCGAAGCTGGGCGAGGGTCTCTGCATTCACCACCGGTTCATCGGCTACGATGCTGGGCGCGGTGGAGGGGTTGGCTTGCGCCGCGTGCTCTTCGAGCAGCCGGTTGAGGGCGTCGGCGCCGAAGGGCTTGAGTAGAAACCCGTCGCTGGCGGCAACCACGTCCTCGGGCGCGTTGCTGCCGCTGATGGCGTAGACCGTTGCGCGGGTGCGTTGGCGGAGCTGGGCGATGAGCTCGGTGCCACTCAAGCCCGGCATCTGCGCGTCCATCAGGATGACGTCGGGCATGCATTCGCCGGCCGCAAGCAGACTGAGCGACGCGTCGCCATCGGCCGCGGTGTGGACCGTGTACCCACTCATGGTGAGCACCGTCGCCATGACCTCGCGACTGACGAGGTCGTCGTCGATCAACAGCACCGTGGGCAGATCCTGCCTGGAGCCGAAGTCCAGCATCCGTCTAGTGTGCACCGGGAGAGGCACAAAAAGGTTGAAATTATGCGGGTGAACCTGGTTGGGCATGGCTTGCTTCAGTTGGAAATGACCAGGACCTGGAAGCTGCCGCTGGCGGGAGCGGTCTTGAGAGAGCCGATCGTGCCCGGCTCCGCGAGGTCAACGGCAAGCAGGTCGGTGACCAGAAGCACCTGGCCGTTGGAGCGATCGACGGCGAGGGTGCGGGCGCGCTGGCGCGTGGACAGAACCTGAACCACGGCGTAGGTGTCTGTCACGTCCTGATGAATGATGGTGAGGCTTCCCTGCGCACCGCCGTTGGAGACGTAGATCATGCTGTGGTCGGGATCATAGGCGACGGCGTCAGTGCCGGGGCCGGTGTTCAGCGATGTGATCGCCTCGCCGGTTGAGGCGTTGAGCACGATCATCTTCATGTTGTTGCATGCGGCAAAGAGGCGGCCGTGTTGGGCGTCGACGGCCAGGGCGCGTGGGTCAGAGCAGTCGGAGCCGAGGGCAAAGATCGCCATGCTGCTCTGCGCGGAGTTGGGCAGGCGGGACTCATGGCTCCAGTCAAAAACACGAGTCGAATCGGCCGGCTTTGCGGGGCTGGATGCGTTCGGGGGACCGGATGCGTTCGCGGGACCAGGTGAGTTCGCAGCAGGCGGAACGGCGGCGTGTGCGCGCAAATAGGCGGCGATGGACTGGGCGTCAATGCGGGCGACCTGGTTGCGATTGACGATGTTCACGAAGACCTGGCCGTTGCCGTCGGTCTGAGCGAAGCCGAGCCGGCCGGGCATGAGGATTTCGGCCAGCGGCGTGCGGCTCTCCGTGTCGATCACCGTGATGGTCGTTTTGATTTCGCTTTCGCGCACGGGCGGGGCATTCGGGGTTTGCGCAGGACGGGCGGTTGGGGTAGTGCAAACGGCGAAGAGCAGCCTGGTTTGTGGTTCAAGAACAAGCGCGCGGGGGCCGGGGCCGGTGGGGATGGAGGCCACGACCTGAAGAGAACGGCGATCAAAAACCTTGACCTGATTGTCCGCGCCGTCGCTGATGTAGCCGAGTTGGCCCGCGTCGTCGAGGGCAATGTCGCGGGCCTCGCGCAGGCCGGTGATCTGACCCGAGAGGGTGCCTGTGTCCAGGTCGACCACCTGCACCTGGGTGGAGTGCGCGATGAAGAGGCGGCGAGCCGTGGGGTCCGCAGTGAGGTAGTCCCAGTTACCCGCGCCGCCGATGATCCAGGTCTTTTTGATCGCATAGGGACGGTCGGGGAGCTGGGTCGCGCCGGGAACCTGTTGGGCGGGTAGGACGGCGCAGGCAACGAAGATGACGCAGGCAAGGAGGCTGAGGGCAGGGCAACTCTTCATTGACAGGGCTCCAGAGATATAGATGCGGAAAGCGGGGAGCAGGGAGCAGGGAACAGGGAGCAGGGATTAGGGATTAGGGAACAGGGAACAGGGGATAGGGAACAATGTCCCCTCTGCAAAGTTCTTTGTAAACGAAGGAACATAACCAGATTTTTCGACTCACCACCCCCGAACTCCACCCCAAAGAGCAGAGACCGCTCTTTGGGGACCCCGGAACCGAAAAGCGTTCGGGGCCCCGTTCGCTCAGAATGACCGCCGCTTTTTTGAAACTCAGGCGACAACTTTTTTCGATGAACAAGATTGATGCTTCTTATTGCGAAGTTAGCTGTCGTGCTACTTTTTCACCACGCTCAGGGTGATGCTGGAGGGATATTGGGCTGAGTGGTGGATGGCGTTGTGGGCGACTACACCTTCGGATTCGCTGACGTTGTCGCCGCCGGTGTTGAGGTTGCGATCAAAGCGGGGAAAGTTGCTGCTGCTGACTTCAATGCGGATCTGATGGCCCTGCGCGAAATAGGTGCTGGTCTGCATGGGCTGAAAGGAAAGCTTGTAGACTTTGCCCTTCTCCATGAAGACGGGCGGCTTGTCGTAGCCCTCACGATAGCGGACGCGCTGGATGTTTTCATCGATGTTCCAGGCTGTTCCATCGGGCAGCACGTCGATGAGCTTCACGGTGAAGTCAGTATCTTTGGCGTCGCTCGAAACATAGAGAGTGACATCGATGGGGCCGCTGACTTCAACGCCGTCCTTGAGCGTGCCGGTGCTGTAGACGAGGATGTCGTCGCGCGTCTCCATGCCGCGCTGATCGAGCGCGCCGGACTTGAAGTCGGGGCCCATGCAGCAGAAGCCTCCGCCGTGGGTGGGCACGGGATTCATGGGATCGTAGACGAGGCTGTCCGGGGCGTCTTTCGGCTGAGAAGAAGAAAGAAGCGCGCCGTCGCCGTTGAGCGAGTTGGCGTGGCCTGCGCTGGTGAGATAGAAGGTGACGGGCTTTGCTTCTTTCGGCGGCCAGGTGTCGGAGGCCTGCCACTTGTTGAGGCCCATGGTGTAGTACTGCACCTTGGGAGTCTTGTCGAGCAGGGAGCTGGACTCACCCTTGAGAAAATGATCGAACCATGCAAAGGTGAGGTCGTCGTAGTCCAGGCGCGCGTCGCCAAGATCGCGCTCGCCGACGATGGTGTGTTCCGCGGCGCGTTTGTATCCGCAATGACCGGTGGGTGCGATGATGGCGTACTGCTGATTGGCGACGGCGGGGCCGGCGGTGCTGCGGACGTAGTTGTACGCGGCCAGATTGGGCGCGGTGCTTACGTCGTACCAGGTCATCATCCACAGGCCGGGAATGTCGATCTTCATGCTGTCGTTCCACAGGCCGCCCTTGTACCAGGAGGGATCGTTCGGGGTGCGCAGGATCATGCCGGGCTGGCCGCTGGGCGTAGTGTCGGCGAAGATGCCGTGCTGCGCGCCGACGGCGGCGAGGATGTCCTTTTCAGGAAGATGCGCGAGCGCTTTGCCCCAGTCGACCGCGGGCGAGTGCGAAGAGAGGTCGTAACTCTTTGCAGCGGCGACGAGGGCTTGCTGCGACATGCCTGCGGGGAAGTTCGGTTTGCCGTCGTTGGTCTCAAGGCCGGAGCCGTAGAGCCATGTGGTGAAGAGCATTTGCACAGCGCCGCCGCGGAACCAGTTGCCCTGCTCGTAGTACGGACCGACGCGGCCGACGCCTGCGCCGAAGCTTTCGGGAATGAACGCGGCCAAGGCCTTGTTGCCGCGCGAGGCCACGGCCAACTGCCACTCGGCGGTGGAAGAGCAGCCGATGAGTCCGACCTTGTCAGCGGACCAGGGCTGGGCGCCCATCCAATCGAGCGCGTCGTCGGCGTCAGTGAGGGGAACGCCGAGGATGTCGTAGTCGCCCTCTGAGAAGTAGCGGCCGCGCTCGTTCATCTCGATGTAGGCGTAGCCGTGCTTGACGGCGTCGAGGGCCGTGGACATGTCGCGGGGCGCGCCCAAGTCCACATCCCAGTAGTTGAAGTTATAGGGGGTGCGGGAGAAGATGATGGGATACTTTTTCGATTCGTCCTTTGGCCGGTAGATGTCGGCCTGCATGCGCTTGCCGTCGCGCATGGGCACCATGACTTTGCGGTCGATGACGGCGATGGATTCAAGCTCTTTTTCAATGGCGTTGCGCTTGTCAATGAGCGCCGTGTCAGGCCGGGCCTGCGCCGGAGCTTGCGGTGCGACGAGGACGATGGTAAGGACTGCAAAGTAAAAGAGAGGGAAAACTCGACGCATTCCGGCCTCATTCCAAGGGCTGTTGGAACCAGCCCAATGCTGTGCAGACACTATAAATCAGGCACCGGCGGTGCGGCAGACCACCTGCGGTGGGGCAGACGCTCGACACCTGCGGTGGGGCAGACGCTCGACACCTGCGGTGGGGGCAGACGCTCGACACCTGCGGTGTGGCAGACGCTCGCTATCCGCTCGCATTGGGTTCTGTGCTTTCCCACCCATGCGACAGGAAAAATCGCAAGGGTGGGGCGCCCAACGGTCTTGATGATAGACGGAGCAGGATTGTTCGCTCGGAGTCAACTGAGTCGCGCAGTGGACAAAATTGAGCATTGGCGCAGGCGTTCTGCCCGTATACTTTTGCGAATGGCCAGGTTCGGAAGACAGGTAAAACAGCTTTTGAAGATTGCCGGGCCCGGGATTATCACCGGCGCCGCGGACGACGATCCGTCAGGGATCGCGACGTATACGCAGACCGGAGCGCAGTTTGGGTACGGGCAGTTGTGGACGGCGCTGCTGGTGCTGCCGATGCTGACCGCGGTGCAGGAAGCTTGCGCGCGCATTGGCGCTGTGACCGGAAAAGGCATTGCCGCGGTGGTGAAGGAACACTACAGCAAGAAAGTGCTGTATGGAATGCTGGTGCTGATTGTTGTGGCCAATACCATCAACCTGGGCGCCGACCTGGGCGCGATGGGCGCGGCGGCACAGCTGATTGTGCCGGTGAACTTTACGGTACTGGTGCTGTTTTTCACGGCGGCGATTCTGATCTTGGAGATATTCACCTCTTACCGCACCTACGCGCGGATTCTGAAATGGCTTTGCGTCACGCTCTTCTCGTATGTCATTACAGTGTTTCTTGTGCATGAGCCGTGGGCAGTCATCCTGCGGGCAACGTTTGTTCCGCATATTGAATTTACTTCTGCGTTCTTCTTCATCATCACCGGCGTGATCGGCACAACGATTTCGCCGTACATGTTTTTCTGGGAGGCTTCAGAAGAGGTGGAAGAGGAGCGCAGCGAGCACATGATCCACAACGGAAAGCCGGCGCTTACGGCGCGGTTCATGAAGCTGCTGAGGATCGATAACTTCCTCGGGATGCTGTCGTCGCAGATTGGGGCATGGTGCATCATCGTGGTTGGCGCGACGGTGCTGCATCGGAGTGGAGTGACGCACATCGACAGCGCGGCGCAGGCGGCGAAAGCCCTGGAACCGCTGGTGCACAGCTTTCCTCACGCAGGGTTTCTGGCGGAACTGATCTTCGCCATCGGCATTATTGGATTGGGATTTCTCGCGGTGCCTGTCTTCTCAGGATCGGCCTCCTACGCGCTCTCCGAGGCGCTGAGCTGGAATGCGGGCCTGAACCTGAAGTTGAAGCGGGCGCATGGATTCTACGGGGTGATTACGATTGCCACGCTGGTTGGCTTGATGATCAACTTTATCGGCATCAATCCCATTCAGGCGCTGGTGGTCACGGCGGTGATCAACGGCGTGGTTGCGGTGCCATTGATATTTCTGATTGCGCGTATCGCGCGCAACAGGGAGATCATGGGCGCATACCGCAGCGGGACGCTCTCAAATGTGCTGGTGTGGGCGACGTTTGTGTTCATGGGCGCGGCCGCGGTGGCGATGTTTGCGACGATGGGGCGATGAAATGGGTGTAGTTCTTGAAGAAATACGAGAGGAAGCATATTCTTCGGCTCGCTGCGCTCGCTCAGGGCGAAAGTCGTATTCACTATTCATATGAAAATTGCGGTTTTGTCTGGGTCTTGATTCGATATGAAGGCCCGTACGCGGCTTGCGCCGCGTACACGATTTTACAAATTGGGTTGAGGCTTTTGCGGCCCGACTGAAGTCAGGCCCTGCTACAGTGCGCGTCCACAGCGCCGTCGTTCGACGGGAATTGAATGCAGCCGGCTTTCAAGGTGCGCGAACCAGTGTTGTTTCGAGGCGCGACGAAAAGCAACCGCAGGTCCTGCGACTTCCCATTCGCTTCGCTCAGGGTCGCTCAGGATGACAACTTTTATTGAGTCATTACGCTGACGATCAGATCATTCGTTGGCGGTGGCGGCTACTTCGTGGAGCCAGCCGGGGGCTTTTAGAAGCTCGCGGGGGCGGGAGCCGTCGGCGGCGCCGACTAATCCGTCGCGCTCCATCAGGTCGATGAGGTGCGCGGCGCGGCCGTAGCCTACGCGGAGACGGCGCTGCAAGAGCGATGTGCTGGCTTTGCCGAATTCGAAGACCAGGCGCACGGCATCGTCGAACATGGGGTCGTTCTCGTCGGGGTTGGCGTTGGAGCCGTCGGGAGAGACGCGCTCGTCCCTGGGCGATTCGAGGAAGCCCTGCACATATTCAGCCTGGCCTTGATCCTTCCAGAAGGCGACGATGGCGGCAGTTTCCTTTTCACTCACGTAGGGCGCGTGCAGGCGCATGAGGCGGCTGGTTCCGGGCGGCAGGAAGAGCATGTCGCCGCGGCCTAATAGAGCCTCTGCCCCGTTGGTGTCGAGGATGGTGCGCGAGTCAACCTTTGTCGCGAGGCGGAAGCTGATGCGCGTGGGCACGTTGGCCTTGATGAGGCCGGTGATGACGTCCACCGAAGGCCGCTGCGTGGCGAGGATGAGGTGAATGCCGACGGCGCGGGCCATCTGCGCCAGGCGGGTGATGGATTCTTCCACGTTGGCGCGGTCGAGCATCATCAGGTCGGCGAGCTCGTCGATGATGATGACGATGTAGGGCAGCGGCTCGTTATCCTCGCTGTCATCGAAGAGCGAGGGCATGGCGCCTTCAAAGAGCTTGTTGTACTGGTCGATGTTGCGGACGCTGCGGCTGGCCAGCAGCTTGAGGCGGCGTTCCATTTCTCTCACCGCGTTGCGCAATGCGTTGGCGGCCAGCTTGGGCTCGGTGATGATGGGGGTGAAGAGATGCGGAATGCCTTCATACATGCCCAGCTCAACGCGCTTGGGATCGACGAGGATGAGGCGCACCTGCGCGGGCGTGGTGCGGAACAGAAGGCTCATGATCATGGCGTTGATGGCCACCGATTTTCCCGACCCGGTGGAGCCGGCGATGAGCACGTGGGGCATGGAGGCGAGATCGGCGGTGACGATGCGGCCGTTGATGTCCTTGCCCATGGCGATGGTGAGGCGCGCCTTGGATTTAGCGAAGGTATCGCTCTCGATCACGTCGCGCAGATGGATGGTTTCGCGCTCGTGGTTGGGCACCTGGATGCCGACGGTGGATTGGCCGGCCATGCGCTCAATGAGGATGGATTCGGCGCGCATGGCGAGGCAGAGGTCGTCGGCCAGTCCGGTGACGCGCGAGTACTTTACGCCGGCTTCAGGCTTGAACTCGTAGGTGGTGACCATGGGGCCGGGATTGATGCGCACCACCTGGCCGCGCACGTCGAACTCGCCGCATTTTTCTACCAGGACTTTGGCTTCCTCGCGGAGTTCGTCTTCACGAACAATCTGCGGGCCATCGCCGGTGTTGAGCAGGGTGCTGGGCGGGAGTTTGAATCCGCTGACGTGCTTGGGCGCGACAGTCGCGGTGCGGACATCGGCGTCGGCGCGATGGTGGATGGCGATGGTTTCGGCCGGTGCGGCCGGTGCTGGCGCTGGGTCCCAGGCCGCAGTTACGGGGCGCACGGAGCGTAGAGGCTCCTGGATGGGGGGGGTGATGGGCGCGGGCGTGATGGGCGCGGGAGTGGTCCAGGACTCGAAATCAAGGTCTCTTGATTGGGCCGGGGTGGGCTTTGCTGCCGGGGGAGCCGATTCCCAGCTCGTGGATGGGTGGCCTGGGGCGCCCGCAGTTGTACCCGCTGCCGGGCGCTCCCAGATGCTGGGGCGGAGCGGCGCGGGGAACTGGCCGTCGCCGGCGGCGGCGCGCTGGTAGGCGGGGACCTCGTCGATGGGATCGGGCAGAGGCTCCGGCTTGCGGCGAAAGAACCTGGCGAAGAAGCCGGGGCGATACTCCGCTTCCGCCTCCATCGGCTCGGGATCTTCAACGCGCAGGGCTTGCTGCTCGGCCAACCGGTCGGCTCTGCGCTCGGCGCGTTCTTCACGCCAGTTGCGCCAGCGGTCGTAGAGGGACTGGCCGTGGATCCAGCGGTCCTGGATGCCTTCAGCGAGTGCCCAGAAGCTGACGGCCGAGGCAAAGTAGAGCCCAGCGGCGGCGAACACGCCGGCAACGAGCCATGCGCCCTGGATGTTGAGGTAGGTGACAAGCAGGCCAGCCATCAGGCGGCCCATGACGCCCTCAATGGGGACGGCATGGAGCCAGCGAACGTGCCAGGGAAGCAGTCCAAGAGCAGCGGGGAAGAAGACGAGCGCCAGGACGGTGCCGGCCCAGCGCAGCCAGGCCGAGCCGCCGGGACGGGAGTGCATCCAGGTCCAGCCGAGGCCGCCCAGCCAGAGAGGCAGCAAAAAGGCGGTGATGCCGATGGACTGCAGCAGGACATCGCTCAGGTATGCGCCCAGGAGGCCGATCCAGTTGCGGACGGCGTGGGGTAGTAGTGGATCGGTTGCGGTATTGAGCGAGGGGTCGGCGGCATGCCAGGTGGCGAGCGCGAGGAGGCCGAGGAGCGAGACCAGCAACAGCACAAGCCCCAGAAATACGTTCAGGGGGCGGCTTCGCGTGGGCGAGAGAACAATGCGAATTGGCTTCATGGCAGGGGCGCTCCCGTTCCGTAGCTGCCCGGGACCTGCCGCGAGCGAGCCAATGGAGCGGACGAAGAGTCCCAGAGCAGCCTCTATTATCCGGGTCCGGGAGGGAGATTCCGGGGGTAAAACGCCGGGGGGAACCTGGTCAGGTATCAGGTGTCAGGGGTCAGGAATCGGGGAACAGGGACTTAGGGACTGAGGGACTAGGGACTCAGGCGCTTTGGCTGCTCAGCAGGCTATTCGGATGCTTGCAGCTGTTCAAATGCGCCCTTCATGCCTGGATCGCTCAGTCCGATTGTTTTCAGCTTTGCTTCGATGCGTTCTCGAATGGCATTTGACTCCGGGAAATCCTGATCCGTCCAGAAGCGGTCTGCATGTTTGAAATACCCCGCCTCGGTCAAGAACGACACACCGTAACTGAATGCGTCTCCGGTGGTGTCGTCCAATTCGGTCACTTTGAAGGATCCATCTTTTTGAAGAGATTTGGTCAGGCACCAATCGAGCATGCGTGAGATCTCAGCGCGCGCCTGGGCCCGGGTGGGCTCATCGAGGTCCGGCCACGTCATGCGGAAGATCTTCACCACGTCCATGTTGAGATAGTTTTCATACTCGCCGTCAAAGCGAATGCCGGCAGGGAAGTTTACTTTGTCAAGTTGCAGCAGACGCTTCGCGATCATCTGCCTGTGGTCGACCTCCCCGAGAAGATCGGAGACGACATGAAAGGTCATCGCCATGTCATCCATCTTCCAGGTTCTTCCCTGCCTGTCGATGACCCATTGGCCCCAGAAGCCAGTTTGAGGATTCTGCCAGCGCGCCACGAACTGCCGCAAGGCACCGGCGAGTGCGGGATCGAAGGCATAGCCAGTCTGCTTGTGCCCATAAAGCAATCGCGCCAAGGCTGAGAAGGTTTCGTCGAGCTCTTCGCGGTTGAAGATCCCGGTTGGGGTGAAGTCGTCGTGAAGATCGGAATCGAGTTGCCGATTGAGCTTGGCCGGAGCGTTGATGCGGTCGAGAAATTTGAGCGGGTATTGGGGCGGAGGACCGGTGCTCTTGAGGCCATCTTCGACCGAATAATAGAGCCTGAGATACCAGACATTGATGCCCAACCCCCAGCTTCCGTCGGAGGATTGCTGCTGCGCCGCCTGTTGCTGCAATTCCGGCTGACCGAGACTTTGACGGAGATCGGCGATGTCTGCCCGCGTGGCGTCAAGATCGGGCGTGAAGTTCAAGCGCCAGCGGATCTGCCGGTAAAGGTGCATGGAATACTGCATTCCTTCGCCGGCCGCCTGGCGGCGCGCAATCTCGCTGACCAGGGGCTTCAACTCGGGATTCAACAGCTTCAACCGGCGTTCTCTGGCGACGCGAATGGCCGAGAAGTCCCAGTAGAATTGTGCGTTGGCAATGCACCAATGGAGCTTCGATTCGTTGGGCTCAATTGGCGGCGGAGTGAATGCGTGGGAGCGATATATTTCCAGAGCGATGAAGGCGCGCTCCAACTGCACCCTGACTGCGTACGCGCCCAGCACGAGCAGCAGAAGGGAAAAAACCAGATTAGCCGGGGTTTCCGCTTTGATGGGCCGTTCTGGCTGGTTGGTGATTCTGGGCGCATCCATCTCCATTCATGTGCTTTTAGCCTGAGAATACACGAGCGGGCAAAAGACGAGGCCCTTCGACTGCGGTCAGGGCAAGCTCTCAGAGTTCCTGGGCCGGGTGCGCTTCCATGTAGCTGCCTACGATGCGGGCGGCCTCTTCAAGGAAATCTCTGTCTTCCTGTTTGAAGGCGGCGGGATCGTGGCTGTCGATGTCGATTTCCCCCACGACTTTTCCATGGGCGTAGATGGGAACGACAATTTCCGACCTCGTTTCAATAGAGCAGGAGAGATAGCGCGGATCGGCGGTCACATCGTCGACAATGACGGTTTGGCCGGAAGCGACTGCCGCACCGCAGATGCCTTCGGTGACGGGGATGCGCACATGGGGCGTGGGAGCGCCGACAAAAGGGCCGAGGACGAGCATTGCCGGGTCGGACGGGTCGAGCATGTAGAAGCCGGTCCAACTAAAGTGCGGCAGGCTGCGCGCGGCTGCTTCAACAATTCCAGTTTGCAATGCCTCAAGAGACGAGCAGATTGCGGCCAGTTCACGGAACTGATCAAGGAGAGCGCGTCGATTGGGGGAATGTTGGGCGTCGGTCACAGTGTCCTCAAAGAAGCGGAAAGGCCGGGACTGGGTTCATTTTAATTTGTGGGGTTGGAGAGGACGACAAAAGAGATCGCAAGCGGCACTTACGGCGGCTATAGTGTTTCGGTAGCCGATCAGACAAATGAATCTCTGCATAAGCTGCGCGCGCCGCTGACCGGTCTTCCCTTGCATTGCCGGCCCCGCGCAGCAGGAACGAGCAAGACGATGAACATTCCCCTTACGCCGCTCCGGTGTTTGCGCCGCGCGGAAGAGCAGTTTGCAAATTCGACCGCGGTGGTGTGCGACGACCGGCGATTCACCTACGCGGAGTTTGCTGAGAGGGCCGGACGGCTGGGCGGAGCCTTATGCGGGCTGGGCGTCGAGGGCGGCGAGCGCGTCGCTTTTCTCAGCTCAAATTGCCACCGGCTGCTCGAGGCTTACTACGGAGCACTCGAAGCCGGAGCGGTGCTGCTGCCGTTGAATATTCGGCTGGCTGCGCAGGAGCTTTGCTACATTCTGAACGACTCGGCGGCGACGGTTCTGTTCTTTGAAAGGCAGTTTCTGCCTCTGGTGGAGGCGTTTCGGCAGTCGACGGGTTCTATCAAGGCATTCGTGCTGCTGGACGCAGACCCGCGGGCCGAGTGGATTGCGCCGGAATGGACGGAGCCGGGGAACTACGAAGATTTACTGGCCGGCGCGGAGGTCTACCAGCGCGACGTGATGGAAGTGGATGAGGATTCGCTGGCCGAACTGTTCTATACCAGCGGAACTTCCGCCAATCCCAAAGGCGTGATGCTGACCCACCGCAACATCTACCTGCACGCGCTCAATTGCATTGCAGCGCTCAACCTGAGTGGGGACGCGGTCAACCTGCACACCATTCCGCTGTTTCACGCCAACGGATGGGGCGCGGCGCACACGGTGACCATGGTGGGCGGCAAGCACGTGATGATTCACCAGTTCATTCCCGCGGAGGTGTTCCGGCTGATTGAGCGGGAGCGTGTGCACGACTGTTGCCTGGTGCCGACCATGGCCATCGCGCTGGTGAATTCGCCGGAGCGGACCAGGTTTGACCTGAGCAGCCTGCGGCGAACGCTGATCGGCGGGGCGGCATCTTCGCCAACGCTGGTGCGTGAGGTGGAAGAGAAACTCGGGTGCAGTTGCATCTCCGGCTACGGGCTGACGGAGACTTCGCCGGTGTTGACTCTTTCAAGCATCAAGACGGGCATTGAATCCACTGAGAGCGAGCGGCATGCGCGGCAGGCGATGGCCGGCCACGCCATTGCCGGCGCCGAGGTGCGCGTGTTGGACCCTGAAGGGAACGATGTTCCGGCGGATGGAGAGACGGTGGGCCTGGTGGTTGCGCGCGGCGATGGCGTGATGGCGGGCTACTGGCGCCAGCCGGAGGAGACGGAATATGTCTTTCGCGGCGGATGGTTCCACACCGGCGACCTGGCCGTGATGGACCCTGAGCGCTACATCGTGATCGTCGACCGCGAGAAAGACATCATCGTGAGCGGCGGAGAGAACATCTCTTCGCTGGAACTGGAGAAGACGCTGGCAACTCACCCCAGCGTGTATGAGGCGGCGGTGATTGCGGTGCCGCATGAGAAGTGGGGCGAGGTTCCCAAGGCGTGCATCGTGCGCAAGCCGGGGACAATGGTGACGGAGAGCGAGCTGCTGGAGCTTTGCCGGTCTTGCCTGGCGCGGTATAAATGCCCGCACTCGGTTGAGTTTCTGGAGGTGCTGCCGAAGACGGGGACGGGGAAGATTTTGAAGAGGGAGCTGAGAAAGGGCGCGAACGCGCCGGCCCAGTAAGGCGGCCTGCGCGAAGATGTGGGTGGTGAATCGGGTTGAAGACCATTACGCGGCTTGCGCCGCGTACACGAACGGCCAGAGTGGGGTTGCAGCTTTTTCGGCCCGACTGAACAGCTTGGTGAAAAAGTCCTGGTCTTCCAGAAAATTGGAAGAAGTGGCGGAGGGGCTAAAGCCCTTTCTCTCAATCTAAACGGCTTGCGGCGCGGGTAAACTCGCACCCCGATACAAAGCCCGTCGAAAGGAGAGTTTTTCACCAAGCTGTGAAGTCAGGCCCTGTTACAGTGCGCGCCCAAAGCGGAGTTCTTCACCCATCTGGAAACGACAAGAATGACTGCAATTCTCACAACAGGCTTAGCTGGCGAGGTACTTCGTGCCCCAGATCAGCAGGACAATCCCCAACACAATGCGGTAGATGGCGAAGACGGTGAAGCCGTTCCGGCGGACCCAGTGAAGGAACCACTCGACAACGCCGAGGGCGACGATGAAGGAGACGACCAGGCCGATGAGGAGGACAATCCAGCGTTCGCTGCTCATGACGACATGGGCGGCGGTTCCGGCAGCGAGGGCGGCTTTGCTGGGATGAACTTCCTTGATGAAGTCCCATGCGGTGGCGGCCACCATGGTGGGGATGGAGAGCAGGAAGCTGAATTCCAGGGCGGTGGGGCGATCGAGGCCTGCCAACTGGCCGCTGGCGATGGTGGACATGGAGCGCGAGGTGCCGGGGAAGACGGCCGAGAGGGTCTGGCAGAGGCCGATCCAGATGGCCTGCCCCAGGCCCATCTCCTCGACATGCAGGGTGGAGGACTCGTAGCGGGTGGACCAGACATCGATGGCCCACATGACGATGCCGCCCAGCAGCAGTGCGAGCGCCATGACCCAGATGCTTTGCAGATTCTTCTCGCTCCACTTGTGCAGCAGCAGCGAAGGAACGGAGGTGACGGCGAAGGCGATGAGGGTGAGCGAGATGGGATGGTTATACCAGGTGCGGTCGCCGTTTTCACCTTTGGGGAAGGTGCGCAGGAAGCCGACGATGCGGCTGAGGAACAAAAGACACAGGGCCACGATGGCGCCGAGTTGGATGACGATGGTGTACATCTTCCAATAGGCGTCGTCGAGCGGGATATGCATGAGAGCTTCCGTAATGCGGAGGTGCGCGGTGGAACTGACGGGCAGGAACTCGGTCAGGCCTTCGACGATGCCTAGCAGGACGGACTGAAGATAAGGATTCAAGAAGCCTCCGGAATATAAAAAAGCTGGCTGAAATCGCGCTTAGGGTGGTGGTCAATAAAAGAATACCGCAGGCACCTGCGGTGCGGCGGACGCTCGCGGGAGGCTCGCACGGGCTTCATACTTTCCCATGTCCCCAAGTGCGAGGGACATGCACCCCACGGACCACCCCGGAGATGGGGCACCCGGCAGACGCTCGCGAGAGGCTCGAATAGGCTTGGCTGGCTTCCCACCCCATCCGGAGACTTGTCCCTGGTCTATTTGGTCGGACATCCGCCCGGTCCGTACCACCGTGATGGGGGATATCCCCCGGGGGGTGCTTGGTAGAAGTCGCCTGTTTTCAACGCGTTGGCGGCAGGGTACTGGCGTAAGTTCCTTTTTTTCAGGAATTTGGAAGCCAAATATATGAAAATGGAGAACTTACGCAGAGCCGTGCGCGAGACCGAGCCGGATTCGATGCGATGGGTCTGTGGACAAGAAAATGACCCTCAACTACAGGTTAGCAAATTGAGAGAAACAACCGGCAAATGGGATGTCAGCGGAAGTCGCTGAAAACCATGTAGATGCTTTCGAGATGGGAGGGACGGGGGCTTGACACTGTTTTCGAAATTCGGGGACCCGTGTAGATTTCAGCTCCCCGCTTGCCGTGTCGTAAACACGGGACATGGCGATCCGGACGACCCAAGGGTAAAAGCGGACGAATATGGCTATTGCAGGTCGATGCCGTAGACGGGAACGCCCTCTTCCAATTTGTACGCCAGGGCGCCTGCGCGCCAGGTGTAGTCGGACTGGGGAAATTTGTCTTTCAGGTGCGCGGCCAGTTCTTTGGCGTGGCTGAGGGCTGTGTCGGCTTTTTTGTCGCTGCCGTCGGCGGAGAACATGTCATGCAGCACGGCCAAGCGGTATGTGGCCAGATAAAGCGCCTGGGCGGTGCGGGGGCCGTCAGGGAATTCAGCGGCGTATTTCTCGTAGTATTCCGCTTCTTTTTCCGGGCATTTTGGAGATCCCTGCCAGTCTCCGCAGAGCTTGTTGTCAATCAGCTCGAAGGCGGCGAAGGCGGCCCACTTGGTGTTGGGGTAGTACTTGAGCACCTTGTGCAGCTCGTCCTCATCCATCTGGTCGCGGAGATAGGCTTCTTTCTCGTGGGCGGAGGGGCGGTTGGAGGCGTCGGCCTTCTGGATTTGCCATAGATCGTCGGCGGCTCGCCAGGCGGCCTCCGCGGCCAGCGGCGACGCGGGGAACATCTCGACCAGGCGGCGGTAGAGCAGGCGTGCGCTGCGGGCGGCGTTGGCGGGGCCGCGCGGATCACTGGCGAGGGACTCCTGGTTGGCGGCTTCGCCCATCAGGATCTGGTCGCCGTTGGGGGTGTTTTCCACGACGACGCCTTTGGACTGCATCCAGCCGGAGATGGGCGGCGGGGTTTCGTCGTGGCCGAAGATGGGCGTGTCCTTCTGGTTTTCCAACTGGATGTCGGTGTTGGCGTAGACGCGAATCCAGGGGCCGTTTTTCTCGGCAACCACCAGTTCGCGGCCGATCTGCACGCGGTCAACCTTTTGCGAGGTGGGGTCGGGCGCGACGTAGAGCGGGGTAATGCGCAAGGCCGTGGCGCGGGGGCCGGCCATGGGCTTTTCAAGCTTGGGCTGCTTCTTCTGGGCGGCGGCGGGCAGGGATGTGATCAGCAGGGCCAGAGTGAAGACGAAAGCGTGGCGTGGGGGAATGCGGGTTTTCATCACGAAATTGATGATAGACCACCTGCGGTGGGGCAGACGCTCGCGGGAGGCTCGCCATTGCATGGAGCAGGCGCTCGCGGGAGGCTCGCCATTGCATGGAGCAGGCGCTCGCGGGAGGCTCGCCATTGCATGGAGCAGGCGCTCGCGGGAGGCTCGCCATTGCATGGAGCAGGCGCTCGCGGGAGGCTCGCCATTGCATGGAGCAGGCGCTCGCGGGAGGCTCGCCATTGCA
>Ga0302145_10000027_pt1 | contig 62965 bp, 52 predicted proteins | sample I_Bog_E2_3_FD_192437 | JGI IMG/M metagenome (GOLD analysis project Ga0302145, IMG submission 192437) | Peat permafrost microbial communities from Stordalen Mire near Abisko, Sweden - I_Bog_E2_3 | ecosystem: Environmental > Terrestrial > Soil > Wetlands > Peat | place: Sweden: Abisko, Stordalen... | reverse complement strand
CAACCATGGCCGTCTGGCCGCCGCTGCCCAGTTTGCATCTGCCTCCGGAAGCCGAGGCAATCGCGTCGTAGCAGTCCGCCACCGGCGCTCCCGACCCACGATGGATGAAACTGTGCCCCATCCATCGTGCGCTCTTTGCTCGATGGGTGGGAGGAAGATCGTATTTTGAAGTCTCCTTTGTTTTATTGAACTCGCAATTCTGTTTCTTGAGAGATCAATTCCGCGAGAGCAAGATCACCAGGTGTAGCCTCCCGACGCTGGCGGCCATGCGCCCAGAAGCTGGCGCAGAAGGACGATCCGGCCGAAATGGTACCCGTTGTGGGCGCCCAGGCTCTCCAGTTGCTCGCGCACGGTCATGGTGCGGGTTGGCTCCCCGGGCCGCGACGGGCAGCGGACGAGACGCTCCAGTTGTTCGGCGTCGCCTGCGGCCCAGGCGGCCTCTTGATTGCCCTGAAAGAAGCGCTGCCGCAACTGCTCCCAATCTTCCCTGGCGATGTCGGCCTCGGAGGGAAATCCGTCAGACGGTCGCGCAGGAAACGGCGTTTCGATGCCGAGAATCCAATCGAGGGTGACCTGCTGCCAGAACGCAATGTGCCAAAGCTCCTGGTAGATGGTGTGCGGAACGCCTTCGACCGCGCGATGGGCAAGCTCGGCAGGCAAACCTTCCAGAATGCTTTTCGGCGCTGCGTGGGCACTTTCGCCGGCGAGAATCTCCTCAAGTTCGTTCATCGCGTCTCCTTCCAAGCCCCTCAGTCGAACGTCTGCTCACATTGGACCACCTTGAGCACAGCGCCCATGCTGGCGGGTGGTCGAAAGCGAGGCCGTAACTGGGCACGGCTTCGAGTTTGTCGATGCACAGTTAGGTTTTATGCTCGATTCCGGTATCCATCGAGGGCTCTTCCCTCGTGCCGGGGCGGTCGGAGTGCACGGGGATTCCGCTGATAAGGCCCTGATAGTTATCGAGGCGTTTGCCCAGAATCACCACACCCTGGTCCGTGATTTCGTACTCGCGAATATCCTTGGCATGATTCCCGCCACGCATCTTGATCACCACCATGATCTTGCGAAGCTGGCCATCGATGGATACGTACCGCAGGCGAATGATGTCGTCGGTGAGGAAGGAAATGGAGTAAGTACTGAACGGAAATTCGGTGAACGACTCATCCACTTCAACCGTGCTGAGAATCGTGACTCCGATTCCCGTCAAAGCGAAGATCATGCGGTAGAGCGATTCGCGAAAGTCGGCGCGGAAGCCGGGCGACAGAGCCATTTCAAAGCCGGCCAGCGAATCGATGACCAGGCGCTTGGCGCCGATCTTCTGCACTGCATCGAGAATCGAGTGCATGGTCTCATCCACCGACAGATCGAGGGGACGCAAATAGAGGATTTGGAGTTTTCCGTCTTTCTGCGGCGTTTCCAGATCCAACCCCAAGCTGGTGGCCCGTTCCGCGTAGGCTTGCGGACGCTCCTCGAACACGGCCACGATTCCCGGCTCTCCCTGGCGTATGCCTTCGGCAATAAACTGGGTTGCCAGAACCGATTTGCCGGTTCCCGAAGACCCGGCTATGAGTACGCTATCGCCCTCGCGCACGCCGCCGCCGAGCATCTTGTCCAACTCAGCAATACCGAAGCAAAGGCGCCGATGGCTGGGCGGATTCTTCAGGTGTCCCTTTAACCCAAAGGTGCGCGAGAAGGCCTGCACTCCGGCGTCGGTGATGCGAAATGTGTGCAGCCCCGGCACGGAGTCCTGGCCGCGCAGCTTGATGATCTGCAACTTGCGCACAATCGAATTGCGCTCCGCCGTCTGCCGCAGCCAGAACAGCCCATCGGCGACGGTGAAGATGGGATTGTCGCGCAGCTCCTCCTCCGCGTATTCACCGATCAGGAACGTTGTGGCCTGCCAACTGGCCAGAAACAGCGCCAGCCGTTGAATGAACGATTGCAGGTCCATGTCGCTTTCCGGCTTCCGAACCATGGTGCGGAAGGAGTCGACCACCACAACGGCGGGGTTGGCCTTTTCAACTTCCTTGGTAATCTCCGCCAACACCGCGCCCAGATCCTTCTCCAGCACAACCTCGCTCAGGTTGATAAAGCGAATGGAGCCGGGCAGCTTGGCTGGATCGAAGAAGGTGTACTGCTGCTGGTAGCGCAGCATCTTGATGGCCGATTCACCGAGCACGGTGAAGTAAAGCGCGGGCCGTTCCGGGGTAGCATTGGCAAACACAAACTGGTGCGCCAGCGTTGTCTTTCCGCTTCCCGGCGCTCCGGCGATGATGTTGAATGAAAATTCGGGGAGACCGCCACCCACAATTTCGTCAAGGCCCGGAACTCCGGTGGGTAGTTTGTTGATCTTCACTTTGTCTTCTATGCTCACGCTTTTCTCCCGTTCCCTGAATTGTGATCGTCAAGGGCCGCACCCGGCCACGCATTGCGCAGCAGGTTGAGTGTCAAGGCTTCGCCAAGGAAGAGACCAAGCAGTCCGAGCAAGCGAGCGATGAGGATGATTCCTCCCTCGCCTGGCTGAAACTCGCCAGCCATATCCTTGTCCTTGTCGATTTGAGGTTCTCGCTCGTCCACACCCTGTCCCAGGCCCTGTAATGCTCCACCCGCTGCCACCTTCACCGCCCAAAGACCGGGGGCTTCCGACTTGGCTTGCGTCAAGGCGCGGAAAGCGAGGGCCTCAAAAGCCGCTACTCCCGCGAATGCGCTAAGACTCTGGCGCAGCTTCTCATAGACGCGAAGCGTCGGGGACTCCATTGGCTCGGTGCTCTGGCCCGCACCGGCTTCATACGTCAGAAGACGATGGGCCAACTCTCGCATTCCTGGGACAGGAGTCATGTTCAACCAAGCATCGCTTAAACCAGCGGATTTCAATTGCCGTTATACGCTTCGCAGCAGGATCGGGGCGACGATTGCTTCTTTTCGCAGGCGCCCTCGCGGTTGGAGTGTTCGAAATCCAGAGCCGCGTTGAAGGCAGTTGGCGGATCTCAATTCATATAGCGATTCGTCTTGAGGTCCGTTGGTTCTTCCTGCGAGCCGCCGGCCTTGCTTCGGATGAGCGTGAACACGTCAAGAACCGTGGCAATGCTGCGAATGTTTCCCGCAACGCTCACCAGTCCATCTTCCATGCCCGGATGCTTGTCGGCCAGGGTTTCAATATGTTCGCTCACATTCCTCAGCCGGTCGATTTCCAGCAGAAGGTCCTCGAAAGCCGCAGCCATGACCGGTCCATCGGCCTCCGGGCGAGTCGCGTCCGTTGTGGTTGTGACCGGTTCCGTACTCACGTACCCTTGAAGGCGCAGGTCTTCAATCAAGCGCAGCGTGGTTGCCTCGCCAAGGAAGGTAAGAAACAGCCCAAGCAGTTGCGCAATCAGAATGATTCCGGCCTCGCCATCCCCGCCCGCGTCCGCCTGGGATTCAACTTCGCCCAGACCGCGCAAGCCTCCATTCGCCGTAACCTGCACCGCGCTGAGCCGCGGTGATTGCGACTTGGCCAGCGCCAGGGCACGGGAAGCGAGCGCCTGAAAACCGTCCGCTCCCACGGGCGCGCCGAGTTGCCGGCGCAGCTTCTCATACACCCGCACGGTTGCAGGTTCGGAATGCAGCGAGGTGGTGGCTGCATCGGCTTCGGAAGCGACCAGGATGCGGGCCAATTCACGCGTTTTTTCTGGAGGAAGCATCGGGTCCGTTCTTTGCTTTACACGTTACGTCCCACCATGAGCGTAAAGCATTCATTGCAAGGCCGCTACGTTGGCCATTGCTTCTCTGGTGAGATTGCCGGCGCAATCCATCCTACTCAACCGGGCGTCATGCGATCCAAACCTATCTGAAACATCCCCGCAATGATGAGCAAACTTGGACAGATTGCCCCGCCGGCGCAATCTCCCGGCAATCCCACAACCGATTTGCTATAATGATGGCGTTGCGGTCCAGCATTCCTCCTGCGAAAACCCGGCAATGGCCGCAACCATAAGTTGGCCCCCCATGGTTGAACTTGAGAAACCACGCTTCGATGCCGCCGCCTTCCTTGCCAGAGCCGGCCTGGGACGCAGAGTCGTCCAGTTGGCCCCGAAAGACGCCTTCTTTTCCCAGGGTGATTCCGCAGACTCCATCTTCTATCTTCAAAAAGGCCGCGCAAAAGTCACCGTAGTTTCCGCCAGCGGAAAGGAAGCCACCATCACGCTGCTCGCCCCCGGTGATTTTGTGGGAGAAGAGGCGCTCGCGGCAATGACCGGGTTGCGTTTGGCCACGGCCACTGCCGTTACCGCCTGCGCCGCTCTCCGCATCGGCCGCGAAGAAATGATCCATGTGATGCATGAGGAGCATAGTCTCTCAGACATCTTCTTGAAGTTCCTGCTCGAGCGCAGCATGCGCATTCAGGCCGACCTGGTCGATCAGCTCTTCAACTCAAGTGAAAAACGCCTGGCCAGGATTCTGCTCTTGATGGCCGAATTCGGCAAGCCCGGCGAGCCCGAACAATATATTCCCAAAATCTCCCAGGAAACCCTCGCCGAGATGGTCGGCACCACCCGCTCCCGCGTCAGCTTCTTCATGAATCGATTTCGAAAGCTCGGCCTCATCGAATACAACGGCCGAATCAAAGTACACAAATCGCTGCTCAACGTCGTCCTCCACGATCAATTCACCGAAGGCAGCGCCGGGGACCCTGTTGACTAGGCCGCTTCTTGAGTCACCTCAAAGCCAGACAAGCACCTGCGGAAGGGACTGCCCGCGGATGGTTCTCAAAGCGCGCTCAACGGCCGCGCGTCTCACACCTTCACAAAGATCTTGTACCGATACAGTATCCACATCGGGATGAAGCAATAGCTCAGCGTGAAAACCGCGAAGGCAAACGTGGTCCAGCCCATGTCGGGCAAGTGCAGGAAGACATGCTTCACCATCCATTCCAGCGGGTTGATGCGGCGGCCGGCGTCGATGAAATGGATCGACTCGATCCACCCCGGCACCAACTCGCTGAACATGTAGGCCATAATCGCGTTTGACCCCAGCACCAGCCACGGATACACCAGGAACCTGCTTTTGCCGCGTCCCCAGCTCCACAGGTCCATTGCGCAGAAGGCCAGCGTCAGCACGGTCAACGACCATCCCGCCGCCACCAGCACAAACGAGCTGGTCCACATGTTCTTGTTCAGCGGGAACTCAAGCGACCACAGGTATCCCAGCGCCAGGCAAGCCGCTGCCCCGGCAGCCAGGCCAAGAGCCTTTTGTTTTGCCGGGCGCTGGGAACGCAGCCACAGCGCGGTCAGCACTCCCAGCAGCGTTGTCCCAAAGGCCGGCAGATGGCTGAGCAGCCCTTCCGGATCGCGCACGTTGTGCAGATTCGGGCCTGCCCAGTCGAGATAAAGATGGTGCGGCATCACCAGACGGTCAAGCCAGCTCACCAGGTTCATTCTCTGGTCCATGAAGGGAATATCGCGCCCCGGCATTCCCGCTCCGGGCACCGGAACCCAGCGCACCAGCACCCAGTAGCCCACCAGCGATACCACCAGCGCCGTAACCAGGGCCCACACCCGCTTTTCCCACAAGTAAAACAGCCCCACCACCAGGTAGCAGAACGCAATCCTCTGCAGCACCCCGTAGTAGCGCAGATGGTCCATCGCCTCAAACGGAGCTCCGTTGATGATCATCCCCAGCAGAAACAGAATCACTGCGCGCCTTACCGTGTGCCAGGCCAGCGATGCGCGCGTAGCTCCGCGCTTCAGCCGCGCCTCTACCGCAAACACGATCGACGCGCCCACCACAAACACAAACGTGGGAAACACCAGGTCGGTCGGCGTCAGCCCGTTCCACTCGGCGTGGTTCATGAATCCCCATGAGCCCGCGCCGCCATTGTTGTTCACCATGATCATGAAGGCGATGGTGATGCCTCGCAGCACATCCAGCGAGAGCAGCCGGTCAACGGGCTTGGGCTTAAGTGCGGGGTTCGTCATCCTGTTCCGTTCTCCGTTCCTGCGGATTGAATGCTCGCACTTACCCTACCCGCTCGGGCCTCGATTCTCCAAACTCAATCTTCAGCCCTCAACATCCCTGTCAATCCCTACGCCTTCACTGCTAAACTCCCCCTTTCAGGGAAAATCCGCACCCGTACGCCTGGAGGCCATCGATGCCAGAGTTTCAACCGTTCGTCTCGCCTGACCAGAAACCACCGGAATTCACCTTCCGCGCCATTCTTCTCGGCTGCATCTTCGGCATCGTCTTCGGCGCCGTCACTGTGTATGTAGGCCTGCGCGCCGGGCTCACCGTCGCCGCCTCCATTCCCATCGCTGTGCTTTCCATCAGCATCCTGCGCGTCTTCGGCCGCGCTTCCATTCTTGAAAACAACATCGTGCAAACCACCGGCAACGCCGGCCAGTCCATCGCCGCCGGCGTCATCTTCACGCTGCCCGCTCTGATCTTTCTCGGCTTCGACCTCGAATACTCCCGCATCTTCCTGCTCGCTCTCATCGGCGGATGGCTCGGCGTTCTCTTCATGATTCCCCTCCGCCGGCAGCTCATTGTGGATGAGCACGAGACCCTCAAATATCCTGAAGGCACCGCCTGCGCCGACGTCCTCATCTCCGGAGAACGCGGCGGCTCGCTCGCCAGCCGCGTCTTCCTCGGCCTCGGCCTGGGCGCGCTCTACACCTTCTTCCAGAATGAAAACCTCTTCAAAGCCTGGCCCGGCACGCCAGAGATTCAGCCCGACTTCGGCGGCGATGCCCACATCCTCAAAGGCTCGGCGTTTAAAGCCGATGCCACACCGGAATATCTCGGCGTGGGCTACATCATCGGCCCCAAAATCGCCGGCGTCCTCTTCGCCGGGGGCGTCTTTTCCTGGCTGGTCCTCATGCCCCTGATCTACTTCTTCGGCAAAAGTCTCCCCACCCCCGTTTATCCCGGCACCATCCCCATCTCCGCCATGGGACCCAGCCAGCTATGGTCCACCTACATCCGCCCCATGGGCGCCGGAGCCGTCGCCGCCGCCGGGCTCATCACCCTCATCAAGACGCTGCCTACCATCTTCAGTGCTCTCAGCACCGGCTTCAAGAACCTCAAGCCGGGCTCGGCCGCTTCGGCCGCCAAACCCATACGCACTGAGGACGACCTCTCCATGCGCGTCGTCGTCGCCGGCTCCATCCTGATCGTCATCTGCATGTTCCTCTTCCTCCAGTTCAAGCCCGTTCCAGGCGCCTATGTCGGATGGATTGCCAACATCGCCGCATCGCTGCTCGTAGTCGTCTTCGGATTCCTCTTCGTCACCGTCAGTTCGCGTATCGTCGGCCTCATCGGGTCTTCCGCCAACCCCATCTCCGGCATGACCATCGCCACGCTGATGGCCACCTCCGCCATCTTTCTCGTGAAGGGTTGGACCACCCCCGCCTTCGGCGCTCTCGCCATCACCATCGGCGGAGTGGTCTGCATCGCCGCGGCCAATGCCGGCGACACCTCGCAGGACCTCAAAACCGGCTACATCGTCGGCTCCACGCCCCGCCTGCAGCAGATCGCACTCATGATCGGCGTCGTCGTTTCCACCGTCGCCATCGGCCTCACCCTCAACCTCATGAACACCGGCCTGCAGGAGTTCCGCTCCGCCGCGCAGCCCTGGGACATCAACGCCCCCCACTCCGGTGTCGCCGTCCAGAACGACGCATCCCACCTGCCTGGAAACATTCGCGTGCTCGCCGCCGACAAGTCCTCCACCACGCACCAGAAGTCGGAATACGTCATCCTCAACGCCCTCGGCTCCGCTGAACTGGCCGACGGGAAATACCTCTACTCGCCTGCCACGCACCAGATTGAAGTCCAGTGGATTCAGGGTATCGGCTCGGAGAAAGCCGCCGCACCTCAGGCCCGCCTCATGGCCACCGTCATCAACGGCATCCTCACCCGCAAGCTCCCCTGGGGACTCGTCCTCCTCGGCGTCTTTCTGGTCATCGCCGTCGAGCTGTTAGGAATCCGCTCGCTCTCTTTCGCCGTCGGCGCCTATCTGTCGATTGGCACCACGCTGGCCATCTTCTGCGGAGGCATGGTCCGCTGGTTCGTCGATGAGGCCGTGAAAAAAGCCGGCGGCGACACAGCCGACGTCGACAGCGAAATCTCCCCCGGCTCCCTTTTCGCCTCGGGCCTCATCGCCGCCGGCGGCATAGTCGGCCTTTGCGGAGTAGCGTTAAAAGGCTACGAATCCACCTTCGACAAAGGCGACATCCTCAACTTCCCGCATACGTTTCTGGATAACAACTACGTCAGCGTCGCCGCCTTCGCCGCGCTAGCCTTCTCCCTCTACTACTTCGCCCGCAAGCCGCTGAAGAAGTAGACCGGATTCATGCCTTCGATAGACCGCTCGGCAGCAAAGTTGGCCGCCGCCAGGCGGGTATTCGCGAAAGCGTATCGTGATAAAGTACGCGAGGTGGCGCATGAAGCCCCGTAGAAAGTTCACCGTCGTGATCGAACAAGACGACGAGGGCTATCTCGTTGCCACCGTCCCTGCCCTTCGCGGATGCCATACGCAGGCCAAGAACCTCGACACCCTCATGAAGCGCATACGCGAGGTCATCGCCCTCTGCCTCGAAGAAGAGACGGACCCTCCCAGCGCGCTTGAGCTGGTGTCCTGAGTCTAAAGTTCATTACAAAACAGAGACTGTCATCCTGAGCGAACGGGGCCCCAAACGCTTTTCAGTTTGGGGGTGGTGAGTCGAAGGATCTGCTTTTGTTTCTTCGCGCATTCTACAAAGAACTTTAGACTCAGGACCCTCGAAAGAGCAGGCTTCACTGTGGACCGCACCCGCGGCAGTCACGTCTTTCTCAGGCACCCCGACGGCAGGACCACCACAGTTCCTATTCATTCCGGTGAGACAATTGGTCCGGGTCTGTTGCGTGCGATCCTGGCGATGTTGAGCTGTCTGTCGACGAACTTGCGGACTTTCTTTAGTGTGCGGACCTGCATCCAGGGCAACCCAGCGCCGCCACGATCCCGGAGCGGCGTGGCATGACGCAGTTGGCGTATTCTCTGTACCACTTCACCCGCAAGCCGCTGAAGAAGTAACGAGCATCCGCCAGCCTTTGCATGTGCATCGAGCGTATAATTCGCCCACCGCATTTTCTCTCCGAGAAAGGAATCCAAATGGAAGCTGCGCTCCCTTACCTTGCATCGCCTGGGTCCATAAAGACCGCGCTTGAGAAGATTCGGCAAGCCGCGACTCCTGACCGAGTAACTCGCGACTTCGTGACGACCAAATTGGGGATCAAGGGCGGCACTGGCTTCGCACTAATCCCGTACCTGAAAAAGATAGGCCTGATCAACGCCGACGGCACCCCAAGCGATCTGTACAAGAAGTTTCGAAACTCAACCACGGGCGGTGCTGCGATCGCATCCGCAATTAAGAAAGGGTACGGAAAGCTCAGCGAAGTTAATGAATATTTCTATGATCTGAATGACAAAGATCTACTATCGCTCATCGTGCAGGTGACTGGGAGCGAGGCAAATAGCAGCGTTGCGAAACTCGTCCTAACGACATTTAAGGCCGTTAAGGCTTTCGCAAACTTCGAGAGTCCCGGAGCGCCCCAAGAGGAAGACCCAGCGGAACCAGCGGGAAAGAACAACCTGCTTCCGACGGTCCCAATTCGACCACAGCCCTCCCAGCCCTCTGAAATTGGAGTCAATCTCGCCTACACAATAAACCTGAATCTCCCAGCAACCGCAGATCAAGCAGTCTTTAATGCGATCTTTCGAAGCCTGAAGGAGCATCTTCTTTCCAATGCAGACTAACGGGGTCCTAAGACGAATCAAAGCGTTTGGAATGACGAACCAAATGCTGCAGGAGGATTTGGCTCGGCTTGAGTCCGCGCTCCAAATCGACCTTGGCTCTTGTCCTCCGGCAAAAGAGCCTGTGGAAGACGTATATTACCCGCAATTCGACGCTTCGGTCCGCAAGGAATCGGCTCTGATGGCCAAGCATTACGAGGTCTTTTATTGTCTGGAGAAATCTATACGAGCTTTAGTCGCTGAAACGGTAGAGGCTGCGGAGGGAAATGTCAATTGGTGGGTATCGAAGAGGATTCCCATCAACATTCAGCAAGAGGTCGCGTTCCGCATCCAAAAAGAGGTAGATGCAGGAATGACTCGGCGGTCCAGTGAGGAACTCGACTACTCCACATTCGGCGAGTTATCGGTAATCATAGCCGCAAACTGGGACGTCTTCGGCGGACTGTTCACTAGTAAGAAAGCGGTTGAAAAAGTGATGGCCAGCTTGAATTCTTTGAGGGGTCCAATTGCTCACTGCTCCGCACTTGCCGAGGACGAGGTAGTTCGACTCCAACTTACCGTCCGCGACTGGTTTCGACTAATGGAGTAAACGAAATGCACCCCAAGGCGGCGCACCTCACGCCACCACCTGCAACCGCACCCCTTCATGCTGCTGCAAGCAAGCAACGACATTGAACAGATTCGCCGCCGTCGGATTCCCCTTCGGCCCAGGCGCCTTCATTCAACCTTGATTCCTTCGGGCGCAGGCGTAAACTTGAACTTGTCAGCGTATGAACGGGACGGCGAAAGCCGTGCGCTGATCCCGCCAGCAATGGCCTCCACCCAAGCGTGGGGATACCCAAGAGGTCCGATTATCTGCTCGACAGAGGGACTCCGCAAGGGGTCCGCCGGCGTAGCGCTGGCCTCCAGGCCGGCTGTAGTGGGGGCGTCCCCGCCCGCACTTTTACCGCGCTTCCTCTCCGAAATCTACGCAACGCGCGAAAATTACGTAAACCATGCAATGTTTATGGGAGAGAAACCAGCCATGTCCGCGCGAGAAAATTCCCAACCAGACACCCCGCGCGAACAAGCGGCTCTCACGCTGAGCCACGACGCGAGCCTCGCGTTCGCCGAACTGCTGCTAAATCCCCCACAACCAAACCGCAACGCAAGGGTTGCCGCGGAGCGCTTCAAAGCTCGATTGGTGAGCCAACCTGCCGCAGTTGGCGCTGACCGGCCGACCTGCTGACTCGCTGACCTGCTGACTCGCTGACCTGCTGCCCCGCTGTCCTCCAGCCACAAAACCCAATTTGCATCCCCGGATAACCCCAACCTCCGCATCCGCAACTCTATATGCAGGAGGTACGATCGAAATGAAACCCATACTTGCCACCGTCTGCTGTCTGGCTCTCTGCTGCCTGACCGCCTCGGCACAGAAAGAACACGCCAAAGCCGCGCCCATGACCGACCAGAAGTTCATTGACATGGCTGCGCAAACCGACATGCTTGAAGCTCACCTGGGCCAGTTGGCCGCCGACCAGGCCAAAAGTCCGGACGTGAAGACGTACGCGCAGATGCTCGTCTCCGACCACACCGCGGACTATCAACAGCTCACCGCCCTGGCCGCGAAAGACGGCCTCACCGTTCCCACGGCACTCGATGCCGCCCACAACAAAATGATTGTGCCATTTGAAAAGTTGAAGGGCGCGGCCTTCGACGCGCGCTACATTCACACCATGATCGCGGGCCACACCGAGGCGATTGGCGTCTACACCAAAGAATCCACCGACGCGCAAAACCCCGACGTGAAGTCCTACGCCAGCGCCACTCTGCCCGCCCTGAACAAGCACCTCGACGGCGCAAAAGACCTCGCGAAAAAATAGACCGCGAAGTAATCTGCGCAGCGTGGCCGCCACAACTCGCCCAACCGGCCAACGATTGTTCGCCTCACACAAGAAGGTGTGTGCCCCATCCATTCCGCGTTTTGTGCGGAATGGGTGGGAAGCAGTACCCCCTGCGAGCCTCCCGCGAGCGATTGCCGCACCGCAGGTGCCCGTCCCGGAGGGACAGGATGAAAATAGCCACGGGTGGAGCGAAGCGCAACCCGTGGAAACCCGGCCCAAAACGCCCGCCGTCCCGGAGGGACGGCATGATCGGCCGCACAAAAAAGTTCACGGACTTTTGCCGATAATTACCACCATTTGGCGCACAATCATTCCATAGCCCACAAAAAGGGAAACGCTCAAGGCTCATGCGAGCCTCCCGCGAGCGTCCGCCGCACTGCAAGTGCCGAGCGTCCGCCGCACTGCAAGTGCCGAGCGTCTGCCGCACTGCAAGTGCTTTGTTTTCTTAATTCTGGAGACAACTCCTTTAAAATCGCATCCTCAGCCGCAGCCGCCCGGTAAACCAATGAAAACACGCGGCTTATTCGCAGAGGTAGAGGGGGGGTAGGACCGGAGTTACAAGCCGGCCTCAACCCTGAGAGACACCAGGCGGCGAGCCCATCGACTTCTGCCTGCACCCTCCTGGGGCACCCGTTACAATTCAGGACGCAGGCGCATGACGAGAAATGCTCCTGCCCTGGAGCCTCATGGTGCATCGTCTCCAAAGCATTCCCTGCCTGATCGTCCTCGTCTCCGTCCTCCAAGCCCCAGCTCAGACGCCCGCGCCCACCCCGCCACCACCCGCAGCCGCCCGCCCCGCGCCACCCATCCGCGATCCGCACACGCCCGGCTACGTCCAGGCTGCCGAACTCCCCGATGGCGCCAACGCCCCGGCAACCGCCGACGGCAACTTCATCCTCGGCCCCACCCATCCCGCCGCGCCCGAATCCACACCCAACCCCGGCGTCCCCCAGGGCAAAATCGTTGAATTCACCATGAGCTCCGCCGACAGCAAGCTCTATCCCGGCATCGCCCGCGACCCCGGCACCTTCGGCACGCCCGACCCCGCCGATCCCGCCAAACTCATTGTCACCACCAGCCATCCCGCGCCCTACACGCGCCACGTAGCCGTCTACGTCCCCGCGCAATACATCCCAGGAACCGCAGCGCCCTTCATCGTCGGCGCCGACGGCCCGGACCGCCTGCTCTTCACCGTCCTCGACAACCTCATCGCTGAGCGCAAGGTCCCTGCCATGGTCGCCATCTCCATCGGCAACGGCAGCGGCGACGCGCAGGGCAGCGAGCGCGGCCTCGAGTACGACACCATGTCCGGCCGCTACGCCGAGTGGGTGGAGACTGAAGTCCTGCCGCGCGTCGAAGCTGAGGCTCACGTCAAGCTCACCCACGACCCCGAAGGCCGCGCCACCATGGGCGGCAGCTCCGGCGGATCGTGCGCGCTGATCATGGCCTGGTATCACCCCGAGCTCTATCACCGCGTGCTCACCTACTCCGGCACCTACGTCAATCAGCAGTGGCCGTCCAACCCGCAAAGCCCCCACGGCGCATGGGAGTTCCACGAGCACCTCATCCCCAACACGTCACCCAAGCCCATTCGCCTGTGGATGGAGGTCGGCGACAAGGACCTCTACACCCCCAACCTCATGCGAGACAATATGCACGACTGGGTGCTGGCCAACGAGCTGATGGCCAAGGCGCTGGCAGCCAAGGGCTACCACTACCAATATGTGTTCGCCGAGAATGCCGGCCACGTGGACCGCTCCGTCAGGCAGCAAACCCTCCCCGAAGCCATCGAGTACGTCTGGCAAAGCTATCCCATTGCAGCAGGCAAGAACTGATTGAATCGATCGATGAAAGGGGCGCTCAGTTTCATTCCCCCTGGGTCGGCAACGCCGGTGGGAGACGAAAAGGCTACTCCGGCTTGCCGGTGTAGTGCTGGTGATGGTGGACGGCGGCGTGATCCTCCAGCGCCTCAAGGTGGGTAATGACCTCGGCCGGCATTCCAATCTCGGCAGGCAGCCGCTCCTCGACCAGGGTGGCGAGGCTGTGGGCGTCACTCACTGAGGTCAGGCGGGGAAACAGCAGGTGCACTTCGATGATCTGGCGATAGCCTGTGGTTCTGAAGCGCACGCCGTGGTACTCGATGTTGAGTTCGCTGCAGATGGCGTCAAGGCGCTCGCGAATCTTGCGGCCTGCCTCGGGATCGGAGTAGTCGAGCAAGCCGACCGCGGATCTCCAGACCAGGCCGCCGCCCGACCAGAGAATGTTGACGGCGACAAGGATGGCCACGATTGGATCGAAGGGCTTCCAGTGCGTGAGCATCACAAGCCCCAGTCCGATAACGACGCCAAAGCTGGTCCAACTGTCGGTGAGGACGTGTTTGCCGTTGGCTTCGAGAATCAGCGAATTGGTCCGGCGGCCAGTGCGGACGAGGTAGTAGCCGAGGCCCGCATTGAGGATGCCGGCCAGGAGGATCATTCCGAAGCCCGAGCCGAGATGCTCGAGCCTGAGCCCGGCCATCCATTCGCGTATCGATTCAAAGATAATGGCGATGGCGGCCACCACGATGAGTGCGCCCTCAAACCCCGCGGAGAAGAAGGTGATTCGTTCGTAGCCGTAGAGGAAGTGATGGGAGGCCGGCCGGGCGCTGAGGCGAAGGCTGAAGCTTGCAAATCCGACCGCGATGACGTGAATCACCGATTCAGCCGCGTCAGAGAAGATGGCCGCGGAATGCGTCATGAACCAGGCGGTCGTCTTGCCCAGCAGCATGACAAAACCGAAGATCAGCGACAGGCGCATGGCGAAGTATTCGTCTCGCATCTCGCTTTTGTCGCGATGCGGCGCCGAGCCTTCCTGACCGTTGGATGCCACGCAATTCCTTTCCGGGAAAGCGGGTTCGCAATCAAACCCAATGCTGGGCGGCCGCCTCATGGATGCCGCTCGCGTTGGTGAGCCCAGCGCGCTCGGCTTAAAATCAGAGGGGAAAGACCATCTGAATCTTTCGATCGCCTTTCAGGTTGTTCTGGCCGTTCACCTCGTCTCCGCAGGCATGCAAGGAGCTTGCGGCAAATCCAAATCAGGAATCTGTGTTGAAGATCACACGCAGGCGTTTTGGGCAGCTTTCGGGTCTGGCAGCAGGTTCAGCGCTCCTGCCCGGCGCGCTCCGGGCTGCGGCCTCGGCGGACATCAAGCTGGAGATAGCACCGTACACGCTGGAGGCCTCGCCCAGGCACCATATTCGCACAGTTGCCTATAACGGCCAGGTTCCGGGCCCGCTGCTGCGCATGCGCCAAGGGCAGCAGCAGTCGGTGGAGATTCAGAACCATAGCAGCGAGCCCGAAGTGGTTCACTGGCACGGGCTGTTTCTACCGCCGGAGATCGACGGAGCGATGGAGGAAGGGACGCCGATGATTGCGCCGGGGGCGTCGGTCCGCTACACGCTCACGCCTGACCCGGCCGGCTTCCGCTGGTTTCACACCCACACCTTCGCGGGCAAGGATATGACCAGGGCGCAATACGGCGGCCAGCACGGGTTTCTGCTGATTGAGCCGCGCGATAATCCGGGGCATTATGACCAGGAAGCTTTTCTTGCCCTGCACGACTGGAGCGGACATTTTGCGGGCAGCGATGACGGGTTCATGAATCCCATCTACGACATTTCGACGATCAACGGCAAAATGCTCGGGTTCGGCGAACCGGTGCGGGTCAAACAAGGCGAGCGGGTGCTGATGCATGTGCTGAATTCGAGTCCAACCGAGGTTCACTGGATTGCGCTTGCGGGGCACAGGTTTCAGGTGGTCGCGCTGGACGGCAATCCAGTTGCGCAACCGCAGACCGTCGCAATCCTCCGCCTGGCGCCGGCGGAACGCGTCTCGGCCATCGTGGAGATGAACAACCCGGGCGCATGGGTGCTGGGCGAGGTAAGGAAGCACGTCCAGGCTGCCGGCATGGGCATGGTGATTGAGTACGCGGGCGCGGTGGGTAAACCAATCTGGACGCAGCCCGAAAGCCTGGTGTGGAATTATCGCCAGTTCGCTGCTCCCGGTGTGGCGAAGCCGGCCGGAGAGGACGTAGTGCGCATCGAACTGGTTTTTGACTCCAAGTTCCAGGGTCACGGCAACGAAGAGCTTTGGCTGATCAACGGCAAATCGTACCCGCATACGGATGAGCCGGTTCTGAAGGCGGGCCAGCGCTATCGTCTGGTGTTGAAAAATCAGAGCATGGACGATCATCCCCTCCATCTGCACAGGCACACGTTCCAGGTGCGCAAAATCGAGGACGTGGACGGGCTTGAGGGATTGCGCAAGGATGTTGTCCTTGTTCCGGCGAAGAGCACGGCCGAGGTTGAGTTTGTCGCAGACCATCCGGGCAGGACGCTGTTTCACTGTCACCAGCAGGATCATATGGATAGAGGCTTCATGATGGTGTTTCGCTATGCATAATTCTTTGAAATGGCCGCAGGGGCTCTCATGCCGGCTGAGCCTTCTGATTTTGGCCGCGTGCCTTGTACTGGTGGCGCAGGTTGCGCGAGCGCAGGGCAACTACGAGATTCAGGTTTACGGCGCGGACACGGCGCCGCCAAAAAGCCTGATGGTTGAGCTGCATTCCAACTACACCGTCTCCGGGCAGAGGCAAACGATCGACGGGGTGTATCCCACTTATCACCAGGAACACGAGACGCTGGAGCTGACACAGGGCGTCAACAACTGGGCGGAGGTGGGCTTTTACGTCTTCACCAGCGAGCAGGATGGTCACGGCGTGCAGTGGGTGGGCGACCACATACGGCCGCGCGTGCGTGCGCCGGATAGCTGGCATCTTCCCGTCGGGCTGAGCCTCTCCACCGAGATCGGCTATCAGCGCGCCGTCTATTCGCCGGATACGTGGACCTGGGAGATCCGGCCCATCGTGGACAAGACCATGGGGCGCTGGTACCTGGCCTTCAATCCGGCTCTTGAGCGGACCCTTCACGGCCCCGACGTGAACCAGGGGCTGGGTTTCGCGCCCGGCGCCAAGGTGGGCTACGACTTTACCAAAAAGATCAACGCGGGCCTTGAATACTATGCGGATTACGGACGGCTGGGCTCTCCCGATCCGCTGCGCCAGCAACAGCAGCAGATCTTCGCGGTGACCGACCTGAACGTCTCGCCCAAGTGGGAGATCAATATCGGCATCGGCCTGGGTCCCACGGCCGCCACCGACCACCTGATCGTGAAGGGAATTTTGGGCCGAAGATTCGATTGGGGCAAGAAGTCGGCGGTCGATTAATCGGGAATGCCCTGCGATTCTATTGAAATCACGGCCTGCTGCTATGCTTGAATCGTGATTTCACGTACGCATTTAAGAGGAATTCTGGGCCTGGCATTGCTGTTGCCGGTGGCCCTGGTGGCCTGCCACAAGGAAGAGCAGGCGGTAGCCAACGTGGCCCAGGGAGCCGTGACCGCCGAGCACAAGGCGCAGGCCGCTGCCACTGAGATTGACCAGCAGCGCGCCGCGCTCGCCAAAATTCCACTCCCCACCAAAAGCCTTTATGTGGATGTGCATGAGCCGGGCGCGTGGGTGAATCCATTCCTTTCCGTCGACGCCGACACGTTCAATCTGCGCGTCACCATGGCCGATGCCAACCCCAGCACGGTGGGCCAGGGAACCATGCTGCGGCCTGAAGCGGCCCGCCGGCAGGAGGTTCAACTGCGCCCCGCCGACCTGACCGAAGCGCTCATCGCGCTGCCTCCGGGCGCATGGCGTTACGGCCGGGTGGTCGCCGTGGCCGAGTCGCCGCTGGCCAGCGCTAAAAACCGTCCCAAGGTCCGCCGCAACGTGGAAGCCGTCATCCAGCAGCTCAACGACCTCGGCATCGTGGTCGAAGAGTGGCCGGCGCGCTAGAGCGGTTTCAGGATAGGTATACCCTATCTGCACTACTGCGAGGTCGCCGCTCCTTGGGGTCGCGTCGACTTGAGTGTATTCCCTTTGGGTACGGCAATCCTGAAACCGCTATAAGGGCGGTTGCCGCCTTCCAATCCATTTTTCTAATCTGTCGCGACAGATTTCATCCGCGCCCTTACGTGTGTTGAGCGGCCGAGGGCATCTGCAGCGGCGGAAGGTTGACCACGCTCTGCATGGTCTCGGATGCATCGTAGTTGACTGTGGATACCTGCGGGCAACGGCGGCATGCGGCCGCGCCTTCCTGGTAAAACCAGCGGCATTCCGGCCGAATCTGGCAGCGCGGCAGTTGGTCAACCACGGCGGGCATGATCTGAACAATGCGCGTGACCAGGCTGCAATCCGATCCGTCATAGTGGGGACAACGATGCGTCTGGCAGGGCGCAGCCAGCCGGAAAACCTCGGTGGGCTGAGCGGGAGCCGCCAGGGCAAGCACGTCGGGTGTCACTGCAAGAGGTTGATCGAGGTAAGTGACCTCGAACCCATCGCCAACCTGCTCAACGACCCCGAGCACACGACCCCCTTCCATGGTGGGTTGTGCACTCGGGCATAGAAGCGTGTTTTGCGTGCTCGGAGCCGTTTTCAGCATGTCTGCTTCTCCATTTCCAGAAAACCGGTTACTCGGTGAGGGAAGCTTCACCGGGCACAAAGCCGACCGAAACCTTGCCGCCGGTGATGTAGACAGCCGGTTCGATCTTGCCGTCGATAGCCAACGGGGCGACCGCTGGATCCTTTGACAGGTTGCCCGCAAACGTCGCGGCAAATTCGGTTGCCCGGTTGAGGTCGTAATCAGGCGGGAAGAACGGGCCGCCACAGAGCCAATAGGGGCGGTAGAAGAACGCCTCTCCACCGACAGCAGCGGGCTGGACTTTGGCGTCCGGATGGGTCTTTCTGGTGGCGTCAAGCGCGTTCTTGATTGCGGCTTGCAGCCCGCTCACGGATACGGTTTTCGCGGAACGTGTCATGGAAATCCTCCTTGGTTGCACTCCCGGACCTGGGGGAGGGAGTTGGGTGGGCGTCGGGATGTGCTCCGTGCTGAGGTTGCCCGCAACAGGGAGTCCATTGCGTATTCGGGGGAAGTGAGTCGCAGACCGTGCGGGGCGCGGGGTTTTCGCCGGGAGCACATCTTCCCAATCAGCAAACCTGAGAGGTCTCCGATTGGCTCACAACTCCACTAACGGGCTCCTTCCAGGATTCCCTCCGGAAATCCCCTGCTCGCAAGTTACTTTCGTGCGAAGCGGGTGATAAAGCCCCGATCGGCCTGGCGGAGTGCACATCGGCTCCGCAGTATCACATAGTGGAGAATTTGACTCAATAGTGATTAGGCTTACGTCCCGCGCCTCTTGGATTCCGGTACCATTTCCCCGTGAACGACAAGTCTTTTTCCGTCCTGATGAACCAGCCGCCTCTCGATCACGAGAGCTTTCACGCCCATCGCGAGCTTGAATCGCTGCTGAAAGGCAGCCTGCGCGGCGACGTGCGCTTCGACCTCGGTTCGCGCGCCCTGTATGCCGCCGACTCCTCGAACTATCGCCAGTTGCCGGTGGGCGTGGTGATGCCCCGCGACGCGAGTGACGTGGAGGCCGCACTGGCAGCCTGCCGCAAGACCGGAGCCGCCGTTCTGCCGCGCGGAGCGGGCACCAGCCTGGCCGGACAGTGCGCCAATGTGGCCGTGGTCTTCGACTACTCGCGCTACATGAACAAGCTGCACTCGATTGACCCCAATGGGAAACTTGCGGTGGTGCAGCCGGGCATTGTGCTTGACCGGGTGCGCGAAGCTGCCGAAATGCACCACCTCACCTACGCGCCCGACCCGGCCACGCACTCGCGCTGCACGCTGGGCGGCATGATCGGCAACAACAGTTGCGGCGTGCACGGCCTGCTGGGCGGCAAAGTGGTGGACAACATTGAAAGCATGGAGGTTGTGCTCTACGACGGCACGCGGATGACGGTCGGCCGCAATACTCCGCGGGAGATCGATTCCTCTATTCGCAGCGGCGGCCGGGTGGGCGAAATCTACTCGAAACTCGCCGCTCTGCGCGACCGTTACGCCGTCCTCATCCAGGAGAAGTTTCCCCGCATTCCCCGCCGCGTTTCCGGCTACAATCTCGACGAGCTGCTGCCGGAAAACGGCTTCAACCTGGCCCGCGCGCTGGTCGGGTCGGAAGGCACCTGCGCCACCGTGCTGAGCGCCACGCTCAACCTCACCTCAAGCCCGCCGTATCGCGTGCTCACCGTTCTGGCCTTTGCCGATGCTTATCTCGCCGCCGACGTGGTTCCGCGGGTTCTCGAATTCGGACCCATCGGCCTGGAGGGCTTTGACGGCTTGCTGGTGGAGTTCATGCTCAAGAAGGAACTGGCAGTCAACGACGTGAAGCTGCTCCCGGACGGCGGCGGATTTCTGCTGGTGGAGATGGGCGCGTGGGATCAGGCGGAAGCCCAGGCCAAGTCTGAAGCGCTGTTGGCCGCGGCGCAGTCCTGGCAGGAAAAGCCGATTGGCCGCATCTATAACCCGGAAGACGCCGGCCGTATCTGGCGCGTTCGCGATTCCGCTCTCGGCGCCACAGCCTACGTGCCCGGCGAGCCGGAGCGGTGGGAGGGCTGGGACGACGCCGGCATTCCGCCTGTCAACCTCGGCACTTATCTGCGCAAGCTCACCGCCCTCATGGCCGAATACGGCTACCGCAGTCCGCTTTATGGCCACTACGGCCAGGGTTGCGTCCACCTGCGTATCAACTTCGACTTCCGCACCGTGGAGGGACTGCGCAAATTTCGCGAGTTCATTGACCGCGCCGCCGATTTGGTGGTTTCGCTGGGCGGCTCGCTCTCCGGAGAACACGGCGACGGCCAGGCCCGCGCCGTTCTGCTCCCCAAGATGTTTGGGCCCGAGCTGGTGCAGGCCTTCCAGGAGTTCAAGGCCATCTGGGACCCGGCCAATCGCATGAACCCCGGCAAGCTTTCCGATGCTGTCCGCGTCTACGATCCGGTCGAGAATCTTCGCTACGGGCCGACGGCTCCGGGCCAGAAGGACGAGCACGCGCACTCCAAGCTCGAGACGCACTTCCTCTTCGCCGCCGATCAGGGCTCGCTGGAACACGCCACGGCCCGCTGCGTGGGCGTGGGGGCTTGTCTGAAAAAGGACGGCGGCGTCATGTGCCCCAGCTATCGCGCCACAGGCGAGGAGCAGCACTCCACCCGCGGCCGCGCAAGGCTGCTGTGGGAGATGCTGGCCGGCGCACTCAAGAAAGAAGGCTTCCAGAGCGAGGCCGTCCACGAGGCGCTCGACCTCTGCCTGAGCTGCAAGGCATGCAAGACCGAGTGTCCCGTGTCGGTGGACATGACTGCCTACAAGTCCGAGTTCCTGGCGCAGAAGTACAAGGGCCGCCTGCACCCGCTGCACCACTATGTCTTTGGATTCTCCGATGTCTCGGCCCGGCTTGGCTCCATCACCCCGGCGCTCACCAACTTCATCCTGAACGGCCCGCTGACCAGCCCCATCATCAAGGCAATTGTCGGCGTTGCCAAGGAGCGAAAACTCCCCGAATTGGCTTCAAAGCCATACCGCCAGGCGAGACCAAAGTCCGACGAGACGGCCAACCTCCCGCGCTCTACTGTGGACCGGACGTCAACTCCGCAGGCGGTGGTGCTGTGGGCGGATACGTGGAATAACTACTACCATCCACAAACCCTCCAGGCCGCGGACCGGGTGCTGACCCAGGCCGGCTTCCGCGTGCAGACCACCAAGAGCCATATCTGTTGCGGCCGCGCGCTTTACGACTTCGGCCTGCTCGGTCCGGCAAAGAGCTATCTCATCAAGGTGCTTGAATACGTGGCGCCGCAGATTGAGGCCGGGTTGCCCTTCATCTTCCTTGAGCCAAGCTGCGCCAGCGTTTTCCACAACGAGGCCCTGGAGTTCTTCAAGGAGGGCCGCCTGGCCGTTCTAGCTCAGAAAATGAGCAAACAGACCTGGCTTCTGGCTGACTGGCTGGCCGCCAAGTCGCCGGATTGGGTCACGGGGCGCCTCAAGGGAGCCAGCGTCGTGCTCCACGGCCACTGCCACCACAAGGCCGTCTTCGGCGGGCCCACCAACGAAATTGCCCTGCTCCGCAAGGCCGGCGCCGCCGTGCAGATGATCAATTCCACCTGCTGCGGCATGGCCGGCCCGTTTGGCTTCGAGGCTGACAAGATCGAGGTCTCGAAGGCCATCGCCAACCTGGACCTGCTCCCGGCGGTGCGGGCGGCCAGTGCGACCACGGTGATTGTGGCCGACGGCTTCAGTTGCCGCGAGCAGATCGCCCAGCTCTCTGACCGCGAGGGCGTGCACTTTGCTGAACTCCTTGACCGAAGCTGCGGCAGCGGTGGATAGAGGCCTGCCGGAGCACGTGGGAAACCGCGGGCTGGCCTTCGTTCTTCCTCGTCTGCACGTTACTTTGGGCAGGAATCGAGATAGATAAGGGCTGATTCAACAGTCCTTGTTGCTTTAGGGTTCAGGATATGCTCGACTCAGAGCAATGGTGTTGCAACCCCGTCCGCTGATTAGCATCCAACGCGATTGGGTAGCCGCCGGTTTACACAGTGGCCGAAACTTCGCGCCAGTCTACGCGTTTGGTCCGGGAAATTTGGCCAGGCAACCGGCCGTCATTGCGGCATATCCGGTAATTTGATACGCTCAGGCAGTTTCCAGCTGGGTAAAAGGAGATTCTTATCATGGCAGAAGAAAGCAAGTCGTACGGCCTGGCTTGGTTCCTGGCCGGGTTAGGCGTGGGCGCTGTTGTGGGCATTCTTTATGCGCCCAAGAGCGGCCGTGAAACCCGTGAAGATCTGATCACCGGCGCTCGCGAGGGCACAGAGTACCTGCGCAACCGCACCGAGCAAGCCGCCCAGGAAGTCAGCGCTTTTGTGGACAAGAGCAAGGAGCAGGTGAGCGCGCTGGTGGACAAGAGCAAGGAACAGGTCAGCGCGATTGTGGACAAGAGCAAGGAGCAGGTGACCGAGTACGTGGAGCGCGGCCGCGAAGCCGTGGACCGCGGACGCGTGCAGTGGGAAGAGTTTGTGGAGCGCGGCAAGAGCCTGGTGGCCGATCAGGCCAGCCGGGTATCGGCTTCAGTAGATGCCGGACGGCAGGCCTACAAAACGACCACCGGCCAGATCAATCCGATGGATCGCTAAAGACTGCTTTACCCGGCAGTTGTCCAAGCCGCCTTATTCCGGTTTATCATCCGTTCCGGGGCTTGCCGCGTGAGGGTCAGAGTGCGCCTCACGCGCAGGCTCCGGTTTGGACTTTTTCCATGCCTTGAGGGACTGCGCTCGAGAAAGTTGTGGCAGGACGGGAACGGTTCTGCGCGAGATCAATTCAATGCCCCATACCGACCAAACCATCCAGCTCATCATCATTGCCATCGCCGGGGTGGCCGTGGTGATGCAGGCAGTCGTCCTGCTGGCCATCTTCTTCAGCCTGAAGAAAGCAGTCGCTCTCCTGCAGACCGAAGTGGTGGAATTGCGCGCATCCATCGTGCCTGTCCTTCGCAATGCGCAGGATTTTCTGGCCCGCGTAGGTCCGAAGATTGAGTCAACCACCGCCGACGTGGCGGAGATGGTACATGGGCTGCGCGATCGTGTGGCCAGCTTGGAAAACTCGACCACCGTGATTGTGGAGCGGCTGGAGCGCCAGACTCTTCGCGTGGATACCATGCTGACCGGAGTTCTGGACTCGCTGGAACGGGCTGGCGGCTACGTGGCCGTGGCTGTGAACAAGCCGTTGCGGCAACTGGCGGGCATCCTGGCGTCCATCAAGGCAGCCATCGAAACGATGCGCGGCCCAGTGCCGTCCGATTCCGACCCGGTGACTGCCCCTGAAGACGATCACTCTCTTTGAAATCAATAGTTTTGTGAGGTCGGTATGCGGCGGCGTTCGCTTCTGGCGTTGGCAATTTCCCTGGCCGTTTTGATAGCGTGCGCCGGTGCGCAGCCCACCCCCAAAACTGCACTTCTGGCCCTGTCCAAGCAGGACCACACGCTGGCGATTATTGACCCGGCCGACCTGCATATTGTGGCGACCGTCCCGGTAGGCGACGACCCGCATGAAGTGATTGCCTCGGCAGACGGCGCCACGGCCTACGTCTCGAACTATGGATTTGGCGCCTTCCACACCCTCGCCGTAATCGACCTGGTTGGTCAGAAGCCGGTCAAGTTCATTGAACTGGGCGCGCTGCGCGGCCCGCACGGTCTGGACTTCAAACAGGGAAAGGTCTGGTTTACTGCGGAGGCCGCCAAGGCTATCGGCAGCTACGACCCCGCCACGGACAAGATCGACTGGGTGATGGGAACCGGCCAGAACCGGACCCACATGGTCTATGTTTTCCCCGATGCAAAACGCATTCTGACCACCAATGTGAACTCAAGCACGGTGACGATCCTGGATCGCAAGGAGGGCCGCGCAGGCGGTCCGCCTCCCGATATGCCACCTCCCGGAGCTGGTCCTGGTGGGCCTCCGCCCGGTGGGATGCCGGGACCTCCGGGTGGGGACTGGCAGGAAACCGTGATTGCGGTGGGCCGAGGGTCGGAGGGGTTTGACGTTTCTCCGGACGGCAAGGAGGCCTGGGTAGCCAATGCCGGCGACGGCACCGTCTCGGTGATCGACCTTGGCACAAAAAAGGTGACGGCGACGCTGGCGGCGAATGTTCCCGGTGCCAACCGGCTCAAGTTCACGCCGGACGGCAAGCTGGTGCTGGTCACTCCCGGCTCGGCGCTGGTGATTCTGGACGCGGCCACGCACAAAGAGGTGAAGCGGCTGGCAAGCGTCCACGGTTCCGGCGGTATCCAGATGCAGCCCGATGGAGTGCGGGCCTACGTCGCCTGCGGCCGGGACGGCTTCGTCGCGGTCATCGACCTGAAGACGCTGGAGATGGTGGGCAAGTTTGAGGTTGCGAGCCCGGATGGATTAGCCTGGGCGGTTCGGCAGTAGGGCAGACTTTAGGCCGGCCTGGATTATTGCGGACAACTTAGCGTTTGACCGCCTTTCCGCAATTTGGGTGCATTTAACACCTTTGTTTTCTTCACTTCATTTTGCGTTGAATCGACTAAATGTTTTGTTTTCAATGAGAGCGGGAAAATAGGGGAGTATAAACCGGGGACATTCCTGACATTTTGAGCCGGCAGCTTTGGGGTTGGTCTTCACAATTCCGATTGTGCGCGTTTGGTGCGAATGAATCGGCACATGTGCTGAAGAAAAGTGGGACGGCGGGGAGGCTGACGCCATAAGCGGGGATGGCTTCACTCTCCCAGGTCTGAAAATCCAGACCTGGGGCACCCAATCGTTTTCGGATCGTCAGACCTGGGCCAACCGCCCTATGGCTTTGGCTGATCGGGGATTGGGGCGGCCTGGAAGTCTTTACGCCAGAATTCGTGGCCGCGTTTAACTGTCAGCACTACTGAGTTGAAGGCCTGGACGCCGTCTAATGGGTTCTGGTCGAGGAAGAGCAGGTTCGCCAGCTTGCCGGGCTCGACGGTGCCCATGTCTTTTTCCTGGCCGAGGGTGCGCGCGCCGATTGCTGTGGCGGAGCGGATCACGTCGGCGGCCTTCATGCCTGCTCCATCCTGCAACAGAATGAGTTCTTCGCGCAGAGGCGACCATTCGTGGTTGTCTTCGTCATCGCCGTCGGTTCCGGTGGAGATGGGGATGCCGGCCTGATAGGCGGCGCGGGTGGCTTGCTCGCCGATGGGAAGGGTCTTCACATAGGGCGTCTCAGGGTGTTTTGCGTGGGCCTGGTCCGACTCCTCGAAGACAAGCAGGGTGGCGTCGAGGATGGTGTGGTGGGTCTTCATTTCATCCAGGAGATGGGTGAACTGGGGGCTGAAGCCGTCGGTGTAGAGCTGGTCGACGGCTGGGTGTTGATGCGCGTCGGCGTAGGTGTTGGTGGGATGTGCAATGGCCAGCATGGGTGCGTGTGAAACGCTGTCTACGCCCGCATCCACAACATCCGTGGCCGTTGCGGGATAGACGGTGGCATGAGCCCACACCAGCATGCCCTGGCTGTGGGCTTCCTTTGTAATGGCGGCGACGAGATCGGCGGGCAGGTCGGCGTAAATCTTGATGGCTGTTGCGCCGGTACCTTTGGCTTCCGCGACGGCGAGATGGAGATCGGTCTGGGGCGTGATGGCATTCATCCAGGGAACGTTGCCGGCAACGGCTCCGGCCGCTGCCGCATGAGTGCGGGGGTCTTTGAAGAAGCTCGGGCCGGCCATCAAAGCGGCGTAGACGATGTCGGGGCCGGGGACTTCATTGAGGAGAGCCACGCGGGCTAGTTCGGCCAGCTGCCGCGTGTCTCCGGCCATGTCTCGCTCTGCGGTGATGCCGCTGAAAAGGTCGCGGCGCATGAGGGCGAGGGCCTGCTCGCGGGTTGAGTCGGTGGCGATGTGAATGTGGGTGTTGATGAGGCCGGGCAGGACGTAGAGGCCGGTGGCGTCGACGACTTTTGCGCCGGCGGGAGGAACAAGCAGCGCGGAAGGGGCGATGGTGCCGATGCGCTCACCGCGGACGAGGATGGACATGTTGGGCTTGGGCACATTGTCGACACCTTCAATCAGCGTGGCGCCCTGGTACACCGTGACCGCATCCGTCTGCGCTTGCACAATTGAAGGGAAGGCCGCAGCAAAAACAAGCAACGAAAGCGCACAGACTGAGTCAGCTCGCCGTCGAAAACGCATTCGCATCGACATAATTTTGTCCATAAGAAACTCTATCAATCGAAGGCTTGCGTTCCAAACCTGTGTAGGGTGAAAACATCCTGTCCTCGCTCCACCCTCATCCGATACCATCGAATTCAATCAAGTTCAACCAGGAGCTTCCCGTGGGATCTTTGTCTCGACGCACGTTTCTTCATCAGGCAGCGACCGCTGCGATCGCTGCGCCCGTCTTCCTCAGCCACAGCTACCGTGTCTTTGCGGACTCCACGCAGGAGTATCCGGAGCGCGTGGTGCGGCTGATGCGCGAGTCGCTGGTCATCGATATGCTCAACCAGTTCCTGTATCGCATCGACCAGAAGGACCTGAAAGAGAAATGGCTGACCGTGCCGGGCGCGTTCACCGAGGCGGACTTTCTCAAGTTCAAGAGCTCCGGCGTTTCGGTGATCAACTTCGGCGATGGCGCGGACAATTTCGCTGAGGCAGCGGAGCTGTTTGCCAAATTCAATAACCTCATGGCGATGTATCCGCAGTGGGTAATGCGGATCGATGACGCGACCGACCTGATGAAGGCCAAGGAGCAGGGCAAGCTCGGCATCCTCTATGGACTGCAGACCAGCGACCAGTTCGAGCACATCGACGACGTGAACCGCTGCTTTGGATTCGGGCAGCGCATTTCGCAACTGAGCTACAACTTCAGAAGCAAAATCGCCGACGGAGCCTTTGAGCCTTTCGATGGCGGCGTGAGCGAGTACGGCGGAAAAGTGATTGAGCGGATGAATACGGTGGGGATGGTGGTGGACATCGGCCATGCCAGCGACAAGACCAAGCTGGACGCGCTCGACATCTCAAAGAAGCCGATCATTCTGTCCCACGGCAACTGTCGCGCCCTCATTCCCGGCGGGCTGCGCGCAAGCACCGACGAGGCGATCAAGAAGCTGGCCGCCAAGGGTGGCGTCATGGGCATTACGGACATTGCCTTCATGGTGAAGGCGACCGATCCGGTGACCGTGGAAGACGTGGTCAACCACATCGACCATGTGCGCGACCTGGTGGGGATTGAGCATGTGGGTGTGGGATCGGATGCGGGGATTGAGAGCAACGATCTTGGGTCAGCCGCGGCGAAAGATATGCTGAACAAGGCCGATAAGCGGTATCACGTTCATGGGGAGTACGAAATTGTGAAAGGGATGCAGGGGCCTACGCGCATGTATGAGCTGACGGCGGCGCTGGTGGGGCGCGGCTACACCGACGAGCAGATCCGCCTGGTGATCGGCGGGAATTGGGCGCGGGTGCTGAAGGACATCTGGGCACCTGCGGTACGGCAGACGCTCGCGGGAGGCTCGCACTGACGAACTGCGTCCCACCCATTCCGCATAAAGAAGCGGAATGGATGGGGCACCCGGGCATTCCAGAGAACTGGCGACGGGAGCTGTCTACTCGGGTGCGTCGGAGCGCAGATGGCGGGCGAGGGACCACTTCAGCTCTTCAATCCCCTGGCCGGTTACCGCCGAAATGGCGTGGAACTCGAGCTTCTTGCGCTTGATGTGGGCGGTGAGCTTCTTGAGCTTTTCGGGGTTGGCTGAGTCGATCTTGGTGGCGCAGACGATCATCTTCTTGTGCGCCAGGGGATGCTCGATCATCGGGCCGGGGTTGTCTTCCATGGGGTCGGCAAGCCGGGTGGTGGAAAAGCTCTCCAGTTCCTTGTTGATGACCCTGAAGTCTTCCACGGGGTCGGGCCGGCCCGATGCGTCGGACACGTCCACTAGATGCAAAAGCAGCCTGGTCCGCTCAATGTGGCGCAGGAACTGCGTGCCCAGGCCGGAGCCGAGGTGCGCGCCTTCAATGAGGCCGGGCATGTCGGCTACGACGTAAGACTCCTGGTTGGGCTCTTCGCCGACGGTGACCACGCCCAGGTTGGGCTCGAGGGTGGTGAAGGGATAGTCGGCGATCTTGGGCTTGGCGGCCGAGATGCGCGAGATCAGGGTCGATTTGCCGGCGTTGGGGTAGCCGACCAGGCCCACGTCGGCCAGCAGCTTCAATTCCAAACGATAGAGGCGTTCCTCGCCGGGACGGCCCAGTTCGTGCTCGCGCGGAGCCTGGTGGACAGCGGTGGCGAAGTGCTGGTTGCCACGTCCTCCGCGCCCGCCGCGAGCGATGACTACTTCCTCGTCAGCGGTCTGGAAGTCGTGGATCAGCTCGCCGGTATCCTGGTCGTAAAGTGCTGTTCCCACAGGCACTTGCAGGGTGACGGAGCGGCCGTCGAGGCCGGTGCAGTTGGAGCCCATGCCGTGTTCGCCGCGCTGGCCCTTGTGCTCCGGGTTGTAGCGGAAGTGGATGAGGGTGTTGTGGCGCTGCGAGCTGACCATGATGACGTCGCCGCCGCGGCCGCCGTCGCCGCCCGAGGGGCCGCCGCGGGGAACGAACTTCTCCCTCCGGAAGGCCATGCAGCCATTGCCGCCGTCGCCGGCTTTTACTTTGATTCTTGCTTCATCGATAAACATACGATTCCAGATTTCAGGGATCAGGGGTCAGGTTTCAATCGATCCCCGTTGTGTTGCCGGTCACAGCAGTGACAGGCCGTCTTTCCAGTTTACCGGAGTAGGCTTACAATCGCTTGCAACTTCACTTTTGGTTTGCAGGCGTTTGCCGGCTCGGCGGAAAACTGTCCCGAATCGGCTGTGTTCGCCGCAGCGTGGGAACCCGCCGTCAGAGCGGGAGTGGTCGGTGTGTGGGTGGTTTTTCCCGGGGTCTGCCGCGAGAGGGCATCTCGATGGCAGGGGCAACGCGGAGTTCGTTGGTCGCCGTGCTGCTGGCATGCGCGGCACTGGCCGTGCACGCGCAGACCGGCGCGCTTGCGGGCAGGCTGACCGACGTGCACTCCGCACCGCTGGACGGGGCCACGGTGGTGCTGCGGAATGACGCCACCGGAGCCGAGGCGCGCACCACCACAGGGAAAAACGGAAGCTACCGGTTTGTGGGCCTTGAGGCTGGCGCGTACACGCTGGAGGCTGTGAGCGCGCTGGGCCAGGGGCGGCTGGAAGGGATTTTTGTCGCCGCCGGGCACGAGGCACGGGTGCAGACGGCGATGGAGTTTGAGCCGACGCCTCCACAACCGATCCCAGTTGAAAATCATGCGCTCGATGCACTGAGAGCCGCAGGCTATTCCGCGGGCCAGGGGCTGTCTGTGGAAAGCCAACCGGAACCGCTGACGCTGGCTGCCGAGCCTGCGCCCTTGCGAGAGTTGGCAATCAATGCCCAGCCCCTTCCGATTTTCGTGCCGGTCCAAACGCCACTGATCCGCGCCGCAGTGCTTCTTCCTTTAGACAGAAATCTGGCGATCGACGCCGTGAGAATTCCGACGACGCTGGAGTTGGAGCCGCTGCTGCGCCTCCCGTTGGCTGGATCGCCTCTGGTCCTGGGATCGAATCGGATTGAGCCGGTGCAGGTCGCCGCAGAGCACGTCGATCCCATTACGCCAGCGGTGACCACCACGGTGACGAGCGCACAGCTTCAGTCGCTGCCGGCGAGCGGGCGGCGCTGGCAGGACTTTGTGCTGGATACCCCTACGGTGGCCAGCGCGCCGGGTGCAACCGGGCAGGCGTCGCTGCGGGGCGCGGGGCAGCAGCCTGCGGAGACCACGCTGGATGGCGCATCGACCAGGCTGGCCTTTGGCGGAAATGGCTCAGAATCCGGGCAGGGGGCACAACAGGGCGCGGGCAACGGAGCCGGCCAGAACGCCATGGGGCAGGCCTGGGCGGGAGGGCGCGGGGCAGTCATTGCCGAGGCCGCGGTTCGGGAGGCGGAGACGGCTGCCGGGAACGTTGAATCCGAGGGCACGCGCGGCGCGGGCGGCCGGGTCGGCGTACTGACGGAAAGCGGCGAGTCGCGCGATGGCGGTAGCGGGCTGCATGGCCAGGGTTTTGTCTTTGACCGGCAGAACACCTGGGGTGCGCGGAATCCGTTTACACAGTGGGTGAAGGAAACTGCGCCGGCCGCGGGAACGGCCACGCCGGTCTTTACGCCCGAGCCCTATACGCCCCCGGACCACGAGTCGGTGTGGGGGTTCGGCGTGGGCAGTCCGCTGCGCCCGCAGAGGCTTTTCTGGTTTGCGGCGCTCGACGGCTACCGGCGCAATGACCCGGGACTCGCCACGGTCAAGAATCCAGCAGAGTTCTTTGCGCAGCCTTCGACCAACCAGATGCTGGTGCTGTGCGCGCAACTGGGCTTGTCGGTGCTTGGGCCGCCGGGGGTGCCGAGCAGTTGCCCCATGGATACGGTGGTGGCGAAGTACTCGCAGTTGCTGGAATCGCTGGGTGGGCTGCTGGGGCCTGCGCCACGTACGGCTGCGCAGTGGGTTGGATTCGCGCGCATCGATTGGAAAGTTGCCGAGCGGCACCGGCTCACGCTTGAAGGGATCGGCGCGACCTGGAATTCGCCCGGAGGCGGGCTGACGCGGGTTTCAGAGAGCGACGGGGCCAACAGTTTCGGTACCAGCGAGGCCAGCGAGGAGTGGCTGCTGGGCCGCTGGGAGGCGTTTCTCACTCCGAATCTGCTGGCCATGACTCAGGGCTCGGCGGGGCGCAACATCCTCAGCACGCACGCAGAGACGCCGTCGGCCTTTGAGAAGACCTTTCTCGGCCCCAACCTCTGGGGACAGTTGCCGCAGATTGTTGTCGACTCGCGGTATGGGTTCACGATCGGCAACCCGGCGCGGTTCGGGCAGGGGAGTTACCCGGATGAGCGGCTCTATGAGGCACAGGAAAGCCTGGACTGGGTGCATGGCAGCGTGCTGGTGAAGGCGGGCGCGGAACTCAGCCACAACGCCGACGCGACCGGCCTGCTGCGCAATGAGACGGGAACTTACCACTACTCGACCGTCGAGAATTTTGCCTCGGATGCGCTGGTGTTTGGCGCGTTTGGATCGAAAGACGTGCTGGACCCCGGAAACCAGCACAACTGCGATCAGACCGGCAAAGTCTGGCAGGATGCGACGGGAACGGTGCGCGGTTTGGGCAGCCTGCCCTGCTACTCCTATTTTTCGCAGACCATGGGTCCGACCAACTGGAACCTGAGCACCAATGACTGGGCCGGCTTTGCGACCGCGCAGTGGCAGCCGAGGAAACTGATGGTCGTCTCGGCTGGCTTGCGCTGGGAGATGGAGGAGACGCCGCCTTCACTGACTTCTCTGGCCAACCCAGAGCTTCCGCAAGCCGGGAAAATGCCAAGCCTGGGCAGCAATTGGGGTCCGCGCATCAGTATGGCCCTGGGCAACAACGAGAGTCATTGGCCGGTGCTGCGCTTTGGTTACGGTATGTACTTTGGACGCACCGAAAACGCCACACTGGAGACCGCGCTGACGCAGACGGGCTCATTCAAAGGCGATCTGAACTTCTTCATCCGGCCAACGGACGGGTTCAGCCCGGACCTGGCCACAGGCTCCGCTCCGCCGTTTCCCTGCGTCATGCCGGTGGCGGCAAACTGCGGATGGATGGGGTCGCCGGCAAGCATTGTGAAGCCAGGAGCGGTTGAGTTTGAGCCGGAGTTCCGCAACCCCGAGGTGCACCAGGGGGTGGCGGCTCTGGAGGAGTCGCTGCCGGGTCATGTGCAGGTGACGGCGAGCGCGATGGTGAGCCTGGGGCGCAGATTGCCGGTCTCCATCGACACCAACTTCGATTCGGCCGTCAATCCGGGGACGATTACCTACGGCGTTGTGGATGGGACCGGGCTGGGGCCGATCAAGACCACCCAGATCACCGTTCCGTTTTACGCGTCCTGGCCATCGGCGGCCTCGCCTACGGGGTTTGCCGGGCGCAAGTATCCAAATTACCAGCAAATCTCGGAAATCATGAGCCAGGCCAACTCCACCTATGAGGCGGCGACGATCAAGGTGGCGCGCTTTGGCCGCCGCGGGCTGAGCCTGCACGCGCACTACACCTATGCGCACGCCATGGACTGGAATCCCAATGAGAGCACCACGGTGGCCGGCAGCGACGTGCTGGACCCGGCGGATTTCAGGATGGAGTATGGCGCCAGCGATCTGGACATGCGGCATTCGGCTGCGGTGATGGCGATCTACGAAGCGCCCTGGAAGTTGTGTGGCGGCGCGGGCCGGCTTGCGAACGGCTGGATGCTGTCGGGGATTGGGCAGTTCCGCAGCGGGATGCCGTACACCATGCGCACCTCGGGCTCGCTTGCGGAGGAGTTCCATGGGACGACCGGCGCGGCGATTGTGGGCCTGGGGCCGGGCATGAACGGCTCGGGCGGGGACAATCGCGTGTACGGCGTGGGCGCGGACGGTCGCGTTTACAACATCGGGCGCAATACCTATCGCTATCCCGCAACGTGGAAGGCCGACCTGCGGCTGGGCAAGAGCTTCGACCTAGGCACCATGCGCAAGCTGGAACTGCTGGTGGAGAGCTTCAACCTGTTCAACCACCAGAACGTGACGGAACTGGAGACGACGGGCTACTACCTTGAGCCAGGCAGCCTGGACGGAGCGGTGCCGACGCTGAACTTTCTCACCGGTTTGAAGGCGAACACGACGGCGTTTGGGCAGCCGCTGAACGTGAACGCGACGAATTTCTATCGCGAGAGACAGGTGCAGGTGGGGGTCAGGATGCGGTTTTGAGCGGATGCGAGTCAGGCGGCGCCGGGAGACCGATGCGGGAGTTGGATCGCGCTACTCGGAGAAGGGTGGGCGGGAATGAGAATGCCGGGCGGGGGGCGGCAATCGTCGAGATTGTGAAGATTCGAGACTATTGCCTAAGCCGGCGTCATCCCCGCGGCCGGCATAAGGCGCGTGTATTCGTGTCTGTACTTGGAATGACTTCCGCCGATGCAGAGGAGCTTCGCCGCGCGCTGATTTTCGCGGCGGCAAGGGAAGATGCACAACTCGGCGCTTCCGATCAATATGGGGTTCGGTACATAATTGACTTTAGTATGAGGCGGGACGAGCGGAGCGCGACGATTCGAAGTTGCTGGATGGTTCGCAGAGGCGAGACTGCTCCGAGGTTTGTCACATGCTACGTTCTGTAGGAGGAGGGAATATGTCCGAGCTCGAGATTCTTTCCGAGGTCGCCTTGCTTGAAGACGTGCCCGAGCATGGTTTGGTGCGTGGGCAGGTTGGGACCGTGGTTGAAATCCTCTCTCCTTCTGTGGCGGAGGTCGAGTTCTGCGACGACCAGGGGCGTACATACGCTCTGGCTACTTTGCGGTCGACCGAGCTGATTCGCTTGCGTCACCGGCCGGTTGAGCAGGTCGCGTAGGGGCGCGCGACCGCATTGGCCGAGAAGTCTTTCCTTCGAGCCGCGAGAGAATGAAAATAAAACGCGTTCTATGGTCCGTGTAACGCGCTGCTACTTCTGATCGGTATTCGGGGTGTAATCGCCTTCCATAGGTTCTCCGTCGTAGAGCAAAATTTTGATTCAATTCGCGCGGGTGAATCGCGTGAATCGATAGCCTCGAAATTCGGAAAGCCGAATTACCACGCAGGCTCCTGCAGCGCAGACTTCAGTTTTCCCAAAGGTTGCGCAAGCGAGAACGTCTATTCGCATCCGTTCGCTCCGCTTCTTCCTGACTACTATGTTGTGTGGTTCACTTCCGACGATCGCGTAATTGCCGCAGATCATCTCCCATCGCCGTAGTTGGGGAATGCGCGGGCACAACAGACTGCGATGCGCTTCGCGTTGGTTGCATCGCTTGCCGCGCTGAATCATCCAATTTGCATGAGCAACAAACTGGCAGTTTCGGTACTTGATCTGGTCGGGATGCACACGGGCGAGTCGGCAGGCAGCGCAATTGCCCGCACGGTAGACCTGGCGCAACACGTGGAGCAGCTTGGGTACCGGCGCTTCTGGCTGGCGGAGCATCACGCGATCCAGGGGCTGGCCTGTTCGGCTACGGCGGTGCTGATTGGGCATGTGGCCGGGGCGACCAGGACGATTCGTGTGGGCAGCGGCGGCGTGATGCTGCCCAACCACGCGCCGCTGGTGGTGGCGGAACAGTTTGGAACTCTGGAGGCGCTCTATCCGAGGCGCATTGACCTGGGGCTGGGACGGGCTCCGGGCGGCGACTTCAACACCATGCGGGCGCTGCGGCGGGATCTGGCGCAGACCGGCGACGATTTCCCGGAACTGCTGGCGGAACTGCAAACTTATCTCGGGCCGGAGAAGCCTGGGCAAGTAGTCCGGGCGATTCCGGGACAGGGAAGCAACGTGCCCATCACGCTGCTCGGTTCCAGCGGATTCAGCGCGCAATTAGCTGCGCGGTTGGGATTGCCGTTCGCCTTTGCCGCACATTTTGCGCCGGAGTATCTTCACGCCGCGGCGGAGTTGTACCATCGGCAGTTCCGGCCCAGCCAGTGGCTTGAGAAGCCGTACATGATGGTGGGGGTGCAGGTGATTGCGGCGGAGACCGATGCGGCGGCCCGGCGGCTGTTCACAACGCCGCAACAGCGTTTTCTGCGCCTCATCCGCAGTCAGCCGGTCGAGTTGTTGCCTCCGGTGGATTCAATGGAGCCGCTTTGGGCCGAATGGGAGCGCGCGGCTGTTGAGAGCAAGCTGGGCGCGGCCATTGTGGGATCCGATGCAACGGTGCAGGGGGGGCTTGAGAAGCTTGCGGCGGAGACCGGTGCGAGTGAGGTCATCATTGTGACCGATACCTACAAGCATGAGGACCGGCTGGAGTCGTACCGGCGCGTGGCTCAGGTTGCCGCAGCAATTGAGGTGGCGGCCGGGACTGCGCCGTTCAGTTCGGCGCGATAGGCGCGGCCGGTCAGAAGAGGATTCGATTTCGCGAATTCTGTTTTTGATTCTTGGCAAATGCGCCTAGGGTGCGACCGCGCGATTTGTTCTTCAACAGCATCTCAATCGAGTAAATTGTCTGCATGAAGAACATTCGAATTCTGACGGCATTGATTCTTGGCATGGCTTGCTCGATCACTTCAGGGCAGATCAGGCACACATCGGTTCCCATCGGCGACGTGCTGAGCAAGGCTTTGGCCAAGGGGTTGATCACAGGCGAGAATGCTCGTCCATTTCATATTCGGGTTGAGATCACAGAACCTGAGAACCCTCAGTCGCCCTATCAGGGAGCATTTGAGGAGTGGTGGGTTTCGCCGGATCAATGGCGCCGTGAGGCAACAACGAAAGACGGCATGCGGCAGACGATCGTGGTCACCGGCGGCAAGAAAACTGAAAAGGACGAGGGCGATTATTTTCCTGTTTGGCTGCGCAGCTTCGTGAAGGCGGTCTTCGATCCCGTTCCAGAGCCGGCACTGTGGACGTCGAGTGGCATGATGATCGAGCAGACGTTCATGGCCGGGGCTAAAACAGACGCCTGTGCACGCACGCAGGCGAAGATCGGGTCGGCGGATCGGGACTCCACCGTGTACTTCAACGTGTGTTTTGACGATGAGGGCACGCTGAAATTTGTAGGGAGTCCAGGCTACAGTATGGAATTCCACGACTATCGAAGCTTTGGCAAGAAAAAGATCGCTCGCATTCTCTCTGACGACCCTGAGTCGGGAACAAAGCTGGTTGGAAAGGTGACGGTTCTTGAGGACGAATCGAAGGCGAATGGGGCCGCTGACTTATTCGCGCCGCTCGCTGCGGATGAGGATAGATTTCGCGAAGCGCAAGTGAACGCCGTGACCATGGAGAACCTCACTGCGGGTAATCCACCGATTGCCTGGCCGACTGTGCATTCCGGCAATCTGAAGGGCAAAGTGGCGATTTACGTTTCCGCCGATACGGAGGGCCACGTCAGAGAAGTATGGCCAATCAATGCCGATAATGGCGTTGACGACTCAGTGCGCGAGCAGGTCCGAAAGTGGACGATCAAAGCGGCGACCGACAAGACGGGCAAGCGCGTGCAGGTGGATGGACCTATCTCGTTTGCATTTGAGACGAGGATTGAAAATCCGCTGCCTGAATTGAGTGATGCGGAGGTTCGCCAACTTGCGACCAAAATTGTTGATCCGGTCTGGCCTGCGAATTCAGTTCAACCAGGCCAGATTGTCGAGGCCGAGATCAGCGTAAATGAACAGGGTAAATTTGCCGGCGCTTCATATTCCCACGCTGGGGTGCCCGTTGCCGCAGTGATCGCGATGAACGACGCATTGCATCAATGGACCTTCCGGCCTTTCATCAAGGACGGGAAGGCGCAATATTTTAAAGGCACCGTGAAGTTTGTGGTGAAGTGAGAGGCCGTCGTTTCAAGGGCTGCGTCTGCCGCAGTCGGGATCTGGACTTGCGGTTTTGCCGTTGAGCAGAAAACAGACTGCGCCGTTTAAATCCGTGCGATAGGTGCGGACATGCGCGGCCTGCAACTCTTCCAGCACCTCCTCACGCGGATGGCCGTAACGGTTGTGCAGCCCGCAGGAGATGACGGCCCACTGCGGAGCCACGCGGGCCAGAAACTCCGGCCGCGTGGAGGTGATGCTGCCATGATGGCCCACCTTGAGCAGCGTACTTGCGAGTCCCTGCTCGGGCAACATCGCCTGGGCAATCATTTCATCTTCGACTGGCGCTTCGGCGTCGCCCTCCAGCATCACCGAGGTTGCGCCATAACTCATGTGCAGCACCAGCGAATCGTTGTTGGTGGGCTCGGGACCGGGCTGGTAGTTGGGGAAGGGCGCGAGGACGGCGATCTGCGCTGCGCCGAAGCTGAGCGAGTCGCCGGTGCGGAATGAGCGCACGCGGACGTGGAGGCTGGCGGCCTCCTGGAGCAGCGCGTTGTAGGCGCCGAAGCGCGGGTTGTTGCCCACCCATAACTCATGGGGATGGAAGTTGCGCAGGACGGCGGGCAGGCCGCCCATGTGGTCGGAGTGGGCGTGGGTGAGGGCCACCGCGTCAAGATGGCGAATGCCGCGCGACCAGAGAACCTGTGAGACCACCTCTTCGCCAATATCGAAATTCTCTGAGGAGGTTTGCGGGGCCTGGCGCGGTCCGCCGCCAAAGCCGCCGCCGTCGATGAGGAGCGTCTTGCCGTCGGGTGTGATGAGCAGCAGCGAGTCGCCCTGACCCACGTCGATGGCTTCCATCAGCAGCGCGTCGCGGGGGTGGTCGATGGGCCGCGGGAGGATTGCGGCAACCGCGGCCAGAAGCAGCGCGGCCCAGGCGGCGAGCCGTAGCCGGCGACTTCTCGACGAATACGACTGTTGGAGGCTTGAGGCTTCCCAGGTCCCGGGATCAGACTCAGGCGCGCCCCCGAGTGCGCGGTGGGCAAGAACGATAGTTGCAGCGAGCAGCACGCAGAATGCGGCCGATTGGCCGAGCAGCGGGGCGGGAATGCGCACATCGCCGAGGGTGAGCGAGCCGAAGAGGCGAACCAGGCCGGCGCCGAAGTGAAGAGGCAATGCGACGAGGGTGGCCGGAACTACGGCTGCGGCAGGCCAGGCGAGCGCTACAAGGAGCGTCACGAGAGCGGCCGGCATGAGCACCACCAGCAGCGGCAGGATGAAGAGATTTACCGGCAGCGCAAAGAGGGTGATGCGGTGGAAGTAGATGGCCATGGGGAGGGTCATGGCCAGTTCAACGACGCAGGAGACGACCAGCAGTTCGGCGACGCGAATGACGAAGCGCACGGACCAGGGCAGAACGCGCCAGGCGATGGTTTCATTGGCCGCGCCGCGCAGGGCTGCGGCGATCATGCGCAGGGTGATGCGGAACTGGGCCAGCGGAGGAGACAGCTTGGCGTCAATCGCGACCAGGCGCAGGTCGCGAGTGGCTGCCACGTAAGGATGAATGGTGGCCTGCAGCAGCGGCGCGGCAACCCCGGCAATGGCGACTACGGCGAGCAATGTCATTTGCAGGCTTGCGTCGAACAGGCTGCGAGGACTGAAGGCGAGCAGGCAGAGCGTGGCGAAGCCGATGGTGTTGAGCGGGCTGCGTTCGCGGTAGAGCAAGCGGCCAATGAGGTAGAGAGTCACCATCCACAGCGAGCGCTCGACGGGCGTGGCGAAGCCGGTGAAGAGCGCGTACGCGAATGAGGCTCCGATGGTGACGAGCGTGGCCGGAACGCGCGGCAGTCGCAGGCGGCGCGCGAGCCACAGGATACAGGCGGCCACAATGGCCAGGTGGAATCCGGAGACCACCAGCATGTGGAAGGAGCCGGTCCGCTCAAAGCCGACGCGGAGGGTGTGGGTGAGGTAGGTGCGGTCGCCGGTGACCATGGCGGCCAGCATGACTGCGTCGTCCGGGGTGAGGCGCAGCGGCGCGGGCAGACGGCGCATGGCCGCGGGCAGCGCCAGCAGGTGCGCACTGGAAGCCTGCTGAAGGGTGTGAATGCGGCAGGCGAGGAAGCGATCCGGCGAAGCGCCGATGCGCTCAACCTGGGTTACGCTGACGGTTGCGGTCGAAGTGATGTTCTGGTCAATGAGGAAATCCGCTCGGCTCCAGACGCCTGGATCGTGGTAAGTCTCGGGCGGCAACAGGCGAACCACGGCACGGACGCGATCGCCACATTGAAATGGCTGCCTGGAGACCTGGTTGGCCGGCCAGCGGACCGTGAGGCGCACGCCGCCTGCGATGGGCGATTGCACATCTTCCGCGTCGTTGACGACTTCGAGGGTGGAGACGCGGAGATCGATTCGCTGGGAGGGTCTTTCTTCGTTCGACGGAGCGGTTGGCTCATCGGGATCGGGCAAGCTCTGTTCGAGTTCGCCGCGTACGGGGCCGGTGTCAACGACGGTGCCTTCAACGGTGCGGAGCAGGCCGTCAGAGAGCGCGGCGAGGGCAGGCGCGGGAGCCGGTTGGATCTCCAACGAGGCGCAACAGGCGCCCAGCAGCAGCCACAGAACGGCCAGCGGGAGACCTGCGATGCGCTGGGCGCGTAAGGCTGCGAGGACGCAAAGCGCAGAGATGAGGGCCAGAGCAATCAGCAGCAGGCTGGGGCGCAGCCAGAGCCAATGCGCGATCACGATTCCGGCAGCAAACAGCCACGCCGCGTGAAAGAGCGGAACCGCGCTCAGGCCGGCGAAGGCGGGAGTTGGAGTTGGCCCGGAGAGGTCGGAGTCGGCTTGCATTGAGCCTGCTACAGGAAGCTGATGAAATGGATCTATGGCAGATAAGCCTATCAGGGGCGGCGCAGGTGGACCACTGTCTCCAGATGAAAGGTCTGCGGAAAGAGGTCGGCGAGGGTGAGGGATTCGATTTGATACCCGCCTGCCAGCAGGGCGCGCAGATCGCGCGCGAGTGTGGCCGGGTCGCAGGAGACGTACGCCATCGCGGGCGCGTTGACCTGAACGAGGAGCGTGGTGATCTCCGCGCCGAGTCCCACGCGCGGCGGGTCCACGACGATCAAGTCGGGAATGATCACATCGGGAACGATCAAATCAGGCCGGGACGCATTTGGCTTCTGGCTGCGGCGCAGGAAATCGAGGGTTGTAGCGCGGACTGGGATTCCGCGTGTGCCTTTGAGGTTGGCGGTGAGGGCTTGCGTGGCGGAGGGTGTGGACTCGACGGCGACCACGCGCGCGAAGCTGGCCGTAAGCGCGCGTGCAAAGAGGCCGACGCCGGCGAAGAGGTCCCACGCGAGCGAGCCCTTGTGGCCGGCGACAACTTGGCTGACGAGTGCGTCCACCAGCCAGCGATTGACCTGAAAAAATGCGCCGTGGTCCACACGGTAGTCAAATCCGGCGGCGCGATAGGTGAGAGACGTTGCTCCCCATTGAGCGACGGTGCGCGGTGGCTGCGTATTCTTGCCTGTGCGAGCTTCCAGAAGCAGTTCCGCGCCGGTGAGTGCGGGAACGCGTTCGCGCCAGGCCTCAACCAATGCGTCAAAGCGATGATTTTTGGCGCCGGCGGTAAAGATGCTGGCCTGGAAAGCCGTTTCGGCTGGGTCGCAGAAGAGGGCAAGCTCCGTGGGCCGAAGGGATGGGGCCACGATTCGGGCCACATCCGCAAAGACCTGCGCGGCGTGCAGCAGCAATGGCGCGGCGATGGGGCACTCGCGGATGGGGACAATCGCGTGTGAGCGACGGCCGCGATAGCCGATGTTGCCGTCGGCGTCAAAGGCCAGCCGGATGCGATTGCGATAGTGCCACGGATCGGCGGAGAGCACCGCGATTTCCTTGGGGACCGCAACGCCAGCGCGCTCCAGAGTTTCACGCAAAATCGCCAGCTTGAACGCAAGCTGCGATTCGTAAGCGGTGTGCTGATAGTGGCAGCCGCCGCATGTGCCGAAGTGCTGGCAGGCGGGTGCAATACGCTCCGGCGCGGTGGTGACAATCTGCTCGGGTTCAGCCGTCGCATAGCCGCGCTTGTCCTGCGTTACGCGAATGCGTGCCAGCTCGCCGGGCAGCGTGAGCGGAACGAAAACCGCCTTGCCGTCGACGCGGGCGAGGAAGTCGCCGCCGTATACGGGCTTGGTGATCTCGACGAGCTGCGACGGTGAAGACTGCGCTTCGCTGGCCTCCGCGGATTGTGGTTTGGGCGGCTTCATTGCTGGCTCATGTAGAAGAGGCTGAGGCGCGGCAGGCCGTAGTGAACCAGCAACTGCTTCTGCTCAAATTGCCGCTGCACCTGGCGCAGTTGCACGGCTCCCATCTTGCTTCGATAGGGAGCCAGTTCGCGCGCGGCGTGTTCTCTGAGGCCGACAAGCAGATCCTCCGGGGCCGCGGCCTGGAGCGCGGTGAAGAGTTTGTCTTCGAGCACAGTGAGGGTGCGTTCAAGCGCTTCCAGATCATTGGCCTTGTTTTCGCGCACGTCCGCGGCGATTTCGCGCAGGCGAAGGGCGGTTGATTGGCAGGCTTCGGCAGCGGCTGTGGCGGCGTCGAGTGCGGCTGCGGCAGCTTCAAGATGTGTAGCAACGCGCTCGTGCTCGAATCCGGAATCGCGTGGCTCTGCGCTTGCGGGAGCAGCGCCGGCGGCAGCCTCGCGCAGTTCCTCGGCGGCTTCCATCACCGCCTGTGCGCACCAGGCCAGGCCGTTCACTTTCCGCATGCGTCCGCGCTTCTGCCGAGCCTCATATTTGTCGAAGGCAGCGTCAATGCCGCGCAGGGCTGCGTCGAGAGGGATGCCGGCTTCGCGCCAGACTTCGATGAGCGCCCAGTCGAGCGTGGAAAGCAGAAGGATGGAGCCGCGGCGCTGCTGGAAGCGCTCTTCGATCTCGGTGAAGTAGTTGAAATAATTCTGCACGGCGCCGCCTCAGTGCGCGCGGTTGCGCGGGCGGCCAGTGCGGTTGCCATCAAGGGTGCGGTTGCGCTCAAAGAGAATCAGCAGCCCGTCGAGGGTGAGCATGTCGTCGATGTCGGTGATGAACCGCGAGCCCTCCGCAATCATGTGCGCCAGACCTCCGCAGGCGATCACGCGCGGCTTGGCGCCCAGTTCGGCGATCATGCGCTCAAGGATACCGTCCACCAGGCCGATATAGCCGTAGTAGAGGCCGCTCTGCAGGTGCGTGATGGTGTTGGTGCCGATGACTTTGGACGGGCGCTTGATGTCCACGCGGCTGAGGCGCGCGGCATGAGAGAAGAGCGCGTCGGCGCTGATGCCGAGCCCTGGTGAGATTGCGCCGCCCAGGTACTCGCCGCGCGCAGAGATCACTTCAAAGCGGGTCGCGGTGCCGAAGTTCACCACAATGCACGGGCCGCCGTAGCGTTCAAAAGCGCCAATCGAGTCTGCCAGCCGGTCCGCGCCCAGTTCCGAGGGGTTGTCCACCAGCACTGGCATCCCGGTCTTGATCCCGGGTTCCACAAAGAGAGGGTCCACGTGGAAGCAGGTTTCGCACACCTGGCGCAAAGTGGTTTCGACCGGCGGCACCACCGAGGAGATGATGATGTGCGTCACCTGGCTGGGCTCGATCCCATTCATCTTGAAGAGGTTGACGAACAGAACGCTGTATTCGTCGGCGGTCTGCTGGTGGTGCGTGGTCACGCGCCAGTGGGCGACGAGGGTCGGCTTCTTGGCGGCGTCCTCGCTATCGAAGCTGTAGAGGCCGAGCTTGGTGTTGGTGTTGCCTACATCGAGAGCCAGCAGCATGGTGTTCTTAGCTTATATCTGTCGGTTCGGGTTCTGCGGCGCGGAGGCCGCCGGTTCGTACTGTGACCAGGCCGGTTTCCGTTTGTACGCGCAGGAAACCGTCGGAGTCCAGTCCGGCGGTGACTCCCGTACATGCCTGCGGGCCGTGGACCACTACATGCTTTCCGCGGACCCAGGTTGAGGCTTCTTCAACCGCGGCCGGAATCATCTCGAATAGATTAGATAGATGCGGGACATAGTAAGCGACCATCTTCAACTCCAGCGATTTCAGAAGAGCGACGAGAAGCTCCTGACGCGAGATACTCTTCTTAGATTCGAGATCGAGAGAAGTTGCGGGAGTGTCTAATCCAGCGGCAAACTCTCGCTGATGCACGTTGATGCCGATGCCGACGACGGCGTAGGCAATCTTGTCCCCTTCGGTACGCGCCTCGACTAAAATCCCCCCGGTTTTGCGTGGGCCGAGAAGCAAATCGTTGGGCCAGCGCAGGTCCACACTCAGGCCGGACACTTCCTTGATTGCGCTCGCAGCGGCCAGACCGGCAATCAATGGCAACATCGGCAGATGGTTTGGAAAAGTGCACGGGCAAAACAGGATGCTGACGTACAGACCTTCGCCCGCAGGAGATTGCCAGGTGTGATTGCTTCGTCCTCGGCCGGCGAGTTGCTCATCGGCGAAGTAGACGGACCAGTGCGGCGCGCCGGCGCGAGCGGCTTCAAGGGCGTCGGTGTTGGTGGAGTCGGTGACGGGGGCGAAGTGGAGCTTGCCCGCGCACCTGGCATCGGCCAGGGAGGCTTCGAGGGCGGGGAGGTCGAAGAGGTTGGATTGGGGAGTCATGATCGGTACCACCCTAGTATCCCGCCTCCAAAGCTCCCTGTAAAACGGTCGAAAGAGCAAACGCAGATTCTTCGCTCACCACCCCCGAACTGAAAGGCGTTCGGGGCCCCGTTCGTTCAGAATGACAGTCGCTGTCTTGTACGAGGTTTAGATACAAGGCACTTGTGTGTTATTCGGCGGTGATGGTCATGGAGATGTCGGCGGCCCTGGCGGAGTGGGTCAGCGCGCCCACCGAGATGAAGTCGACGCCCGTCTCGGCGTAGGCGCGGATATTGCCGAGCACAATGCCGCCGGAGGCTTCCGTCGGAATCCAGCGAGCCGCTTCTCCGTTTGTTGGGTCCCCGGCCGTGGCTTCCTTAATGCGATCGACCGCCTGCTTCACCTCTTGGGGCGTCATGTTGTCCAGCAGGATGGCTTCCGCGCCGAACTTCAGAGCGTCTTCGAGTTCGTGGGCGTTGCGCACTTCCACCTGGACTCGCTGGCCCTTGCGCCGCTTTTCCAGCGCTTTGGTGAGCGTCGCGGGAATGCCGCCGCCCAGCGAGATGTGGTTGTTCTTGATCAGGATGCCGGAGGCGAGGTCGATACGGTGGTTGGTGCCGCCGCCGCAGAGGACCGCGTACTTCTCCAGGGCGCGCAGGCCGGGGACGGTCTTGCGGGTGTCGAGTACGCGCGCATGAGTGCCGGCAATCTCATCGACGTAGGTTCGCGTGAGTGTGGCAATGCCGCTGAGGTGTTGCATCAGGTTGAGGATGACGCGTTCGCAACTGAGCAGCACGCGGGCATTGTGGCGAATGACGGCAAGCACCTGGCCCTCATGGACGCGGACGCCGTCAAACATTTCCGGATGGCTGACGACCTCAAAGCGGTTTTGGGCGGAGGCCCGTGCGTCGAGTCCCGAGTCTAGGCGGGCAAAGATCTCAAGCAGGCGCGGCACCGCGCCCAGGCCGCAGACCACCAATTCCTGGCGGGCGACGATGGAGGCCGTGGCGCGCAGGTTGGGGTCAATGGTGAGGTTGGTGGTGGCGTCGCGGACGGCCTGGTCTTCCACCAGTGCCTGCTCCAGCAATGCGTCGATGCGTGTGCTTTTCCAATCCATAGTGCTGTTCCCTTTGGGAACAGCAGCTTCTAGCTTCTAGCTTCTAGCTGTTAGCTAAAAGCGGTTGGCTTGAGGCTGCTGGGTGCTTCCTGAATTCCGTGCTACCTCTAGCTCTCAGGCAGATCGTCCAGGTCGCGTTGTGCCTTATCAAGCAGAGCGCGGTTCTCGGTGAGCTGCTTCTTCAAGCCCTCCACTATATGCGCTGGAGCTTTCGAAAGAAAACCTTCGTTGCCCAACTGTCGTTCTGCGGGAGCGATGATCTTCGCGAGTTGTGCAACTTCTTTCATCAGGCGCGCGCGTTCCGCGGCCACGTCGATGGTGCGTTCGTAGACAACGGCGACATCGAAATCGGGTGTGGAATGCTTAGACAGGCCTGAAGAGATTTCATCGACAAAGCGGATTTCGCTGACGCGCGCCAAGCGCTCGATCATCGCGCTGTTTTCCTCAACGGTATGCTTGCGCTCCGGGGCAATACGAAGCTCAATGGGCGTGATGGCCTTCTCTTCCACGCCGATCTCTTTGCGCAGGGTCCGGACTTCGACGATGAGCGATTGCACAAGTTCCATCTCAATCTGCATCCGCACATGACTACCTTGCACAGGCGGGTAACTCATCAGCGCAATCGACTTGGCTGGTGGGTTGCCGTCGTAGAGCGCGTGCCAGATTTCCTCTGTGATGAAGGGCATGAAGGGCGAGAGCAGCCGTAGCGACGCTTCAAAGACGCTGAGCAGCGTAGTGAGCGCATTCTTGATCTTTTCCTTGTCGGCGGTTTCTGAGAAATCAAGACGCAGTTTGACGATTTCGAGGTACCAGTCGCAGAAGCTGCCCCAGAAAAATTGGTAGATGGTATTGGCAGCATCGTCATACCGATAGGCTTCCAGCGAGGCATTCACCTTCGAGGCGGCAGCGTGAAACTCGGCGATGATCCAACGGTCTTCGAGTGGCGCATCCGCTCCAACCGTCGGCACCAATGGCAGGGAGTTTGGATCGACCGTGATGCCGATCTCGGCGGCGCGGTCTACGTTCATGAACAGGAACCGCGCGGCGTTCCAGATCTTGTTGGCGAAGGCGCGATAGCCTTCGGTTCTCGCTACGTTGAAGGCGATGTCGGTGCCAGGCGAGGCCATGGACGCCAGCGTGAAGCGAACCGCATCGGTCCCATACTGCTTCACGATCTCGATGGGGTCGATGACGTTGCCCTTGGTCTTGGACATCTTTTCGCGGTTGGCGTCGCGGACGAGGGCGTGGATATAGACCTCTCGAAAAGGCACTGAGTCCGCAAGAGAGCGCGGCCTCCCATCGGGCATGGGAACGTCGGTCGAGAACCAGCAGCCCAGCATGATCATGCGGGCTACCCAGAAGAAGAGAATGTCGAAGCCGGTGACCAGAAGACTTGTCGGATAAAATGCGTCAAAATCCGCCCTGTTTTCCGCCGTGATATTGGGCCAGCCGAAGACCGAGACCGGCAGCAGGCCGGAGGAGAACCAGGTGTCCAGAACGTCGGTTTCCTGCGTGATCTGGTCCGAGCCGCAATGCGAGCAGGCAGTCGGATCGACACGGGCGACGGTGATTTTGCCGCACGTAGCGCAGTGCCAGGCGGGAATGCGATGGCCCCACCACAACTGGCGCGAGATGCACCAGTCGTAGATGTTCTCCATCCAGTTGAGATAGGTCTTCTCGTACTGCTCAGGCGTGAAGCGAATGGCCTTGTTGCCGTTGGCATCGGGTTTGACGGCGGCGATAGCCTTCTCGGCGAGCGGCTTGATCTTGATGAACCACTGCGTGGAGAGGCGCGGCTCGACGACGGTTTTGCAGCGGTCGCAGTGGCCGATGTTGTTGGTGTGGTCCTTGACCGCGCCCAGCAGGGCCTGCGCGTCGAGATCGGCGACGATGCGCTTGCGGGCGACGTAGCGATCGAGACCCTGGTAGACGCCGCCTTCGGCGTTGATGTGGGCGGTCTCGTCCATCACGTTGATATTGGGTAGATTGTGCCGCTGGCCGAGAGCGAAATCGTTGGGGTCGTGCGCGGGCGTGACCTTGACGGCGCCGGTGCCGAAGTCGCGGCTGACCCATTCATCGAGGATGATGGGGATCTCGCGGCCTACCAATGGTAGCCTCAGCTTTTTGCCATGAAGGTGCAGGTAGCGCTCGTCCTCGGGATGAACGGCAACCGCGGTGTCGCCGAGCATGGTTTCAGGGCGCGTGGTTGCGACGGTGATGAACTCTCCGGTTTCAGTACCGTCGTGTCCAAGGACCGGATACCGAATCTCCCACAGATGCCCCTTCTGCTCTTCGTGGACCACTTCGAGGTCGCTGATGGCGGTCTGGCAGCGGGGACACCAGTTGACGATGTACGCACCGCGATAGATCAGGCCCTGCTCGTGCAGGCGCACGAAGGCTTCGCGGACGGCGACGGAGAGATGGTCGTCCATGGTGAAGTACTCGCGCTGCCAATCGACCGAGGCGCCGAGCCGCTTCATCTGGTCCAGGATCGCGCCGCCGTAGTGCCGCTTCCACTCCCACACGCGCTCGGTGAATTTTTCCCTGCCCAACTGCTGCCGGGAAGTGTTTTCTTCGGCAAGCTGGCGCTCCACCATCATCTGCGTGGCGATGCCGGCATGATCGGTTCCAGGCAGCCAGAGGGCGCGACGGCCCGACATGCGCCGCCAGCGGGTGAGGATGTCCATCTCCGTCTGGTTGAGCATGTGGCCCATGTGCAGGCGGCCGGTGACATTGGGAGGCGGCAAAAGGATGGTAAAGGCGTCGCCAGTTGGATGCGTGCCCGTGGGATCGTTCTCCGGCGCGTGCTGGGCAAAGAGGTTTTCGCGGACCCAGTATTCGGCCCAGTGATCTTCAATGGCGGTGGGGTCGTAGGCTTTGGGCAGGTCGTGAGGCATATTTTTCTCGTCCGAGCCCCCAGGGGTCTCAAAAACCGCTCTCGGCAAGGGGTTTCGCGAGTGAGGACCAACCCCCACTTTACCAGAATTGAGCATGGCCCACTTTTCATCGGCTTGTACAAGAGGACGGGAACGCGCTGGGATATTCTGCACTCAGACAGCACGACCGGGAATGGGTGGCAGTTGAGGTGCAGGCATGAAGCGGAGGGTGTGGATGATTGGTGGTGCGGGCATGGCCAGCGGCGTTGCAGGGTGGGGTATCGTGCTGGTTTGCTTTACTTTAGCCGGTAGCGCTGCCATTGGGGAAGGGACTGCACCGGTTGCGGCGAAGCAGGAGACCGTTCCCGCGCTGATGGTGAGCGACATCCACTTTGAGCCGTTCTGGGACCCGGCCAAGGTTGCGCAACTGGCCGCCGCGCCGGTGAGTGAGTGGAAGGGCATTCTGGCCGCGCCGTCGTCGGCCAATCGCGACCAGCAGTTTCGGGCCCTGGAAGATTCCTGCCACGTCCGCGGAGACGACACCTCGTATCCGCTGCTGGTATCGAGCCTGCAAGCCATCGGGAAAGACGCCGCCGGCGTGAAGTTTGTCACCGTGAGCGGCGATTTGATTGCGCATGCATTCACCTGCAAGTTCAACACAGCGTTTCCCAAGGCCGCGCCGGACGACTACCGCGCGTTTGTCGAAAAGACAATTGATTTCGTGGTGGATGGAGTGCGCGGCGCGCTGCCGGGCGTGCCGGTCTACGTGGCGCTGGGCAACAACGACTCCGACTGCGGCGACTACAAGCTCGATGCGCACAGCGAGTTTTTGTCAGCGACAGGCGCGGACGTAACAAAGGACTTTCCTTCGCCAGAGCGGAAGGGTGCACTGGAGAGCTTCTCAGTTGGTGGGTATTACAACGTGGCGCTGCCGATTCAAAATGCGCGGCTGGTGGTTTTGAATGACCTGTTCATGTCCGGACGCTACCAGACCTGTGCCCTCAAGGACGACGCCACGGCCGCCGACGCACAGCTTGCGTGGCTTAAGCAGCAGCTCGCCGACGCGCGGAGCAAACACGAAAGAGTGTGGGTGATGGCGCACATCCCGCCGGGCGTGGATGTTCACGCCAGCGCGGCCAAACCTGGCGACACCTGCGGCAAAAAGGGACCGAAGATGTTTCTCGGCTCCGAGAAGATTGCCGAGGAACTGGTCGATTTCAGCGACGTGGTGGAACTTGGGATCTTCGCGCACACCCACATGGACGAAGTGCGGCTGCTGGAACCGGAAAGCGGCAGCCCGGCGAAAGGTGTTGCGGTAAAGATGGTGTCGTCCATTTCGCCCATCAACGGCAATGCGCCGTCCTTCACGATTGCGCGCGTTGACCCATCGACTGCGGCGCTGGTGGACTACCGCGTCGTAACCGCCTCCAATGCAACCGGGGTGAATACAAGCTGGAAGGAAGAGTACGACTGGGGAAAAACCTTCCACGAGGAAGCGTTCTCAGCGGCGAACCTGGGAAGGGAGATCGCTGGGTTCAAGGCCGACCCCGAAGGCAAGACTGAAGCGAGCCGCGCTTACATGCACCACTTCTTTTCCGGCAATGACTCGCCGTTGCTGGCGTTCGTCTGGCCGCAGTATGTCTGTAGCCTGGTAAATGACTCAGCGGATGCCTATAAGGCTTGCGTTTGTCCGGCGCAGTAGGCTCTGAACAACGTTTAAGGCGTGATCAGGTTGACCATGGGGAAGTAGGCAGAGTAACGCCGCGTATCCCTGGTCAGCAACGAGCATCCGAGTACGGCAGCGTGCGCGCCGATGAAGAAGTCGGGCAGGACGTTACTCTTGGTCCCGCTTTGACGGCGGTATTGAACATAGGCTTTGCCGGCCAGGAATGCCGCCCTGCGAGGAATGCCGATGACAATCACCCCCAGGTCTTCGAGCTTCTCATCGAGGTGGGCGGAGGTGGAGAACCTTGGCGAGATTTCTGCATATACGATGGGATCGATCGCCAATTCGTCAACGAACGATAGTATTCGGACCTGCTCGCTCGACCATGTGTACCAGACAGGATCGTCGTCCCAGATGTCCAGGATCACATTGGCGTCAAGCAGGATCATCGGAATAGCCGCGGATGAACTCCATATACTCGTCGGTCGTGCCTTCCCACTTGATTTCGGAGGCGCCACGGGCGCGATCAAACCGGTCGGGCCGCCGCGGGGCGTCTGTGCGCAGCACGAGTTCCCCGTCTTTGTTGACATCGAAGATCAGCTTGCAGCCGGGTTCCAGGTTCAGAGAGTCGCGGATGTGCTTGGGAATCGTGACCTGGCCTTTGCGGGTGAGCGTCGTTTCCATTTCTCCGCCTCCTGGTATTACCTGATTTCCTATTGTAATACCGGTATATGAAGGGTGCGACGGGCAGGCTACGGGAGGAGCGCGGAAAACGAAAAGCAAAAGGCCGCACCCATCGGGAGTGCGGCCTTCTGTTTTGAATTCAGAGTTGTTCTAGAACGGGTTCAGCTTGGCCAGGCCCTTCTTCTTCTTTTTCTTGCTTGAGGATTCGTCGCCTGAGTCAACCTTGGGCTTCTTCTTGTCGGTGGCCGCGGCGGGCGGCGTGGTGCCGGGCTTGACGTCGTTCACCTGCGTCGGAGCATCGGCCGGCTTCTCGGCGGCTGGAATCACGGTCTTGTCCGGTCCCACCGGCTTGATTACCGCGTTGGGATCGGCAGCGGGTGCGGCGACGATTTCTGCGCCAACTCCAGTGCCTCCGGCGGGCGCGGTCATCTGCAAGGGCGCTGTCGAAGGCGCATCGCTGCGGGGCGGCTCATTGGCGGGTGTCGGCGTCACGGCAGCAGCGGGCGCCACGGGCTTGCCGGCGTTCACGGCCGCGGTAAACATCGCCATGTTCGCCTTTGTTACCTCCGGCGCCAGGACGCGTTTGGGGTCGTCCAGGCTGGGTTCGCCCACGTGGACGGCCTCAACCACGGTGGGCCCGTGCTTGATGATGTCGAAGGTCTTGTCGGTGAAGTGCAGCGGCTGGCGGCTGCGTTCTTCCGCATCGCTCTCGGCCACGGCTTCCTGGGTGGGCTCAGGAACGGGCCGGTTCATGGCCACCAGGCGGTCGCGCGCATCTTCTACGTGCGGCGCCATGGGATAGCGGGTGATCACCTTGGCGTAGGCCTCGGCAGCCTTGTCCTGGTAAGTGGCGCGGAGCCGCTCCTTGATGGCGCCGGGAAGGTTGGGCGCCAACTGGATGGCGTGGGCCTGTCCGGCATAGGCATCGCCGATGCCCAGCAGCGCCAGGTCACTCTTGGAGTAGAGCGGGTACGTGTCAACAACCGTCTCCAGGCGGGCGATGGCGGCCGAGTAGTTGTCGCGGGTCTCGTAGTACAGGCCGATCTCGGTTTCGCGTTCGCCCAGAACCTCCTGCACGTCGCGCAGCTTCTGCTTGGCGCGCGGCACCAGCGTGGAGTCAGGGAACTGGTTGATCATGTTCCGGTATTCCTGCTCGGAGCGCTGGGCGTTGGTGTAGTCGCGGTCCGGCTTCTCCATCTGCTGGTAGTAGATGTCGGCCACCTTCATCTGCGCCTCGGCTGCTTCCGGGGCATTGGGGAAGAAGGTGATGAAGTCCTTGTACTCGGCCTCGGCCTGGGTCAGGGCCGCGGTGCCGCCTTCCTTGAACCAACTGTCGCCGACGGCCAGCTTGGCGCGCATCCGGTATTCCGACTCGGGATACGTGTTGAGCATAGTCTGCAAGTCAAGGCGGGCCACGTCAAAGCGGCCTTTCTTGAGGGCCAACATGGCTTTGTCGTAGAGCTCCTTGTCAGGCTGCTTGGACTTCACGTCCTTCAGCGGGTTGGCGCTCAGATCCTGATCCTTCTTTTTCTTGGGCTTCTTGGTAGCCGCGGACGACAAATCGCCCAGGGCGAGGATCGCGAGAGCCACCGCTGCAATCTTCAATGACAACCGGTTCATACCACCTCATTGCGGCAGCGTCCTCTTGGTGGGACCACCGCCGTTCATGGCTAATTCTCAAAATTACTCGTATTGCTCATTTTACTCGTACGGCGTTGCCCGTCTTACCTGTCTTGTGTTCTTCCTTTTACCCGTATTGCGGTGCTCGTCTTACTCGTCTTGTGTTCTTCATTTTACGGGTGCGGCTCGCTCGCCGCCTTCTGGGCCGCGGCCAGCAGGGCTCGCGCATCCTGTTCAGGGTGGCCGGCGCCGAAGACCGCGTTGCCGGCTACCAGCAGGTCCGCTCCTGCTTGGACGACCTGGACCACCGTGTCGTGAGCCACGCCGCCGTCGACTTCGATTCTAAATGCCAGCCCCAGCTCCTGCCGCATTTCTGCCAGGCGCCGGATTTTGTCCAGCGAAAAGGGGATGAACTGCTGCCCGCCGAAGCCCGGATTGACGCTCATGATCAGCACATGGTGCACCATGGGAAGGATGTCCCGTATGAGCTCTACGCGGGTGGCGGGGTTCAGCACCACGGCCGGTTTCATGCCGTGCTGGGCGATCAACTGAAGGGTACGGTGCAGATGCCGGCAGGCCTCGTAATGAACGCTCACCCAGTTGGCTCCGGCATCCGCAAAGTCGGGGATAAATTCGTCCGGGTTCTCGATCATCAGGTGGCAATCGAGGGGCAGGCGGGTGGCTTTGCGCAGGCTCTTCACCACCGGTGGGCCGATGGTGATGTTGGGCACGAAATGGCCGTCCATCACGTCGACGTGAATGACAGTGCCGCCGCCCCGCTCAGCCGCGGCAACCTGATCGGCCAGGTGGGCGAAGTCGGCAGACAAGATGGAGGGCAGCAGCTCAACCATGGGATTTCGGGGGTTCTCCCTGCCCCGTCAGTGTATCAGCCTGTTGGATGTCCCGGCTGGGGAGTTGGGCGCGCCGCGGCGCGCTTCTCTGGCGCATCAAGCTGCTTGAGCCCCGGCAGCTTGAGCAGGATGCGGCTGCGGGCGCGCATGGCGGGGGTGCCGCTGCGGCCATGGATGCGCAGCAGGTCCAGCACAGCAGGCAGCATGGACGGATCGTGCCGGGTGAGGTCGGCCAGACCCTGCAGAGCGGCGGTCTTCACAATGGAACTGGGGTCTTCGAGATAGGTGTGCAGGGCGGCGGCGGCGCGGCGGCACTCGGGAATGGTGAGCGGAAGACGGCCGATGGTCAGCGCGAGGTTCCAGCGAAGCTTTTTCGGTTGGGCTTCCGCAGCCAGGCCGATCAAGCCGTCCTTGGCTTCAAACAGAATGCGCTCAAGAGCCGGCGAGGGCTTGTGGGAGACGCTCGCCGTGATTCGTTCCAGCACATCGGCAGCGCGCTGCGCCACGCCGGGATCGTCGTCCCAGAGAAGTTCAAGCAGGCGAGCGGCCAGCCGGGGTTTGGCTTCAATCAGCGCTACGGCTTCCGGTATGCGGCCCCGCGAAAGAGCATGTCTGCCCTGGGCCAGAAGAGCTCGGAGATTGGCGGGTGCGGGCATTGGGTTAGCCAAACACTATTCTGCTACGAGTTTGGCGCGATCTGCAGTGATTTTGCGGCTACTCGGCCGATGCCGCGAAGAATGGGCTTGATGGGCCAGTGGCTGTCGCCGTCGGGGAAGAAGATTTCGCCGGTCCGGCGGACTTCCGGGCGGTAGTACCAGCGCTTGAGCAGAGCCAGATGACCCTGACGCCGGGTCGGCGAAGGAGGCTCGGCGTGTTCCGCAAGGGCGGCCAGGACGGATTCAAGGCGGGTTTCGAGGAGGCCGCGTGGGAGCTTGGCTGGGGCGGCAACGCTCAGTTCGACCGCTGCTTCAGCTCCGGCCTCATCTTCCACATCGAGGTTCGCGCTGATCCCTGATCCCTGATCCCTGTTCCCTGTTCTTTCCGGGATGGGCTCGATGGCCATCGGCTGCGCGAAGAGCGATGTGGAGCCAGCCTGCTCATTCTGGATTCTCATGCCAAGCGTTGAGAACGCCTGCGGCCCGCGCAGCAAGCCCGCTTCAAACAGGAAGACCGAAACCTCGTCACGATGGGCGGAGGCTTGCAGGACCACTGCGCGCAACTGGCTCAGGGGGCGCACAATTTCGGGAGCCAGCGCGCGGACGGCTTCGATCTTCTGGACCTGCGCGTGGATCTGCGCCGCGGTCTCGAATTCGAGCTCGGCTGAGGCCTGCTCCCGCTGGGTTCTTAGGGGAACGAGGCGGCTTTCGCCGCGTGTGGCGAGAAAGCTCTCCACCGATGCGGACTCTTCCCCATAGCGCTCGTCCGTGCAGCCCTGGTAGCAAGGGGCAAGGCACATCTTCATCTCGGAGTAGACACAGCCGGGGTGCGCGGGATTGGGGTCGAGCTCGTCTGTGCAGCGGCGCAGCAGGAAGAGCTTCAGCGCTTCATCGGCGAACCGCTCGGCGGCGGCGCGGGACTGGAACGGACCGTAGGCCCAGTCGGCCTCGCGCTGGCCCGAACGATGCGAGACCCGGTTGGTGACGGTGATGCGCGGGTAAGCGTTCGAGCCGACGAAGCGGATAAAGGCAGGCGCTCCCAGGTGCATGCGGTCCAGGCACTTCGTGCCGTAGACCCTTTGCAGGAGTTCAAATTGAAGAAGCAGGGACTCGAAATCGGAGCCGGTGAGCCGGTATTCGATCCGCCGGACGCGGCCGGCGAGTTGGAGACGGCGGGGGTGTTTGGCGGACGGCTGAAGCAAGCGTTCGAGGCGCGCTCTTAGATTCGGCGTGCGTCCGACGTAGGGCTCGGCGTGGGCTTCTGCCCCATAAAGCGCAAACACGGCTGCCGCGTGAGGCAATTGGGCCAGAGCTTCGCGGGGATTGGCCGGGTCAAATGGCAGCGATTGAGTGAGGGCTTCGCTGGACACAGGAATCAAGCTCCCGCGATAGTCATGCCGTCGATGCGCAGCGTGGGGCAGGCTACCGAGCCGCGGAAGACCAGGTCGTTGCCGATGGCGGTTACATTCATCAGCATCTCGGCCAGGTTGCCGGCAATCGTGACTTCTTCCACCGCGTGGGTCAGCTGGCCGTTTTCGATCCACAGGCCGGTGGCGCCGCGCGAGTAGTCGCCGGTGACGATGTTGGTGCCGAAGCCCATCAGGCTGGTGACGTAGAGGCCGGTATGGGTTTCAGCGACGATCTCTTCAGGCGTGAGCCGGCCGGGTTCAAGGTAGAGGTTGCCGCAGCCGATGCCGGGCGTTCCTGCCAGGCCGCGGCTGGCGTTGTGGGTGGATTTGAGGCCCAGCTTGCGCGCCGTATAGGTGTTCAGCAGGTAGGTCTCCAGCACGCCGTCCTGGACGACGACGGTGCGCCGCGAGGGCAGGCCTTCGCCGTCGAAGGGCGAGCTGCCGAAGCCGCCTGCGCCGCTGGGCAGCAGCATGAAGTTGTCGTCGATCAGGTTGAGGCTGGGCGCGGCAATCTGCTCGCCGAGCTTGCCGGCGAGGAAGGATGCGTGACGCCAGATGGAGTCGCCCGAAGCGGCCTCAAAAAGGGAGCCGATCAGCGACCGGGCTACCTCCGGCGCGAAGACGATGGGGACGCGCTGCGTGGGCACCTTGCGCGCACCCAGGCGGCGGAGGGTGCGGCGTGCCGCTTCCTTGCCGATGGCCTCTGGAGACTCAACCTCGTCGAGGCTGCGGGCCGAGGACCACCAGCCGTCGCGCTGCATCTGGCCGTTTGCGTCCATGGCCAGCGGCGCCGCGGAGACGCCGGCGTAGCTGGTGCGGTAGCCGCCAACGAAGCCGCGGGAGTTGGCCATGACCTTGCGCCCGGTGGAGGCTTCAAAGCTGCCGCCGTCGGAGTTGGTGATGCGCGGATCGGCGGCCAACGCGGCGGCCTCACAGCGGCGCGCCCACTCAATGCGCTCGGGGCCGGAGAGCGAGTAGACGTCGCCGTAATAGAGATGCAGATCGCCGGGAACAGAGCCGAATTCAGCGCTTTCGGGGAGGCCGGTGAAGGGGTCTTCTTCCGTGACCTTGGCCAGGGCCAATGCGCCTTCGACGAGCTGTCGGATGCCGTCGGGCGTCAGGTCGGAAGTGGACGTGGAGGCGGAACGCGTGCCGAGAAAGACGCGCAGACCCAGGCCACGGGAGCCGGATTCCTTGAGGGTTTCAACCTCGCCCATGCGGACGTTGACGCTGAACTCGTCGCCCTCGCGGACCACCGCTTCCGCATCGGAGGCTCCGGCCTTGAGGGCCAGGGCGACGACGTCGGCGGTCAGGGATTCAAGGTCGAGCGTAGTCTGGTCGGCGCGTGCAGCGAGTTCGGGCATGGGTCAACAGTAACAAAACGGGCTACGGCAGGCACGCCGGGGGACTTGTCATATATATTCAAATGGATATAATTGAGATATGAAAGAAGTCGAGTTCCTTGGGGACTCGCTGAAGGTCATCAGCGGTTTTCCGAAGGACGCGCGTCAGAACGCAGGCCGCCAGCTTGTCAAAGTACAGAAGGGAAATCTGCCGGACAACTACAAGCCAATGCCGGACGTTGGCAAAGGCGTTGAAGAGATTCGGATTCGGGATGACTCGGGAATCTATCGGGTGATGTACACGGCGCGCCTGGCCGATGCAGTCTACGTTTTGACGCGTTTCAAAAGAAGACGATGAAGACATCAAAGCAGGATATGGAGATTGCCAAGCAGCGATTCAAGCAGCTGATGCGGGGTGAGAGATGAGCGAACTCAAGCGGAAACGGTTTGCCAATGTCTGGGATGCGATTGGGGAGACGCCGGAAGAGGCGGCGAACCTGACCTTGCGCTCCGATCTGATGGATGGGATCGAGGCGATCGTCAAGACGAACGGCTGGACGCAGAAGGAAGCGGCGAAGCGGTGCGGAGTGACGCAGCCGCGCATCAACGATTTGCTGCGCGGGCGGATTGCGCGGTTTTCGCTGGACGCGCTGGTGAATATTGCGGCGGCGCTGGGGCGGAAGGTGCGGGTTAGTTTTGAGGATGCGGCGTAGCGGGCTGATGTTCTGACTGCTTCGCCATTTTGGTCCGGATGGATTCGGCGAGGGCTTCGAATTCGGGAGCGAGGGCGTCGTACTCGCGCTGGACCTCGGGTTCGGCGAGCCACTTGGCTGCTAATTCTTCGAAGGGGACGGTCATTGAGCCACCTTTTCTCTCACAATTTTACTGGAGGATATGGGTGGGCGGGGATTTCGCGGCGTCCCTACGGGACGCCAAGGTCATTTGGGGTGGTTAACCCCGGGCTGCGCCCTTCGCTGCGCTTCGGGCTGACCCGGGGCTAGGTTCGGGTCGTCCCTCCGGGACGCCTTTGGGCATCCGCGGTGTAGACGAGTAATCTCCGGATTTGCGACCACACATCCAGAACACCGACCACTCGACCGTGATTGGCGGCCAGCCGCGACGCAGAGACAGAGGGATGCCTAGGAAACGGGTGCTTAGCCCTAGAATGGCTCTTATGGCGACGATGCTTTCCGAGCAAGAGTTTCAGGACAGTGTTCGAGTGCTCCAGGGGTTGGAGATCTCATTGGCGTGGAAAGGGTACGGATCCGCGATCTTTCTCGAACTCGGGCGACTTTCGCCTCCTCGACAACCACGCGGCCGACATGAACGGGGAGAGGCTTGCCTGTGTGTCGAGTGGGACTGGCGCGTGGAAAATTCGTCATCCATACTGTTTGGCAGCTCGGACACTCGACCGGAGATCGCGGACGGAATCCGAGGGCTTGAGGGCTCGCGAATCGACGACATAGCTGCGGTTGGTGCCGTCCCGGAGATCGTCGCATTATTCTCGAACGAACAACGCCTGCGGTCCATGGCTATGACAATCGAAGGTCCCCAATGGGGCATCAGGCTTCCCTCCGGGGCCTGGCTTTCCTCCAAAGAGGGCGCGTTATGGCTGGACGCGAAACCAGAGGGCAGCTCCGGTGACTACGCCAAGGAAATCAAGATGGCCGAAGAGGCGCGAGGACGCTGGGGCGTCCCAAATGCTGAACCTGTGAGAGGCAAATGCGACGGCTGCGATTGGTTTCGACGCCTGGATGGAGATTTCGCCCTACTCGACTACGGGGTTTGCGTAGCAGAGAAAAGCCCATTCGATGGCCAGGTCGTCGCGCGTTTAAGCGGTTGCCCGGTCTTTAGCGCACCCGATGCAGCCTGAGGCTTATTAAACGATAAAGTATGTTTCCGTCTTGCAACCGTCGCGGGCGGCGCCAGATGCACAACGCAGGGCTTTCCGAGGATGACGAACCGTCTCGCCTGTAGGCACGCTGTACTGCGTTTCGAATGTATCACCGGCTAACCGGAAGTAACGCCCGACCCGACGCGGAAAACAGGTGCAAAGCGGACGGGGTTCTATTCGGTCTTCCGGATGCCCATCAAGTGGGCTCTGCTCGCTATCTTCCGGTGCCGCCGACGGTCATTTTGTCGAGCTTGATGGTGGGCATGCCTACGCCTACGGGGACAGACTGCCCGTCTTTGCCGCAGGTGCCGATGCCTTCATCCAGCTTCAAATCGTGCCCCACCATGGAGACGTACTTCAGCGCTTCTGGGCCGTTGCCGATGAGCGTGGCGTCGCGGACGGGCGCGGTGATTTTGCCGTCTTCGATGAGATAGGCTTCGGAGGCCGAGAAGACGAATTTGCCGTTGGTGATGTCCACCTGGCCTCCACCGAAGTTGACGGCGTAGAGGCCGCGCTTGACGCTGCGGATGATGTCGGCGGGCTCGTCGTCGCCGGCCAGCATGTAGGTGTTGGTCATGCGTGGCATGGGGATGGACTGGTAGCTCTCGCGGCGGCCGGAGCCGGTGTTGGCCGCGCCGGTGAGCCGCGCGGAGAGCTTGTCAGTGAGGTAACCCTTCAAAATGCCGTTTTCAATGAGCGTGGTCTCCTGCGTGGCGGAGCCCTCGTCGTCCACGTTGAGGCTTCCTCTGCGCCCTGCAATGGTCCCGTTGTCGACCACCGTGACCTTGGAACTGGCGACGGATTGGCCGATGAGCCCGGCGAAGGCTGAGGTCTTTTTGCGGTTGAAGTCGGCTTCGAGGCCGTGGCCCACGGCTTCATGCAGCAGAATGCCGGGCCAGCCTGGTCCGAGGACGACCTGCATCTCGCCGGCCGGCGCGGCAACGGCGCCGAGTTGCAGAATAGCCCCGCGGGCGGCTTCGCTTGCCAAGTGCTCAGGGCTCTTCGAGTTCACAAATTGGTCCAAACCCGCGCGCCCTCCGCAGCCGGCAGACCCCTTGGTGGTGAGGGCGCCTTGCTTGGCGATGACGAAGACGTTGAGGCGGCAGAGGGGCTGGGTGTCAGAGGCAAACGCGCCGTCGGAGGCGGCGATGAGGATGCGTCGGAGTTCCTCGGAATAACCGGCGCGGACCTGGACGATGCGGTTGTCAAAACTTCGAGCAGCTCGGTCTGCCCTCAAAATCAGCTCGAGGCGCGCGGCCAGGTCGAGCGAGAATCCGCCCAGCGGAACGGGATAGAGGTCGGCGACCGGCGCTTCGACGAATCCCTGCACGGTCTGTTTGGCCGGGCCGGAGGCGATGAGCGCGGCGGTGCGGGCGGCGTGGAGCAGGCGCTCGGGGCTGAGGTTGTCAGTATAGGCGTAGCCGGTGCGCTCGCCGGAGAGGACACGGATGCCGCAGCCAGCGCTGGTTCCCTGCGAAGCGGATTTGACGATCTGCTCGTCGACGCCCAGCGAGGTGGCCGTAACCGATTCAAAGTAAAGGTCAGCGTAGTCTCCGCCGGCAGCGAGCGCCTCGCCGAGGCAGCGTTCGAGCAGCCGCTCGGTGAGGCCGAACTTATCGAAAAAATAGCGTTTATGACTGGGACTTTGGCTCGCGAGAGGGGAATCGGCGGGGTTGGTCATCGTGGATTCAGTTTACGCTGAACGGGCCTCTCCGGGAGGCTGGCGTCAAGCTCTGGATCGCGAACCCACCCCGGTGTCTCTCTTGATACGGGACCATCGCCGGTCTACCCCTTTTGGCGCGATCGTGCTACATTCAGGCCATGAAAAAGTTTTTCGCAGCTGCATTGCTTCTGATGGTGTTTGCAACTCCGGCGTTCGCCGCGAAGCACCAACACCGCCACCATGGCGCTCATCATCGCGTGGCGCAACGTCACCACGTCCACCACAAGGCCTAAGGCGCTGTTCGGCCCGAGGCAGCAATACCGCCGGGACCGAACCGCCCGGCGCGTCACTTCATTGTCTGCCGGCAGGCCCCTGCCGGGCAGTCCAGTCAGGTTCGCTTCAGGTTAGGTTTGTGGCGAGTTAGGTTTGTTTCATGCAAGCCCTGGATGACCTCCGCTATCCGATCGGCCGCTTTATCCCGCCCGCAACCAGCCTGGCCGGCACTCGTTCCGCACATATTGAAGCATTGCGCCAGTTGCCTGGGCGCCTGCGTGCGGCTGTGAACGGCCTGAGCGACGCGCAGATCGACACGCCTTATCGCGAAGGCGGCTGGACGGTGCGCCAGCTTGTGCACCACATCTTTGACAGCCACGCCAACAGCTACATCCGCTTCAAGCTCGCGCTCACTGAGGATTGGCCCACCATCAAGCCGTACGATGAAGCTGCCTGGGCCCGGCTGGCTGACAGCCGCGGACCGATCGACGGCTCGCTCACGCTGATCGATGGGTTGCATGGGCGCTGGGTGGCGCTGCTGGAATCCATGGCGGAAGAGGATTTCCAGAAGGGCTTCGTCCATCCTGAGAGGGGCCGGCAAAAGCTGGGCACAACGCTCGCGCTTTACGATTGGCATTCGCGCCACCACACGGCGCACATTACCGGGCTGCGCACGCGGCAGGGCTGGTAGGAATCGCGTGGCCGCTGAGGAAGCTCAAACACCGGCGCGACTGGCTCAAATGATTGAAGAGTATCTTGCGGAACACCCGGCAGCGGCGCTGCTTGAGGATGGCCGCGTTCTGTTTGACATGCGCACGGCACGCTACGCGGTGAGTGAGCAGCACGGGCGCTGCCTGCTGCAATTCTGGAGCGAAGAGCGCAACCTGATGCGCACGGTGGTGGAAGCGCAGGACCGCGCGCAGTGTCTGCGCCTGACCACGCGGCGTATGGGCGTGGCCAAGCCGCAGGCCCTGGAACTGGTGCCGACCAGCGACCGCCGCACGCCCACGGCCCGCGAGGCGGCGCGGCGCAGCTATCAGCGGCTTCTGGAGCGGGCGCTGACGCGGCGTTTCATCGGCGCCAAAGTGGACGGAATGCGCTCGGCGATGGACCTGGAGCACAGCTTTGGTCCGGCGTATGTGCGCGGGCGTTTGCTGCGCGGGACGGCTGCCGATGCGGTGATTGGGGTGGGTGAGGCCGAATCGGGCGCCATGGCCGACGGCGTGCTGACGCTGGGCATTCTGTGGCTGGACCATTGCCGGCAAAAAGGCGACGGGCGCAGGCATTTTGGTGGGCTCAAGGTGGTTGTGCCGGCCGGTGCGTGGCGGACAACGGCCGAGCGCATGGCCTGGCTGAACCATGCGGCTGCCGACTTTGAACTCTACACGCTGGACGAGCGCAGCGAAGAGCTTGCGCAGGTGGACTTTCGCGATACCGGCAATCTGCAGTCGCGGCTGGTGCATGCGTTCTCTGCCGATGCGGCCATTGAGCGCTGCGCGCCGGGAATCGCGCGGCTGATGGAACTGGTTCCGCCGTTGGCCAGGGCGCGCGTGGAGGTGAAGGCGAGTTCGCCGACCGAAGCCGGGCTGCTGCTGCATGGGCTTGAATTTGCGCGGGTGCGGCATGGCTTTGCGGCCCACTCGTTTGCGCCGCAGGACGAGATCAGCTTTGGCGCCGGCGCCAATGAGACTCCGCTGACCGAGGAGACTGAGGCCCTCGCCAGCGACCTGTTCAAGCGGCTCTTTTCAAGCCGGCGTCCTGACGGAGTGCACGCCGACGCGCTCTTCCGGCTGCAACCGGAGCACTGGCTGGAAGCGGAACTGCGCGCGGGCATCGCGGAATTGCTGCCTGGTCTGCGGCAGGATCTTATGTACTCGCAGGTGCCGGCGCTTTCAGTCGGTGATCGCGGGCTGCTGGACCTGTTGACGCTCGACCAGAACGGGCGGCTCACGGTGATCGAACTCAAAGCGGACGAGGATCTGCACCTGCCGCTGCAGGCTTTGGACTACTGGATCAGGGTGCGCGCGCTGAACGACGATCGCCAGCCGCTGGCGGGCAATGCGGGCGGGCGGGCGCTCTCGGCCTTTGAGCGCCAGGGATATTTTGCCGGGGTGGAGGTTTCTCCGCGGCCGCCGCGCCTGCTGCTGATTGGTCCGGCGCTGCGCATTCATCCGGCCAACGAGCCGGTGCTGCGCTATCTTTCGCCGCAAGTGGAGTGGGAGCTGATCGCCGTGAGCGAACACTGGCGGCGGGAGTTGAAGGTGGTGTTCAGGAAACGGAGCGCCACCTGCGGTGGGGCAGACGCTCGCGGGAGGCTCGCAGGGAGCTGATTGTGGTGAGCGGGGATCGGCGGGGTAGACGGGCCTCCGCTTCGCACGAAGCAGAGTGCTCGGAAGAGCTTCGAGAAGCCGAGATTCCGGTACAAATACCCTTTACGGTTGGCCGACGCCTGCCCAAGATTCAGGCTGAGTGCCAAGTGCCCTCGAAGGACAAATCCAGACAAAGCTTTTTGCTGCCTGAGCAAAAGCAACCATCTTTGGTGATCGGCACACTGGCAAGATATCTCCCAGGGTTGAGTTCCACCCTGGGAGAAGCCGCAGGCATGCATGGTAATCAACACGCAGTGCACGGGCCGTAGTCTAGAGCGGTTTCGATTCAAATGTTTCCATTTGAAGGTCATGCGAGGTGGCATTTTCTTGGGAAAAATGCCACTTGGCCTCAACCTTTCTGTAAAGAGCAGAATTGAAACCGCTGTAACCAGACTGAATGTTGGTGCAAATAAAGTCCGCCGCTATTTTCCCAAGAACATATCGGTCATCGAGTTGCAGATGAATTGTTTGCAGATTCAGCGTGGATGGGGACCCGATTTTTCCGCAAGGTCCGCCGCAGATCGACGCTCCAAGACTGTGTGCTTGGCTGGAATTGAAACATCACAATGGAAAACCGGGGCGAATCCCTTTCCCACTGGCAATGATTCCAGCAGGGAGGAATTCTTCTCGGTCGCAACCAATATCCGTGAAGGCGTATGCAGAGTCACACATGCTGCAAGAGTTGAAGCTTGAGCGTGGCTGTCACCAGGGATCTCTCCCAACTCGCCTCGACACGAGCCGCCCATCCTAACCGGGGAAAGGGAAATCATGAATCCACAAGATGCGATTGTCAACGGAGACCAGCAAGGGAGCGATAACGGGCAGGAACGAACCTTGCAAGACGAAGAATCTGGAAAACCCCTCGATGAGATTGGGGCTGGGGAATCCACGAGCTCTGTCGATATTGCTCATCACAGGACGTGTTGCTGTCAGTCCTGCTGGCCGAAAAACATCAACGCATACCTTTAGCGCAGGCTCGCGATGACGAGAAACTACCGCACAGGTCGCGTCAATGAGAACCAGTGCACGGATTGGACGCTGGCGGCCTTGCCTGGCATGCAAAGTCTGGAAACTCAAACCGCGACCCAACAGAAGCAAGAAATGAGCGTATCAGTTTGGACACAATCACCCTGACGTCTCCGTTGACAGATCCGGCCAAGAACGACGCCGAACACACCCGATTTCACGGCCAGGACTCGCTCTTCAAACGCAATCCCTCCAACCCGATTCTCAGCGGCAAGGACTGGCCTTATCCGGTCAACAGCGTCTTCAACGCCGGGGTGGTTCGTCTGGACGACGGAGACACGCTGCTGCTGTGTCGCGTCGAAGATCGGCGTGGCTTGTCGCACCTCTGCGCAGCTCGATCCGCGAATGGAATCGATGGCTGGCGGATTGATTCGCAGCCGACGCTGGAGGCGAATCCGCACGACTATCCAGAAGAAATCTGGGGCATCGAAGATCCACGCATCACCTACGTGCCGGAGT
>Ga0302145_10000004_pt1 | contig 101824 bp, 77 predicted proteins | sample I_Bog_E2_3_FD_192437 | JGI IMG/M metagenome (GOLD analysis project Ga0302145, IMG submission 192437) | Peat permafrost microbial communities from Stordalen Mire near Abisko, Sweden - I_Bog_E2_3 | ecosystem: Environmental > Terrestrial > Soil > Wetlands > Peat | place: Sweden: Abisko, Stordalen... | reverse complement strand
CCGTCTCGATAACGTAGTTATGACACAGAAAAGACGGCCTTTCCAGCTATTTTCCTCGCGCCGACTCACCCAAATCGGCAATCGGACTGTGAGATATGCGGTCTAGTGAGCACCAGGTTGACTGAGGCGTCGGGAATCTCCGCTAGCAAGGTCAAGGAGTCACCGACGTATGCGGCGCCAAGCTGCGTCGAATAAGCGGGATTCCTGGAGATTGGGGTAGCCGACATTAATACCTCATACAGTCTATAGACTGTAGATTTCAGCTTAGCACGGGGTGACCATGAAGAGAGATGAAGCCGCCTGATTCTCAGATTACCGCTCGTGCAAGGTTTGCGGTCAACTTGAAACTGGCGCGTCTCGCACACGGGCTATCTCAAGAGGAGCTTGCGGCCCGTGCAGGCCTACACCGGAACTATATCGGGAATGTAGAGAGAAACGAAAAAAACATTTCCATTGACAGCATGGAGCGCCTTGCAATCGTCCTTGGAGTGGATGTTGTAGATCTGTTGGCTCGGGAGCAGAAATGAAGCCGCATCCCGACCACGAAAAGCTCCTTGAACTGTTCGGTTCTGTCCGAGAGCTTCAGAAACTGGCTTCCGTCCATGGGATCGACGATATTTTTCAGGACAATGGCGGGAAGATACTCCAGATTCTGTTGCACACGGGCTTGACGATTCTCCCAGGACGAGAAGGAAACGATGCTCGGGACGAGCACGGGCGGGAGTATGAACTAAAGTCGGTGAACATTCGGCTTACGCAGAGCTTCTCTACACATCACCACATGAATCCGCACATCATCGCGAAATACAGGCTCGTAGACTGGATATTTGCTGTTTACGATGGAATCGAGCTTATAGAGATCTTTCTTTTGACTCCCGCGCAAATCGAGCCCTATTTCGAAAAGTGGGCAATGAAATGGACTGAAGATGGCAACAAGGATATTAACAACCCTAAGATCCCGCTCAAGTTTGTTCGCGAGATAGGAACGCGCATCTATCCCGCCGCGTAGGGCGCACAGAAAAATCTAGCTTACCGCCAGTCGTCCAATGCATTGGCTACGCCGTCGTTCATCACGGCGTCGAAGCCGGTGTGCTTCTTGATGAAGATTTCGCTGAAGGCGCGGTCCTGGCGCAGCAGTACGGCTTGCAGGCGGACTAACTCCAACAGTGCCAGGAACATGGCCACCAGCGCCCGCTCTGAGCGGGTATGGGCGAGCAGGCGGCGCAGGGCGATGGGCTTGTCTTCCATGGTCAGCCGGCGGGCCAGGAACTGGATCATCTGGCCGACGGTCGCCGAGTCCTCCTCGAGGTCCAGCACGGGCCGCTTGCGGGCGCGCTCCAGGATGTCGCGGAAGATGCGCACCAGGTCGACGGTGTCGGCGGCCATCTCCGGCTCGGCGGCGGCATCGCCGGCAAACTCGCGGAAGCCGGGGTTGGACCAGGTGGCGGCTTCGAGCATCTGCTTCTGCTGCAGCATCTGGGCGGCGTTCTTGAAGCGTTCGTGCTCCAGCAGCCGCTCCACCAGCTCGCGGCGCGGATCTTCAGCGGCGTCGTCGGGGCCGGAGGGCGCGCGCGGCAGCAGCATCTTGCTCTTGATGTGGATCAGCAGCGAAGCGGTGTAGATGAACTCCCCGGCCACGTCCACGTCGGTGGCCTTGAGCTGGTTCACGTAGGCCAGGAACTGTGCCGTGATCTTGGCGATGGGGATGTCGTAAATGTCGATGTCCTGGCTGCGGATGAGGTCGAGCAGCAGGTCGAGCGGGCCGTCATACACCTGTCCAACAGAGACAGAAAACGGGGATTGCTGGGCCTCTTCTTCGGCCTTCTTCTGTTTGGCGGTGGGCTGAGCGGCAGGCTTCGGCGCAGGGAGGGGCTTGGAGGTCAGCACCAGGTGGGGGCCATGGTGGGACGCGTGCGCGTGTTGAGACGCGTGTACGGCCGTGGGCTCAGCGGCTGGCTTGGCGTCGGCCGGCTCGGGGCTTTCGGCCGCGATCTCCGGGTTGTTGGTTTGGTCAGTCAATGCTGTTTCTTCCACGTTCAACTGTAATCCTCGAAGGCGTTCATTGGCCTGTCTTGCCGCTGAGTGTCATGTGCATGGCTCGGTGTACCTCGTCCATGGTTTTCTCTGCCCTCAGACGCGCACGGTCGGAACCATCTTCAAGGATTTCCTTCACCTGCTCCTCGGAAAATCCAGCGCGGCGAGCCTGGATGGGTTCAAGAATCTGCACCAGCGCGTCAGCTGCCCAGCCCTTGCACTGGATACAGCCAATTCCCGCGGAACGACAGCCTTCATACACGTTGGCCATGGTTTCCGGGCTGGAAAAAACCTTGTGCAGGTCGCCTACCGGGCACTTGTCCGGGTCGCCTGGGTCGGTGCGGCGAACGCGGGCCGGATCGGTGACCATGGTCTTGAGCTTCTGGCGAACCACTGGCTCTGGATCGGTGAGCAGGATGGTGTTGCCGTAGCTTTTCGACATTTTGCGGCCGTCGGTGCCGGGGAGCTTGGGGGAGGGGGTGAGCAGCACCTTCGGTTCGGGAAGCACGTCAGTGAAAAACGTCCCCGCCGGTCCGTTGTGTACCCCCGGGTAGTATTGGTTGAACCGCCTCGCCACTTCACGCGTGAGTTCCACATGGGCCGCCTGATCCTGTCCTACCGGGACGAACTGAGGTTGGTAGATCAGAATATCCGCGCATTGAAGCAGCGGATAACCCAGAAATCCGTAGGTGGTCAGATCTTTGCCGACCAGGTTCTCCTGCTGCTCCTTATAGCTCGGTACGCGCTCCAGCCAGCCGAGAGAGGTGATCATGCTCAACAGCAAGTGAAGCTCGGCGTGCTGCAGAACCTTGCTTTGCAGGAAGAGCACACTGCGCGCGGGATCGAGGCCGGCCGCCAGGTAGTCGAGCATCACGTCCTTGGTGTTTTGGACGATCTGCGACGGGTCCGCATAGTCGGTCGTGAGAGCGTGCCAGTCGGCGATGAAGAAGTAGCACTCATAGTCGTCCTGGAGCTTGACCCAGTTGGCCAGGGCGCCCATGTAGTTGCCCAGGTGGAGCTTGCCGGTGGGACGCATGCCGCTGAGAACGCGGGGGCGGGACGATGGGATTGCGGGTTCGGGCATTTTTCTTATCGATTCCTGGATGGGCCAAGGGATTGATGGCGCCAAGGGATTGCCGCCACGTTTGAGGAAAGACTCAAATTGGCTCATCCCATTGTAATGGGAAGTGGGGCGCTGTGGATTCAAGGCTCAGTGGTGCTCGCGAACTCCGCCAGTTTCTTCCGGGTTCGCAAAGCAATGTCTCCGAAGGGATGGAGCGCCAGTGCTTCATCGAGCGCAGCTTTTGCTCTTGCCCGGTCGCCGAGCGCTCTCCAAGTCAGACCGGTGATGTGCATGAGGCCGGCCCGATCCCGCTTGCTGAGCTGTTTTGACCCAGCTTCCGCCTCATTGAGCAGAGCTTCCGCCTCTCCGCGCTCTCCGCATGCAGCCAAAGCGAAGGCATAAAAAGCGGTCAGATGCGCCGAATTCGCATTCTGCCATGACGCGGGAAGAATGCCCTTCCGATCGGATATAGCTTGCGCAATCAATGTGCGAGCGCGATCAACATCTCTCTTTTGTGCCAAAAGGCTGTCGGCGAGGCCGAGAGAAAAATACTCTTTTAGCTCCTGCTGTTGCTCTTGCATTGCTGCCTCGAACAGATCTTGGGCCGCCGCGAAATCGCCATTCCTCAGAAGGGTTGAGGCGTACATGTACAACCCCCAACTGGTTAGAAGTGGCTGGTCATTCTTGTCGAAGGCCAGCGGTTTGAGACAAGCCATTGCTTCAACGTACCGGCCTGCCTCGGAGAGTATCCAGGCCTCGGTCGAATCGCCGGGGCCTGGAACCCGTTGGAATATTCGATTCAATCGGAGTGGCGTCTTGTAGTGACCACGCAACGCCAATGCAACGACCCAGCCATCCACCCGTAAACGCACCTGCACCACAATCACGAGAGCCGCAAACAAGACCAGGCTGGTAATCGTTCGGCGGGGATTAAGAAGCGCAAACACCAGGATGAATACAGAGAGGAAGTTAATTCTGTTCTCCCTCACGCTCCACCATTTCTTCAGGCTTGAGGGTCTTTTTCCGCTTGGTTCAGTTCTGCGGGAATCGAGCACGGCGCCCGGCCGCGCGTTTGAGTGGGCCACCCAGCAAAACGAGCTAATCCAAATGACAAGAAACGAAGCAGGATTTGCGATCAGATACTTGTCCAGCGAGAGCGGAAGCAGCAGAATGTGTGTGGCGAGGGAAACCCCCACGGTGAGCGCAGCCCAAGCCACAAGTATTCCGGAGAAAACGGCCTTCTGACTGTCGGTCAGGCGATTCCATTGAACGAGAAAGAACTTTTGCTGCCAGAGAAGCACCACAATCCAGATCAGGAAAGCGAGATCGAGCAAGGGGAAGAGGACTGTCTTTGACAGGATCAACGCAACGTCCTGGGATGTGCAGGGGTCGCAGCCCAAGTCAGATCTCATCCAACTCGTGATCCGCCAAGAAAGAGCAAGCGTTCCAGCCAATGCAATCGCAAACTGAACGCCCCAGCCCAGCCGGGGCCGGGGTGGTCTTGATGTGCTTCCTGCGGATTGTCCGCCTGTCACAGTCATAACCTTTCGTTCCTGATCGGCTTCGCCCGGTCACATTACGGGGTCAGCTAAAGCTTGGCGAGTCCCTTGCGCGCGCTCATGGCTGTGCTGCCATCCGGTGCGAATGCAATTGCCTCATTGAAAGCAGTGCGGGACTTCTCCTTCTCGCCCATCATCCGCCAGGCCTGGCCGGCAAAGTACTTGATTCCTGCCTGGTCGCTTTTCGTGAGGGAAAACGAGCCGGCAAAGGCATCCTTCAACTGTGCCTCCGCCTCGTCGCGCCGGCCGCAGGCGGCCAAGGCCCACGCATACCGCGCAAGCCTTCTTGCCTGATCCGCATTTTTTTCGTAGGCCGGGACGGGGTCTCTGGCCAGAACATCCTCCAGCAGCGCGCAGGCGCGATACGGATCCTTGCCCAGGGTCAGGAGGCATCCTGCCAGGGCTACGCGCATGGAGTTGGACGATGCGGGCACGCGTGCCGCGGCCTCCAGCAGCGGCAGCGCATCCTCGGCGCGATCGTCGTTGGTCAGGGCCAGCGTGTACAGGTAGAGCGAGGTGCTGGTCAGGCGCGGTTCGCCTTGTTTATCGAAGGCTAACGGTTTCAGGAAGGTGCGCGCCTCCGCGTATTTTCCCGCGTTGAAGAGGATCGACCCTTCCAGAGAATCCCCGTAAAACGGCATGAATCCGAGGATGTGATCGAAGCGGAGGGCTTTGTCATAGCTGCCTCCGCGCGCCAGACGGTAGGTCCAGAGCTTGAGGCGCGAGAGTGCCAAAGGGTAAAGCAGGAGTGCGACTAAGGCTGTGCTCCGCCAAATCGACCGCATCGGCGCCACGAAGACCAGCACAACCAGAAGTATGTAAAAAATGGTGCTCTTGTTGGCTTTCACGTTCCATCCGCCTTGACCGACACTTCTGCCGCGTTCATCCCACGGTGCGTTCCAATTTCATGTCGGTAGTTGCGGACCATGGTAACCGATTTCCGCTTCGGGGAAACCTAGATGTGGCGCAAGGCCAGATAAACCAGGCTAAACGCCGGGCTGAGAAGTATCCCCAGGATGAGCGGGCCGAGAATCATCATGAGCAGGTAGCTGATCCAGATGGGGATACGGTCATAGGCCTGGACGGCGTTGTAGGGCAGCGCGTTCCTCAGTAGATGGCTGCCGTCCAGCGGAGGAATGGGGAGCAGATTGAAGAAGAAGAGCGAGAGGTTTACCAAGATCGCCAGCGTCGCGAGCAGCGCTACGGTCTGCACACCCGAGGACACGCCGACCAGCAGGTTGCGGTGGAAGGCGTAGTAGACATATTGCCGTCCGTCGGGAACCGCGACCGAGACGATGGCCAGGACAATCATGGCGGCGAAGACGATGAGCAAGTTAGAGACTGGGCCGGCCAGCGTCGTCAGATTGTCGTCGCGCACGATGCGGCGGAAGTTGCGGGTGATAACCGGGGTGGGTTTTGCCCAGCCGATGAGCATGCCGCCGAAGAAGGTGAAGCCGACCAGCGGGCCGAAGATCATCAGCGCGGGAAACAGGAGCGTGCCGATGGGGTCGATGTGGTCCATGGGGTTGAGCGAGACGCGGCCCATCTCGCGTGCGGTCTGGTCGCCCAGGCGCGAGGCCATCCAGGCGTGCGCGCACTCGTGAACGCAGAGCGAAAAGAGCAGCAGGACAAATTCAAAGACGGCAACGATCAGTGCGCCAGACGGCAAGGGAGGACTCCAACGGGTCAGAGTAGCATGGAGGGAGGGCCAACGTTCGCGTCTGATCTCATGCGATCATTTCGAGGCCCTTTTTCTCGACCAGGGTCAGGAGTTTGAGTGAGGCGCCTTGCGGGTTCTTCTCACCCCGCTCCCATTTGCTGACCAAGCTTGGCGTTACGTTCAGATAGGCTGCGAAGACAGCTTGACTCGCGTTCTCGCGGGTGCGCAGGGCGCGAATCTTCTCCGGCGTCATCTTCTGAATCTGAGTAAGGCACAGCACGTCGAACTTGCGCATGGTCTTTCGGTCCATCCCCCCGACCGCGTACAGGTCAGTCGCGGTTTCATGGATCGCCGCCATCACATCGCTACGATATTTTTCAGGCATTTCAATCCCCCTTTGGCGGCTGAATTTCAATCAGGGCTCCGTCCGCCACCCGCTTTGCCATTTCGGAGTCGCTATAGCCAAGAATGACATCTGCCAATTCCCGAAATGCTTCCAATTCATCGGACTTGATGTTGCCGAGGTTCTTCTTCTCAAATCCATAAACAAATACTGCCCGTGCCCTGAAACGGAAGAGAATAATGGATCGCGATCCACCCGACTTCCCTTCGCCTCCGCGGGCGATTCGTTGCTTGATCACGCCTCCGCCGAGGTCGGCGTCAATCTGCCCCGCGTTCGCCAAGCGGGCTGTTTCCCAAAGATCTAAGTCGCTGATGCGTGCCTTGCGCGCAAATCGCGCAAATGGCTTTGACTTGTACACGGCGAATCGTTGCGGAGCTACCGGGCGCACGAGTTAAGTATAGCACCGAGTGCTAGAGTAAATTGCGAGTAATCGGCAACTCAATGTCGCGAAGTGCTTAGCTTCCGTCGGCCGGGAAGGCACCGACCGCTTCACCGGGCTTGACCGTATGGCCGGCCAGCACGATGGCGTGGCTGCCGATGCGGGCGCGCTCGCCGATCACGGTAGGCACCAGCGTGGCGTGATCGTAGTCGTCCGGTGCATACGTCTGCGAGTAGACGCGAGCGAAAGAGCCGATGACGGCGCCTTTGCCGATGGTGATGCCGCCACGGTCGTTCAAGAGCACGCCCTGGCGAATGGTGACTCCGTCGCCGATTTTGAGGTTGTAGCCGTAGACAAGATCTACGCCGTGATGGATGCGGACGCCGTTGCCCATGTGGTCAAAAAGGTGACGGCCCAGCATGCAGCGGAAGCGCAGGCCCAGCCAGTGGTTCAGGCCCACGGGTGAGCGGTCAAACATCTGCCAGAACCAGAGCAGCGGCTTGCGACGGGCGTAGAGCTCCCGGTTCACCTCAGGATAATGACCGGCCTCAAGCGTAATGTTCTCCGGGTCGAGCGCCAGGGTCAGCACGTTGCCGGGCAGCTCGGAAGTGAGCGTCAGGTTGAGCTTGCCCCCGTGCGGCCGGCCCAGGTAGAGCTGGTAGAGTTGGTCGCGTACAATCTCGGCGCGCCGCTCCGGAGAGCTGTGCCGGACGAACTCATCGTCAAGAAACTGAAGCCAGCGGCGATAGACTTCTTCAGCCTCGGGGGCCGGGTGGGGAGCGGTGCTCGCTTGGGTTGCCATACGCTTTGGACGATACAGCAAAGGGCCAGGTTGCATCCCATTGCATGGAGCAGACTCTCGCTACTCGCTCGCACCACTGCGTGGAGCGGACGCTCGCGGGAGGCTCGCACCGGCTTGGTCGCTTACGATCTAATCAGAAACACGAATTCTTCCTGGAGTTCCAGGGACGCCCACCCATCGAGCAAAAAGCGCTCGATGGATGGGGCACAGTTTCATCCCCCATGGGCCGGCGAAGACAGTGGACGTCTCAACCGAATGGAGGATGCGCGACCCGGCGCCGCCTGCGTACGATACCCGAACGATGCGCAGCGAGCGGCAGATGGGCGTGTGGGCGGCGACGGCCGTTGTGACGGGCGAGGCCATCTCCCTCGGCATCTTTCTGACTCCTGCGGGCATGGCCAAATCAGTGGGTTCGCCCGCGCTGCTGGGCGCGGTGTGGTGCGGCATGGCACTCATCACGCTGGCCGGCGCGCTCTGCTTTACTGAGCTCGCGGTGCGGTTTCCCCAGGCCGGCGGCGAGTACGTCTATCTGCGCAACGGCTTCGGACGGCGCGTGGCGTTTCTTTATGGATGGATGGCCGCGGTGGTGATGTATCCGGGCGTGGCCGCGGCGCTCAGCGTGGGCACGGAGCCCTATGTGCAGGTGCTGTTTCCGTTACCTGCATGGCTGGCGAGAGCGCTGCCGGCGCTGATTTTGATCTTTCTTGGGGCCATGAACTACGCGGGAACCCGCCTGAGCAGCGGCCTGATGACCTTACTGAACTGGCTGAAGGTTCCGGTGCTGGCCGGGCTGGCCGTGTGGGCGCTGGTGTGGATGAGCACCCACAGCCAGGCCGCCGCCGCGAATCTGGCTCCGCTGACGGAGCGCCGTGCGGGCTCCGATCCGCTTGCCGGCGCCATCGCCGGAGCCGCGATCAGCGCCTTCTTCTGCTTCGGCGGATGGTGGGAGGCGGGCAAGATTGCCGGCGAAGTGAAGAACCCGCGCCGAACGCTGCCGATTGCGTTTACCGGCGGCGTGCTGGTGGTGACCGCGGTTTATCTGCTCGTCAGTTTTGCGTTTGTGGCCGTGGTGCCCATGGAGCAGATCCAGAGCAACACCGCGTTTGTGGCGCAGTTTGGCCAGGCGCTTTTTGGGTCGGCTGGCGGATGGGTGATGTCGGCCTGCGTGGTGCTGAGCGTGCTGGGCGGGCTGATGGTGCTCAGCATGGCCGTGCCGCGCGTGACCTACGCATTGGCGCGCGAAGAGGCCGGTGATGGGCCGCTGGCGGTGTTCGCACGGCTGCATCCGCGCTTCGGTTCGCCGGCCAATGCCGTGCTGCTGCAGACCGGGATGGCGCTGGCGGTGCTGGGCCTGGGCGCTTTCGATCGCATTCTGGCATTCATCGTTTTTTCTGCCGTTGTGTTTCTGGCGCTCACCGTGGCTACGCTGTTCCGGTTTGTTGAGCCGGTGCGACGGTGGTGGTATCCGGTGGCGCCGCTGGTGTTTCTTGCGGGGAGCGCCGTGCTGGCCGCCATGCTTCTGATGCACAGCCTATGGCCTTCACTGATGGGCGCGGGCGTGGTGCTGGCTGGTTGGCCGGTGCGCTGGCTGCTGGTGCGCGGAAAGCCGGCGACCGCTGTTCTTGCCCAGGAGACAGCAATTTACTGAACACACTCTTGAATGGAGGATTCTCAGCTTGGCCTACATCGCACTTTCCCCTGACCTGCCCGGCATTCGCGGCGCAATGGCCTTTCGGCCGGAGACGGCGCGGCCTTTGAACGATCTGGTCGAAGTCCTGCTCACCGGCCCCAGCACGCTCTCGCTGGGCGAAAGAGAACTCATTGCCACTTACGTCTCCAGCCGCAACTGCACTCATTACTGCGCCAGCATTCACGGCATGATTGCGGCCGCGCACCTGGGCGGGGATGAGGCGCTGGTGAAGCAGGTGAAGACCGACTTCATGCAGGCCGCCATCAGTCCCAAGATGAAGGCGCTCCTGGTGATCGCCGGCAAAGTGCAGGAGGACGGCAAACTGGTGACCGCGACCGACGTGGCAGCCGCGCGCGTGCTGGGCGCAACGGACATCGAGATTCACGACACGGTGCTGATTGCCGCGGCATTCTGCATGTACAACCGCTACGTGGACGGACTGGGCACCGAGCAGCCGGACGACGAGGCGCTTTATCGCGAGCGCGGCAAACGCGTGGCGCGCGACGGATATGTGACGGTCAGCGCGGAGTACCTGGCCGGTCACGCTCACGCGGCAGCACACTAAGGAGAAAGTTATGGCACACATTCAATTGCCGGAGGGTTATCCCGGCATCAGCGGCGCATTCACCTACAGGCCAGAAACGGCGAAGCCCATGCGCGAATTGGCGCATGTTCTGCTGCATGAGCCCAACTCGCTGAGCGCGGGTGAACGCGAGCTGATCGCCACGTTTGTTTCGTCGCGCAACGACTGCCACTTCTGCCAGTCGAGCCATGGGGCCGCCGCGGCTTGCCACCTGGGTGATTCGGGAATTGTGGACCAGGTGAAGACCGACTTCCACTCCGCGCCGGTAAGCGACAAGCTGAAGGCGCTGCTTGCAATTGCCGGCAAGGTGCAGCAGGACGGCAAGCTGGTGACTGCTGCCGATGTGGAAGCCGCGCGCAAGCAGGGCGCGACCGACATCGAGATTCACGACACGGTGCTGATTGCCGCGGCGTTCTCCATGTTCAATCGCTATGTCGAGGGCTTAGGAACATGGCAGCCGCGCGACGAAGAGATGTATGTGCGCATGGGCCGTCATCTGGCCGACGAAGGCTACAAGGAGCCTTCGATCCGGCAGCCGGCGGGCGCAGCTTGAAAACTGCGCAAGCGAAAGACAAAGGGGACAGGCCGCAGCCTGTCCCCTTCTTTATTTCAGCATCGAAATGGTCGCCCTTATCGCCGTCCCTGGATGGTCTTGGGATTGCCGCCGGCTTTCTTGACCGCGCGTTTGGCGGCGATGGCGTGCATCTCCTTGCCGATGCCGGATTGATTGATGCCCAGCTGAATGGCCAGGTTGATCAGGTTGCTGGTGCACCAGTAGAGCGCCAGCCCCGAGGCGTAGTGCCACAGGAAGCTGCCCATGAAGATCGGCATCATGAAGGCCATCATGCGCCGCTGCATGGGGTCCATGCCCGGAGCCGGGGTGATGATCTGCGTGACGAACATGCTGACGATGATCAGGATGGGCAGAATGGGAAGATGAACGCCGCCCAGGCTGAACGGGTCGGGCAGCGACAGGTCAGTGAGCCAGAACCAGTGAGCCTGGCGCAGTTCAATCACGTTCGAGAGCACTTCAAAGTAGGCGATGAAGAGCGGCATCTGAATCAGCATGGGCAGGCAACTGCCATACATGTTCACGCCCTCCGTCTGATAGAGCGCCATCATCTCCGTGTTCATTTCGGCCCGCTTGGGATCGGTGACCTTGAGATTGGCGTACTTCCTTTTGATCGCGTCCACTTTGGGTTGCAGCCGCATCATCTTCAAGGAAGACTTCATCATGAAGAAGCGCGTGGGCAGCATCAGCATATTGAAGAAGGCGGTAAAGGCGATGATGGCCCATCCCCAGTTGTAGGCGCCTACGCCCATCAGCCCGTGAAGGAAGCGCAGGGCAAGGTAGAGCGGCTTGGCGACAATGCCCAGCCACCCATAGTGGATCAGCCCCTCGAGCGTTGGACCGTCCGTCGCGCCGCCGGGGCCGGTGGCGTGAATGGTCTTGAGTACGTCGATCTCCTTGGGACCCGCATAGAGGCGAACGCGGGTGGTGCCGCTCTGGTCGCCTACCGCCAGGCCAATTACATCTGCCGGCTTCTTTGCGCTGTTGGGATCGCTCAGGTCGCTGGGCAAATCGATGGTGTTGTGCAGCGTGACCACTGTGGCGCCGTTCAGGTCTTCGGGAAGAAAGGCAGCGGCGAAGTAGAGATCGGTGATTGCCGCGAAGGCGTAAGGGCCGTCAAGCGTGGCATTGCCGCTGACCTTGGCCGCGGCCATCAGGTCCTGCTTGCCGTCCAGCGACCAGACAAATTGCGACTGCGTGCGCACCGCGCCGCCGCGCACCTTGCCGGGAACAAACTCTTCCATATCGCCGAGTCCGGCGGGCCATGCGACCAGCGCACGCACCGGAGCGCCGTTACGCTTTACCTGCGCCTCGGCACTGACCACGTAGCCGGTGTCGAAGCGAAAAGTTTTCACCACGTCGAGGCCATTGGCGGCGTAGTGGAAGGTGAGGGTGTTGGGCGCCAGCAGAAATCCCGTTGCGGACGGCTGGTAAAGCGCCTGGTTCAACTGCGAGGTCAGAGCCGGCTCGTAGGTATACAGCGAGAGCGGCAGCCCGAATTGGGCCGAGGCCTGTGGCAGCACCATGTCCAGCGGCTGGCCGGAGGTGTCTTTGAAGCCTTTGAGGATCCAGTGAATGACCTGCGCGCCGCGATTGGTGAAGACGATGCGGACGCGCTCATTCTCAACGGTCGTCTGGGTCTCTGAGGCGCCTGTAATGGCCAGCGCGGATGCGGCAGGCTGCGCGGCGCCCGCGGTCAACTGCGGCGCGGGGGGGTGGCCTGTAGCCTGAGCGCTCGCCTGGGCAGCAGCCTGCTGTTGAATCTGGGTCGCGGTGGTGGTCTCAGTCTGCTTCGGCTTGAAGAAGTACTGGTAGCCAAAGAGGACGACAAGCATCAGCAGGGTGAAGCCAATGGTGGTGCGCATATCGCCGCCGCCACCGCCGCCGGCAGGACCCTGGGTTTGCAGATTTGGATTGCGAATTTCGGGCAAAGGATACTTCCTGTTCGTTGAGCGGGGCTGACCGTCGGGTCTCCGCTCTCTCTATGTTAACGGTTTGTGGGGAAAAGGTCTTGGCATGCGCGCCGGCGGAACCGGATCGAGCCCGCTGCGCGCGAACGGGTTGCAGCGCAGCAGCCTCCACAGCGCCAGGAAAAAACCGCGCACCGGGCCGTGGGTGGCGATGGCGATGGAGGCGTACTCAGAGCACGTGGGCAGATAGCGGCAGCGGTTATCGGGATTGAGCGCATGGAGCGCGGGCGACAGCCAGCGGCGATACGCGTCGAGTAGAGCGAGCAGAATGCGGGTCATAATGCGGGCGCAGCCGGCGCGGCGCGTGGCCCAGGGAGAACCGCCGTGCGCGCCGCTTCGGCTTTTGCCTGCTGAAGGATACGCACAATCTCCGCCTCAAGTTTCGCAAATTCGAGGTTCAGCACGACCCGGCGTGGATGGAGGATCAGATCGCAGCCCTGCGGAAGCAGATCCACATGGCGGCGCAGGGCCTCGCGCATGCGGCGCTTGATGCGGTTGCGGTCGTGAGCCCTGCCCAGCACCTTGCCGGCGGTGAGCCCGACGCGCGGGCCAGGAGGGAGGGCGATCAGGCCTTCAGCGGACTGTTGCGCCAGAAACCAGCTCATGGAGCTCGATTGGCGCTTGCGGCCGGCAGCATAGGCGCGCTGATAGTCGGCGTGCTTGCGGAGGCGCGCATCTGTGAGGCGAACGGCACCAGCTGGCAGGCTCTGAAGTTGATTGGGAGGGATGTTCATGAAATTGCCGAAGGCGTGACAGCCGGAGCGTGCAGATGGTCCTCCGGCTGCACTTGGACGGCGGGTGTTAGTCGCGGAAGCCGGCGCTGACGGCAACGCGCTTGCGGCCGATGGCGCGGCGGCGGCTTAGGACGGCGGCGCCGCTCTTGGTCTTCATGCGGGCGCGGAAACCGTGAGTCTTCACGCGCTTGCGGCGATTGGGTTGAAATGTGCGCTTGGGCATAAAAGTGCGCTCCTGTTTCCTTCAAGAAAATCTGAGCCTTGACGGCAAGCTTTAAGTGTATCGCAGGTTGGCCCAGGAATCCAGTGGTAAGTGAAGCGCCTGGCCAAATCGGCTCCGGAGAACTGCCTCGAAGGCGAACAAGATGTACAAAACAGCACAGATAATTCTTCGAGGAAAGCGGGTCCGCGTGCCTCTTTCGTATGAGTTTCACCAACCTTGGTGCAACTCATCGTGGTGTCAAAAAGTTATGTGAAAGAGAGATTGCAACGACCGTGAAATGTGGTAGCATCAGGACCGTTCAACAAAAGTTCCCAGCGTCCCACGGAACGGTTTTAATCCACGGCCCAAGGTCTAATTCGAGGGCCAACCAGAGGCATCCAGGTACCCGGTGAACCTCAATTCGCTCGAAAGGCTTCACAGCCCTTCGACAAGAGAGTCCCATTGCCTGAAGCACGTGGCTGAACCGGTCTGGCAGTAAATAGGCGACGCAGGCAAGGATCGGCTCGATGGCATTCGCGACCTCTCAGGCTTCCGTTCTCAATCCCTGGCTCCAGATACTGGCAGCACTCGAAAAGAAGGTCATTCGCCAAACCTTTGAAACCTGGCTCAAACCGACGCGATACAGTCATGCCGCGGGCCGAACGCTCTATGTGCGCGTGCCTACGCCGGAGTTTCAACACATCGGCGACAAGTATGGCGACCTGATCCAGGAAGCGATCGATGGCCAGTCGCTGGAATTTGACGACGTCTGTTTTGTGACCGCCGAAGAGGACCCCTCGATTCCGCCGCAGCGCAAGGACGGCGGCTTCGCGCCGGTTCCGGCGCACGCGCCCACCGCCCCCCCGCAGGCTGCGCCGCGTTCCGCCGAGCAGCAGCAGCGCTTCGACTGGTCTTCCGCCGCGCAACTGAATCCGCGCTACACGTTCGATGCCTTCGTCATCGGCAACGGGAACCAGTTTGCGCGCGCCGCGGCTCTGGCCGTGGCTGAGCGTCCGTCGCGGGCTTACAATCCGCTCTTCCTCTATGGCGGCGTGGGCATGGGCAAGACCCACCTGATGCATGCCATCGGGCACGAAGTAAAGCGCCGCCAGCCGGTGGCCAGCATCTGCTACGTCTCCGCGGAGAAGTTCACCAACGAGATGATCACCTCGCTGCGCAACGACCGCATGACCAGCTTCCGCGACCGTTTCCGCACCGTGGACGTGCTGCTGATCGACGACATCCAGTTCATCGCGCAGAAAGAGCGCACCCAGGAAGAGTTCTTCCACACCTTCAACGCGCTGCACGAGAGCATGAAGCAGATCGTGATTGCGTCGGACCGTCCGCCCAAGGAGTTGGCGGAGATTGAAGACCGTCTGCGTTCCCGCTTTGAGTGGGGCTTGATCGCCGACATTCAACCACCGGATCTTGAGACCAAGGTCGCCATCCTGCAGAAGAAGGCCGAGAGCGAGCAGGTGCAGTTGCCCATCGATGTGGCGCTGTTTGTGGCTTCGAATGTGCGCACCAACGTGCGCGAGCTTGAGGGCGCGCTGGTGCGGCTGATCGCATGGTGCCAGCTCAATCGCATGGAAATCACGCTGGCTTCAACCCAGCAGTGCCTCAAGCAGTTCATTGACATGCAGGTGCGCAAGATTACCATTGAGGCGATTCAGCGCGCGGTGGCCGAGCAGTTCGGCATGCGGGTGAGCGACCTGAAGCAGAAGAACAACTCGCGCAACGTGGTGGTGCCGCGCCAGATCGCCATGTTCCTGGCCAAGCAGATGACCGAGGCTAGCCTGCCGGAGATTGGTCGCCAGTTCGGCAACAAGCACCACACCACGGTGATGCACTCGATCGGCAAGATCGACGACCAGCGCCGCAGCGACAAGGACCTGCAGCGCACGTTGAACAAGCTGCAGGATCTATTAAATGGGTAGCAGTCAGCAGGTCAGCTAGTCGGCAAGCCAGCGAGGAATAGAAGCCCACATCGTGAATTGCGATGTGGGCTTCGTTATTTTGCACTCGCCCCGGTCATCAGTTCCACAAACATCTTCTGAAAGCGCGGCAGGTCCAGGTCAGTCTGCGCGTGAACCAGCCGCAAACCTGTTGCGGGCTTCAGTTTTTCGGTCCAGGTGAGCGTGTCGCCGTAGCTGGGCCCGTGGCTCAGGTCAATGTCCATGTAGAGCTGCTTCTCTTTCGTGATCAGCGTGGAATCGAGCCATGCGCAGGCTGCCAGTTCGTCCCACATGTAGTAGCGATCCTGGCTCCATGCAGCAATATAGCGCGCGGCGGGAGTCTGTGACTTGCCGATCTCCTCCAGCATCTTCTGGGTGAACGGCGCCTTGATGGAGACATCCACGGTGGTCACGTCGATGCGCGGCCACGCGGCACGCAGCGCGATATGTGTCGCTTCGGGATCGAACCAGAAGTTGAACTCGTGGCGCGGGCTGGTGGCAAACTCCGGATCGTCGGTCTGCGGATTGAGGCTGCCGCCCATCACCACAAGCCCCTGCGTGAGCGCGGCAAACTCCGGATCAATCGAGACGGCGAGCGCGATGTTGGTCAAGGGGCCTGCGGCGTAGATGGTTACCCGGTGCGGATGCGCATGAACCTGCCCAATGAGAAAGTGGGCCGCGTCCTCGTCGATGGGCTTGAGCGCAGGCTGCCCCTCGGGCATGGGCGGAATGTCGTAGGGCCCGTGGGCCTGCAGGTGTTCCGGAGTCACCGGCGTGACGCCGTTGGATGTCTCCACCAGCATGGTCGGACCCTGGCCCCAGGCGCCCAGCCAGGTCACCTTGCCATCCAGTGCGGAAGCTAGGCGCGTCTCTTCCTGGGTGCGCACCAGCGGGAACACGGCGCCTTTAGCCACGGGCACATCGGCGTGGCCGGTCAGCTCCAGCATGCGCAGGGTGTGCAGCGTCTCTTCGTCGCGCCAGGCGTTGCCGGTGACCATGGTGATGCCCAGCACCTTCACCTGGGGCGCCTGCAACAGGGCCAGCATCGCCATCTGGTTGGAGCCGCCGGGGCCGGAGCCGTCCTGGTCGATCAGAACGAGCCGTTTTTGTGCCGGGCAAGCGGCGGCCGCGGCAACCATTAGAAGCAGTAAGAGCTTGTCTCTCATTGTTGGGTATTGTGGCATACCCGGGCGGCCTCTCCACGGTACCGGAAGCTCTGCTGAGCAGTGGATGTCTACCTGCGCCGGTCTCGTCCGCCGCCACGCTCACGATCTCGGCCGCCGCCACGCTCAAAGCCTCTCGGCTGGGCTGGAGGCGTTACCGGCAGATCGGTCTTGCCCGCAGGATAAACCGCGAGAAACCGGTCCTGCCCCTCACCGGAGCTGGCCGTCTCCACGCCTTCAATGTCGCGGAAGGCCATGTGGAGCAGGCGGCGCTCGCGGCTATTAGCGGGCGGAAACGCGTAGGGCACGCCGGAGCGGATCACCTTGTCGGCGGCAATCTCGGCCTTCAGCTTGAGCTCCTGCATCTGCATGGCCTTGAAGTTGGCCGCATCAAAGCTGACCAGGTCGCCTTCGCGCTGGTCAAGGCGAAGTATCTGCGCGGCAATGGTTTCCAGCGCGCGCAGCAACTCGCCGTTGTGCTGGGTAACCAATGTTACATCGGGCCCACCCAACTCCACATTGATCAGGCTACTGGTTCCGGTAAGAGGGTCGGGCGTCCCGTCGCCGGCCGTGATGCGGTATTTGAGACGCATACCGCCGAGCTTGTTGAGGTTGGCAAGAAATCCGGCAATTTTTTGAGCAGCGTCTTGGAGATCGGCGATTGGCATAACTCATTAGTATCGCAGAGCGGGGCCGGGGATGGGGTGCGAATTGTTGGGTTAGAAGTTACCTTGCTTCGGTTTCGAATTTGCAAAAGTTAGTCTCAGGCCGCCGGAATGACGGGCCCCGTCCCGAGTGGCCCGGATCAGAATCCCGCCCTATCGAAATGGCTCTGAAGAATCCCGTATCAGCTTTTCTTAAGCGTCGCTTCACGAACCGGGTGATAGCTTAAGCGAAGAGGAATCTTCATTTTCTAAGACATAAATTCTCTTGGAGAGTCCGGTTACACGAATGCGCAGGCTTCTTAAACTTTCTTTCTTGCTGTTGGCGACTTTCGGCACGTCTCTTGCGCACGCGCAGGGCGGGCCGCCCTTTATAACCGACGATCCCGGGACGCCAGGCAACAAGCACTGGGAGATCAACTTCGGCTGGATCGCGGATCACAATCCAGCCAACGCAACCTACCAGACCCCGGACATCGATATGAACTACGGCTGGGGCGACCGCATCCAGCTCAAATATGAGCTGCCCATGGCCGTGGCCACTGACCCCACCAACACCACGCGCGCCGGCCTGGGCGAGAGCCTGCTGGGCATCAAGTGGCGGCCTTACGAGTATCACCGCGCGGGCGAGCCGAAGTCGGATGAGAACATGCTGTTCTCCCTCGGCACCTATCCCCAGGCCTCCATCAACAACCCGACCAGTGCGGTGCGGCGCGGCATTGTGGAGAACGGTCCGCAGTATTACCTGCCCATGCAGTTCACGGCCAAAACCGGGTGGGTGAACTGGAACGGCGAGGTGGGCCACTGGTTCGGAAATAAGCTCGTTCCCAGCCGCTGGGGACGCGGTCTGATTGCCGGACACGAGTTCAATGACCGTACCGAACTTTACGCCGAATTCTACGATCTGCAGGACGCGAACAAGATCGGCACTGCCCCCAAGCAGCGCGAATTCACGGCAGATTTGGGCGGCCGGCAGAGCCTGAACCACAGCAATACGATCCGGCTTTTGTTCATGGGCGGGCGCTCTATTCAGGCAGTCACGCGGCAAAACAGCGAGCCAAACTGGATCGGCTATCTCGGCGTGCAATTCCTGTTGGGGCCAAAAGAGGAAGAGACTCCGGGGCAGAATCCCTGACTTCGCTGTCTGACCAGCCTGCGCGGGGATGGGAGAATAGACGTATGCCGAACCCTGATGAAGCCCGCACGGGGCCGATTGTATTAAGCGCTGCCGAAGCTCGCGTGTTGGGCGCTCTCATTGAAAAAGAAGTGACCACGCCGGACTACTATCCGATGAGCATGAATGCGCTGATCAACGCATGCAATCAGCGCTCGAATCGCGAGCCGGTGACCGATCTGGACGAAGATGCGGTGCGCCAGGCTCTGCACGGCCTTGAAGATCTGCGCCTGGCCGGCCGCGCGCGCGGCGCCGATGGGCGTGTGTCCAAGTACGAGCACTCGCTTGGCGAAGCCTTCAACTTCAGCCGCGCTGAGACGGCGCTGATCTGCGTGCTGTTGCTGCGCGGTCCGCAGACGCCGGGCGAGTTGCGCGGCCGCACCGAGCGGCTGCACCGCTTTGACGAGCTCAGCGATGTGCTGGCGGGATTGCAAAAGCTGATGGAGCGCGAGCCGGCGCTGGTGGCGATTCTGCCGCGCCAGCCGGGAACAAAAGAATCTCGCTATGCGCATCTGCTTTCAGGGAATGTGGAATCGGCGGTTGCGGCAGAGAATGCGCTCGGGCGGCGCGACGGCGGTCGCGCGGCTCAAGAAGACGCCGGCCATGAAGCGCGAATCGCGCAGTTGGAAGCGATGGTAGCGGAGCTGCGGCAGGAAGTGGTTACGCTGCGGAAGAAGATTGACGATCTCTTTGGCGATTGAAACTCGGAGTGTGAATCCAATTCACCCGGGCCAAGACGGGTGCCTCGCCACAAACCTGTCATCCTGAGCGGAGTTCGGCTCGTACTTTGCGCCGAACGGAGTCGAAGGACCTGCGGTTGCACTTCGGAACCTATGCGACGAACTTGCGGCCCGGAACACTAAAGAAGTTCGTACCCTGCAAACCAGTAGCCAATCTCAAAGGCCGCGGTGTCTTCGGCGTCGGAGCCGTGAATCGCGTTCTCCGAGATCGATCCGGCAAACTTCTTGCGAATGGTTCCCTCTTCCGCATTGGCGGGGTTGGTGGCGCCCATCAGCTTGCGCAGATCGGCAATCGCATTCTCCTTCTCAAGCACCAGCAGAACCAGCGGACCCGACGACATGAAGGTGGTGAGTTCATTGAAGAAGCCCCGCTCCTTGTGGACGTAATAGAAGCCTTCCGCCTGTGCTTTTGAAATGGCCTGTTTCTTGATGGCCACGATCTTGAAGCCTGCCTTGGCGATCTCTGCCAGAATGTCTCCGGTGAAGCCTTTGCGGACAGCGTCCGGCTTGACGATGCTGAACGTACGTTGCGCCACTTGGTTTTGCTCCTTCATGAAATCCGTCTTAAGGGCCTGTGGTAAAAGTCAAAACCTCGGGGAAACCGTCTCTCAGGGGCTAAAGCCCCGTTTATTCCTGGGACTTTACGGCACGACTAAAGTCGTGCCCTTTCAAAACCAGACCTCTACCACGGGCGGTTAACTTTCATTGTAATAGGCTCCGTGTACCCATGCCCGCCGATGGCCAAATCTGGTAAAGTTGCCGCATGTTGCGCCTGACCGTCTCCTCCCTTCGCTGTTCGATTGCAATCGCGTGTTGTCTTGTTGCCGGAATCAGCGGCTCTTCGACTTCTGCTCAAACCACCCCTGCGACTCCTGCCACCGCTGCCAGCGTGCCCCCTGCCGGAGCCGAATTACGGGTCTTCGATCCCTCGCTTGTGGACAAGAGCGTCGACCCCTGCGAGAACTTTTACCGCTTCAGTTGCAATGGCTGGTTCAAACGCAACCCGCTGCCCGCCGACCAAACCTCCTATGGCCGCTTCACGGAGCTGCATGAACTCAACCGGCTGCACTCGAAGCTGATTCTGGAAGAAGCGGCCACGCCCAACGCCAACGCCAATCCGCGCACTGCCAACGAGCAGAAGATCGGCGATGAATACGCCACCTGCATGGACACGGCCACCATCAATCGCCAGGGCCTTGCGCCGCTCCAGCCGGAGCTCGATCGCATTGCCGCACTTAAAACGCGCGATGAGTTGCCGGCACTGCTGGCGCATCTGCATGCCATCGGCGTAAACGCCTTTTTCGGTATGGGATCGAATCAGGACTATGCCGATTCAGCATCGGTGATCAGCTTCTACGGCGCGGGTGGCCTGGGGCTGCCGGAGCGCGATTACTATACGCGGACCGACGCAAAGAGCGTGGAGCAGCGCCAGCAGTATGTGGAACACGTGCGCAATATATTTGCGCTCTTGGGCGAGCCCCAGACGCAAGCAGTTGCCGACGCGAAAACGGTACTGGCACTGGAGACGCGGCTGGCCAAGGCCTCGCTCACCATCACCGAGCAGCGTGACCCGAAGAATCTGAATCATCCCAGCGATGTGGCCGCGTTTTCAAAACAGCTGACGCACTTTTCGCTCGCCGAGTATGTGACCGCGGCGCACGCGCCCGCCTCCGGCAAGTTGAATGACACGGAGCCGAAGTTCTTTTCGGAATTCAACACGCTGGTGGCCGATACGCCGATCGATCACATCAAGACCTATCTGCGCTGGCACCTGCTGCATGCCTACGCCGGCGCCAGCCTGCCGGAAGCCTTCGACCACGAAAACTGGCATTTCTATTCGCACATTTTGAACGGCGCGGAAAAAGAGCAGGAGCGCTGGAAGCGCTGCACCAGCCGCGTGGATTACGACCTTGGCGAAGCGCTGGGACAGGCGTTTGTGGCAAAGTATTTTCCGCCTGCCGAAAAGAAGCAGGCCCTGGAGATGACGCTGGCCATTGAGCAGGCCATGGGCAAGGACATCGACGCACTGGACTGGATGAGCGCCGAGACCAAGGTGAAGGCCAGGGAAAAGCTGCACACGGTAATGAACAAGATCGGCTATCCCGACAAGTGGCGCGACTATTCGAAACTGGAAATTGTGCGCGGCGACGCGTTCGGCAATGCCCTGCGCGTGCACAAGTTTGAAACCGCGCGCGACCTGGCCAAGATCGGCAAGCCCGTGGACAGGGACGAATGGCAGATGACGCCGCCCACCGTGAACGCCTACTACGATCCGCAGATGAACAATGTCAACTTTCCCGCGGGCTACTTTCAGCCGCCCTTCTACAGCGACAAGGAAGACGATGCGGCCAACTACGGCGACATGGGTTCGACCATTGGCCACGAGCTCACGCACGGCTTTGACGACGAGGGCCGCCAGTATGACAAGGACGGCAACCTCAAGGACTGGTGGACCAAACAAGACGAAACCAAGTTCGACGATCGCGCCGATTGCATGGTCAAGCAATACGATGCCATCGAGGCTGTGCCCGGCGTTCACTTGAATGGCAAGCTGACGCTGGGTGAGAACCTCGCCGATCTGGGCGGATTGTGGCTGGCGTGGCTGGCCTGGGAAGACAAGGCGCAGACGGCGCACCTGGACCTGACTGCGAAGACCGATGGCTATACCGCGGACCAGCGGTTCTGGATCGCCTACGCGCAGCAGTGGTGTACGCAGACGCGGCCCGAGCAGTTGCGTTCGCAGGCGCAGGGCGATCCGCACGCGCCCGATGAGTACCGAGCCAACACCATCCTGTCCGATCTGCCGGAGTTTCAAAGAAGCTTCAGTTGCAAGAAGGACGCGCCGATGGTGGCCCCGAAGCCCTGCCGGGTGTGGTGAAAAAGACAGCTTCTAGTTACTAGCTTCTAGCCGCTAGCTGTGCAAGCCCTTAGGGAGCGCAAAAGCGGAAATGGAACCATCCATGCGGGAATTCCGCATTCCTCCTCGTTGTTGTTGGGGGTGCGTGTGCCTGCTGACTCCGATTCAGGTTTTGAAGCGATGTGGAACGCCGCTGTTTCCGCGATCCTAAATGCCTTTGACGCCTATGGCTGGATAGTTCCGGCAACTTTGCTCGCGGTGCTCTTTCTGGGCGTGTTTTTGCTGCTTTGCTGGTGGATGGAAGACCTGCCCTTTGAGCTTCCCGTGTTTGAAGGCGTGGGCGGCATTTTCAAATGGATGCGCAGTACATGGCAGGCCGAGCGAGGCAGCTATTCCATCACTAAGTGAGCTTCAGTCCATGAAAGCAAAATGCGAAGGCCCACCATTACGGTGGGCCTTCGCATGAAAAGCTAGAGGCTGGAAGCTAGCAGCTAAAAGCTAGCCTTTAGCCCTTCCCGATCACCCGCGCCAGCGTTGCGCCAATCTCTGCCGGCGAAACCACCACGTGAATCCCAGCGGCGGTCATGGCTTTCATCTTGTCGGCTGCAGTGCCCTGGCCTCCGCTGATGATTGCGCCTGCGTGGCCCATGCGGCGGCCGGGAGGCGCTGTCTGTCCCGCGATAAAACCGACCACCGGCTTCTTCACGTATAGCTTCACGAACTCCGCCGCGGCCTCTTCAGCCGATCCGCCGATTTCGCCGATCATGATGATGGCTTCAGTCTCCGGGTCGTCGTTGAGCAGGCGCAGCGCGTCTATATGCGTGGTGCCGATAATCGGGTCGCCACCAATGCCGATCGCGGTCGACTGGCCGATGCCGCGCTGCGTGAGTTGATGCACGGCCTCATAAGTGAGCGTGCCGGAGCGCGACACGATGCCGATGGAGCCCTCGAGATGAATGCGCGCCGGCATGATGCCGATCTTCGCTTTGCCCGGCGAGATGACGCCGGGGCAGTTCGGTCCAATCAGGCGAGATTTGGATGTCTTGAGCTTGGCCCACACCTTCACCATGTCGAGCGTCGGAATGCCCTCGGTGATGGCGACGATGAGCGGAAGGCCCGCGTCCTCCGCCTCGAGGATCGCGTCGGCTGCAAACGGCGGCGGCACAAAGATCACCGTCGCGTTGGCGCCTGTCGCGGCAACCGCGTCCTGAACCGTGTTGAACACCGGCCAGCCCTCATGCGTGGTTCCGCCCTTGCCGGGAGTCACGCCGCCTACCACATTGGTGCCGTATTCGGCGGCGCCCTTCGCGTGGAAGGTTCCTTCCTTGCCGGTGATTCCCTGAACAATCAGCCGCGTATTTTTATCGACTAAGACTGCCATTTTATGCCCCCACCTTTGCCGCTGCGGCAACAACTAAGTCGGCAGCTTCTTTCATTGTTGCGCCCACCTGGAAATTGAGGCCGGAGTCCTTCAGAATCTGACGTCCTTCTTCAACGTTCGTGCCTTCGAGTCGCAGCACAATCGGCACCTTCACATTCAGATTGCGCGCCGCAGCCACAACGCCGGTGGCCAAACGGTCCACGCGCAGAATGCCGCCAAAGATGTTGATGAAGATCGCCTTCACGTGCTCGTCTGCAAGCAGAATTCCGAAGGCGTGCTCGATCTGTTCCTGGGTTGCGCCGCCGCCTACGTCGAGGAAGTTGGCCGGGCTGCCGCCTGCGTACTGAATGATGTCCATGGTAGCCATCGCCAGGCCCGCACCGTTCACCATGCAGGCAATAGAGCCGTCGAGCTTGATGTAGTTGAGCGCGTACTTGCTGGCTTCCACTTCAAGCGGATCTTCCTCGGCGGTGTCGCGCAGCGCCTTGATGTCGGCGTGGCGAAACAGCGCGTTGTCGTCAAAGGTGATCTTGGCGTCGAGCGCAAACAGCTTGTCGTCCTTCGTCGTGATGAAGGGATTGATCTCCAGCAGCGACGCGTCGGTATCCATGAATGCCTTATAAAGGCTTTGCAGGAAGGTGACCGCGGCGTTGAGCTGCGTCGGCTTGAGTCCCAGAGCAAAGGCCAGCTTGCGCGCCTGCCATGCGCCAAAGCCGATGGCCGGATCGATGGTCTCTTTGAAGATGGCCTCAGGCGTCTTTGCGGCAACCTCTTCAATCTCCATGCCGCCGGCCTGCGAGGCCATGAAGACCAGCTTGCCTGTGGCGCGGTCGAGCACAATGCCCAGGTAAAGCTCGCGATCGATGTTGGCCGTCTCTTCAATCAGCAGCCGCTGCACCTTCTGCCCCTGCGGGCCGGTCTGGTGCGTGATCAACTGCATGCCGAGAATGTTCTTGGCGTAGAGCTCGGCGTCCTCGCGGGTCCGGGCCACCTTCACGCCGCCGCCCTTGCCGCGGCCGCCTGCGTGAATCTGGGCCTTGACCACCACGCCGGTCGCGCCCTCGGCAAACAGCTTGCGCGCCACAGTCGACGCCTCTTCGAGGGTGTTGGCCACTTCGCCCCTGGGCACGGCAACGCCGTACTTCGCCAGGATTTCTTTCGCCTGATACTCGTGAATCTTCACTGGTAGTGTCCATCACATCGCAACCCCGTATCAGCTGCGAGGTTTCACGATTTCGCTTGGTGTCCAGCGGTGTCGCCGGCCTATCCAGCATAACCGCTGGCATCCGGGGAAGGGAAACCCATGCACGCGAAGAACGGCAAATTCCATGCAGACTGCCGCGTGCCTTTACCATTGTGGGATATGGCGTCCTTGAGGGAACACCTGAAGCTGTTAGCCGAAGACGGCGCATCGCTCAACCGGGAACAGGCAGCCGACGTGCTCCAGCAGATCCTGCGCGGCGAAGCCCCCGACGTGGAAACAGCCGCGCTACTGGCGGTCCTGGCCACCCGCGGCGAGCAGGCGTCTGAGCTCGCCGGCTTTGTTGAGACCATGCGCGCGCGGGCCACGCCGGTTCCTCTCTCCGCCGAAGAGCGCGAAGAGCTGGTGGACGTTGTCGGCACCGGCGGCGGCGGACCGGAGACCTTCAACATCTCCACCGGCGCGGCGCTGGTGGCTGCCGGCGCGGGAGCCAAAGTGGCCAAGCACGGCAACCGGGCCATCACTTCGCGGTGCGGCTCGGCCGACGTGCTCGAGGCCCTGGGCGTGCCCATCGACCTCGGCCCGGAGCTGGCCGCCGATTGCCTGCGCGAGACCGGCTTCATGTTCCTGCTTGCGCCCAACTACCACCCGGCCTTGAAGGCCGTCGGTCCGCTGCGGCGCGCACTGGGATTCAGAACCATCTTCAACCTCTGCGGGCCGCTTACCAACCCGGCCGGCGCGCGTGCGCAAGTGATTGGTGTGCTCGCGCCCAGCAAGGCTTTGCTGGTGGCGCGGGCCCTTGCGGAACTCGGCGCCAGGCGAGCATTCGTGGTGCATGGGACCGACGGGTTGGACGAGCTGACCACTACCGGCGAGTCCGTGGTGGCGCGCGTGGAGGAGCCGGAGGAAGGCGGAACTCCCACGCTCAGGGCCGCGCGCGTGACGCCGGAGATGGCCGGCCTGCCGCGCACCACGCTCGACCAGTTGACCGGCGGCGACGCCCAGGTGAACGCCGCCATTCTCTACGACATCGTCACGGGGATCTCCGGCCCGCGGCGGGATATTGTGCTGCTGAACGCGGCGGCCGCGCTGGTGGCCGCGGGGCTGGCGGTCGATTTGAAAGAGGGCGTCGCCCAGGCCGCCAAAGCCATCGACTCCGGCGAGGCGGCAGCGACGCTGGCCAAGCTGCGCGCATTTGGGGAGAAGTACGGAACAGCTCAGTAGGAGGCCTAAAGCAGCCCCGATCGTCCCGCCAGCCGTTTCGACAGCATCCACGAAAACAGCGAAGCCCCCAGCGCAAAGGCAACCCAGCCAGCCTGCTCCAGGGAGCGCACAGCGGCGAGGGAGATTTGCGGAGCGATCAGAGTGAGTTCGCTCGCGGCTGGCATCGCATGGCGCACAAGTTCGAATGCGCCCGCGCCCAGCAGGCCCGCGACCACCACCATTCCAGGCAGCGCGCGCTTCCAGGGGAACGGGATCGGCGCCGGCGCGGACGCTTCCTCGCGCACGCGCTCCATCACGGACGCCAGGAACCCTGACGACGGAACCAGCGCCTCTTCGGCTGCCAGAATGCGATCGATTTCGGTGTTTCCAATCTCGTTAAGGGTTTTTCTGGTCTGATTCATCGTCATGCCCCCTTTCCCGTGCTCAGTTCTTTCACATCCATTGCCGCGTGCTCGTCTTCAAGGTGCGGGAATCGACTTCGCAACAGCGCCCGCGCTCGTGAGAGACGTGCCTTGAGCGTTCCCTCGCGCAGCCCCATGGTCCGCGCCGCGGCGCTTACGTCCATCTCATGAAAATAGAACAGAGTCACCGGTTCGCGGTAGCGAGCGGGCAGCGCCAGCACGGCGCGCCGAAGCACTTCGTGCCGTGATCTCTCCTCGACTGCGTTGTACTGAGTTGCAGGGCCGGCAGGTTCCGGCGCGTCCTCAAGCCGCACGTCAACCGTGGGAAATCGCTTGAGGTCCGAGCGGAAGACATTCGCGGCCACGGCAAACAGCCACGTGGAGAAGCTGCCTTCGCGCCGCCAGTGGCCAAGGCCACGCCAGGCGCGCACAAAGGCCTCCTGCGCCAGTTCCTCCGCACGGCCCCGGTCGCGGCAATAGCGCCACGCCATGTTCACCAGCGGGCCTTGCCAGCGGCGGACAATGCCCTCAAACGCGCCGAGGTCGCCGTTCAGCACCCGCTCCACGTCAGCGAGGTCTTCACTGGCGGCTCGCTGGCTCGCGGTTTGTGGCGCGCTGGTCAATCTGAGCGTTCTCCGTAAATTGGAGACAGAAGATCCTTCCGTCCGGTTGCAATTTGTTCAGGAAAAGAAAGCCTTGCAGAAAATGCAACCGGGTTCAGCCGTCTTTGGTCCTACTGTTTGCAAGGGGAGAAACCCCGGCAATCGGTTTCAGGAGGATTGTATGACGCATCTCTTAGTTACGCTCTCGGACCTGGAAGGAATCCCATCCAACTTCGGCATGTGGGCATTTCTATCCGTCGGCGCGGTGGCGCTGTTTGGCATCTTCATTCCAGTGACCACCTGGATCGACAGCCGCCGCAAGGAGCGCGAGTCCTTCTACAAGGCGGAAACCATTCGCCGCGTAGCCGAGGCCTCACCGGACGGCGCAAAGGCCACTGTCGAGCTGCTCCGCGAACAGGACAGGCTGAGCCGGATCAGGGCGCGCGAAGGGATGAAGATTGGAGGGGTGATCAATCTCGGTGTAGGCATTGGGCTCGTCCTGTTTCTAAGGGCGCTCACAGGCCCGCAGGTCGCCCTCTGCGGATTGATTCCGGGCTTCATCGGCATCGGCATGCTGGTCTATGTCTATGTGCTCGCCGCCCCCGTGGAATAGCGGACCGGATTTGTGAGTCTCAAGGCGTTTTTCAGCATCGGATCAATTAGTTGTTCAAACGACTAATTGATCCTGCCCGGCGCGACGCCCGCGGGTTCAACCGAGGACATAGACCATGACCAGCAAACCGCAGCGCCAGCCCTCCCTCTTCCTGCCTCACGGCGGAGGGCCCTGTTTCTTCATGGATTGGACCTGGGGGCCCGCCGACACCTGGCACAAAACGCAACATTTCCTTGAAGGCATCGCCGCCACGCTGCCCGAGCCGCCCAAGGCGCTGCTGGTGATCAGCGGCCACTGGGAGGAGCCGGCCTTCACCGCCAGCCCCGCGCCGGAGCCAAAGCTCATCTTTGACTACTCCGGCTTTCCCGAGCACACCTATCGCCTCGCCTGGCCGGCGCCCGGCGATCCGGAACTGGCCGCGCAGGTGAAGAGCCTGCTGAGTGAGGCAGGCCTGCCCGCGGCCCTGAGCCTCAACCGCGGATTCGATCACGGCGTTTTTGTGCCGCTCAAGGTGGCCTTCCCGCAGGCGGAGATTCCGGTGGTGACGCTCTCGCTTGCGGCCAGTCTCGACCCCGCGCTCCACCTTGCCGCCGGCCGGGCGTTGGCTCCGTTGCGCGACCAGGGAGTCTTGATCGTGGCCAGCGGGATGAGCTTCCACAACCTGCGCGGGTATTTTCGGCCCGAGACTCCGGAACGTGCCCGCGCCTTCGATGCCTGGCTGACGAGGGCGGTTGAGTCGCAGGCCGCCGAGCGTGCGGCCCAACTAACCGAGTGGCGCAGCGCTCCCTTTGCCGCTTACGCCCATCCCCGCGAGGAACACCTGATCCCTCTGCTGGTGGCCGCAGGTGCAGGCGGAGATGCGCCTGGCCGGCGAATCTTTAGCGACGAGCCCATGGGCGCAGCTATCAGCGCTTATCGATTCGATTGAGTTGGACAGTTTGCCTGAGAGAATGCGGCAAGGCGCGCCCGGATTATTCGTTTCGCGATTGCCACCACTGTTTGCGGCGCATGAAGCGAAGTCCGGAGTCCAACAGCACGGCTATGGATCCGAAGATCATGCACAGCTCGATTCGCGCCTCGTGCAGAAAGATCAGCATTCCGTACGGGGGCGGTCTTTTTACCGGAAAGGGTCCGATCGGGCCGCCGATCAGGATCGGCAGCTTGGTGGTGACCAGCGCAGCCAGAGCCACGAATAACAGCACGAACGCAGCGTCTCCGGCATAAAGGTTCACCAGAATCGCTGCGCCGCCGAAGATCTCTATGCACCCTACCGCGGGTACAAGATATTGCGGAAACGGCAGGCCGATCGACGAGAAAAAGTTTACCCCCAGTTCCGCGGGTTGCAGGAACTTGAGAATGCCTTCGGTGAGGAAGACCAGACCCACGACCACGCGAATCAGGATCATGGGGATATTTCGGCGCATGCGTGTCTCCCGGTGCTTGCATTTCTCTGGGAAGGCCTGTGCAGAGTACGGAAACAGACGGCCGATCATGCCAGATATGCAGCAAGCATACCTTAGAGCGCCGCGAAGGATACGGGTAAAGAAAAGGAATCAATGCAGGCCCCGTCAAACAAGCGCGCCTCGGATTGAATCGGAGCGCCTTTTCTATTCCGTATTCAGGAGCTCTTCAATCGTAGCCGTCGTATCTTCCGGTTTGGTCGAGGGCCCGTAGCGCGCCACCACGTTTCCCTTTCGGTCCACCAGGAACTTGGTGAAGTTCCACTTGATGCGCCGGGTGCCGAAGATTCCTCGCTTCTTCTCTTTCAGAAACCGGTAGAGCGGATCCACTTTCGGCCCATTGACGTCGATCTTGGCAAACAGGGGAAAGGTAACGCCGTAATTCTTTTCGCAGAAGGCGCCGATCTCGGTCCCCGATCCCGGCTCCTGGGCGCCAAACTGGTTGCAGGGAAATCCCAGTACCTCCAGGCCACGGTCCTTATAGCGGCGATAGAGGGCTTCAAGGCCTGCGTACTGAGGCGTAAAGCCGCAAAAACTGGCGGTATTCACAATCAGCAGCACCTTGCCGCGGAACTGAGCCAGGCTGACCGGACTCCCGCCCGCACCCTCGCTGGGGGACGATAGGCCCAGAATCGGGAGAGAAAAATCGTAGATGGATTCTTTCATTCACGAAAACCTTCCTGCTGTCCGGATGCCCTGTGCGGTTTATGTGCGTCTAAGAGGGATGCGGCGAGCAGGGATGGGGACACAATACGGATTTTACGCGTCCACCCCGTCTTCTGTGCGTCGCTTTGCGGCCCCAACCCGGCTGCTTCCGGTAGACTGTGGGATGTGTCCCGATACCCAAGGTTCCTGGCGACAGCGGTTTGTCGCAGGGGTGGGTGTGGGGGGCAGCCCGAGTCCGCAGGGGCCGAGTGCGGCAGGCATATTCCGGGAAAGACAGGGATTTCTAGCCGATTGGCAGCCCTTCCGTTTGGGCAGGGTGGCCATCGTCCAATATAATCAGTCTTTCGTAGAAACAGGATCAGATTTTCAGCAGTGAGGGTGTCGATATTCTTCCCGTGAAGCCGAACCTGAAGGCGAACTATGGACCGCACCAGTATTTTTGCTCGTCGCAGGGCCTCAGCCCGGTGAAGACAAAGCAGACTTGCATTTCACGTATTTTGCGCATTGCGCGACGCAGCCCAGGCATGGCGGGCAGGATGATTCTCTTGCTGTTGCTGGCGGTGACGGCCGGTACGGCCATGGCCCAGCAGGCGCAGACGATCGATCAGATTCGCGTCATCGGCAACCGGCGCATCCCGAAAGAGACGGTGCTGGCGCGCCTTTTCACGCACCCCGGCGACGCCTACGATCCCATTTCGATTGAGCGCGACTTTAACTCCCTGTGGAACACGGGCTACTTCGACGACCTGCGCATCGAGCGGGAAGATAGCGAAAAGGGAATCATCCTGAATGTATTTGTTCGGGAAAAGCCCACGATTCGCGAAATCAACTACAAGGGCAACAATTCGGTCACAAATTCGGACATTCTCGATCGCTTCAAGAAGGAAAAGGTCGGCCTGACCCAGGAGAGCCAGTACGATCCGGCCAGGATCAAGCGCGCAGAGACCGTGCTCAAGGACCTGCTTGCCGAGCACGGCCACCAGTTTGCCACCGTCAAGACGGAAGTCAAGACGATTCCTCCGGCCTCGGTGCAGGTGAACTTCAACATCAAGGAAGGCCCGACCGTCAAAGTCGGCGAAATCAAGTTCACCGGCAATGAGCACCTGAACTCGCTGTTTCTGCGCCGCGCCATGAAGAACCTGAAACCGATCGGCATTCCGTATTCGATCATCTTCGAGAATCTGTTTGCGCAGACCTTCGACGCCTCCAAGCTCGAGGAGGATACTGAGCGCGTGCGCCTGGCCTATCGCGACAAGGGCTACTACAACGCTGCCATCGAAGAGCCGAAGACGCAGATTCGCGACGAGGGCGGCCTCAACTGGTTTACCTTCCGCCCCAACAAGGGCAAGCGCATCGATATTCTGATGCCCGTTGAAGAAGGCGATCGCTATCGCCTGGGCACCATCACCTTTACCGGAAACAAGGCAGTCTCCAACGTCAAGGCGCTGCGCTCCACGTTTGCGGTAAGGGACGGCGACTGGTTCAACGCCACGCTGATCAGCAAGGGTCTGGAGAATTTGAAGAAGGCTTACGGGCAGTTGGGCTACATCAACTTTGGAGCCATCCCCAAGCCGGAATACGACGAAGCCAAGAAGACCGTGTCGCTGGTGATCGATATCGACGAAGGCAAGCCGTTTTTTGTCTCGCGCATCGAGTTCCAGGGCAACACCATCACCCGCGACCGCGTCATTCGCCGCGAGCTGATGCTGGAAGAAGGCCAGGTCTACAACTCCCAGTTGTGGGAGTACAGCCTTCTGCGCCTCAACCAGTTGGAGTACTTCGAACCGCTCAAGGTCGACCAGGATTCCGAGGCCCACCAGGATGCCGAGGCGGGCACCGTCGATCTGCTGCTGAAGGTGAAGGAAAAGGGTAAGAACTCGATCGGCCTCAACGGCGGCATCAGCGGCCTGTCGGGCGCCTTTCTGGGTGTGAACTACCAGACCAACAACTTCCTCGGCCTGGGCGAAACGCTCAGCCTGCAGGGCAACCTGGGCAACGTCAGCCGCCAGTTCATGTTTGGCTTCTCGCAGCCCTACTTGCGCAACCGCCCGCTCAATCTTGGCTTCCAGCTCTTCAACACCAAGCAGGACTTCAACGCGGCCAAGAACTACCAGACCTCGACCGGGACGTCGGTGAACCTGAGTTCTGCCCAGCAGTCGCTGACACAGAACTACAACCAGGCCTCGACGGGCTTGAACTGGTCCATCAGCTATCCGCTCCGGCGCCACGCCTTTCAGCGCGTGGGCATGACGTATTCGCTGACCAAGTCGTCCATCACTGCCTTCAGCACCGCCTCGCAGACATTCTTCCAGACCATCAGCTTCCGGTCCGGCATTCAGGGATCGAATGCTCTGGCGGGAATCGTCAACAGCTCGGCGTCGTTCAGCTATTCCTACAACACCATCAACAACCCGATGCGTCCGCGCACCGGCAAGGAATACACCGCGGTCTTCCAAGTGGCAGGCATCGGCGGGAACGTACGCTACATTTCGCCGCTGGTGGCCTACAAGCGCTTCATGCCCATTCATTACCTGCATCTGTCGCCCAATGGGCGCAATGTGTTGGGTGTCCGTGCGCAGTTGGGCTACGTGCAAGGCTTCGGTGGCGATGTGGCTCCGCCCAACAATCGCTTCTACACCGGTGGTGAAGGCGATCTGCGCGGCTTCGACATTCGAGGCGCCACGCCCTACGGTTATGTCCCGAATCGCGTGAACATCCAGCTCACTAACCCGGACGGCAGTTGCGTTCCGCGCGATCCGACCAATCCCCAGGATAACCAGTGCATCCAGGTGCCGCTGCCGATCTACGGCATTGCATCCATCGGCGGCGACACGCAATTCACGTCGAATATGGAGTACCGCATTCCCATTGCGGGCCCCGTGATGTTCTCGTTCTTCGACGACTTTGGCATCGACGCGGCGCTCAACAAGGGCCAGTTGAAGCAGAGTCCCGAGGGCTTTGCCTCGCTGACCGCGCCCCTCTATGGCTGCCCGGTCTATAACAATGGTTCGTGCCAGGGCGGCATTGCCGGATCGCAGGTTGGGTTCGAGCCGAATATCCGGCCCATCAGCGGAACCAATTTTGTTCCGCGTATGTCAACCGGCGCCGAGCTCTCCGTTATCATGCCGGTCATCAACGCGCCCTTCCGCCTCTACTACGCATACAACCCCCTGCGCCTGTATGAGAGGCCCTATTGCAACACTGTGATCCTGGGCGAAAACAAGCAGAGCTGCTCGGCTGAGCTGATCACCCGCGACCTGTTCCCGCCGGGTGGCGCGGGCGATTACACCTACCAGGAAGCGATCACCGGCTACGGCTCCCGCTACCTGTTCCGCGAACCGCGCAAGACCTTCCGCCTGACCGTCTCGACAACGTTCTAGCCAACCGATTCTGCGCAGATTGCAAGGGCCGCTCGCACAGAGCGGCCCTTGCCCGTTCTTGTGCGGAATTGCGGCACTCGTGACCTCTCACCGTTTGCCGCGTCCATCCAGAGCACCCAGGATGGCCATCGCTGTCTGCTCTAGGCCGAATCAGCCGGATTTCACGACCGGGCGCTTTGACTACGCTACCCAGCCCTCTTATAATCCAGAGAGTTCCTGCTGATGTCTCCGCTCGCGTCTTTTGCAGTCTCTGCCCTTCCAGGCGCGGAGCTCCTCAAAGAAACCGGGGTCCCCAGCGACAGGTCTTCGTCGATGGGGTGGAAAACCGGGGTCCCCAGCGACAGGTCTTCGTCGATGGGGTGGAAAACCGGGGTCCCCAGCGACAGGTCTTTGTCGATGGGGTGGTAGAAAGACCGTATGGTTCCTCAGGAGGCACAGGCTCGCCTCTGCGCTGAAGCGCGGACGGCCACACAGGAATTCCGAAGGAGTTTTCGACTCACATGAAGCGTTCGATTCTATTCGTACTTACGCTGGCCTCAGGCCTTGCCCTGGGCGCAGCTGCGCAAACACCGGCCGCACCCGCGGCGCAGGCCGTTCCGGCCAAAGTCGCCGTCATCGCCTTTCAGGCGGCAGTGGGCCAAACCAACGAGTTCCAACGCAACTTCGCCGATCTACAAAAGAAGTATGAACCGAAGCGCAACCAGCTCAAGACCCTGGCCGATGAGATTGACGGCCTTGAGAAGCAGTTGCAGGTGCAGGGCGACAAGCTGAGCGATGCCGAACGCGCAGGCCGCGCCAAGACCATCGACGAAAAGAAGAAGCAGGCCCAGCGCTTTGCGGAAGATGCGCAAAACGATCTTCAGGGCGAGATGCAGGAGGTCTACAACACGGTCGCGTCCAAGGTGTATGACGTGTTGTCAAGCTACGCGCAGCAGCAGGGATTCACCCTGGTCGTCGATGGCAGCGGAAGCCAGCAGCAGGCTCCCGTGGTGCTTTACGCGAGCCCCTCGACCGACATCACCAAGGCCGTGATCGAAGCCTACAACGTGAAGTCCGGCGTTCCCGCCCCGCCTCCGCAACCAGCCGCAACGGCGCCCAAGCCCGCGGCTCCGGCAGCCAAGCCGGCAGGCGTTCACTAAAGCGAACCGATGTCTGCAAGGGCCCCGTCATTCGGGGCTCTTGCGTTTCGCTCAACACGCATCCGCGCGCGGCTGGCGGTTTGACGCTCCTCTCTCCCGACTCCTATAATCCTCTTAAGTTCCCGCTGACGTCTCCGTCCGCGTCCTTTCTTGTCTCCACCCGCTTCGGCGAGGAGATTCCTGCCCCCGGGGGCCCCCAACGAATCGAATTCGTCGCTGGGCGTAGGGAGGACCGTGTGGTTTCTCAGGAGGCACAGGCACTGTTTTGCGTTGATACGCGAACAGGCATACAGGAATTCCAAAGGAGTCTCTTATTCCGATGAAGCGTTCTCTATTGATTGCTTTCACATTGGCCTCCGGCATCAGCCTGAGCGCCGTCGCACAATCCTTGCCTATGCCCGCAGGCGCACCCGCAGCACCGGCCGGTCCCGCCAGGATTGCCGTCGTTGCCTTCCAGACTGCAGTGGGCAAGACCAACGAGGGTCAGCGCAACTATGCCGACCTGGAGAAGAAGTACGCACCCCGCGAAGCGCAGCTGAAGGCTCTCGACGACGAGATCCAGAACCTGACCAAGCAGTTGCAGGCTCAGGGGGCCAACCTCAGCGATGCAGAGCGCTCTAACCGCGCCAAGAGCATCGACGATAAGAAGAAGCAGTTGCAGCGCTCGTCGGAAGACCTGAAAAACGATGGCAACCAGGACATCCAGGAGATGTACAACACCCTGGCGACCAAGGTGTATGAAGTGATGTCCGCCTATGCGCAGCAGCAGGGCTACACGCTGGTTCTCGATATCTCGCAGCAGCAGAGCCCGGTCCTTTACGCCCTGCCGTCCACTGAGATCACCAACGCGGTTGTGGATGCGTACAACGCGAAGTCAGGCGTGCCCGCACCTGCAACACAACCGGCTGCGCCCAAGCCGGCCGCCTCCAGGCCTGGAGCGCCGGCATCCAAACCCGCCGTTCACTAGAGCCAGGTCCACCCAGTTGCAAGAGCCTCGCCAAGCGAGGTTCTTGCGATTGCATCGCAGTAGGTTCAACTCGCGGTGGGCAACTGAGACGGCGAGCCGGAAGCGCGTAAAGTTTCCTCCGCCTCGCTGTGGAAAAAATTGTGGAAAGAATCCCCGAAAGCTGCGTTGATATGCAGCTTTTTCTTCTTGCCAACCCTTATTGCCTTCTGATAGGCCCGGCAAACCCTTATTTATCAATGTCAGCTTGAGAAATGCGCCTCTGGCCTGGGCGGCAGGCGCCGGCACATCCTCTTGCGCCATTTCCGGGACTTTCCCACATTTTCTCGTAAAGATTGTGTGACACGCGCAAGCGTTTCTCCTGCGGAATGAGCTATTTCTGCTGGTCCTCGCCCACGCGCAAGACAGCCAGAAACGCCTCCTGCGGGATATCGACTTTGCCGATCCGCTTCATACGTTTCTTGCCTTCCTTTTGCTTTTCCAGCAGCTTGCGTTTGCGCGAAATATCGCCGCCGTAGCACTTGGCCAATACGTTCTTGCGCAGCGCGGCCACCGTCTCGCGCGCAATGATCTTGGCGCCGATCGCGGCCTGGATGGCAACCTCGAACTGTTGCCTCGGAATGAGCTCACGCATCTTCGCGACCAGCAGCTTGCCGCGCTCGTACGCAAAGTCGCGATGCACGATGATCGAGAGCGCATCCACAGGCTCGCCGGAGACCAGGATGTCCATCTTCACCATCGGCGATTCCCACTCGCCGGCCAACTGATAATCGAGCGATGCGTAGCCGCGCGAGATCGACTTGAGGCGATCGTAGAAGTCGAGAACAATTTCGTTCAGCGGCAACTCGTAAGTGAGCATCACGCGCGTCGGCGTCACATACTCAAAGTTCAATTGCTTGCCGCGCTTCTCTTCCACCAGTTTGAGAATGCCGCCCACATATTCTTCGTTGGTCAGGATCTTGGCCGTAATCACCGGCTCGCGAATCTCTTCGACGTTGGTTGGCTCTGGCCAGCGAGAAGGATTGTCGACCTCAAGCACGCTGCCGTCAGTGAGCGTGATGTGGTAGCGCACGCCGGGCGCGGTGGTGATCAGGTCCAGCGCATATTCGCGTTCCAGCCGCTCCTGAATAATCTCCATGTGCAGCAGGCCGAGAAATCCGCAGCGGAATCCGAAGCCGAGCGCGACCGAGCTTTCCGGCTCGAAGAAAAACGAGGAGTCGTTGAGCCGTAGTTTTTCCAGCGCGTCGCGCAACAGCGTGTGCTCGTGCGAATCCACGGTATAAAGGCCGGCGAAGACCATCGGCTTGATGTCTTCAAAGCCCGGCAACTGCGCGGCTGCCGGGCGTGCGTCCTCGGTCACCGTGTCGCCGATCTTGGTGTCGCCCACATTCTTGATGGTGGCCGCGAAGAAGCCCACTTCGCCCGCGGTGAGCTCACCGATCTCGACCGGCTTGGGCATGAGCACGCCCATTGACTCAACTTCAAATGATTTGCCATTCGACATGAACCGAATGCGCTGCCCCTTGCGCATCGTGCCCTGCATCACGCGCACCAGCACAATCACGCCGCGATACGCATCGAACCATGAATCGAAGATCAGCGCCTGCAGCGGAGCATCCGGATCGCCGGTCGGCGGAGGCAGCCGGTGAACAATCGCTTCAAGAATCTCCGCGACTCCCTGGCCGGTCTTCGCGCTGCACGGAATCGCATCCGTTGCATCCAGTCCCACTGCCTTCTCGATCGCTTCCTGCGTGCGCAGAATGTCTGCCGACGGCAGATCGATCTTGTTGATGACGGGGATGATCTCCAGGCCATGATTGATGGCGAGATACGCGTTGGCCAGCGTCTGTGCCTCCACGCCCTGGCTCGCGTCCACCACCAGCAGCGCGCCTTCGCACGAAGCCAGCGAGCGCGAAACTTCGTAGCTGAAATCCACATGGCCGGGCGTATCGATCAGATTGAGCTGGTAGGTGTTGCCGTCGTGGGCCTTGTACATCATGCGCACGGCATGCGCCTTGATGGTGATGCCACGCTCGCGCTCCAGGTCCATGTCGTCGAGAATCTGCGCCTGCATCTCGCGCCCGGTCACGGAGCCTGTGTATTCCAGAAGACGGTCGCTCAGCGTCGACTTGCCGTGGTCGATGTGGGCGATGATTGCGAAGTTGCGAAGGAAGCGTGCGTCCATGCGGGGGTCTATGAATGAGGCCATTTGCGCCTTTCAGCACACATTGCCTCCATGGCATAGCTTATCATCGGGATAGCGTCTTCTGTGGGCTCAACCTGCTCACCGCGGCCGCATCCTTTCATGCGCAATCGTTCGAATTGGTATCGTCTGGTTGGTTTGGCCGCACTGGCATTCATGCTGGCGGGGTGCGATCCCTCACAGCCGGTTGCACGACCTGAGGGAAAACAGCCGCGGGCCACGGCGCCCGAGTTGCCCGCACGGCAGGCCCAGCCAGTGTCGCAGACCCCCGCAACGCCGCAACCCACCGCACAACAGCAGCGCGTGCGCGTCCTCATCGGGCAGGTTGAAGCAGCCTACTCGAGCGGCGAGCAGAATTATCGCAAGGGAAAACTCCCTGAGGCCAAAGTTGAATTCGATCGCGCCGTTGACCTCATGCTTTCGAGCGGTCTCGACATCAAGAGCGACGAGCAGTTGCAGGAGGAGTTCGACAAGATCGTCGATGGCGTCAATGGCTTGGAGATGGAGGCGCTCAAGCAGGGCAACGGTTTTGTGCCCAAAGAGGAGCCCACCCCCGCCGAAGTGGCCAGCGACGTGACCTTTGAAGTCGACCCCAACCTGGTGGCCAAGGCGCGTGCCGATCTCGCTACAACCAAATCCGATTTGCCGCTGATGGTGAACGACTACGTGGCCGCCTACATCAACTTTTTTGCCAGCACGCAGAAAGGTCACAACACGCTCCTGCACTCCTTCCAGCGTGCAGGCCGCTACCGCGCCATGATTCAGCGCATCATGGCCGAAGAAGGCGTGCCGCAGGATCTGATCTACCTGGCGGTGGCCGAGTCCGGCTTCAACCCGCGCGCGATGAATCCCAAGTCGCACGCCGGCGGCATGTGGCAGTTCATGCCCACCGGCTCATACGGACTGGCGCGCAACAGCTACGTCGATGAACGCTTCGATCCCGAGAAGTCAACGCGCGCCTACGCCCGCTACATGAAGTTCATCCACGATCAGCTGGGCGACTGGTACCTTTCCATGGCCGGCTACGACTGGGGCTCGGGCAACGTGCAGCGCGCCGTCCAGAAGACCGGCTACGCGGACTTCTGGGAACTCTACAAGCGCAACAACCTTCCCGCCGAGACCAAGAACTACGTCCCGGAAATTCTTGCCGCCATCATCATCGCCAATCACCCGAGCCAGTATGGCTTTGACGAGGTGACGCTCGATCCTCCCGTACTCACAGACACGGTCACCATCAACTCCTCCGTCGACCTTCGCCTGGTCAGCGATATCGTCGATGCGCCCATCGACGAATTGACCGCCTTGAATCCCAGCCTGCTGCGCATGGTCACGCCGCCGGATACGCCATTCGATCTGCATCTGCCCGCAGGCACGGCCACGCTGTTTGAGCAGCGCATCGCGCTCATCCCCGAAGGAAAGCGGAACGCATGGCGCTATCATCGCGTCGCGCCGGACGACACGCTGGATTCGGTCGCGCACACCTATCGCGTTTCAGTCGCGGAATTGGCCGCCGCCAATCAACTCGGCGAGAACAAGAGCGTTTCAGGCATGGAGGGATTGGTGGTGCCGCAGACGCCCGCAGTGGCTCCGGCAACGCGCATGTCGATGTACACCGCGCGCAAGGGCGATACGCTGGTCACCATTGCGGACCGCTTCGGTGTCTCGCTCATTGAGCTGCGACGCTGGAACAAAATCGAAGGCGTAAGAGTGGAGGCCGGCCGCCGCCTTCACGTGGCCGAACCTGCAAGCGCACCGCGCGCTGCACCGAGCAGCCGTCATCGCGCATCGTCTGCCGGCAAGACAGCGGAAAGCAGCGCAAAGCCGCATGAATCGGCCTCTTCAAAGGCTTCCACGCATACGCCCGCGGGTCGTGCATCCACGAGGAAGAGCAGTTCATCGAGCAAGAAGAGCGCGCATGGAGCGAAGGCAACAGCAAGGTCCAAGACCTCCGGGAAGAAACAAAAGTAGCCAGGGACCTCATTACGTACTTGTCATTTGCTATCATTTGCGTGCAAGCTAGAAGTACAATTGTTTTCGCGCCTTGATTGTGTATCGCCAAGGCGTGAAACAGCCAAAAACGAAACAATGTCAGCGGCAAGCCGCTGGAGGCAATCGGATGGAAGAAGTGTTCAGAATGTATGCGATGAGTGAAGGCAACCAGGATGGGGAGCCCGCAGAGCTGGACCCCGATCACGAAGAGGACTTCGAAGAAGATGAAGAAGTGGAAACCTCCAGTGTGCTGACTTCTTCAGACGACGATGAGCCAGTGGTTGAAGAGGCCATATTCGTGCTTGTCGAAGTGCCCGAAGCCAAGCCGGCCAAGAAGAAGGCCGCCAAGAAGAAGAAGGGTCCCAAGAAGCCCGGCCCGGTCACCACGAGCACCGGCGCTTCCGGCGGCAAGACTGCGGCAGTCAAGGCTCCAGCAAAGAAAGCTGCAAAGAAGGCCGCAAAGAAGCTTGCAAAGAAGGCTGCGGCAAAGAAGGCCGCTCCCAAAAAGGCAGTCGCAAAGAAGGCTCCAGCCAAGAAGGCAGCCGCGAAAAAAGTTGTGGCCAAAAAGGCCGCAAAGAAGTCCGCCGCAAAACCCAGAAGCACTGGCGCATCGGGCGGAAAGACCGCGGCCTCAAAGGCCCCGGTAAAAAAGAGCGCCAGCAAACCCACCAGAAGAGGTAAACCATTGGCAGTTAAGAAAGCAGCAAAGAAGGCGCCCGCCAAGAAGGCAGCAGCGAAGAAAGTAGTTGCCAAGAAGGCTCCGGCGAAGAAGGCAGTTGCGAAGAAGGCTCCTGCGAAGAAGGCAGTTGCGAAGAAGGCACCTGCGAAGAAAGCAACCAAGAAGTAACGGCAACAGGCAACGTAAGGCAAGCAAAAAGGCCCGGCTAATCGCCGGGCTTTTTTGCGTCTGCGCTTCGATGCAACACAACGGCAGATGGGCTTCTCCGCCTGCCTTCTTCGAACCAACCCGGCCCGTCTCCGGGGACGCTTCAGTTCGTTGCCTGGCTCGAATTACTTCTTCAATTCAGCCAGCGCGGCCAACACTTCTTCAGAGTGGCGCGCGGGATCGACCTTGGTCCACTCCTTCACAATCTTTCCCTGCGGATCAATGAGGAATGTGTTGCGGTTAGCGATCGTCCATGTTCCGTAGTGACCCAGGGAACCGTAGGCGTCCACTACCTTGTGGTCCGGATCGGCGAGCAGGCGGAAGGTCAGTCCCTCCTTGGTGCAGAATTGCTTGTGGCTGTCGGGAGTGTCGACGCTCACGCCCACAATCACGGCGTTGTCGGCATCAAACTTGGCCTGGTCGCGTTGGAAGTTGTGTGCCTCGAGGGTGCAGCCCGAGGTCATGTCCTTGGGATAGAAGTAGAGCACCACCCACTTGCCGCGGAAGCTGTCCAGAGCGATCTGGGAGCCATCCTGCGAGGGAAGGGTGAAAGTTGGAGCAGCCTGCCCGACGCCGGGAAGTGTCTGCTGATCGGCCGCGTGCACCGAGACGAATGCAACCGTGACGACAACGGCCGCGGCAAGGACGAAGAGTAGGGGTTTTCTCACGAGGGACCTCCTGGTGCAGTGAACAGTGAAAAGTGGGCAGTGAACAGTCGAACGCGTTCAGCAACGGGCGGAAGACAAAACGGGGAAAAGCTTCCGGCACTCAGTATAGCGGGTGGCGGCCGAGGAATTTTCACTGTCCGCGGTCTATGGCCGCTTTGTGGCTACGATCGCAATTCCCGCACGAACAGCACGCTCAATCATTGCGGTGCGATCAAAAAGCAGCGTGCGCCCGGCTTCGACCGAGAGACAGCTCGCGCCGGCGCGCAACATGGCGTCAATGGTAGCCATACCGATTACGGGAACGTCGAAACGCATATCCTGGTTGGGCTTGGCGACTTTCACTACCGTCAAGCGCCGTTCCAAGGTTGATGCATCGCCGGCGAGCGAGCGCATCAGGTGGCCGGCGCGTTCAATGGCCGCGTCCGTGCCTTCCATTGCCTCAACGGCCACGCAGGCCTGCGCGGCCACCACCACTGTCTGACCAATATCGAAGCCTGCCACAGCGCGCGCCACTTCAAGGCCGTAGGCAATGTTCTTTTGCTCCTCTTCATCCGGCGCGCGACCACCCGCCCCGGTTGCGGTCAGCACGCCTTCCTGGGCAAGCAGCGGCTCAAGAAAGCTTGTGGAGCTGACCAGCTCAATCCCCTCATCGCCAAGAACCTTCGCCACCGCGCCCAGCAGCATGTCGGTGTTTCGCGTGCGCAGGTTCATCAGCAGCTTGGCCAGCCGCCAGTCGGGGCGGATGCTGGAGAAGATCTGCTTGTGCCTCACCTGCCCGGCCATCACCGCGCGCGTGATGCCTTCCTTGTGGAATGTTTCAATCAAGCGCGAAAGCTCCCCCAGTGAGAGCCAATGCACGGTGATTTGATCGTCCGCGGCTGCGCGCCGTTCGATCTCCGGATCGGTCTCTTCGCGAATCGCGGCGACCACCACGGCCAGCCCTTCCGCGCGCGCCGCGTCCAGCAGCAAAAATGGAAAGCCGCCGTTGCCGGCTATCAAACCCAGCTTCATGGCTCACGCTCTGGCAAAAGGGAGCTCTCAACCCAGGATGGGCACTTCCAAAAAACCACCGCCAACACCAGATAGATCACGATACGCACAAACAAGAATGCGACTGTTACACGATACGAATTGACGAGATAGAGCGAGGATCCTGGAACGCCTGCCTCCGTAGCCGCATGCGCGTAGTGAAGAAACGAATGAATCCGCTCGGGTAGGTAGGAGGTCTCAATGAGAGCACAAATCCCCTGGATCAGGGCTAGTGCACGGCTTACAAGTAATACGGCGGCCTTCCGGTCCATTCGATCAACGCTCCCGTCTCCGGATTACTTGATAACCCCGCGATGGCTGCGCTCAATGAACCTCACCAGCAGCGCCACGTCGTCGCCTTCGAGTCCGCGGATTTTCTCAAGCGCCTGCGTGGTATTGAGCTTCGACACCAGCAGCAGCCGGAAGGCTTTCTGCAGAGCCTTGATCCGCTCCGGGCTGAATCCCTTGCGTTCCAGGCCCACGCTGTTCACTCCGAAGGCCTTGTTCTCGCGGCGCGAAGAGGTTTTGGAAAAAGGCAGCACATCCTGGGTCACAATCGTCCCGCCGCCGACGAACGCATGCTTGCCCACCGTGCAATGTTGATGCACCGGGCTAAATGCGCCCACCGTCGCGTAGTCCTCAATGATCACGTGCCCGGCCAGCGTGGCCGCGTTGGCCAGAATGCAGTGGCTGCCCACGTGGCTGTCGTGGCCGATGTGTACGCAGGTCATCAGCAGGCAACCGGAGCCGAGAGTGGTTATGCCTCCGCCGCCCACCGTGCCGCGGCTGATGGTCACGCTTTCGCGGATCGTGTTGTCGTCGCCGATCGTTGTTTCTGTCGGCTCGCCGCCGTACTTCAAATCCTGCGGCGCCACCCCGATGGCGCAGAAGGGATGAAAGATGTTGCCTGCGCCAATGCGCGTGCGGCCATCCAGCACCACGTGCGAGATAAGCGTGCAGTCTTCGCCGAGCACGACCTCCGGGCCGATGGTGCAGAAGGGGCCGATAAAGCAGGATTCCGGAACCACGGCGCCCGGTGCGAGGATGGCGCTTGGATGAATGCTCACTCCTGCGTCTCCGCGGCGGCCGGCTGCGGCTCGCGCACCCTGGGCACCACCGCGCAGGTCAGCGTGGCCTGGCAGGCCAACTTCCCATCCACAAACGCCTTGCCCTCAATGCGCCCCGCCCGCATGCGGAACGACAGCACTTCCACCTCGATGCGCAACTGGTCGCCTGGCGTCACAGGGCGGCGAAACTTGGCGCGCTCAATGCCGGTAAACACCACCAGTTTCTTATCGCGGTCGGGAATCTCGGCCATCATGATGATGCCGCCGGCCTGGGCCATTGCCTCCACCACCAGCACGCCGGGCATGATCGGATAGCCGGGGAAGTGGCCCTGGAAAAACGGCTCGTTGATGGTTACGTTCTTGATGGCCACAAGCCGCTTGGTCGGCTCAAATTCCACAATCCTGTCAATCAACAGAAACGGGTAGCGGTGGGGGAGAAATCCCAGGATCTCCTGGATGTCAAACTTCATTCTCTAGCTCCAGATCGCGCATCGGCAGGGCCGCATTGCACTGGTGAGCATTATAAACAAGGGCGCGTGAGGCAGGCTGCTAGGCAGATTGCAGATGACAGGTTACAGGTCCTGGAGGCTATTGAGGGCTCCGGCTCCACTGTCTCAAAAGCAGCGGAAGCTACCGTGCACTGTCGTCTCTAATCTGCAATCTGTCATCTGTAATCTGCCTTTTCACTTCTTGATCCGCTGCGTCACCGCATCCACGCTCCAGAAATCCGTCGGAAGCTCCTGGTTGTATTTCACATGCACCAGGTAGTACTGGCGGACCTCGTCGTCGTTCTTGTAGCGGGAGATGGTGAAGGGCGTGGGAAACCCCTCCATCACATGGTAGTCGTCATACTCCTCGGCGTCGGTGTTCTTGTCCTTGTAGACCGGATCGCGCCACTGAAAAGTGCGTCGCAGCGGCAGGTGCGTCTGCGTGTCAGTCTGGATGGTCACCGCCTCATTCTGCGCGGAGATCAGCGTAACCTGGTCGGCTAGGTGCCGCTCCGCGAGCCGCTGCCCCTCGTAGATCAGAATGGTGTTGGGATCCTTGAGCCACACCTTCACCACCAGTTCAATCGAGTGGTCGCGGCGACGAAGATAGTCGTCCACAATGTCCTGCGGCAACGCCGCTCTTCCCTTGTAGGTCACTTCCTGGCCCGTGCGCCCAATGTAAAGCTGCACTACGTCGCGGTGCTTGGTGTACTCAATGCGGTCGTGGTCTGGCCACTGGTGAAATTCGAAATACTCAGTCGTCCCCGCATCCGGCCGCCCATGAAAGAAGGCCGCCACCTGGCCTTGCCTCTCCACATTCTTCATGTTGAGCCACGCGTCGCCGCCCAGCGCCTGCACCATGGCGTCCAGCACCGCGCGCGCCTTCTTTGCGTTTTTCGCGCCTTCGTCGTCTGTGGGCTGCGCGGCGAGAGCCGGTGTCTGCGTCCGCGCTCTCGCCGGCCACGCAATGATCAATACCGCCAGCGCTACCGCGAAAAATCTCCTCATTTTGTCCCTCTCCGCCTCATCCAGCCCATTCGCATTTCGCTCCGCTCTTGGGACAACGTCCCGTGCCCCATTCTTGCGCCTTTTTTCTGGCGCAAGGGTGGGAAGCAGTACGCCACAGCGAGCGAATAGCGAGATCTCGCCCCCACGGCCAGTGGTGCTTAGCCTACCAGCACCGCGCCGCCGTTCACGTTCAGCACTTCTCCTGAGATGAATCCCGCCAGCGGCGTACATAGAAACAGCACCGGCCCGGCGATCTCCCGCGTGGTCGCCGCGCGGCCCACCGGAATCCCCGAGGCGATCTTCGGTCCCAGCTCAGGATGTCCAAGCGCGGCCACCGACATCTCCGTCGTCACCCAGCCCGGCGCCACGCAGTTCACGCGAATGCCGCGCGGCGCCAGCTCGCTCGACAGGCTCTTGGTGAGACTGATGAGCGCACCCTTGGTCACGGCATAGTCGGCATGGTTGGCCTCGCCCCGCTGTCCGGCCGTGGAGCTGATGAGCACAATATGTCCGCGAGCCTCACCAGGAAGACGAGTCTGCAAATCCATCTGCGCCACCGCGGCCTGCACCAGTCCAAATACTGAGTCCAGGTTGACCCCCATGGTCCGCCGCCACTGCGCCTCGGCCATCTGCGCAATCGGTGCGTCGTCAGGCGGCCAGATGCCGTGGTTGGCCACCAGCACATCCAGGCGGCCAAATGCCGCCACGGCTGCAGCCACCAGTGCGCGTCCATCCTGCGGGGTGTTCAGATCCTGCTCAATGGCCACGCAACGGGCTGCCCCACCGCAAGCGGCAGCAAGCCCCTCGGCCTGCTCCCGCGCCTGGCGGTAGCTGAAAGCAACCTTTGCACCTGCTTCGCTGAAGATACGCACGGTCTCCGCGCCAATGCCGCGCGACCCGCCAGTGATGAGGACAACCTTGTCCTCCAGAACCAGAGACACTCCTGCCATAAGGCAAACGCTATCGCATTGTTAGACGGGATGTCGAGCGGGACGGATTGTCAGATGGTGCGCAGCACCCTTACCGGCAGCAGAATAATGGCGCCCACCAGCTCCAGCGCGCCGCCCACCGCAATCCCCACCAGGCGAAACGGCAACAGCAGAAGCCAGACAATGGGATAGAGCACCAGCGCCAGAAGCGCCAGCGGCCAGCACAGCACCAGCAGAATGCACCACAGCAGGAACTTGATCATGGCTTCGTATTCCTCAACCCGCGCGGGCGTGCGCCCACGGGTTCATTGATTCATACGCAGCGGGACGGAGCCAAGTTCCCGCCCCGAACGAGGGATCGGGGGTCACGTCTTCTTGCCCCTGACCTTTTCCGCCAGCAATCTCTTCCGTTCCCGGATTACCCTGGCCCGTTCCTTCTCCGGCATGGCCAGTACGGCCCTGGTTCGCCTGGGCAACTTCTCAAAAATCAGCGCGTATGCGCGTCTAAGCTCCTCCTCAATCTCTCGCGGCCGGAGCGCATCCCAGCGCTCCAGGGTGACCCAGAAATACTTTGCCGAGTAGGGCGTGGGGCGAATGCCGTCCTTCTCCAGCAGTTCCTGAAATCGCTCCGCGCCGCAGTGGAACGCCAGCACGCCCTCGCCTGAACCATCCAAGTCGGTGGAGGCAAACATCTTTCCGCCGATATCGCGGTCGCCAGCCCAATAGATCAGGTGGTGGCCCCAGCCGACCGTCTCCACCGCATGCGGCAGCGCCAGGCAAATCTCCCGAATTCGCTCGTTGTCCATGCCGCAAAGTGTAAGCCTGAAGTGACAAAGCCGGGAAGACGGATTTTGTTTGAGATATCTCCGCAATCGAGGATAGAATGGCCGATGTAAGTCTTGCGCAATCGATTGAGCAATGTGAGGAACAGCCGATGGGAAGACGCTTCGTCCAGCTATCTGGGTTCGTAATCCTGTTCGCCGGCGCTATCCATGCGCAGGATATTGCAGCCACCTGGCAGGGAACCTTCCATGCGGACGGCGAGGATCGCCGGGTTGTGGTGCAAGTGGCAAAGGGCGACGGGGGCGCCTGGACGGCGCCGGCGTGTTTCATTGATTTTCTCCATGACCCGGTGCACATTGACTCTTTGGTGGTGCAGGGCCAAAGCCTGCAGTTGAAGGTAAACGGCGGCAAAGGGATATTCGAGGGGACCATTAGCGCGGATGGAAACTCCATCCTTGGAACCTGGTCGTGGAACCAGGAGAATTCGCGGCTTGAATTGCGCCGCGCCACCAGGGAGTCGGCCTGGCGGACGCCCTTCAGTTACCAGTACCACATGCGGAATGTGACGTATCTCCGTCCCTCTTCACAGGAGCCCAAGATTCCGTTCTCACCAAGGCTGGCCGTGGACTACATGGAGCAGGGCGCGGCGGCGTGGACCGGCGAATGGAAATGCGTTGCCTGCCACACCAACGGCTCCTACATGGTGGCGCGGCCTTTGCTTACCGGGCAGCTCGGCGTGCCGCAAAAGGAGCTGCGCGAATTTTTCGTCAAGACGCTCCAGGAAGAGCTCGCCGATCCCGCCGACATGCGGCCGGAACTGGATTCAACGCAGGCTGTCTATGTCGCCGCGGGTCTGGCCATCTGGGATGCCAATGTTACCCACCACCTCTCGCCGGAGACAGTTGAAGCTCTCGACATGATGTTCAAGCTGCAACGCAAAGATGGCGACTGGACCATCAGCGACGACAACAATCCGCCCCTTGAGTCCAGCCGGTTTCAACTGGCCACTGTCGCCGCACGCGCTGTGGGCAATGCGCCCGGCTGGCTGGCCCAGCAGCGCGGCGCACCCGTCGAAGCCAAAGTAAATTTGCTTGAGAGCTACCTGCGCTCCGACCACAAGCGGCAGGGAGACTACGATCGCACTGACCTGCTCTGGGCAGCCACGGAGTTTCCCGGCCTGCTCAATGCCGGCGAGATTTCCGCGCTGGTGGACATGATCTCAAAACACCAGAGGCCCGATGGCGGTTGGTCCATCCGCAGCTTTGCTGCGCCTGAGGACTGGGGCAAAGGCAATCGCGCCCCCCGGCTGCGCGCGGAACCTGACTTGGCCGACCCTCCCAGCGACGGCCACATGACCGGCTTGGCCCTCATCGCCCTGCGCAAGGCCGGCGTGCCTGCGAGCGACTCACGCATTCAGCGCGGCGTAACCTGGATTCTCACCAATCAGCGCGCCTCAGGCCGATGGTGGACGCGCTCACTCAATACCGACAACTGGCAGTTCATCAGTTACAGCAGCACGGTGTACCCGCTGCTTGCGCTCGGCCTGTGCGATGCATTGCCGGCCAGCACACTGCCCTCAAACCGTGTGTCCATCTCGCGGTTCTGAGACCAAAGCATTTATAGCGGTTTCAGGATTGCCGTACCCAAAGGGAATACACTCAAGTCGACGCGACCCCAAGGAGCGGCGACCTCGCAGTAGTGCAGATAGGGTATACCTATCCTGAAACCGCTCTAGCTCTTGCCGCGGAGCGGCGTCCGCCCCACCGCAGGTGGCTTTTTCCGTTCACGGATCAGCTTTGCCCGCTCTTTCTCTGGCATTGCCAGCAGAGCTTTGGTTCGCTTGGGAAGCTTTTCATAGATCAACGCGTGAGCCTGCTTCAGTTCTTCTTCAATTTCGCGCGGCCGTAGCGCATCCCAGCGCTCCAGTCCCACCCAGAAGGCGCGCGCCAGGTGGGGTGCGCCGATGATCCCATCGTTCTCAAGCAGCTCATGAAAACGTTCCGCCCCGCAGTGAAACGCGAGCACGCATTTACCCGTGCCATCCAGATCGGTGATGGCGAACATCTTGCCGCCGATCTCGCGGTCGCCAACCCAGTACACCAGGACGTGGCCCCAGTTCACCGTCTCCCTTGCGTGGGGCAGCGCCAGGCAGATCTCGCGGATGCGCTCGTTGTCCATGGCGTGAGTCTATGCCGGAAACTGAGGCGCGGAAAGTTGAAATGTCGTGGATTCGTTCTAGAACTTGGCCTCAAACGCCCTGAAGCGCCGCTCCTGCTCCCACTGCGCGGCGGCCTTTTCACTCCCGTCAAGAAACGCCTTGCAAGCTGCTGTCGGCTTGTCGGCGCCCAATGCCTGACCCTTGCAAGCCGCCGCCGGCGCAGTGAAGACGTCCTGTGCATCCCACAGGCTCTTGCCGGGCAGGAAGTTATGCTCCATGCCCGTGCGCGCCAACTGCTTCAGGTCCTGGTAGGTCAGGTGGTAGTCGAGAGCCGCGCGCACATACTCATGCGTAATTTCGATGCGGCTCACGCCCTCGTCGTCCGTCGAGAGCGCCACCGGCACGTGCGCCGCGCGGTACAGCGGGAAGGGATGGTCAATACCCTTGATGCCCAGAATGCCTTCATTGGAGCTGAGGTTGATCTCGATCATCACGTGCTTCTGCGCCAGTTCCTTCAGCAGGCCCGGAGCGTCGTCTTCATACATCGCGTCCACGCCGTGGCCAATGCGCTCGGCGTGGCCCATTTCCACTGCTTGGCGGATGTGAAAGCGCAGGCCCTCCGGCGGCGCCAGTCCCGGCGCCAGTTCCCCGGCGTGCAGGCTGATGGGAACTGTTGGGTAGATGGAATGCAGGTAGTTCAGCATCTTCATCTGCAGCGTGTAGTCGCGCATGGAGATGAAGCCATCTTCCGGCATCACGAAGTTGATCCCGACAAACCCCGGCTCATGGGCGTCCAGCGTCGCCTGCACCGTCTCAAACCCCAGCAGCGTCTGCGCAAACACCTGCTCCGGTGAATTGCCACGCAGAACCTGGTAGATGTAGCGCACCTCCACCTGGCAGCCGGGTGTGGCCTGCGGCGTTCCGCAGCGCTCCATGTCGCGGCGCAGCCCCTCGGCCGCGCGCACATCCTCGCGATCCACAAACACCTCGTCGCGCAACCCGAGCGCCAGCAGAGACTGGCGATACTGGGCAAAGTCAGGATTCAGCGAATTCTCATGGGCGATGGCGGCTGCGTGGCTGAACACTGGCGTCTCCATCAGCTCCACATACTGCTGATTCTGCGCGGCCGAGCGGCTCACAATCTCGTCTACCCATTCGCCGATGTGCTTCTTGTTGAGTCCGCTAAATTTGGCAAAAGTCGAAAAGAACTGATCGTGCCCGCTGAACTCTGTCGTCGGTACATAGCTGCGCATGGAGAAGGAGTTCACCAGCCGGTCGTAAAGATCCTGGTTAGCCGGCGTGATATTGCCGGAGAGCTGCGTCGCGGGCACCAGCGGGGCCGTGCACGGCGGCTGGGCAAACTTCAGCGCGGCCGGGTCCACACAGATCCCGTCCTCGGCCGCGTCGCGGATGAAGGTCTCCGCGTACACCGCTCCGGAGAGGTGGATGTGCAGGTCGGCGCCTTTGGGGAAATCGGTGAGAAAGGAGTGCAGCGCCAGCGGCCCCTTTAGCGCGGCAACCTGAAACGCCCGCGCAGTCCGCATTTCCGGATCGGGTGCGGGAGGGCGCGGAGCGGGTGTCTGGGCGTGGAGAACGGCGGCGGCAACCGCAACGCAAGCAAACAAGAAGGCAGCAGGGCGCATGATTGCTTTCCAGTGTAGAGCAGGAAGCGCACCTTTGGGCAGGATTCGCGTGCCCCCGGTTTGGCGCGAACAATGGGAGTTGGTATACTGTGTGAAGTTGTTTTGAGCGCAGTGTTCCAAGGGTTAGCTCCCCGGGTCAGGGCTCGCCCACCGTCTCCGGCGATTTCGGATTCCGCGCAAAAATTGCAACGAGAAGTTTGCACTGAGGCCAGATAGCTCAGTGGTAGAGCGCGGCCCTGAAAAGGCCGGCGTCGGCGGTTCAATCCCGTCTCTGGCCACCACATTCTAAAGCAGTTAGCTGTAAATTAGAGAATCCCCCGAAAACCGCTCTCACCCTTGATCATCGCGGGTGAGAATTACTGGACCGTTCCAGACAGCGCGAAAAACGCTGTAAGCATATCCCCTTGGGCAGCCATGCGGTCCACGCTTCGGCTGACCGACGCGTTCTGAACGCGCTCTTTGTATGGCCAAAGATTATCCGTATGCAAAACGCGGTCAAAAGGACCAAACCGGAGCAGAAAACAGCCGCCCCGAAGGATGACCGCCTGTAATTCGTATGGTGCAATCGCTACTCTGCGGCGCTGTGCTTCGCCACCCTCGGTTCGGAGTTAGAAATGGCTACAGTTGGCTTCCCGGCGAACGGAATATATCAGGTTCCCGCTCACAAGACAGCGCATGCGGGAAGCCTTTAAAGGCACCGCTCTTTCAGGATTGAAAAGGAACAACCGCTTGACCCTACACAGCTATGCTGCGGCCCGTGGCCTCGCTGTGGGGCCCGGACCGGGAGGCTTCTGTGGAGCACACCTGGCTTAGAAATTCAGCTTGCCTCCAAGTTGAACCTGGCGGGGCCCGTTCGAGGTGTAGCTGATGATTCCAAAGTTTGGGTCGTCGACCGAGGTGTCCGGAGTGCCGAACACCGGGTGATTCAGCGCATTCTCGGCTTCCAGGCGGAGCTCAAAGGTCATCCCTTCGCGCAGGCGCGACAGAGAGAAGTCCTTCTCCATCGACATGCTTGTGTTGAAAGCGGTAGGCGTCCGGATCACTCCCGTGACCCTGGGAGCATTGCCAAACGTGTAAGGAGCGGGCAGTTGAACGACGCCGGGATTGGCGATGTAGTTGTTGATCCAACTGGAAGGACTCGCGGAGGCCTTTCCGCCAGTGCGCTTCGGGCGGCCGGTAAGGTTGGCCCGCTGTCCCCCATAGGTCGGCAGCGAAACTCCGTCATACGTAGAGAAGGAGATGGGCCGGCCATACGAGATGCGCCAGACGCCGTTGGTCTTCCATCCGCCCACGATTGCATCCAGTACGGCCGGTATATGGCTGAGGAATGCCTTGCCGCGCCCCACCGGCAGATCGTAGGTATAGCTGAACTGGTAGACGTAGGGAATATCGAAGGTGGAAAGGCTCCGTTCCAGCCAGGGCTTGTTGGGGTCCGTGAGGCTGGTAAAGCTGCCCAGATAGGAGGTGTTGTCGTCTTGAAGCGAAGAGTCGTCGATCGACTTGGACCACACAAAGCTGGCCAGGAACTGCAAGCCGTTGGAGTAGCGCTTCTCCGCGGTCAACTGCATCGCGTGATATTCCGAGTTGGCGATGGGCTGCACTTCCGTCGTCACGCCTCCGGGGAACTGCGGGTAGGGTAGGTTGTTCACCATGAAGGACGCGATCTGTGGATACGCAAGGACACTGTTGGGATCGGTAATCGTTCCATAGAATGGATTGTTGACTTGGTTGCCGAGGTTACTGATCTGGGACGCGGTGTAACTGTCCGCCTCCGGCCCCAGGTGGTTGATATAGTTGTCGCCGGAAAAGAACAGATGGGTGCCTTTTTTTCCGACGTACATCATATTCGTCACGATCTTGTAAGGCAATTGCTGTTCGATTCCGAAGCTCCAACTCTGCTCGTAGGGATTGTTGGTGATGTAGCGCAGCGGGCCTGCGGCGCCAAATCCCACATCGTTCATCAAGCCGAGCGAGCTTCCGGGGGGCTGGATCAATCCATTGGGAAACGGATTGTTCAGGTGCAGGTAAGGCGTCGCTCCGTCGTTCTGATACGTGGTGATCGCGCCGGTGCCCTGATTGAAGCCCTGCGTGCCATAGGGCGCACCGCCGGCGCCGCCCGAGCGGGGCTGCGAGAAATAGATCCCATACCCGCCGCGAACCACGGCCTTCGGATCGAGCTGATACGCGAAGCCGAAGCGCGGCTGGATGTCTCCCCAGTCGTCGTTGAGGATGGTGCGCTCGCTGGGGCTGGCAAATACCTCGCCGCCGTAAAGAGTTTGGTACCCCGCAATCTGAAGCGGCGATTTCACGCTGGGATCGAACCACTCCTGCCGGTTGTGACGATCGGTTCCGGGCATCGATACGTCGTAGCGCAAGCCGATGTTAAGCGTCAATTTGGGGTTGACTTTCCAGTTGTCCTGGGCAAACCAGCCATACTGACGATCCTCTGTTGCCGGCTGGTCCTGGATTTGGTAGTAGGCGCCTCCATCCGGGTTGCCCATCATGAAGGTGGCCATCGCGTCACCGCCGCAATTTGAAAACTCGTTTGGACACTCCGAGGTGCCTGCATGATCGAAATTGAAATTACCATTGGCGGAACTGGTTTGTATGTAGTTCTGCATGTGCTGGCGCCCCTCGAAACCGAATTTCATTTCGTGACCGCCATGCACTTTGTTGACCGATGCGCTCAACTGTGCCGCGTCCTGCCCCTGCTTGTAGTCGCCGTAGGGGTCGTCGCCGATGCTCGTATAGCCGGCGGAGTAGTAATCCCCGATGAAGATCGAGGGAACGCCCATGAAACCGTTCGAGTCCAGATACGACGGGAAGCCCAGCTTGCTGAGCGGATCGGTGACTTCGCCAGCGCCAGAGTAATTGGATATGCGCAACTGGCTCCGCGTAAAACCCAGCGTGGCAGAGACCAGGAGCGTTGAAGAGAGGGTATGCGTGTCGTTAATGGCAAAAACGTTCTCGGTGTTCTCATTGGGACCGTTGGAGCAGGGATCGGCGAAGTTCTTGAAGCAGTTAAGGGCGTATGTATCGCTCCACTGATGCGAGTACTTGACGCTCAATAGGTTCTTCTCGTTGAAGCGGTGGTCGATCTTGATGTCGAATTGGTTGTTGGGTGCGGTGGTCGCCCCCGAGGTGGTCCAGTTGTCGTAAATGGTTGGATTGGGCATGCTTGCCGACGGTTCCGGGAAGAGCTGCATCATCCGCTTGGCGACCGGATCGATCAGGTTGCCGGCGCCACCCTCAAGCTGAAAGGGGGTGCCCACCAGCTTGGGATTGCCGGGGCTGGCGTAGGCGCCAATGTTGTTGTACGGAATGAACGTCTGGCGATAAGCTCCCGCTGCAAGGTCATTGCCGTTGCCGGGACTGTAGACGCCGGAGTAGGGATCCCAGATCTGACCCTGGGCCACCGTGCACATGCCCTTTGAATCGAACGATCCGCCTTGAGCCGCGCACACTTGTCCGAAATCGCCGTTGTTACGCTCGGCATCGCTGGGAACTCCGGCCTGGGGAGCGCCGGCATAGGTTTGCTGCGTGGCGTCGTAATCGAAGAAGAAGAACGTCTTGTTCTTGAAGATGGGCCCGCTCACCGTGCCGCCAAAGTTGTGCCGGTGTACCGGCGGAAGCGGGTATCCGTTCAGGTTGGCGAACCAGCCATTTGCATCGGTGATTGTGTTCCGCTCGAAATCGTACCCTTCGCCATGAAACGTGTTCGACCCCGAGCGGGTAATCATGTTGACCACCGACGCGCCCGAAAAACCGTACTCGGCGCTGAAGTTCGACTGCTCCACGCGAAATTCTTCTACGGCCTCCGGAGAAGGCGTATAGACCGTTTGCGTGACGCCGGGCCATGGGTTGGAAATCGTGGCGCCGTCCATCAGCACGTCCGCGGTGGAATTGCGGCTGCCGTTGGAGACAAAATTGGTCCCCGTGCAGTTGATGGCGCACTGATCGTCCGTCTCCGTCACTCCCGGCGTCAGCATGGTCAGGTCCATCACATAACGGTCCACCAGCGGCAGATCGTTGATGAATTTCCGGTCGATCACCAGCCCGGTGGTCGCGTCCTGCACATCAAGCCCCTGTGCCTGCGATTTCACCTCGACCGTTTGCGAGGAACCAGACACTTTGAGACTGAGGTTGACCGTCACATTCTGATTTACATCCACCCGTATGCCCGTCCGCACCGTCTTCTCAAAGCCCGGCATCTCCGCCGTCACCGAGTAGACGCCCGGCGGAATGGAGCGGTAAAGATAGCGGCCGGTCCCGTCCGAAGTCGCGTTGAACGCGTACCCCTTATCCTGATCGGTCAGGGTCACCTTCGACCCTGGGATCACGGCGCCGGTCGCGTCGGTCAACACGCCGGTCACGGTTCCGAAATAGGCTTGAGCCGGAGCAATTGCCGGCGTGGCCAGCAGGAATGCGACGAGTAGTAAGCAATAAAAATGCAGTAGGCACTTCTGCTCCTGCCCATGAAAATACCCAGTCTTCATTTCCCCTCCAAGTCAAAAGAGCCGATTCATGAAACATATTCAATGCCCAAATCGGAACACGCCATCTGACACCCTGAAGCTATCGGCAGTCAAACAGTCGCGCTTTCGCCTGCATCGGCGGCTCGTCCTGCGCGGTCGGAGGAGGCTGTTGAGGGAAGAAGAATCCCCGCGGAACTACTTCAAGGGTCTGTGAGAACCTCGAGGGTCACCTCAAAACCGGCCACTTTAAGGGGGCTGAGACACTCGCCGCGACGGAGGGAAATTAGCCTCTGTCAGCATGCGCAATGGACTCTTTCGCCGCGCCGTGGCTGACATTCGGCGTTCTTTACTGCTTCTTCGTTGTTGCGCTTGACCGGCGGCGCATTCTTCAATGCAGTGTGACGAAACATTCGGCGAGCGCCTGGGTCATTCAACAATTGCGCGAGCCATTTGTCCCTCGCCAAAATTGTGTCCGCCTTTATTTTCAGAGCTTTCCAGCTACCACGAATCGGGCAATCCAGCCAACGCTTAACCGTTGAGGCATCGGGGCTTCTGTTCAATTTCCTGGCCGGATGGAATTCTGGCGAGACACTGGTCTATATTTCGGGATTGCCGGGGTTTAGGGTTTAGGTTGGCCTGCCGCAGGGGACAGATCTGAACGCGGCGAGAACCATCCAGAAAGGAACTTCCATGACTCGAATTTCTCGCCGCGACGTGCTCCGTTCCGGAGCGGCATTATCGGCTTCTTCTCTGCTGGCGCGCTCGGCTTGGGGGCGCACCGTGGCTCTGCTGGCCGGCTATCCTGACGCTGCTTCGGCCGCTGCCCTGGCGGCCGTGCCGCCGCGGGAGCGCCTGCTGTTCGATTTCGGCTGGAAGTTCCAGCTTGGCAACGGCAGCGATCCGGCGCGGGACCTCGGCTTCGGCATGGACCAGGGAGACTTTGCCAAGACCGGGGATTTCGAGTTTGCCAAGGGCAAGTTCGACGACTCCAACTGGCGCACGCTCAACCTGCCCCACGATTGGGCGGTGGAGCTGCCCTTTGTGCACGACGAGCGGCAGAACTCGCACGGCTTCAAGCCGGTCGGCCGACGCTACCCGGAGACCAGCGTGGGCTGGTACCGGCGGGAGTTCGAGATTCCGGCCGGCGACCTGGGCAAGCGGATCGCGGTCGAGTTCGACGGGGCCTTTCGCGATGTGATTGTTTTTGTGAACGGCTGCTTTATCGGGCGCAACAACAACGGATATGCGCCGTTCCGCTTCGATCTGACGGATTTTCTGGCCTACGGCGCGAAGAATTACATTGCGGTGCGCGTGGACGCGAGCTTCGGGGACGGGTGGTTCTATGAGGGCGCCGGGATCTACCGGCACGTGTGGCTCACCAAGACCGATGCGCTCCACCTCGGCAAGTGGGAGAGCACGGTGCGGACCGCGGTCAGCGGCAGCTCCGCAACCCTGACTCTGGGCGCCGTGGTTGAGAATGAGGGCAAGCAGGCGGAGAGCGCCAAGGCGAGCTGGCAGATCGTCGACGCGGCCGGCAAGACGGTGGCCACGGCCGAAGCTCCTGCGCAACAGATCGCGGTGGACGGTTCGGCTACCTTTACGGCGACAGCCAAGCTCGCCAACCCAGCGCTGTGGAGCGTCGATGCCCCAAATCTCTATACGGCGATCGTGACCGTCGAGTCCGCCGGCAACGCGCGCGACGCCGAGCGCGTCGGCTTCGGTGTCCGCACGGCGGTCTTCGACCCGGACAAGGGTTTCTTCCTCAACGGGAAGGCGCTGAAGATTCAAGGCACTTGCAACCATCAGGACCACGCCGGCGTGGGCGCCGCACTGCCGGACCGGCTGCAGATCTTCCGCCTGGCCGTGCTCAAGGAGATGGGCTGCAATGCCGTGCGCACCTCGCACAACATGCCCACCCCCGAGTGGGTCGAGGGCTGCGACCGCATCGGCGTGATGATGATGTGCGAGACCCGCCAGATGAGCTCGAACCCCGAGGGGTTGGCGCAGTTGGAAACCATGGTCAAGCGCTATCGCAACTCGCCCTCCGTCATTCTCTGGTCCATCGGCAATGAAGAGGATGAGTTGCAGGACAAAATGGCCGAACAGGGCGCCAAGGTTGGCGCGACCATGGTGCGGCGGTGCCACGAACTGGACCCGACCCGCGTCGTGTCGGCGGCGGTGGACGGCGATAACAAACAGGGTCTGTCGGATGCACTCGACATCATCGGCTTCAATTACGACCTGAGCGCCCCGGATGAGTTCCACAAGGACAATCCCAAGCGGCCGCTCTACGGATCCGAGACATCGAGCGCCATCTCCACGCGCGGGGTTTACACAACCGACCCGCTGCGCAACACGGTGAACGCATACAACTCCGCGGTGCCTTGGGGCGAAACAGCTGAGGAGTGGTGGAAGTATCATGGCACGCGCGACTGGGAGGCGGGCGGATTTGCCTGGACCGGCTTCGACTATCGCGGCGAGCCCACGCCGTATGGTTGGCCGTCGATCAATTCGCAGTTCGGCATTTTGGACATGTGCGGATTCCCCAAGGACACGTTCTATTACTACAAGGCGTGGTGGGGCAAGGAGCCGTCGCTGCACCTGTTTCCGCACTGGAACTTCGCGGGCAGGGAAGGCGACATGATTCCGGTCTGGGTCTACTCGAACATGGACGAGGTGGAGCTGTTTGTGAACGGACAGAGCGCGGGCAGCCAGAAGGTTCCCCACCTCGGGCACGTGGAGTGGAAGGTGAAGTACGAGCCCGGCTTCATCGAGGCGCGGGGTTCCAGGGAAGGCAAGGTGGTGCTGACGGAGAAGCGGGAGACGACCGGACCGGCCGTGGCGATCCGGCTGACCGCCGACCGGCTGGAGATCGATGCCGACGGCGTGGACGTGGCAGTTCTCAAGGTGGAGGCTCTCGACAAGGAGGGCCGCGCGGTTCCGACGGCGAGCAACCTGATCGGGTTCAAAGTCTCGGGCAACGGCGCTCTCATCGGTGTCGGCAACGGCGATCCCAACTGCCAGGAGAGCGACAAGGAGCCCAGGCGGTCGCTCTTCAATGGACTGGCGCAGGCGATCGTGCAGGCCAACGGGCAGCCCGGAGAGATCCACATCGAGGCCGTGAAGGACGGGTGGGATGGGCCGGAACTGACGCCGGCCAAGCTGCTCATCACGACCCGAAACGTGGAACATCGGCCCGCTGTCGCGTGGGCAACGGACTATAGCGGTTTCAGGATTGCCGTACCCAAAGGGAATACACTCAAGTCGACGCGACCCCAAGGAGCGGCGACCTCGCAGTAGTGCAGATAGGGTATACCTATCCTGAAACCGCTCTAGGAAGCCGGGAGCAGGGACAAAGGGCGGGGGACGATCCCTCTGCCGGCGTCCATGCGCACGGAAGAGGCGTTGTTGCATGGATCGAGTCTCGGCCGAGTTTTCCCATGACCCAGATGGATTACGCAGGAATCTTGAGACGGCGGACAGAGTCAGGGCGGCCCGCGTCTCGATGACAAGCGCGGAGTAGCTGGACTGCCCGCCAGGGGTAGTCTGACGGGCCGCCTGCCTGCCATCCAGTACTTCCGGCGTCACCCATAAACCCAAACTGCCTAGACGCTGAAGTCCTGCATCGTACTCCGCCCAATTCTTCACCCGAAACTTCATTTTTGGGATGTGGTGCCGGCGAGAGGCATTGTGCTTGTTCGGCATGGAAGGGAAGCCTTTCAGTATTCTGCGCGAAGCGCATCAAGCAGGTCCGCGGCCATCCGAAAGGCCGGCATCGGCGGTTTGATCCTGTCTCTGGACGAAACATTCTAAACAACTTATCCGTAAATTAGAGAAATTTTTCTACCCGTGGTCCACCCGTGATTGCTCCTACGCCACCCGTTTACATGGCGCGATATCGGTGTGTGCATTTCGGCCTTGCGCGGTCCAGGCAGGCTCGAGGCGGCACGTCATAAGAGCCATCGGCTTGGCCAAGTCTTGAGCGCCTCGCGATTCGGCCAAACAGGCCTTCCTCAGTGTTTCGCCTGCTGAGCAGCCTCATCCTTGGAGCGAAACCAGAGTAACTGTGTCCTCTTGAGTTTTGTGCAGGGTCGCCGCTCCCTGATGGTCGCATCGACTTGAGTGCAAGGGCTCCGGGATACATCGACTCTGGTTTCGCTGTAGCGCAACTTCCGGTGTGCTAGAATTTGGCGACTTGCGGATACCCAATGCGCCGCCAGCGCCCTCTGAACGACCCTTCGGCGGTGCTGTTCAAGCTCCAGCGGGCCATGTGTCTTTACTGCTGCACGGAGGTCGTATGATTCGCTCTATCTCTTGCTCTGCCTTCGCTGTTTTGCTTGCTCTTCCAGCCATGGGCCAGACCTCGACCCAAGCAACTCTGCCCTATTCGCCGAGCCTCGACGTTACCTCGATGGACAAGACCATCGATCCCTGCGTGGATTTTTACACCTACTCCTGCGGTGGATGGCAAAAGAAGAATCCCATTCCGGCGGATCAAACTTCGTGGGACGTCTACGCGAAGCTCTACCAGGACAACCTGAAGTTTCTGCGCGGCATTCTGGAGGAAGCGGCAGCCACAAAGACGGGACGCAACAAGGTGACACAGGAGATCGGCGATTTCTACGGCGCCTGCATGGACGAGACGGCCGTCAACCAGCGCGGCGCCCGTGCCATTCAGCCGCAACTGGATGCGATCGCGGCGATAGCTTCCGTCCGGGATATTGCGCCGCTGACGGCGCATGTCACTTTGCCATTCGGGCAAACGCTCCTCTTCGGAGCCGGTTCCGCGCAGGATCCGGACAACTCCGAGCAGGTGATCGCCGACCTCGATCAGGGAGGCCTCGGCCTCCCGGATCGAAGCTATTACACCAAGGAAGACGATAAGTCGAAGGAGATTCGCGCGCGATATCTGCAGCACGTGCAGGCTGTCTTCCAATTGCTGGGCGACACGACGGACGCCGCGAAGAAAAACGCCGATACGGTGATGCGGATGGAGACCGCCCTCGCGAGCGCCTCCTGGACGCGTGTGGAGCGGCGCAATCCTTACAACCTGAAGAACAAGATGAAGATGGGAGACCTTGAGACACTGGCGCCGAGCTTCGATTGGCCGACATACTATCGAGAGGCCCGGTTTCCGCATTTCGAAATCGTGAACGTGGAATCTCCAAAGTTCCTGAAACAGATGAGCGAGTCGATAGCGACGGAGCCGCTGGAGAACTGGAAGAGTTACTTCCGCTTTCACGTAGCCGATTCGTACTCTCCATTTCTCTCCAAGCCGTTTGCGGACGAGAACTTCAACTTCTATCGCGCTTACCTGCGTGGCGCGAAAGCCCAACAACCGCGCTGGCGGCAGTGCGTGCAGCACGCTGACTTCAACCTGAGTGAAGCGTTGGGAGAGGCGTATGTAGCCAAGGTCTTTTCGCCGGGATTGAAATCCGCTGCGCTCGATATGGTGGATCGGATTGAAGAAGCCATGCGCGAACGGATTGCGCAACTCGACTGGATGAGCCCGCAGACAAAACAGCAGGCCGTCATCAAGCTCGACGCGATTCGCAACAAAATCGGCTATCCCGATAAATGGCGCGACTACTCCTCGATAGAGATTTCCCCCACGGACTTTGCCGGCGATATGGAACGCACCGGAGCCTTTGAACTGCACCGCCAGATCAACAAGATTGGATTGCCGGTGGACCACGGCGAGTGGATGATCTCTGCGGCAACGGTTGACGCCTACTACGACGCGCAAATGAATGACATCAACTTCCCTGCGGGAGTTCTGCAGCCGCCCATCTACGACCGCGGGATGGACGATGCCCCTAACTACGGAGATACCGGCGGCACCATCGGACATGAGCTGACCCACGGCTTCGACGATGAGGGCAGCCAGTTCGACGCCAAGGGCAACCTGAAAGACTGGTGGACGAAGGAAGATCGTGAAAAATTCGACGCGCGAACCAAATGCGTCGACGATCGGTATTCGTCCTATGTAGCTGTCGATGATGTTCATTTAAACGGCAAGCTTACGCTGGGCGAAAATGTGGCTGATCTTGGCGGCGAGATCCTCGCCTTCATGGCATGGCAAAGCAAGACAAGAGATATGAGCCTTCAGTCGTTGGACGGCTTGACGCCGGAGCAGCGCTTCTTCGTCGGATATGCCCAGTGGGACTGTGCCAACGAGCGCCCTGACGATCTCAGGGTGCGCGCTGCCACCGATCCTCACTCGCCCGCAAAATACCGCATTAATGGCGTCCTGGTAAACATGCCTGAATTCGCCAAAGCCTTCGCGTGCAAAGCGGGTCAGCCGATGGTGCGTCCCGCAGAACAAATCTGCAAGGTCTGGTAGACCGCCGCTGCGCCGGCGAGGCGGTCAAACCTCTCTGGTCAACGAGTCATCTGTTCTCTCTCGCAAGGCACTCTGGCTCCTCTTGGCCATCGATGATGCCTTTTTGCCCCCGTACCAGTTCCCTGGCGGCACTACTCTGAACCCGGTGACGGCATACCGTTGCATCCAGCAGAATGCTTCCAATTGTGTGTTCTACTGGACCGTTGAGGTCGAGGCAAAGAACGTCGTCAGCATATCCCCTTGTGCGATCGTTCGGGGCTCGCTATGGGCGTAAACTCCGAGGGTGGTTGCGACGCCTGCGTGGCGGAGCAGTGTCTGAACTGTCCTGGGGTCTTTCCCCTGCTGGACAAGGTAGGACGCCAGACTATGCCGTAAGGGGTGAAACCCAAATCAAATCTCATCCCCATCCGCGATTTTTGACGAATTGACGCTCTTCAATCCCTAGCCGAAAACTGGTGGAGCTGTTTTTGAGTAACCGGGATCCATGGCCGGTTCCCGCAATCTGGCAATTTCCAGAGCCTGGAGCACGAACGCGTTCCAGGCGAATACCCGGTGAAATCCATAAAACAGATTTCCTGCATAGGTCGGCAAGTACTCCTGACTCGTTGGAAAGTCCTCGTCTGCGTGGGTCTCTGCCCACAGACGGTTGGCAATCGCATGGTCTGCCCTCTTCCATCCATGCAGCTTCCCAGCTACATAGCCGCAGATCTCTATCCTCATCCAACTGCCACCGTTGTAATAAATGCCGTCAGCTGCTTTGTCCGCATAACTTGCCGCGTAGGAGTCGCTGACCATCGGATGCCACTTATCCGTAAAGTAACTCCACTCTTTGCCTTTCGGCAGGCCGATAAAGATCGGCCTCACCGTGCCGCCTTCAATGGGGTGAGGGCAATCCTCCCTGGGTAGCATGACCGGAATGTGGTCGAGGTGACTGACAACCATCTGATCCGTCAGAATCGGCCGGTTGAAAAGCCAAAGAGAAAGAAACTCGGGAAAGATATCGGAGAAACCGATAGCATCGGTGATATTGCGCGCGGGAAACAAGAAGCCGCGCTCGGCATCGTAGTAGCTGCGATATGCCTGCTCAGCCTTTGCAATGTAGCTTTCTGAGATGGATGCGCTGACTTCCGGAATCCGAAGTTCTCGAATGACTCTCAGCAGTACCGCTAATATGCCCTGGTTTTCGCAGAGAATCCTCGTGCCTTCAGGATATTGAATTACGTCGAGCTGACCGACGACAAACTGCGCCGCGCAGATGGCCTCCCGTTGAGGATCGTAGGTTGCGAGACAGTACTCCGCGGCTCGACGGATCTTATCCATGTCAAGCAAAGTACCGAAGCGGCGACGATTCAGCAGAGCCCACATCAGCCACAACGGGGTTGAGTCGTTGGATTTGCGTTCCACGTTGGCGATCTCGGGTTCCATCAGAGTGTTGATGGCGCCGTGTTCGCCCTGATTGTCGGCCCAGGAAGCAAAGACTTTCTCGTTCAACTCGCGGTTATGAATGCCGTTGAGTGCGTAGAAGCTGTCGCGCAGGTACATTTCACCAGCGGCTGAATACCAGATGCTGGGAGCCAACATGGGACGACCCTCCCCCGCTTCTGCATCCCAACTCAACATCATCACGTCTGCGTAGAGCACCTTTTCGGTCTCGCCCCCTTTGAAGCCCAGGCCTTCAGCCAGGTGAAGCTCGCTGGCGAGGCGATAGCCGCGAATCGTGTCAGGAACGTCCTCATTCGCAAAGATGAACACAGTCGTGGCTTGCTGGTGTCCCATCTCCAAGCGGCGAGATGGTTCGCTGCGCGTGGCAACTCGAAGGAGTTCAATATCGCGTACTTCAATTGAGGGCAGCCTGCCGGGATCATGGCTCGCGCCTTCTGGAATGAAGTCGGTCAGCGACAGAGCAAGAGCCGCGCCCGTTCCCTGCAGCGCGGGTATCACAAAGGAGAAATGAAAGTCGGAAAAAACTGCGGGCGACGCTGGCGCCGTGTCATTGAACAGTGTGAGATCGCCGAGTTTGTTGAACCCACTGTCGACATCCCATGCGTGAACTTGTATTGCAGCCTCGCAGCGGTACTTGAGATGAACGGCATGGACTTCGCCCGCCTTTGCCGAGAAAGGCAAAAGCACGCAGTCCTTTCTGTCCCTTGAAACCAGTTTGACGAGGCCGTCTTGTTGGTCGACTTGAATCTGACCATTCCTCTTCCACTTGGAAGAGACCGGAAGTTCGACCGGTGTATGGGAACCCTCGCCGGACAACTGGACCGTTGCCTCTCCGAATGTCTGTTGGATGAACGTGCCTTGCTGCTCGCGATCGGCTACCTCGGGCAAAAAGTAGAGATTCAGATCGGGAATACCGGCAGGCGCAGGTTTCACAGGTGTTCCATCTCGCCGTATGATCCGGCTCCATTGATTGCGATATCCTGAATCGGTGAGCAACCCAACGGTTACGCCGCCGGCTGTGCGGAAGCCTGCAGCGGGAAAGTACTCATGCAATGGACCGCCTTTGCAATCGGGATGGTCAAAACTCCAAAGCTTTGCGGGCGCAGCCTCCGGCTCGAGACGATTGGTCAGTTGGTAGAGCAGTACATACATATCTGCCTGGCGTAACTGAATCGTCTTCTTGACCACTTGCTGATTGATCACTTCGTATTGGACATCGGCGAAGACAGTGGTGCGCAGGTTAGAGAGATGCGCCTCGCCGGTAAGAGTGATCCGCGTCCGATCGCCTTTCCACGAAGTGGCTTTCCAGTCATCGATTCGGTCTTCGAGGCTCCGCTCGCTGTCTTGAAAGACAGCTGAGAATTCTCCGCCCTTATGATGCCGCGCGATGACTTGACCCCGATAGAGGATCGTCACGCCATATCCACTTTGGGCGTCCCCTGCCACCAGAAGAGAAATAGAGCCGGATTCAGATGCTGGAGTGGCGTGGGACGCATTCGGCAGCAGGGTTGCCGCTGTTGTCAATGCCGAGAGCGCAAGGAATTTGCGCCGATCAAGATACTCAAATGAGGCCATTGTCTTTGTTCCTCGCAATGTTCAGGATTCTCAGCCAGGAGATTCCAGCGTTTGTGGAGAGATGAGTGATTCCGCGTTCACGGCAAGGGAGAAGCCGTCGCGGCCGAGTGCGGTTGGAAACTCGCGGCACGTTCGCGCTGCTTGCGGAGCGCCTGATCGCGCTGCGTATCCACCAACACGTGGGTTTGCTGCGCCTCCAATTCGGCTTTGGAGTTCAAACCAAGATGCGTGTAGACGCGGCTCAACTGGTAGTGGGCGGGGACGAACTGCGGATTCAATTCAATGACGCGCTCCAGCGCCAGTCGAGCCTGCGGCCAATTCTGTTGCGCACTGTACACCTTGCCCAATTCAAAGAATGGATCGGGAGAAGCAGGTTGCAGCCGTGCAGCGTTTTCAAACGCAACGACCGCCTCCTGCTCGCGGCCCAGGCGACTGGCTAACAGCCCGAAGTAATACTCGAGCGGATAATGATCGGGGAGCTTCTCGCGCGCCGCTTCAAGGATGTGAATTGCGTCAACGTCGTTGCCCTGGCGGGCATCGGTCTGCGCGAGACCGACATATGCGGCATCGAGCGTGGGATCAACGGCGAGCGCGGCATGGAATGCATCGCGCGCCGCGGGATAGTCCCCCTTCACCATCTCAACCGCGCCCAGGCGCAGTTGGAGGGCCGTCGAAGAAGTGTCTCCAACACCCGTCTGGACAACCTGGATTGCTTCATCGTATCGGTCCATATCCATCAGCAGTCGCGTGTAATCGAGTGTCCTGTCCGGGTTGGTCGGGTCGGCGACGAGAGCGGCGCGGTAGGCCTCCAAAGCCTCGGGCATTTTTTGCTGCATCTCAAATGCCGACCCGAGAAACATGAGTGTGTCTGCATGCGTGGGCCGCTCTGTGTGCAATGCGGCAAGGAGCGTGGCCGCTTCAGCGGGTTGCTGAGCATAGAGGAATGCCAGCGCCAGGTTATAGCGGTTCTCCCACGAGGGATCGAGCGTGGCGATTCGCCGGAAAGAATTTGCCGCCTGGGTATACAAGGCGCGCTGGCTCAGCAGGACAGCGATTGAATATTCGCGCGCAGGCGAGATCTGGTCGGTCTGCTCCAAACGTTGGAGTCGGCCACTTGCATCCTCCGCGCGTCCCATGCGAACCTCCGCTTCAATCAATGCGGCGCTGGCTTCGGGATCGCGGTCTACTAACTCGCCTGCCTGGGCTGCCTCCGCGAGCGCCTCGGTGTCGCGTCCTGTAGCAAGCATTAGCAGCATCAGATAGTCATGGGCAAACTTGTCATTGGGATCCAGTCGAGATGCTTCGCGCAACTCCGGCTCCGCATGGGAGTAGTCCCTGGAGTTCAGCAGATTGAAGCCGAGATTCCGGTGCGGCGCGGCTTGCGTTGGGTCGAGGCGGATCGCATTGCGATAGTGCCTGCCGGCTTCGTCGATATGGCCGAGTTGAGTCTCGGTAATCCCAAGCAGGTTTTCAATGGTGGCATTGCGTGGAGCAATAAGATGCGCCTGTTGAAGCTTGACCAGCGCCTGATCAAAACGCCCTTCGCGGATCAGCCTCACTCCATCTTCCATCGCCGTGGACTGCGCGCCTTGCGACCAAGACAGTGAAGTCCACATGAATGCAAAAGCAATCATCCAACGACCTCTCATCGCTTGGTTCCTCCGCGTGGTGCACCTTCGGCCGCGGCATCGTCGGTAGATGGAGCGGCCATTGTTTCCGTCTTGATGGCGCGCACCTCGGCAAAAACTTGAGCCGCTTGCGCGCTCTTGCCTTCGGCGCGAAGAACCAGGGCAAGCTGATAATGCGTGGAGGCATCGTGGTCATGCGCCAAGCCAGCCTTCAGCGCTTCTTCGGCGCGGGGGTAGTTTTTTTCGATTGCATATGCCCGGCCCAGTTGCCCATAGGCAGGCCAAAGATCTGGCTTGCTGTGGATCGCCGATTGGAGGTGCGGAATCGCCTCCGCGGCACGCTCTTCGGCTACCAGAACCGTGCCAAGTTCCGCCTCCGATTCGGGATGGCCGGGACTGAGTTCCAATTCACGGGTCAGTTCCGCGATCGCATGGTCCGCGTCGCCATGCTTCCAGTAAAGATGCCCGAGCCAAAAATGAACGCCAGGAAGATCGGGCCGGGCGGCGGCTACTGCAAGATACTCAGTGAGTGCTTTGTCGTCCTCCTCGCGACCTACATAGAGTTGGCCGAGCAACTGGTGCAGATGATAGGACTCCGGCGACTCCGTGATTAAACGGGCCAATTGCGACATGGAGATACCGCGTCGCGCAAGAAGCAGGTGATAGCGCGCGACGCGGTCATTGGGATGGCTTGCGAGCCAGCGCTCAATGAGTAACTCCGCTTCGTAATAGCGGTGCCGATGAAGGTCGGTTGTTGCCTGCGCGAAGGCGCTCGCCGTCGGACTTACGCTTGTTCGCGCAGTGTCAATCCGTTGATATGCCTGAAGCGCGGCCTCATCGCCAGCCAGGCCAAGCAGCGCCGCCTTGGCAGTTTCTCCGGCTGGGCTGGAGACGAAATCCGCTTCCAGCTTCTGAGTCGCCTCGCGGCACAGCGCTAGCAGTGCGGAGTCCTCTCGCTCGTTGAAGATCTGGTTTTCTTGAGGAAGCCCCAAAGCATCCAGCGCCGCGGCAGGGTCGATTTCGATGGCCCTGTCAATGTGCGCGAGGCCCTCTGCTTGGTGCCGCATCAGAAGGGAGACTTCGCCGCTCAGAGCCAGCGCGGCGGCGGACCGAGGCGCCAGTTCCAACGCATGCGCCAACTGCTCCTGCGCGGCCGGCAGGTTGGCTTGCTCAACAAACACCTTGGCCAGTTCCAGGCGCGCCTCGATCGAGTGTGGGTCGCGCTCAATTGCGCGGCGCAGATGGCCCTCGGCCTTTATCCACTCGCGCTCATCGGCGTAGTGAGTTCCGTAGATCAGATCGGAGAGCGCTGTCCCCGATGATTCGTTGAGGAGTTGTTCTGTTTCCTGGCTTGCCGCCTTGCCATAGGCCTCGCCGCACGCGAACAGAAAATCCGGATCGTCCGGAAATTGCGCAGCGGCCTTTCGCAGTTGGAGCAACGCTGCATCCGTCTGCCCGGCATCCCAAAGGGCCGTTCCCAACCAGCTTTGCGCCAGTTTGTCGGTGGGATCCTGCCGAATGGCATCGCGCAGGAGCACTACGCCCTGCAGCGGCCTGTTCAACTTCACATCGTCGATTCCAAGCCAGAGACTTATACCGCGCATGCCGGGCCTTAACTTCGCCGCCGCGGCCAGCGCGCGGGCTGACTCATCAAACTTAGCCTGAGCGTAGTAAACCAACCCAAGATTTATATATGCTTCGGGTAATTCCGGCTGGAGACGCAGGACGGTCTGATATTCATGTGCTGCCGCGTCAAGCAGGCCTTGTTGTTGATCTTGCTGGGCGGCGAGGAAGTGTTGCTGCACTTGGGAGCTGCTTTGCTGCGCGCGGCTCGATGACGACAGGACAAAGGCAATCGCGATGACGCCCAGGAGCAGTTTAAATCGCCCAGAGGGGATGCGGAACATGGTTTTATCCTATCCCGCGGACCTCAGTGAAGAGGCCCGCGAGATTGTCATGTGTTAGAACGATACTCGAAGGTTACCTTGAATGCTGCGTGGAGAGTTTTGTCTGCCGGAGGCCATGCCGAAGTTACCGTCGGCGGCCCCGGTATCAAAGCCTGTATATTGCCCCGGCCGATTGAACACGTTGGAGAAATCCATTCGGAAGATTGTTTTCACCCTTTCCGAATGCATGGGAATCTGTTTGGAGAAGTTCATGTCTTCTTCGTGGCTGGCGAATTCGCGAACCGTGAGTGCCCGCGGTGCATTGCCAAAGGTAAAGTTGGGTGCGAGAGTGAACGCCGCCGGGTTCAATCGCCGGCTTTGTCCCCACACCCAGCCGCCGCCGTGATAGCCATTCATATCCTGCCCTTGGACATAGTTGGGACGGGAGTTGGCTCCGAGAGCCCCGCCAGCAAAGATTCCGGAGTCCCAGCCTGGAGAACTAACCGAAAGTGGGGTCCCGCTCTGGTAGGTTTGGACGCCGGCAATCTGCCACCCGCCAACAACCGCGTTGAGAACAGTTCCCTGATTGGCAAATGGCTTGCCCTTGCCGAAGGGAAGTTGGTAAGTGTAGCTCAGAATGAGGCGTTGCGGAATGTCGTATTGGCTAAGCCCCTTTTCGACCTTCAGGTTGTAGGTGTTCAGAGCTCCTGAGTTGCCATTCCCGTTCCAATTCGATTGCAGCGGATATTCCGAATCCGCATTGGTGATGGTCTTCTCCCAGGTATAGTTTGCGAGCATCGTAAGCCCCGCCGACAAGTGCTTTTGCGCCTGAATCTGCGCGGCCTGATACGTGTAGACGCCGAAAGGATCAGACATTGTGACAGAATCCACCACCGCATTTGCATACTGCGGGAATGGCCTCAGTGCCTGAGAAACCGTGCCGCTGAATCCCGCATACGGCGTCGGAACAAGAGCTTGACCCGCGCACGCTGTACCCGCTCCTTGGGCGGCGATGTTTTGGTAGAGGCAACTGCCCAGCGCCATGTTGGCTGGAAGTCCCTGGTTGGGATCGTGCATGAAGGACTGCAGGTGATCGCCATGATCGCCGACATACGCCATATCCACCATGAATTTTCCAGGAAGTTGCTGTTCGATATCGAGAGTCCAGGTCTGGGTGGTCCCTGGACGAGCTGTCTTGGACATGATGAAAGTGGGGCCCTGGCCATTCATTACCGTGGGATTGATGAACGGAGGCGTCGGTCCGGGGTAAGCCGTAATCTGCGAGAGAACCACGTCCGGAGTCTGCGGTGTGACAGAACCAGGGTAGTTGTAACTCCCAAAGAAGCCCTGTGAGTCGTTTTCACCAAAGCCGCCGATCTTCAGGTTCTGATAGTAGATTCCGTATCCTGCGCGAACAACGGTGCCGGGGTTTGCCTGAAACGCGAACCCAACACGCGGGCCAAACGAGTCTTTGAATGTGCTCTGCGAACTGTTAGAGCCGGTTCTGCCCGCGCCGGAGCCCAGGAACTCGTAGGCGCCGGGAAGTCCGCCCGCTCCGGGATTGGGAAGCGTCGGATCGATGAACGACTGCTGACCGTGAGCCTCGGTGACGGGTGTGGGGACTTCGTACCGAAAGCCTAAGTTGGCAGTCAGTCTGGGAGTAACCTTCCAGTCGTCCTGAATGAATCCCGCGTAGTACTTTACTCGCCATCCAAGTTCCTCGGGTAGCGCGATTTCCCCGCCGGAACCGGCGCCGCGGAAGAAGCTCGCATATCCAAAACCGGACTGACTATAGTTTGGCTGGGTTTGGTCCGGAGTGCTGGTTGTGCCGGAGCCGAAGTTGAAATTTCCGGACGTATTGGTCAGGATGTCTATATTGAACTCCTGCAAGCGCACTTCCGCCCCGAATGTGAAACTGTGACGGCCATGCTGCCAGGAAACATTGTCGTCATATTGATACGTGTTGTCGTAAAACTGATCGGCTCCGTTGCTGGGCATGGCTGCACCGTCCGGATAGTTATAACTGATCTGCGGGAAAGTCGTGTTCATGACTCCCTTCAGTCCAATCTTGTCCGGCCAGTCCCCGCCGTAGCTCCCGATGCCGCTGAACTCTTGACGATAGCGGCGGCTGAAGCCTGCGTTGAAGTGATTCAACAGGTTGGGCTTGAAGATATAGTCATAACCGAAGCGAACGTAATGGGTCCTCTGATTGGTCGAGCTCGCATCCAGTGGAGCGCCGTTAATGACATACCCCGTCGGGCGCCAGTCGTAGTCGTAGCTGCCGCTGATTTTTTGTTTCGCACCTATGTTCTGGTCGAAGCGAATTTCGTACATATTGGCATCGGTTCTACTCATCGACGTCTGATAGAGATTCAGGTAGGGCGAGGTCGCGGTCGATGGCGCAATGGGCAGATAGGGGACCGCGGCCTTGAAGACCGCATCTTCCTGACTAGCGGGAATGATGTTCGTCGGATTGGCAAACCCGCCATAGGGCTGGCATGGCTGTCCCTGATTCGCACCCGTGCACGTGGAGTAGTCGTAGAGAGTGTGCGCCGGGAAGGTATTTCCAAACACCGTAGTCGGCTGCAGCAGAGCGGAAAAGTCGCCGCCCGCCATGGCTTGTGTAGGCGCCGAGTTCAGGCCGCTTCCTCCGACGTTGTACCGGAAGCCTTCATAGTTGAACATGAAGAAGCTCTTGTTGCGGCCATTGTAGAGCTTGGGGATGTAGACCGGGCCCGAGATAATGGCGCCGAAATCGTTCTGTGTGTCGATCGGTTTCTGCGAGCCTTCCAGATCGTTGATCCAGCTATTGGCATCCAAGCTTTTGTTTTTCAGGTTGTCATAGACCGATCCATGCAAGGAATTGCTACCCGACTTGGTCACCAGGTTGACAAGACCGCCGCTCATTCTTCCGTACTGAGCGTCGAAGGTATTTGTCATCACCTTGAACTCCTGCACGGCCTCCACGCTGACTCCGTAGTTCATCTGCAAGTTGGCGGATGCCAGTTCGATGGTGGCACCGTCCACGAAAATGTCTGTGCCGGACTGTTGGCCGCCATTGAGCTTGAAGCCGCCCTGTTCTGTCGGGGAGTTCGACATCACTCCGGAAAACCCAGGCGTTATCGTCACGAATTGCAGCGGATTGCGGGGCTCTCCGCCGAAAAAGAGCGGGAGGTCCTCAATCAGTTCGCTCGGCACCGTCGTGCCGATATCGGACGACTGCGACTGCAACTGCAAAGCATCGCTGTTTACGGTGACCGTCTGTGCGGACGCACCAACCTGCAACACCGGATTCACTGTAGCCGTGCTGCCCACGTACACAGTAATTCCATTTTGCGTGTAAGACTCGAACCCCGGCGAACTGACTGCGAGGGTGTAAGCCCCGGGCTGGAGTTCAGGGAATGTGAACAGGCCCTCGCTGCTCGCCTTTGTGTCGTAGCGACTTCCTGTATTTGTCTCCGTCAGTTCGAGGGAAGCGTTTGAAATACTCGCGCCCGTTGTGTCCTTTACCGAGCCGCTCAACGTGCCGCGACCCGATTGCGCCAGACTGGGAATGCCTGCCGCGAGGCAGAGCATAACCAGCAGCCAGGCCGCCAAACGCCACGGTCTTTTCGCCGCTAGACTTGTGTGGATCATTGTGTGTCTCCTTTTGAACATGGTCCTCATGCCTCCGAAACACGTCCGGGGAAATCTGGGACGGGGGAGGTGTTTCCCGCTTTATCCAGACCCCGAGAGATCTGGCCAGCTACCCGGATAGACAACAACTGCACCAGCGCAATCGCTGGCAATGCGTATTTGAGAGCCGCGTTTCCAGACCACCCGTAAGCGATGGCCAGGAATAGACCGCAACCCAGCAAGCGGCCTGTAAACAGTCCGAATTCGTGGTTGAAGATGTAGGCGTATTCGGTGCGATTCTCCAACCGGGAGACGGCATCGATCACCTGCAACTCGATGGGGTAATAGGCAAGGTCGAGGAGAGGCTTTGCCACGATCAGGCAGGCGATGAAAATGAGCACGCCGACGGCGTTGAAGAGCACTGTGTTGGTAACTGCTCCGAAAAAGAACAGGAGAAGTCCGGCAGTAAAGACAACAATTCGATGGCGCGGTGCGGCGATGCGGCCAACCGTGTACATGAGGAAGGCCGAGAACACGCCGCCGATGGCCTGGGTTGCGCCCAGCGTTCCCTCCTGGCCAACCAGCAGCATGATCAGCATGGCCGGCGCCGTGACAATGTAACCCTGGGCCAGGCCCTTCAGCAGGGCCAGCTCCAGCATCCGCCACCACAGAGGATGAAACTTGAAGAACACGAAACGCGTGTAGGTGGAGCTGCGGAATGTTCCGCGCTCCAGAATGCCGGCGGCGAGAATCGTGAGGCCAAACACAACCCCTGCGATGATGTGATAGGCGCGATTGGGAATTCCGCCAAGCCAGCCGTAGAGAGTGGTTCCGCTGATAAACCAGCCGATCAAGGCAGGAACTACGACGGCGGCCAGGACCGCGACGAAGTTTTCCAGGCCGTAGTAGTAGTTCCGGTTGCCATCGTTGGTGGCAGTCAGCGCCAGGTATCCGCGGTTGGCCCAGAAGAGGCCGGTGGCAAGGCCCATGGTAAGGCCCGAAGTCGCAACCCCAATGGGCGTGAGGATGCTGAGGTTCATCATCAGCACCATGGCCACGCCCGACAGAATCATTCCGGCTGCGTAAAGGTGCTTGGCTCCCACGCGGCCAAGCATCTTCCCGTTCAAATAGAACGCCAGCGGTGTCGCGGCGTAGATGGATAGCTGATACGTGACCACCTTGGCCACGGCGTGCGAGTTCCTCATGACATAGGCCGCGACGAAGATCTCAATGACCGGCAGGACCAGGGCATACATCATGTTCGAGACCATCAATACCTGCATGGAGTGCGGGCAACTGAGGAAGACCTCGAACTCCTTGCGCAGACGGTTCATTACTTCGCCCCCGCGGTTGGAGCGAGGCTGGCGAGAATGCTCTGGATTGAAAAGCGAGCCGCACAGATCACGCTGTCGGCGGCGCCATAGTAGATGGTGAGGTGGTCGCCGCTGACAAGGTGGCCGTTGGTAAAGATGACCTGGCCGAAGAAGCCCTCCTGCTCGTAAGGGGCCAGCGGCTCCATGATGGGAGTTTCAGAGCGCGCCAACACGCGCCAGGGTTCGTTGAGGTCCAGCAGCAGCGCGCCAAGGCAGTAGCGGTTCTCCTTCGTCGCGCCGTGATAGATCTCCAGCCAGCCTGCGCTGGTCCTGATCGGCGCCGCTCCCGCACCCACGCGGGCGCTGTCCCAGAAGCCCTCTCGGCTATGCGCCAGGCAGCGATGCCGGCCCCAGTGAACCAGGTCGGGCGACTCGGCCAGCCAGATGTAGTTGCCGCCAAGTTCCGGACTGCTGGGCCGGTGGAGCGCATAATAGCTGCCGCCGATCCGTTCCTCGAAGAGCGCGCAATCCTTGTTGTGCGGCGGAAAGATCATGCCTTCCTGCACAAACTCATTCCAGTCGCGCGTGCTCCTCAGGCCAACACCCACCCCGTTGTCCGAGACCTGCGTGTAGGTCAGATAGTAGGTTCGATCGATCTTCGAGACGCGGCAGTCCTCGATGCCGTAGGTCTCCAGTTCACCGGTTCCCATCAGCACCCGGCTCTGCGCCGGCTCTGCAAAGTGAATGCCATCCTCGCTCGACAGCAGGCGAAGGTGGGAGAGGGTGGTCAGATAATCGCGCCCGTCAAAAGTGATCACGCGGGGATCGCTCAGATCGAGTCTTGGATCGCTCGAGTTGAATTCGAGCACTTCAAGATGGCCGTCCGGGCTCAGAATCGGAAACGAGGTTTTGCCTGGGACCTGCGCCGGACGCTCCGCCACCCGGACCAGCAACCAGGTCTTATCCTCAAAGCGGAAGACTCCCGGATTCAGCAGGCATGTCACCTCCATGCCCTCCACGCTCGGGCGGATGTCCTGCGGCCGGAGTATGGGGTTCTCTCGAAAACGTTGCGCCAGATCGTTTATCATGAGCCCTTTGGGGTGCTGGAGTATCGGTCTTTCGCGCGCCGTTTTGCAACGAAACGAAACGGTGTTCGAAAGCCAGAGGTAACCCTCGGTGAAAGCCCATACCTCGCGAAAGGGATTTACCGAAGAAATCATTGAGAATCAATGCGAATTACATGTGAATCGCATTGAAATACACAGAAAGACGCAAGAGACTTGCGAGGATCTGACCGCTGGGGCCGGAATCTGCGCGGTGAAGTGTCTTGAGAGGAACTGATGCAGGCCCACCACTCAATCAACCCCAAACATTCTCGCCCGATTTCAGAAAGGTTGCAGTTCCACACGGGTCTTTCTCTTCCGCATGGCGTGTGCTACGATGCATCGACCTTTGTTCCTTTCAGATCGTGTATAAAACTGCTCACTTTCTGATTAAGTCGAATGGAGACGGGACGAATCGCAGATGATGGAAGTGGATCCGGTTCTTCGAGCAGACACGCGCTGGCAATTGATCGAAAGGATCACTGCCAGTTCTCCCTTCCAGAAGTCGGCTCGACTAAGAGACTTATTGTGCTTTCTGGCGGAGAGAACTTTGCACGGCCAGATCCAGGATCTAAGCGAGCACCGCATCGGCAGCGCCGTGTTTGGCAAACCTCAGGATTACAGCGTCGTGGAAGACAGCTCGGTCCGCGTACACGTCCGCCAGTTACGACTCAAGCTGCATGAATACTTCGACGGGGAAGGCCGTGAAGAAACGGCTATCGTCGAGATTCCGAAAGGGGCGTACACCACGCTCTTTCGCCCCGCCGAGCAACGGGCTGTCGCGATTCCCGTACTTGCGGCCGCGCGTAAGGACCTGAAACACTGGCTCCAACTGTTGCCCTGGGCACTCGCCGCATTGTTTCTCATCACCACGCTGGTGTCCTGGTTTCGCCATCCTGCGGCTCCCGCACCAGTTCCGCCGCCCTGGCCTCTTGCCACGCTCTTCGATTCAGGCAATGGAGCCGTTCAGGTGGTAGTGGCCGACATCAATTACGGCATGATCCGGCTTATCGACGAGCAGCCGGTTACGCTGGACGAGTATCTGAGCCCTTCCTACAGGAGCGGCGCCTCACTCTCCAACGCTCACCCTACGGCTCGCGAAGCGCGAGTCATGAAGTACCTTTCCGGCTCACTGCTCACCTCATATGCCGACCTGGTGGTGGTGGACACGCTCATGCGGTTGAGCGGCAATTCGCGCGACCGGCTGGCCATTCGCTCGGCCCGGGAGCTGCGTCCCCGCGATCTTGAGCAGGGCACCTTTGTCTTTGTGGGCAGCCCCAGTTCCAACCCGTGGGTCTCCTATTTTCAAGACAAGCTCAACTTCCAGGAACGCGAGGGCGTGGTGGGCGAAAGCCTGAAGTTTTTTCAGAACGTCCATCCGAGGAAGGGCGAGCAGGATACCTATCAAGGCCTGGCCTTCACCGGCAGTTCAGGCGAGGACTACGCCACCATTTCCCTGTTGCCGTTAGCCAACGGACGCGGCAGCGTTCTTATCCTGCAAGGATTGCAACAGGAGGGCACGGAGGCGGCCGGCCTTTTTCTGGCCGATGCCGGCAACCGGCAGAAGCTCCAGCAGGCCCTCGGCATCTCCGGCGCCCCTGGCCAGCCCATCTACTTTGAGGCCCTGATCCGCACCCAGGCCGTCGCCGGCGCGCCCAACGCTACCTCGATCGTCGCCACGCGCCTGATTCATCCCTAGCTCCGAATCTCAATCACCCGAGCCTCGCCCGGAGCCAGCGTCAACTCAACCTTCCCCCCGTGGGACGGCAGCAGCCGGTCATGGGAGAGATCGTGGACCCGCCTTGGACCCGGCGCGATCTCCACCGTCACACGCTTGTCGCCCGGCCCAGGGTTGTAATAGAGAAATGCCGGGGCGAGGTCGCGATCCAGAAAGTTCGTTTTGGCCAGATCCCAGCGCAGCAACCATGGATCGCCTTGCGGCTGAATCATCTTGTCCAGCCACATCACGTAGGCGCCGCCATAAATCGAGCGGTGCCCCGCAAAGTCTCCCGTTGCATAGGGACTATGGCCCTTTTCTTCCCGGCTCAACCGCTCGTAGGGAATCATCGGCGGCAATTCCGGCCGGCTCTGGTTCTCGCGCGGCAGATACTGCGGATAGAACCAGCGCAGGTTCGCAGCCGCGTTCAGTGCGTACCGCGCTATTTCCTCGGCCAGTTCCGGGCGGAAGCGGGCAGCAGGCAACAGATAAGGCAGCGTCACCATCGACTCCATGCTGTAAACCTGGCCGGGGGGCTCGGTGCGGAATCCCGCCAGCAGCCCATTGACCTCATGTCCACCCCATCGCCCCGTGGCCATCAGGCCGGCATTCGAGTCCAACACAAACCCCAGCGCCTTTTTTGTGTTGGTTGGATAACCCATCGCTTCCAGCCGGGCAGCCGCCATCACCGCCATGGCGCCGCTCGGCACCTCGTACCACGGGTTGGCTGCAAAATCCAGGTAGCGATCGATTCCGGTCTTGGCTTCTGCCAGGCAGAACTCTTTCCCTGTCAACTTCCAGGCCAGCAGCATCGCGTAGCTGTATCCACCCACCGCATCCGGCTGCCGGTAGATGTCCTGGTTGGTAAATGTAGCCCTCTTTGAAAAGTCGTAGCCCTGGTCGTTGAAGTCGTACTTGATCTGCTTCGCCATGGCCTGCAGCCGCGCCGCACTTTTCTCCACCCGCGCCAGCCACTCCGCGTCTTTGGCGAAACGGAGCTGGATCAATCCATAGGCCATCGCAGTCACGTTCATCAGGTACCAGTACTCGCACAGCGTGGCTCCGTCGCTGTCGAGAAACAGCCCATACGGCTCACTGAAGTAGCCGGCCAGTGAAGCAGCCAACCCCACCAGCCCCTCGCCACGCAATTCCTTGCCGAGCGCCATCGGCCCATAGGTTGTCAGCCCGCCATCCTCCACGCCTTCCAGCGCCGAAGGAAACACCTGCCGTCCGTCTTTCGCCCGCAGATTCACTCCGTGGGCCGGGTCCATCACGTAGGCGTCGAAGGCATTCGCCAGCGCGTGGAAATCCAGCGGCTGCGCCTCCGGGCGGTCCGGCAATCCGCTCCAGCCAGCCCAACCTGCGCCTGCTCCAAATGCCGGCTCTGTCCACCGTGCAAGTCCCAGCGCCGCCAATCCCGCCAGGAATTCACGGCGGCTCGGCACAAAGCTTCCACGGTCTGTTCCTGGATCATCAACCATCATCTTGTCCTCTTCCATCCATCTGATCTTTTCCCCTGGAGCGCGTCGGGGAATCCGTCAGTAACCAGCATGTCAACCCGATCGGAAACATGCAATGCTCATCCTCAACCCGATCAGGGAGGTTCAGGGTTTAGAAACATTGGTGGCAAGTTGGCGATAACGACCCCAGCACAATCCTCACGGAGCAAGGACAGCCATAGTCGCAGCCCAAAGGAAGCCTCAACTCTTTAGAACGGCTTTGCTTTTAGACTCTATCATGGCATCTGTCCTGGTAAACACTCCACCGGGTTGCGCGCAGGCGTTGCGGCCCAGAGCGTCCAATCCAGTTTGGCGTAGGTCGCACGATTGTCCAACGGCAGTCCAAAGCGATTCACCTTCGTCTTGTCGAATGCCAGCTTATAGTGATCTTTATCTTTTGCCATCGACACCCGCTTCGCATTGGAAGCCCCGTCGAGATTCATCTGTTTCGCCAGATCAAGAATTGAAATGCCCTTTGCGGCCGAGCACGCTCTGTTGCGCGCAGCCCATCTTAATTGCAGAGGATGAATGACTCTCATGATTGAGCGGTCATCGGGAATGGCCGCGTAGTTGTGAATCCAGGGGTTGTTATGTAACTGTACTGCCAGGATATTTCAATGCATATCAATGACCTTGAGACTCCAGTAGTGCTGATCGATCAGGACATTCTCGATCGCAACCTTCGCGGGATGGCAGACTATTGCGCGTCGCATCGGATTGCGTTGCGGCCACACACCAAGACACACAAGATTCCAGAGATTGGCCGCCTGCAGGTGCAGTATGGCTCGGCGGGAATCACGGTGGCCAAAGTGAGTGAAGCCGAGGTGATGGCGGATGCGGGCATCTCCGATATTGTCGTCGTCTATCCGGTCTGGGGAGAAAGCAAATGGAGACGCCTGGCCGAGCTGGCCAAGCGCATCCGGATCGCAGTCGCGATGGATTCCCTGCTCGTGGCGGAAGGCATTTCGCGAGCGGCAAAGACGGCGGGTGTCGAGGTCGGAGTTCGATTGGAATTCGATACGGGCTTGCGCAGGTGCGGGCTGCCCGTCGAAGCCGCGTCGATCGAGATAGCCCGGCGAATCATGGCCCTCCCCAACCTTCGCTGGGAAGGCGTCTCGGTGTATCCCGGACACATCATGGGAAACAGGACCACGCGCGGAGTCGACATCCCTTTGGAAAACTCCCGCTACGATCGTCTTTTTGAAATGCTGGACGCCGCCGGAATTCCCTATCCCATCGTCAGCGGCGGCAACACCCCTGCCGCATATCAGAGCCACCTGTTTCACGGAATCAATGAAATTCGGCCGGGAACCTATGTTTTCAACGACCGCAATACCGTCGACGCCGAATCCGCCAGCTACGCCGACTGTGCGGCGACCGTGCTCACCACCGTGGTAAGCACCAGTGTTTCCAACCGGGCCATCATCGATGCGGGCAGCAAGACGCTCGCTGCCGACAGGCTCGGATCAGGTGACAAGATGCACTTTGGCTACGTCGTCGACCACCCGGACTTCGCCCTTGAGGCCCTCACTGAGGAGCACGGCCATCTTGCCGTACCCGAAGATTCTCATGTCAGGGTGGGAGATCGCCTCCGCATCATTCCCAACCATATCTGTCCATGCATCAATCTGCACGATTCCGTCTACGTTGTTTGCGGAGATCGGGTGGTCAAACGCTGGAAGGTCGCCGGCCGCGGAATGGTGATCTGATCACGCGGCTTCAAGGAAATCCCAACGCGTGCAGGCGATTCCCAGCCTTCCTCCGCGTTGCGCGTATAATTTCGCTCAATCATCCGTATGGAATTTTTCTTCATCGTTATTCTGGCGATTGGACTCTTCGTGCTCTGGCTGCGCAGCCAGGACACAACCAGTTCGCTGCGCGATGACATTGCTCGCCTGGAACGCGAGATCGGCTTTCTGCAATCGCAGTTGTCCTCGCTCGTCAAAGCGCAAGCCGCCAGCGCTTCGCCGCACCCAGCGCAGGAATCGCCAGCTAAAGAGATCAAGGCTGCCCCGCAGCCCGTTCCTCAGCCGGCTCCGCCAAGGCCGGAACCACAGCAGCCGGCGCCGCCCACTCCCACAGCGGCTCAGCACGCTCCGCCGCCGGCGATTGCAGCTTTCAAGCCCCCCGCGCCGCCTCCCATCCCCGTTCCGCCCGCGGCAATACCCAAACCGGCCCCACCCGTCCCGCCGCCAGTTCTTCCAAGGCCAGTTGTAGAACCACCCAAGCCCCCAGCTCCAGTCCCGTCCGCCTTCGACAGGAAAGCAACCGCGCGCGAAGCCGTCTTCTCTCTCGAACAAACCCTCGGCGCCAACTGGCTCAACAAAATCGGCATCGCCATCCTGGTCATCGGCCTCGCCTTCTTCCTGGCGGTCAAGCTTCAAACCTGGGGGCCGGCCGGCAAAGTTCTTTGCGGATACGCCGTAAGCGTCGCACTGCTTGCAGGCGGCGTATGGCTTGAGCGCAAGCCCACCTATCGCATCTTTGCTCGCGGCGGCATTGGTGGCGGCTGGGCGCTGGCCTTCTTCACCACCTACGCCATGCACCACATCGCGGCCGCGCATGTAATCGAGTCCCTCGCCGCCGACCTCGTCCTCATGCTGCTGGTTGCCGCCGGCATGGTCGGCCACTCCTTGCGTTACCGATCGCAGACCGTCACCGGCCTTGCCTTCATGCTGGGCTTCATCACGCTGCTCACCAGCCATTTTGAATCGGCCGACGGCACCGTGGTCTTCAGCCTGGCTGCCAGCGTGGTGCTCGCCGTGGCCCTGGTCATCGTCACCACGCAGCGCCACTGGGCCTGGCTTGAACTGGCCGGCCTCATCGCGGTCTACGCCAGCCACTTTGTCTGGCTCACCCAGGTACTGCCGGCGAATCACGCGGCCTTCACCGAGTTCTGGCCTTCCACCGCGCTCATCCTTCTTTACTGGCTCATCTTCCGCGCGGCTTACGTCCTGCGCACGCCGCTCAATGCAAAGGAAGAGAGCATCTCCAGCCTGTCTGCTGTTTTGAATTCAATCGGCGTGCTCGGCCTGCTGAAATATCAGTCCGCCCATCCTGAATGGGCCTTCTGGGCGCTGATGGCGTTGGGCGCAATTGAAATGGCGCTGGCCTTCCGCGTGCGCTCGCGCCGCCGCCAGGCCTTCGTGGTGCTCTCCACCATCGCTACCGTGCTGCTGGTCTCCGCGGTGCCGTTCAAATTTCACGGCGTCAGTTGGCCGGTGCTCTGGCTGGTCCAGGCGCAGGTGCTCGCCTTCTCCGGACTCCGCCTCAGCGAACCGCTCTTCCGCAGGCTGGGTTTGCTTGTCGGCGTCATCACCGGCGGTGTGCTTGCCTTTCACGACGCCGGGCCCCTGCTCCTCTTCCGCCTCAACTATCCCGATCCCGCCCACCACGCGTCACTCACCGTCGCCCTGGTGCTGGCCGCAACTCTTTATTGGCTTCACGCCGAGGTCTATCCACGGCGCTGGCCGCAGATCGCCGCAAACGAGCTTGAAGCGTTTGCGCTCCGCATCATCAGTTGGCTGGGTGCGGCCGCCGCTGCCACGGCATTATGGGTGGCGCTGCCCGATCTGTGGCTTCCGGTTGGATGGCTCGCGCTGGTTCTCGCGCTCGTCTTCCTGGCCCATCGCTTCCACGCCGCCCGGCTCGCGGTTCAAGCCGACATTCTCGCGTTTGCCTCGGCCGCTGTACTGGCTATCCATCATGTTGCGCCCCTTGCCCTGTTCCGCTTCGACTACCCCGATCCCGGCCACCACGCCACCGAGACAACTGTCCTTGCTCTCGCCGCCGCAGCCTTCTGGATTCGCTCCGAACTCTTTCCCCGCATTCTTCCTTCGCTCAACTCCGGCGCCCCGGATTTTGACTCGACTCCCTGGCAGAGCTTCGCGCAGACCGTCGTCAGTTGGCTCGGCGTATTCGCTGCTGCGGCAACGCTCTGGGTCGCAATGCCCGATCTCTGGCTCCCCGTCGGCTGGCTCGCTCTGCTTCTTCTTCTCGCGTTGGTTTCGCAGCGTCTTCACTCCGCCCCGCTGGCCCTCGAATCTGACGCGCTGACCGTCTTGACGGCCATCGTCCTCGCTTTTCACCACATCGCCCCGCTTGCCCTCTTCCGTCTCGAATACGCCGATCCAAGCCACCACGCCGCGGAGACCTGGGTGCTCGCCATCGCCGCCGCTGCCTGGTGGATCCGCGCAGAAGCTCTGCCTCGTCTCTCGCTTCCGCGCACCAAAACAACAGCTTTTGGATTCGATCTTGCCGCGTGGCAATCCCTCACTATTCCGGCCACAAGCTGGCTCGCCGCGGCTGCCGCTGCCTCAGCTCTGTGGATAGCCCTGCCCGCCCCATGGATCGCCGTTGGCTGGCTTGCACTGGTCGTCGTCCTCGGCTTCGCCGCCGATTGGATCAAAACCCAAACCCTCGCCCTCGAAGCCGATCTCCTCGCCGTCGCCTCCATCCCGGGTTTGTTTTTCTGGGATTTCGGTACGCAGGGATGGTGGGACCACAAAGCTCCGCTCATCGCTGCAGTCGCCCTCCTCTACGCCGGCATGCGCCGCAAAACAACGCCAGGCGGCCTGGGAAGCTACATCGGCCCTGCATACTCCTGGGCGGCCACGCTGCTCCTGTCGTTTGCCGCTGCTGAACTCTCTTCCGCCGTCGCCCTCACGCCCGTCTGGGTGCTGATCGGCCTGGCGCTCTTTGAACTCGGCCGCTTCGCCCGCAAAGGCTTCCTGCGCTGGCAGGGATACCTTCTCGTCGCGCTCGCCTTCGGCCGCTATGCTCTCAAACTCTTTGACTTTTTTTCGACCGCCCCAAGCAGTGCGGCGACTCCGCATTTCAGCCTCACCTATTCGCTGCTTCTTGAAGTCCTCGTTCTCGCATCCGCCGGTTACTGGCTCCTCGAGCGCACTACCAACCGCGACCGCTGCACCCGCCGCGAATACATCGTCGGCCTCACCGCCGACGCGCTCGGCACTCTTTCCATTGCCCTGTGGTTTGCCTGGCGCTTCCCATCCGAGTGGGTTCCCGTGCCCGGCGGCGAAGCCTGGGTCACGCCCATCTGGGCTGGAATGGCCGCCATCCTTCTCGCGCTGTCCTGGCTTCTGCGCCGAAGAACCTTCCTCGTGCAGGCCATGGCCCTGGTGGTTGCCGTTGTTGCGCGCGGGCTCTTTCTCGATCTATTCGCCGATACATCCGCGGCCGACTTCTGGCACGGCCCGCTCTTTCATCTGGGAGCGGCCGCACTCATCCTCATCGCCGCGCTCCCCTTCGCTTATCAGTTGCGCAAGCAGGATCGATTCGCCGCGCCAACCTTCTCTCTACCGGATGAAATCAATCAGCTTCTGCGCCATCCCGAGCAGTGGTTCTTCTTCGCCGCATTTGGCATCGAGGCAATTACCCTCGCCGTCAAGCTCAGCTCCAGCCACATCACCATCGCCTGGAGCCTGCTCGGCCTCGGCGTCTTTCTCTTTGCGCTGATCGTGGGTGAACGCAGCTTCCGCCTCACCGGCCTCGGCCTGCTGCTCGTGAGCGTGGCCAAAATCCTTCTCATCGATGTCTGGAGCCTTTCGCCCACTGACCGCTACACCACGCTCATCGTGTTGGGCCTTGCATTGGTTGCCGTCTCGTTCCTCTATACCCGCTTCGGCGCCGTTATTCGCAAGTTCCTGTAGGTTGGCCCCTGAGCTCCGATTCCACTGAGCTTTTCCGCCAATGCGATACAATCGGCACCACGGAATCACAACATTCCTTTATGACCACAACCGACTCCGTTCTCGCCGGCGAACCGCCCTCCGCACCCGCTGAAGCGCCGCGCAGCACGCGCGGATTCTGGGCCCTCATCGCCACGCAGTTCCAGGGCGCCTACAGCGACAACATCCTCCGCAACCTGCTGCTCTCGATGATCGTTGGCATGAACCTCGCGCAGGAGCAGCGCGAGACCTTCATCTCCATCGTCACGCTGATGTTCTCCGTTCCCTTCATCGTCTTCAGCATGCCCGGCGGCTGGCTTGCGGACCGTTTCAGCAAGCGCCAGATCACCATTTGGACCAAGGTCATGGAGATCGGCTCCATGGTTGTGGCAACCGTTGGGCTGGCGACCCATTCACTGCCCATCTCGTTCATCGCGCTCATGCTGGTCGCCACGCAGGCAGCGCTCTTCGGCCCGTCCAAATACGGCCTGCTCCCTGAACTGCTCCCTGCCAAGCGGCTCTCCTGGGGCAATGGTGTCATCGAACTCGGAACGTTTCTCGCCATCATCGTCGGCACCGTCACCGGCGCAACCATGGCCGAGCACTTCCACGGCCACGAGGTCTACGCCGGCTACGCATTGCTGTCCCTCGCGTTCATCGGCCTCCTCAGCAGCTTCTTCATCGACCACGTTCCGCCCGCCGCGCCGGACAAGAAATTCAACGTCAACATCTTCGGCGACCTGTGGCAGCAGATCAAGCTCATGCGCCGCGATCCGCCGCTGTTCCTCGCCGTCGCCGGCAACACCTACTTCTGGTTCCTCGGCTCGCTGCTGTTTTCCACCATCGTTGTCTACGGCCCCGAGGTCCTGCACATCGGCCAAACCAAGACCGGCTATCTCAACGCGACTCTGGCCATTGGTATAGGCATCGGCAGCATGATCGCCGGCTGGCTCAGCGGCAACAAGATCGAGTACGGCCTGATTCCGCTCGGCTCCATCGGCATGACCGTCACCGGCGTGCTCCTCGGCGCCTCGCATCACGGCCTCATCGCTTCGGCTCTCCTGCTGGGCGCGCTGGGCTTCTGGGCCGGCTTCTTCGCCGTCCCCGTCAATGCGCTCATTCAGCACCGCCCAAAAGAAGAGGACAAGGGAGGCATCATCGCCGCCTCCAATCTTCTTTCCTTCATCGGCATCTCGCTTTCTGCCGGCGTTTACTACGTTTTCACCAAGTACATCCATCTCGATCCGCGCGGCGTCATCCTCGTTTCCTCCCTCATCACCGCGGCCGGAACCGTCTATGTGCTGATGCTGCTTCCGGAGTGGTTCGGGCGTCTGATTCTCTTCTTCGTCACGCACACCATCTATCGCGTCAAGGTCATTGGCCGCGACAACTTCCCTCAGAAGACCGGCGCGCTGCTCGTCTGCAATCACATGTCCTTTGTCGACGTCGCGCTGCTCATCGCCTCCACGGATAGGCCCATCCGCTTCCTCATGTACAAGGGCATCTATGAACTCAGGATCATCAAGCCCTTCGCCAAAATGATGAAGGCCATCCCCATCTCCAGCGAACAGCGCCCGCGCGACATGATCCGCTCTCTGCACACGGCCACCGATGCTCTCAACAACGACGAAATCGTCTGCATCTTCGCCGAAGGCCAGATCACGCGCACCGGCCAGTTGCTACCCTTCCGCCGTGGCCTTGAGCGCATTATGAAAGGCGTCGAGGTCCCCATCGTTCCCGTAAATCTCGATGGCGTGTGGGGCAGCATCTTCAGCTTTGAGCGCGGCCGTTTTCTATGGAAGGTTCCACGCCGCATTCCCTATCCCGTCACTGTCAGCTTCGGCACGCCTATGCCGCCCACTTCCACCGCCATCCAGGTGCGCGGCGCCGTGCAGGAACTCCACGCTGAAGCCTTCCAGCGCCGTAAGCGCCGCATGAAGACACTCGATCGCTCCTTCGTGCGCACCGCCCGCCGTCACCCGCTGCGCTTCATGATGGCCGACGGCAAAACCCCCAAGGTCTCCTTCGCCTCCGCGCTCACCAAGACCATGTTCATCGCGCGCCGCCTGCGCGGCCAGATCCGTCAGCAGCACATGGTCGGCATGTTGCTGCCTCCATCCGTTGGCGGTGCGCTCACCAACTACGCGCTCATGCTGCTGGGCCGCATCCCCATCAATCTCAACTACACATCCTCCAGTGAAGTCATCGCCTCCTGCGCCGGCCAGTGCGGCGTCGATGTGGTCATCACTTCAAAGGCATTCGTCGAGCGCTTTCCCAACCTCGCCATTCCCGGCCGCACCGTGTTCCTTGAAGACGCGCTCGCTGCTCCGCGCTTCACTGAGAAGCTGACCGCACTCGCCTTTGCGTGGCTCATTCCATCTGCATTTCTCCGCGGCGCCCTGGGCGCAAATCGCACCCAACTCGCATCGCCCGTGACTTACGAAGCAACTGGCAGCAAAGCCTCCGCAGTCGATGGCCTCGCCACCGTCATCTTTTCCAGCGGCAGCACCGGCGATCCCAAGGGCGTCATGCTCTCTCACTTCAACCTGATGTCCAACATCCAGCAGGTGTCGCAGGTATTCATGCTCGATGGCCGAGACAAAATTCTCGGCATTCTGCCCTTCTTTCACTCCTTCGGCTTCATGGCAGCGCTGTGGATGCCCGCCACCAACGGCGTCGGTGTCGTGTTCCATCCCAATCCGCTCGATGCGCAGGTCATCGGCGAACTCGTTGAGAAATATCACGTCACCTTTCTCATCGCCACGCCAACATTCCTGCAAGCCTACATGCGCCGCTGCACTCCAGAGAGCTTCGGCAGCCTGCAATTTGTTTTGGTCGGCGCTGAAAAGCTTCCCGAGCGCGTCGCTCTTGCCTTTGAAGACACCTTCGGTATTCGCCCGCTTGAAGGCTATGGCTGCACCGAATGCTCACCGGTTGTCACTGTGAATGGCCGCGATTTCCGCGCGCCTGGTTTCCGGCAAGTCGGCGCGCGCCGCGGCAGAATCGGCCACCCGCTCCCAGGCGTTTCAGTGCGCGTAGTCGATCTCGATACCGGCGAACCGGTCGCTCCCGGAACCGCGGGCATGCTGCTCGTCAAAGGCCCCAACGTGATGAGAGGCTATCTCGGCAAGCCGGAGAAGACAGCCGAAGTCCTGCGCGATGGCTGGTACACCACCGGGGACGTTGCACTCATGGAAGAAGACGGCTTCCTCACCATCACCGACCGTCTCTCTCGCTTCAGTAAAATCGGCGGCGAGATGGTCCCGCACATCAAAATCGAAGACAAGCTGCACGAACTGGCCGGCGTCACCGAGCAGGTCTTCGCCGTATCCGCGCTCCCCGATGAAAAGAAGGGTGAGCGCATCGTCGTCATCACCACGCTCTCAGCGGAAAAGCTCGCGCCCGTCCTCGAAAAGCTGCCGCAGTGCGATCTTCCCGCGCTATGGAAGCCGCGAGCCAATCAGTTCTTCCGCGTGGAGGCTCTGCCCATGCTGGGCACCGGAAAAATCGACCTGCGCGGCGTCAAGCAGCTTGCAGCCACCATGGCTCAGGCCCCCGAAACTTCAACGGCTGGGACCCCAACCGCCGAAGCTGCAGAGTGAGAACCGGAGTGCACTCGACCGCGTATCCAATCGCAGACCTGCGAATTGATTCGCGCGCAAGAGGGATGTTGTCGTGATGGACAAGCAACATCGGATACTCGCCGTCGGCGTCACTCTCATCAGCCGCGTTCTCATTCTGCGCGACCGGCTTTTCCGTAGAATCGCACCCCCTCAGTCGATAGAAACACCGATCAGCGTCTTCCGTCATTCCATTCCCAGCGGTCGCAACCTCATCGACGCAGTGTTCGTAACGCCCAATGAAAAAGATGTGAGAGCAAACCTGCTTCTCTGTCACGGCATTGGAGAGACCGTCGAGCACTGGTTCGTCGTGCAGCAGCTTCTGGCCACATGCGGAGTCGCTTCGATGGTCTTCAACTACTCTGGCTTCGGCCGCGGCACCGGGCTTTTCAACGCGCGCCAGGCCGAGCAGGATGCAATCGCCGCATTCCATTGCCTGCGCGAACTGGCCGCGCCGTTGCCAATTTCCATTCTCGGCTTATCTCTTGGAAGCGGAATCGCTACCGCAATTCTTCCGCAAGTGCCAGCCAATCGCCTCGTGCTCTGCGCCGCTTTCACCTCGCTCAGAAAGGGCGCAATGAGCATCGCCCTTCCCAAATCGCTTCGCTTTGTTGTTCCCGATATCTGGGACTCGGAGAACGCCCTGCTTACCTGCGCAATCCCAGTGCTCATCGTGCACGGTGACCGCGACCGTCTCTTTCCAGTGCGCATGGCTGAAGCACTCAAGGCCGCCTGCGCCTCGCCTTCCGAACTCGTCATCATTCCTGGCCTCGCGCACAACCAGCCTTTCTATCGCCCGCAAATCTCCTACTGGAGCCTGATCGCCTCCCATCTTCTCTAAGACAAGCCGGACCCACTGTCCCCCTCTGCCCCAGAGCGCGCCAGTAGACCAACGTTGCGGGGATGGACTAGTATTGCTGGCCAGCAGGTGCATCGCAGGAGAGATGCATCCATGGATGCCCAGAGCGCGCGCGAAGAGACAATCCAGGCTTACCAGTTGCACGCGGGCGTGCTTCTTGCCTACGCACATCGACTCACGCGCGACGATCCCCTGGCGCAGGACGCGCTCCAGGAGACGTTCCTCCGGTACTTCCTGGCGCTCATGCAGGGTGAAGACATCCGCAATGCGCGTGCCTGGCTCCATCGAGTGGCCCACAATTACGTGTGTGAAACGCTGCGCTCTGCGAGGGTCCGCACGGCTGTCCCGCTTGAGGATGCCGGCGAGGAACGGCTTCGCGACGAGCGCGGCATGCCCGGCGCCGACCGTGCGGCAGACTGGATTGAAGCGGCCCGCCAGCTACTGGCCCCGCGCGAGTGGCAATGTGTGCAACTGCGCGCCGCGGGCTTTGACTATACTGAAATTGCCACGGAGCTGGAGATTCGTCCGGGAACAGTCGGAAGCTTGTTGCACCGGGCTACCGAGAAGCTGCGCATTCGTCTGAAGAAGAAAGAGAGACCGGCATGAACCTGCTTGGCAAATGGCATCCTGGGTTTTGGAAACGTAAGCTTCAGGCTGCTCCCGGCAGAGACGTGCATTTTGAGGCGGCTCCGGCCTCCGGGCTCGACGATTTGCAGATGCGCCTGAATCAATGGAGCGATCTGTGGGGCCAGGATGCCGATCCCGCAATCCGCACCGCGGCGCAGGAACTGGTGGCCGAGCGGCTCACCCGTTGGATCGAGCGCTGTTTCGGTCAGCACGTGGAGAGTTCACTGCGCGGCAAGGGCCGCCCGATTTCCCTGGCTTCTTCCACACCGATCTTCACTGCATTTCTCGGTCGCCGTGCCACTCGTGAACTCTCCCGACGCGTCTTGCAGGATATCTGACGAGAAATCATGCCTCGACTGGTACGTTGGATCTGGATTGTGCTCGCGCTGCATCTCACCCTGGGCATGATTGCCTATGCGCATTTCCTCGTCACCGGGCAATACACGGTGCTGGGCTTGTATTTTTCAGCGCTGGGCACGCCATTCTTTTTAGTCATGACGTCGACCGAGTGTTGCGTCGCCATCATCTGCCGATCGTGGTTCGATTCGGACGAACCAATGCGGCTCGCGTGGGGGATGATTGCCTGCGCCGCATTGGCCCGGTTGGCGGGCGTATTGCTGCGGGCTGTTTCCGACGGGCACTTGCCCTGGGGCGGCTGGCGTCATTTCAGCCTGCCTCCCGGCAGCCTGTTTGCAAATCTGAGCCAACTGGCGCTGGTGATCGGCGGCCCGCTCTCCATGGCCTTTCTGGCCGTCGGACTTTCCCAGGTGCTCAGGATTCAACGCAGGTTCCGCCTGGTGGGATCGCTCACTCGCGGTGACAAGACCCTGCTGTTCCTGGTCGTGGCATTCTCCATCAGCCAGCTTGCCATCAACCTCCCGCTGCTGGCCAAGTATCCGTCGCTCGGTACCATCCTGCTCTGGATGAGCGATCCGCTATTATCCATCTTGCTCATTGAGGCGATTCTGGTGCGCCGCTCCGTGATCCGCATGGGCCAGGGCCTGGTGGCAAAGTGCTGGGGCATGTTCGTGCTGGCCATTGTCATCACTTCAATTGGAGACGCCGCCATCTGGGCTGACAACCATGGCTTTCTTTCGTCGTCCATGACGGCGCTCAGTTGGTACATCTGGTTTGTAGCCGCCGCCGCATTTGCCAGCGCGCCAGCCTACCAGCTCGCAGCCATCTCGCTCACTCGTGGAGAAAACCTGCATCTGCTTGAGAAGCAGTAGGACGCCCGGCTCTCCGGTTTCCCTCGCACCCAAACAATCCACGCCGCCATCCTTTGCTGTGACTCGTTTCAGATTGAATGGAACGAATTCTTTTGCCTCCTGTAAAGAAAACCCTGCCCTGATTCGTCCTATGAATACTTGATGGGGAAAAGAAGGCTCAACGCTCGGGGGACAAGGGCACGAAACAGGTATACGGGGTAAGCGATTTCCCCGTATACCGCAATTCGCGCCCGGCTGTTTTCCAAACGATGAAGCTGTCTTTCCCGGCAAGACTCGCAACGGAATCACGCGCTGCAATGAATGCGTCGCCTCTTCATTCGTGGAGATCGATTCTCGTTGCGGATTCATTATGGAGTATCCAATGGCGATGAAAAAAGTGATCGTAGGTTTGCTTCCCCTGGTATTGCTGGCCGGAAGCATGCATGCAGGTGCTCAGGCAACAACCGGCTCCATCTCGGGCCGTGTGGCCGACCCTCAAGGCAGCGTCGTTTCAGGCGCAAACGTATCCATCCAGGATGTCGATACGGGCGTCATCAGCACCGCAGTCACCAACCAGTCCGGTGAATTCATCGTGACCGCACTCCCGCCCGATCACTACACCATCATTGTTGAATCGGCCGGTTTCGCCACTGCGAACATTCCGGCGTTTGCACTCGACATCGACCAGAAGGCGCGCTTCAACATTCCCATGAAGGTCGGTGCTGTCTCGACGAATGTCGTTGTCAACGATTCCGCTCCGGTTCTGCAACTGCAAGGTGCCGAGACCGGCCAGGTGATCGGCACCCGCGAGATCGAAGATCTTCCCCTCGACGGCCGCAACTTCACCAGCCTCATGCTGCTGGTGCCTGGCGTGGGCAGCGGCGGAGGCGGCAACAATCTCAACCTCTCCGTCAATGGCCAGCGCGAATTCTCAAACTCGGTTCAGATCAACGGCACTGAGGTCACCGGCAACCGCAACAACGACACCAACATGGTGCCCAGTCCCGACGCGCTGCAGGAATTCAAAATGGTCACCTCCTCCTATGCGCCTGAGATTGGCCGCGCCTCCGGCGGTTCGGTTCTGATTCAGACCAAGTCCGGCTCCAACAACAATCACGGGAGTGCGTATTTCTTCTATCGCCCCACGGCCACTGCCGCCAATCCAGCAGTTTCTCCTTCCGGCACGGTGCCCGCGCTGCAGCAGAAGATCTACGGCGCAACCTTCGGCGGCCCCATCAAGCAGGACAAGGCTTTCTTCTTCCTTGCCTTCGAAGGCAACCGCATGCAGAACACGTTCTCGTACTTTGACAACACGCCAACGGTCAATGAGGTGAAGTTTGACGCAGCCGGCGACGCCGATCTATCCGGGCTCACCGATCCTGAATCCGGAAACCAGATTCCTATCTTCAATCCATTCTTTTTCGAAAACAACTACTACAGCCAGCAGTTCACCAACAACTTGATTCCCGCCAATATGGTCAGTCCCGGCGGCAAGCAGATTCTGCTTAACCTCTTTCCCCAGCCTTTGAATACCAGCCTTGGCGTGACTCCATTTTATGAGAACTTCCCCGTGAACCAGGCGTACACCGACAACAACAATGTCGCCAACCTGCGCGTGGATTACACTCTCTCACCGAAGGACCGCATCTACCTCACCTACGATGCGGAACAAGGCGACACTTCCACCGCAGATCCATACGCAGGCCACATTCCGGTGAAGAACGGCGGCAGCGCCGACAGCGGAGACCTGACCAGCTTTGAGAACAACGTGATCTCTCTCCGATCGGATCATGTGTTTTCGCCGACCCTGCTGAACGAGGCGGGCGTCAGCTATTTGCTCTCCACCGTTTCGCAAAACAGTCCTTTGGCCGGCAGCAAACTCGCCAACACCTGGGGCATTCAAAACGTGGTGATTCCAGGTTTCCCATCCACCAACAATCTTCCCCAGGTTCAGTTTGGGACCGGGCCCACCGCGGGTGGTTCCACCTACAAGCCGCTCACCTTCCGCGACAAAAACTGGTCGATCACCGAAGCGCTGACCTGGACGCGCGGCCGCCACAACGCCAAGTTCGGCTATGAGTACAGGCATCTGAACTCCCATCCGAACTTCTCGCTCTTCCCCACGCCGTACTGGTACTTCGGCGGTCCCGGCCAGTCGCTCACCAGCGATCCGGACTACGGATTCTACGATCCGAACTCACTTTATTACAACGGTGGCAGCGAAATTGCCGATCTGCTGCTGGGTGTGCCCGAGGTCGCGTTTCAGGGTTTGCAGCTTACCAGTGCAAGCACCACCGCCAATGAGCACAGCTTCTATCTGCAGGACTACTGGCAGATCGCGCCAAAGCTGAATATCACCTATGGCGTTCGCTACGAATACCAGCAGCCCTATGTGGAAGCCAGCAACAATGAGGCCAACTTCGACATCAACACGCTCCTGATCGGTTTGGCCGGGCGTGGAGGCAACCCGCGCTCACTGGTGAATTCAAACACCAAAGACTTCATGCCGCGCGTTGGATTGAGTTATCAGGTTCTGCCAACCTGGGTGTTTCGGGTCGGCTTCGGCATCTTCTATTCGCCTGAGAACGATGCGCGCGAGGACATCCTGACCAAGAACTACCCGTTCTTTACCGAACAGGCGTTTTACAACAGCGACTACTACATCGGATACATCCTCGATTCGGGATCGCCTCGCGCCACTTCGATCACGATTCCGACCGGAGCTTCCACGATCGACCTGACGAAGGTGGCGGGCGGGAACACGCAGACTGTGTATTCCGAACCAGACGACTTTCCTACAGCGTCGTCGCGGAACTATAACCTGACGGTCGAGAAGCAGTTGGGAAGAGCCACCTCTGCGGAAATAGGCTATGTCGGTGCAAACACGCGGAACTTGTCCTATGCGGTGGGCAACTACAACGTCAACAATCATCTTTCTTCCAAGATCGGCAACGTCCAGGCGCTGATGCCGAGCGGCTTCAGCAACTACGACTCGCTTCAGGCCAAGATCAATCGCAGCTTCCAGAGCGGGTACAGCATCCTCGGCTCCTACACCTACGCGCATGGGCGCGATAATGGGCCCGCCCCCTTCGACCTTGGCAAGGGTGGCAATTATCCGCAGAGCCCATTCAATCTTGCGCCTGAGTATGCGAATTCAGACACCGACTTGCGCCATCACTTCTCGGCCAGCCAGATCGTCGAGTTGCCTTTCGGCCACGGAAAACGCTGGCTCTCACACGCCACCGGCGCCGCTCAATCGATCTTGGGCGGTTGGCAGTTGAACAGCATCACCACGCTGCAAACCGGCAAACCCTTCAACGTGGTTAGCAACGGCTCAAACAAGTACTATCCCGGATTGCGTCCCGATCTCACCGGCAGCGCCAAGCTGTCGCACCCCACCACCTCCGCGTGGTTCAATGTCAAAGCGTTTACGATTCCGTCGGGCCAGGCTGCTTCCGCAAACCCTGGGGAAACGCTGATCCCCGGCAACTCGCCGCGCAATCCGCTCTATGGCCCAGGCTATACAAATGAGGATTTGTCGCTCTTCAAGGTGATCGCTTTACCGAAAGAGATGAAGTTCCAGATCCGCATCGAGTCCTTCAACCTGCTCAACACGGGCCATTACGACAACCCGGTTGGCGATATGGGAGGCCCTCTACCGAAGAATCAGCCAGGCGGTGAGAATGCTAAATTCGGCACCATCCAGGGCGGATACTATCCGCGCGTGATGCAATTTGCCGGGCGACTCACTTTCTGACGCAGGGGCAAACCTGCACGGTCTCTCGTGCGCCGTTCGTGTTACGGTCCATCGATCGCTGCCGCTGCGCAGCCTGCGCGGCGGCGGCAATCGAACATTCCGCATCCACCATGCCGCACCCTGTACACTTCGCCGGACCAGCCACATAGGAGATTCCCCAATGAGGGTGCGGTTGTCTCAATTTCTGCTCTGTGCCCTCGCGGCGGGCACCTGCGCGTTCGGCCAGGCAATTCATTATCTGGATTGCAACGCCGGCAGCGACACAGCCGATTCGTTGACCTCGCAGACCGCCTGGCGCACCATTGCGAAAGCAGGCTCTTTCACCTACCAGCCAGGAGACAGCCTTCTGCTGCGCCGCGGCACGCGCTGTGAAGGCATGTTGTGGCCCAAAGGTTCCGGCAACGAGAGCGCGTCCATTCACCTCGGTGCATACGGGCAGGGCGCTCTGCCCATCATCGTAGGTGGACCCGAGTCTGCCGGCCTGCGTCTCAGCAATCAGCAGTATTGGGAAATCGAAAATCTTGAAGTAGTCGGCGGTTCTCCGTACGGCATTCACATCGGCGGCTCCGTACCGCAAATGCGCCACTTCAGAATCACCAACGTGGTGGTGCACGATGTCACCGGCACGCCGCTGACCAAGGACTCCGGACTCGTAGTCATCGCTCCGGACGAAAACGCTAGAAGCCGCATCGACGACGTGATCGTAGATGGCGTAACCGCCTACGGAACTTCGGAATGGGCGGGCATTATCGTGAACGGCGCAAGTTTTGATTCTGCCGAGGGCCAGGAGCGCGGCGATCACGTCGAGATTCGCAACTCAACAATCCACGACGTCGCCGGCGATGGAATTCTCCTTGCTCGCGTCGCACACGGCGTACTGGAGCACAACGTCGCCTGGTTCACCGGCATGCAGGAAAAAGAGACGATTGGAACGCCCAACGCCATTTGGGAGTGGAGGTGCAGGGACTGCCGCGTGGAGTACAACGAAGCCTATTTCACTGATTCTCCCGGTGTCGATGGGGGCGCCTTCGATATCGACTATGGCAATGAAAACAATCTCCTCGCTCACAACTTCGGTCACGATTCGCAGGGCTATTGCATCTCCGTCTTCGGAGCCGAAGGCACAGCCGGAGATTCAACTCACAGTGAGATTCGTCAGAATACCTGCATCCATAACGGCCGCAGTCCCCGCCTGTCGAAGAGACAGGGGGCCATCTTTCTGTATACGTGGAATGGAGGCAAGCTCGATGGTGTGGAAATTGCCAACAACACCATTGTGTGGGATCCCGCGGTGCCCGTTCCCGCCTTTCAATCGACTGCCGAGTTCTCGGGCAATTATGCCAATCGATTTCGAGAGAACACAGTGATCTCCGTATCGCCATCGCTCGTGTCATCGAGGGCCGGCGTCCAGTTTTCCGGCAACCGCTATTGCGCGCCCGCCCAGGCCGCGGCATCCTCCACTGCAGAATCAGACCCTGCCGCGAACAAACCCGATGAGATGTGCGGCTGCCTCACGGAATTGCTTCGAAAAACAGCAGGACTCGACCCGCATGCATTCTCTGCTGACCAGGCGATCCACGCGCCAGGCGCACGCTGGAAGCTGGTCTCTTCGCTGGCTGCTCCGGGAGCGCCAGGAGCAGCCGCATCGCGGAGCCAAATGGTTCTGATTGATAGCATGATGCACCAGTTTGCAAGCCTCGGGCTCGATAGTGTCGTTGTGCCCGCGCATTCGACAGGAAACGACGAACTCGAACAATGGCGTGTGGATTGGAACATTGATCCGGCGGTGCAGTTCGATGCGACCGATGCAATGGGATTGCATAAATCCCTGAGCGGATCCGCTGCGCCGCTGCTTCTTGTCTCGCCGTCCGGCCAGGTCGTTGCAAGCTGGCGGTTTCCAACCGCACCCGCGGATGTCTGGCTCCAGATTCAAAGCCATCTTGGTGCTCCCGCGGGAGCGCAACAGATGCCCTCATGTCAAAATTCAGCGGTGACGCGATGAAGCCTCGCCCTTTACGGATGCTCCTGCTCCTCTTGCTGGCCGCGTGCGCAGCGCGATCTCAGTGCCAGCAACTGGCGCTGCACGAAGGCGATCGAGTCGTCTTCTATGGCGACAGCATTACGGCGCAGCGTCTCTACACACGCTTGATTGAAGACTTCTTCCTCACCCGCTATCCGCGGATGCACGTCACATTCTGGAATGCGGGAGTCCCTGGAGACACCGCGTTTGGCGGCTATACCGGCGATATGCCAACGCGGTTGAAGCGCGACGTTCTTCCCCATCAACCAACTGTGATCGCGGTAATGCTCGGGATGAACGACGGCTACTACATGGACTTCAATCCGAAGTATCTTGAAGTCTTCAAGAGTGGATACGGAAAGCTGCTGGACGGCCTTCAAGGCGAGTCGCCGGCGCCGCGAATCACTCTCATCTCTCCCACTCCCTACGATGAAGTCACCCACGGTACAGAGTTTGCTCGCTACAACCAAACGGTGAGCCGTTACTCCGATGCCGTGAAGGAACTTGCGGCATCGTCACATCTCGGCTTCAGCGACTTCAATCAGGTGGAGACCAGCCTCCTCAACGCAGGAATGCGGAAGAACAGTTCCCTGGCGGCGTTGCTGGTCCCAGATCGCATTCATCCCGCGGAATCGTCGCACTGGGTCATGGCTGCTGCGCTGGCGCGCACATGGGGAGCGTCGCCGATCGTCAGCAGCGTGGAGCTTGATGCAGCGTCCTCCAGGACGATCGTAATCGAGAATGCTCAAGTTGCCGATCTCACGGTAAGAGAAGGCAAAATGAAATGGCGGCAGACAGACAATGCGCTGCCGCTGCCATTGCCGCTGGACGATGGAATGATTCAGTTCGTATTGAGCATTTCCGAATTGGAAGCGATGGACCGGCAGTTGCTCCGCGTGAATGGCTTGCAGGCTGCGCGTTACACGCTGAAGATCGATGACAAGAAGATCGCTTCCTTCGCGCGGCACGAGCTATCATCCGGAGTGAATCTCGCGCTCTATCGCACGCCGATGGAAGACCAGGCCCGGGGTGTGGATGGAATTGAGCTGAAGCGAACACGATTGGATGAGGCGCACTTCATTCTCGCGATTGAAGATCCGAAGGTTCCAAACGATGCTGATGTAACTCGGGTAATCGCAGAGAAGGACGCGGCGCTTGTTCTGGAACAGCGCAACGCAGCCCAGCCCAAGCCGCATCGCTTTGAACTTTCTCCTGAGTAAGGCTCAGACCATCGGAGGTGCCCTTTGAAGCCGGCTCGCCTTTTGTTCGATTCCGAGCGCCGCAGGCTTCTTGGAGGACTCGCCGGCGCTATCGTTGCGGGAGCTGCGCCAGGCTCTGCCCTGCAACTTCTCGCGCAGGCGCACCCCGCGGGCGAGCCCGCGTCTAATCGCGATCAGGTCGCCCGCATGTTGATTCCGCTCTTCAGCACCGACGATCGGGCCGTCTGGCAGCTACTCATAGATGCATACGCAGACTGTGTGCTCGGCAAAATTCGCCCGCCCGATCCGCCTCTCGCGCACAGTTGGATCGTGCCTGGCGGAGGCTACTACGCGCAATGGCTTTGGGACACGATGTTTGTGCTCGACCTGCTCTCAATCGTTCCTGGACAGCAGGAAATCATTCGCGGCGTCTTTCAGAATTACTGGGACTTTCAACAGCGCTGGAACAAAGTGAAGCCGGCGTTCATGCATGGAATGATTGCCAATTTCATGGCGCCTTTCGATGCTCCGAAAGAACGTCCTGGCAAGGAGTGGGAGACATTTCCAGCGTATTCGCAGGCGCCGTTGCTGGCATGGGGGATGGAACGCGTTTACCAGCGTAATCACGATGAGGAACTACTACGCGCCGGCCTGCAACCCCTGGAAGATTTTCACCGGTGGTATTGGCGCGAGCGCGATGTGACCGGGTGCGGATTGATTGGCGTGGGCGCGTACAGCGGCGATAGTCAGCACGCGCGCTACGAGACTTATGACCGCGAGGTCGACCTGGATAACCTGAAGCTGACGCCGCATCCCGGCCGTCCTTCCGACGCGCAAAACGGCGCATGGTACGGCGACATCCTCATTCCCGCGAACACGGCGTACCTTCTCGCCTCGGAACTCGCGCTTGCCCGGATGGCGAGAATTCTCGACGAACCTGCCCTGGCCGCACGCAGCAGTGCGCGCTATGCAAAAGGCGCCAAAGCCATGCGCACGCATATGTATTCGCGGCAGCAGGGCTGCTTTCTCGCTCTCCATCGCGATACGCTTGAGCAGATCCAGGTGCCCACAGTCGGCGGCTTCGTTCCGCTGATGGCGCACGTGCCGTCCGCTGCGCAGGCCGCCGCGATGGCTGCAATGCTGGAGCAGCCGGCGTGGGCCACACCCCTCCCGATTCCCACTGTGGTCAGCACGAATCCCCACTTTGTGTCTTCAGAGTTTTGGCGCGGCGACGTGTGGCCTGCGCCCAACTACCAGGTCGCGAAAGGCCTCGCGGCGTATGGCCTTCATGCACAAGCAGCGCGCATCGCAAATCTCACCGTCGCCAACGCGCTCAAGGCCGGCATCTCGGAGCGTTACGATTCAAACACCGGCGCGGCTCTCGGCGTGAAAGGCCTGGGCATGTCGGCCACAGTCATTACCATGATGCTCGACGGGCTCACCAGCCGCTATCGACTGCGAGCCCTGGGTACTGCGGAGTGACCCCCCGCTGTCCCCGGCCGTTCGGCCGCTCGGCTTCGAGGTTTACGTAAAGTTTCCCACCGGCGTTGCCGACCCATAAGGGATGAAACGAGGGTCAGTCGATGACCCTTTTTTTGTTGAACTCGCATTTTTGTTTTTTGTCAGAGCAGAATCGAAACCGTTGCAGTAAGTGCAATCTCCAGCAGAGTTGTCGAGAGTGACCATCTCCTGCTATGCCGGCGTCCGGTGTTCAGCTCCATCCATGGCGACACACAGCGCGGCGACGTCGCCAATGCTCTCTCCAAGCACCGCGGGGACTACGCGGCAGGCCTCCACCGCGGGCTGAAGAGCCTCGCTTGCGAGCACCTCCCGGGCCGGGCCGAGAAACATGTCGCCGAGCCGCACCCCGAGGCCGCCAATGACGATGCATTCCGGGTTCAGAATATCCACAAGGATGGCCAATGCAAGTCCCAATTTTCTGCCGCTAGTTCGAATGATGCGCAGAGCCACCGCGTCGCCTGCCTGTGCCGCAAGGCCCACATCGCGAGCCGTGACGGCACGCTCTTGGGCCACTTCAAAGAGCGTTGTGTGCTTGCCGGCGCGCCGCGCCTTATCGAGTGCGCTGTGAGCAATCTGGGCGATGCCGGCGCCGCTGGCCCAGCCCTCGGCGGAACCAACCCTGTAGTACCCGATGGGCCCGCTGCGTGTCAGACGCACATGCCCAATCTCTCCGGCCATATCGCTCGCGCCATGATACAAGCGGTCATCGATAAGGATGCCCGAACCCAGGCCAGTACCTAAAGTGAGAAACACAACGTTGTGAAAGCCTCGTCCCGCGCCGAAGCGATGCTCGGCAATGGCGCCGGCGTTGGCATCGTTCTCCAGCCTCACCGGACAATTGAATTCCCGGCGCAGAATCTCGACAATGGGCACGTCGATCCAGGTGGAAAGATTGGGCGGAGCCATGACCATACCGAGTCTTCGGTCTAACGGTCCGCCGCAACTGATTCCAATACCATTGAGAGAATCCGCTGCTGTGCCTTGCGCCGCCAGGATTTCCTTGAGTGCAGCGATGATTCGATGAATCGCTGGTTCGGGGCCCAGTTCCGGCTCCGTCGCAAACTCCTGGCGGCATACAATTTCCGGCGGTGCGCAGGATAGCACCACCGCAGTCTTCGTCCCGCCGATGTCCACTCCTGCCCACCAACCCTGCTGCATAAGACTCCAGTCTTCAAGAGCCCGCTTGAATCCCGAGCGGCCCAGTGTCCCGCGCCGAGGCCAGTGGCTATCTCATGATCCAAATCATTACATTGCCAATCGAGTATTTGGCGAATCACTTGATTATTTCCGTCGCCATTCCTGTTTGCCCATTCTCAGGGATGTGCATCGGCGTGCTTTTCCCCGCCGTTTCCTGCGATCAGACTGGTCGCCCCGACGTACACCATGGCTGCAATGGGGACCAGGAAACCCATTCGAACCGTGGTATGGTCGGCAACCATGCCCATCAAAGGCGGCAGGACGGCGCCCCCCACAATAGCCGTCACCATCAACCCCGAAATCTCATTCGCCTGCGCGGGCATTCGCTCCAGCGCAGCTGAAAACAAGAGTGGAAAAATGTTGGCGAAGCCAAGGCCGGCCAGAATGAAGCCGGCAACGGCGATGCCCCTGGCGGGCGCGAACAGGACCAACAGTCCGACCAGTGCCGCGGCGCAACTCAGATTCAGAAAGCGGGATGGCGCAATCCAATTCAGGATCACTCCGCCGCTGAATCGCCCAATGGTCAGCGCCGTGAAGAACAGTCCAGTGCCGAGCAGGCCAAGCCTCGCGATATCCACGCCGAACTGCTCCTTCAGGAACAGCGGAATTCCGGCGCTGACACACACTTCCGCACCGACGTAAAGGAAAATGGCTGCGGTCATTGCCAGCACATAGCGGTTCTCAAGCAGGCGCAAGCACGATCGCAGCGTGGCTGCCTGGGGATCCATTGCGTCGCGCGGGATGCGCAGCGTGCTAGCTGCCAGGATGGTCACCAGAAGTGCCGCGCTGTAAATCGGAAAGATGACAGCCCAGCCAACGCCGAAAAACCTGGCCGCAATCACAGGAATAACCGGACCTGAAAGCGAACCGATGGCCTTTACGAATTGGCCCAGGACCAGGTTGCGGGGAAATTTGCCCGGCGCTGAAACGTCGCGCATGATAGGGTTCCCAGCCACCTGGAGGATGGCTGCGCCGGCGCCGAGCAACACGACTGTAAGCAGGAAAAGAGGAAACGAGCTGAGCCCGAAACTGGCGTTCAGCACTCCCGCCAGTGACACTACAAGCCCCAGCAGGAGAACGAACTTCTTTCCGCGCCGATTCTGCAGAATGCCGGCCGGAATCGAAAGCAGCCCGAACATGCATAGGCCTGCAAACGGGATCAGGGAAGCGACAGAAGTACTCAGATGAAATTCGCGTTTGGCCAGGCTCACAAAGGGACCGACCGCATCGCCAAACCCCATGGCCAGGAACGCGAGAAACACCGGAAAGGCTTTCAGTTTCATTTTCGTTTCCTAGACACTTTCGCTTCGCTCTTGGCCAAACCCGGTTTTTCCGGTTTGGCCTGCCCTTCAAGAAACTTCTCCGCGGGAATGCCTGCGGCAGCCACGACATTGGGCACGGACCCAAACAGTTCCACGCATCCGCGCTGGCCGCATGCGCACTGAGCGTAATTGACATGTGTCCAATTTCATGACCGAAGCCGCGCCATCCCACATACAATTCCTGCGCGTTCCGCATAGCGTCAATTCCATCACTTGATGTTGCAGTTTATTAAACTGATTGACTAGATCCGAGTCAAGACGAATGGTCAATCCGCTTTAAAAGAAGAACGAATAGAGTCGCTGGAAACTTCGGGGTAACAGGGCCTTGGTGACCTTTCAAGGCAACCACTGCGCATGAATGGCATCTCTTGGGTGATAAGAAACAGATAAATTGTCGGCATTCCAAATGAAAAATAACTGTCGTGTCGACAAATACCGGACAAGGTCCTATTTACTTAACCCGATAGATGAATAGACGACTGCCAGCGTGCGAGCGCCAACGCGATCGCTGGCGGCTTTATCGTATTTCCGGAAGATCAATATCAAGCGACTCCGGCATGGCAATAAGCTACTTGTCAAGGACGGTCTGAGGGCTGATGTATGCTCGCGGCAGGCGAACCATCCGGTCGGCTTCCATGGCGCGGCGCTTCCGCAATGGACGCGGCTCTGCGCGCAGCGACAGAAGCATTCACACGTTTTGGCAAGTGGATGCGAATGACTGGATGGGGCAGAGCGGGAGCCCTGAATGAAGTCAATGATCGCCGCGGCCTCCACTCTCGGAGCTGAGACTGAAGTGCGTTCGAGAAACCACGATCTGGGCCCGCGTGGTCTGCCTGCAACTTCTAATTCGACCCTGTACTGATGATTTGGCGAAACGTGAATTGGCTGACGATCTCTTTCAATGAGTGGGACAGATCAGAGAGTTTCTGGCACGAGTTTGTAGATTGCTGCGCATCCTCAGCCGATTCGGTGGTCAGGCAGGCGATCTGTTCAACATTGGAATTGATCTGGTCAGCCGACGCGCCCTGACGGCTGGAGGCGGTAGAGATGCGCTCGATCATGTCGCCCACGTTCTGCGCTGCGGCGATAATCTCCTGAAGCGACGCGCCCGCCTTCGATGTGGTGGTCACGCCGGCCTCAACCTGCTTTGTCCCCGCATGCATCTGGCTCACAGCCTGTTGGGTTTCAGCCTGCACGGTCTCAATCATCTGAGCAATTTCCTTGGTTGCCGCGGTGGTCCGCTCCGCCAGGCGGCGAACTTCTCCGGCAACCACTGCAAAGCCGCGCCCCTGTTCTCCGGCGCGCGCCGCTTCGATGGCCGCATTGAGCGCCAGCAGATTGGTTTGATTTGCAATCTCATCGATGACTGCAATGATCCTGCCAATCTGATCTGAGCTCTTCCCCAGTTCTTCTATCTTCTGTGTCGTCGCCTTTACCGACTCGGCGATTGTATTCATGTTGATCAGGGCATCATGCACAATCGCGCCGCCCTGGCGCGCGAGTTCAATTGCATCCCCGGCGGAACTGGAGGCCCGGTTGGAATCTTCCGATACCCGGTGCACACTCTCCACCATCTCCTGCATGGAGTTGCCGATCAGCCGGATTCGATCGCGCTGGGTGATGGCGGCCTGAGCCGCATGCGTTGTGCGCGACAGAATCTCGTTGGCCGCGGTCTTGAGTTTGTCGCTGCAATCATCGATTCCCGATACGGTCGCGGTCATTTGCTCGAGAGCCGTATTCATATAGGACGCCATGGAGCCGACGTCGTCGTTGCTGAGGGTACCGACGCTGCCGCGCAGCACCCCCTTGCCGAGCGCCTGGATTGCATCCTCCAGAGGCTTCATTGAGCGCTCGATCAGTCGCGAAAACCACACACTGAGCGCGGCCCCCAGGATCACCGCGATCAGCAGGACGCCACCTACCTCGGGGATGCCGCGGTTGACGTTGTCGATCGCGGTTTGAGTAATGTTCTCGCCGCGTTTGTTGTCGATCTCCGCGAGAGAGTCCTCGATCTTGCGCCGCGCCAGGGTCGCCTGCTGGAGTTCGGTGTTGTAAATGCTCCACGCCCGCTGCTTGTCCCCTGCTCGGCTCGCCGTCCTGATCTTGGTCCACACCTGGTAGAAC